>Ga0209066_10000827_pt1 | contig 43820 bp, 42 predicted proteins | sample All_14_2_FD_187198 | JGI IMG/M metagenome (GOLD analysis project Ga0209066, IMG submission 187198) | Freshwater microbial communities in response to fracking from Pennsylvania, USA - Allegheny Zone_MetaG_DW_15 (SPAdes) (version 2) ... | reverse complement strand
CCCTACCTGGGCAACCTGGCCCGCTGGGTGGACACCCTCAAGCGCCCCAAGCGCACGCTGATCGTGGACGTGCCGATCCACCTGGACGACGGCTCGATTGCGCACTTCGAGGGCTACCGCGTGCAGCACAACACCTCGCGTGGCCCGGGCAAGGGCGGCGTGCGTTTCCACCAGAATGTGACGTTGTCCGAAGTGATGGCGCTGTCGGCCTGGATGTCAATCAAGAACGCGGCGGTCAACGTGCCCTACGGTGGCGCCAAGGGTGGTATCCGCGTCGATCCGCGCCAGCTGTCGATCGGTGAGCTGGAGCGCATCACGCGCCGCTACACCAGCGAGATCGGCATCATCATCGGCCCGACCAAAGACATCCCCGCGCCCGACGTGAACACCAACGAACAGGTGATGGCCTGGATGATGGACACGTATTCGATGAACGAAGGCTCCACCGCCACCGGCGTGGTCACCGGCAAGCCGGTGGACCTGGGCGGCTCGCTCGGTCGACGCGAAGCCACCGGCCGCGGTGTGTTCACGGTCGGCGTCGAAGCGGCCAAACACACGGGCATGGACATCAGCAAGGCGCGCGTAGCCGTGCAGGGCTTCGGCAACGTGGGCGGTGTGGCCGGCAAGCTGTTTGCCGAAGCCGGCGCCAAGGTGGTGGCGGTGCAGGACCACGGCGGCACGATCTACCGCGAAGCGGGCCTGGACGTGCCTTCGCTGCTGGCGCACGTGTCGCGCGTGGGTTCCGTGGCGGGCTTCCCGCAGGCCGAGGTGATCGCCAACGACGCCTTCTGGGATGTGCCCTGTGACATCCTGATTCCGGCCGCGCTGGAGCAGCAGATCACCGAAGCCAACGCTGGCCGCATCCAGGCGAAGATGGTCATTGAAGGCGCCAACGGCCCGACCACGCCACAGGCCGACGACATCCTGCACGACCGTGGCATCCTGGTGCTGCCCGACGTGATCGCCAACGCCGGCGGCGTGACGGTGAGCTACTTCGAATGGGTGCAGGACTTCTCCAGCTTCTTCTGGAGCGAGGACGAGATCAACGAGCGCCTGGTGAAGATCATGAAGGGCGCGTTCGCCGCCGTGTGGCATGTGGCCGAAGAGAACAAGGTCAGCCTGCGCACCGCCACCTTCATCGTGGCCTGCAAGCGCATCCTGCACGCACGCGATCTGCGCGGACTGTATCCGTAATCACCCCCGCGCCGCGGCACTGTGCCCACCCCGCGCCGCCTGCGGCCTGCAAGGCACGCCGCAGGCGCAGGGGGAGTCAACTACTGCAAGGTTTCTTTGAGCGCCGGCAGCGACGGGAGCGGCATCACCTCGATGCCTTCTTCGATCAACTCCAGCGCCACTTCGGGGCTGGTGCGACCGCGGATGTTGCGCTGGTCCATCTCGCCGTGGTGCATGGCACGCGCCTGATCGGCAAAGCGCTCACCCACGTCTTCCGAGTTCACCAGCAACTGGCGCATGGCCTTCAGCAGCTGGGCCTGCAGCTCCGAACCGGGCGCTGTGTGACCCAGTTCAACGCCCTGACCGGGCTCAACGGGCAAGGCCTTGGTTTTGTCTTCGCGGCCGGCCCGCAGGTTCAGCCGCGGCGCCGACAGCATTTTCTGGATCTGCGTATCGCCGCACAGCGGACAACCCACCAGGCCACGCGCGAGCTGGCTGGTGAAGTCGTCTTCGGAACCGAACCAGCCTTCAAATTCGTGCTGGTGGGCGCATTGCAGGTTGAGGACCTTCATGCCAAGGATTATCTGGCAATGCCCGCGGGCATGTGGCCCGACCAGTCGAGCGCCCATTCACCGCGCAGGACGTTCTGCAACCAGAGCTGGCCAACCAGGGTCTTGCAGTCGAACACCTCGCCACTGCGGCACCAGGCCTGCAGCTCGGCGGGTGTGGCGGTGAACACGTCGAGAAATTCGCCTTCGTCCAGATGGCGTTCGCCCAGGGTAAGCCCGCGTGCAAACCAGATGTCGATGATCTCGTCCGAATAGGCGATGGTGGGCGCCAGCTGGCCAGCGAAAGCCCACTCCTGGGCGCTGTAGCCCGTTTCTTCGCGCAACTCCCGCTGCGCGCAAGCCAGGCTGTTTTCACCCGCATCGAGCTTGCCGGCAGGGAATTCGATCACCACGGCCCGCATCGGATGGCGGAACTGGCGCTCCAGCACCACCCGGCCGTCGTCCAGCAAGCCAATGACCATGACGGCCCCGGGGTGCAACACGTACTCCCGCGTGGCTTCATGGCCGGAAGGCAGGCGCACGGTGTCGCGCACCACGTGCAGGAAATGCCCTTTGAGCAGCTCGGTGCGAGAAACCGGCGTCTCGCGCAGGTGGACATCCGCGATGGGCATCTGAGCCGGCATGACGGGCACCGTCAGCCTCGACGGTGGTACAGGTAGCGGTACACAAAGCCTGGAAAGGCCAGCGTGAGGAACAGCGCCGCGGTCGTGGCGTAGAACTCCCAGCCCTGCGGGTAGATCTGTCCGGCGGACTGTTCCAGCGCCAGTCCCAGCGCCCCGACCAGCAGGTAACACACCACCAGCTCACCCACGCGCATCCCCAGGGTCTTGGGCAGTTTGCGCGGAATCACGGCGAACCAGCGGTCGTTGAGAAACGGCAGGTTGGCACCAACCAGGGCGGCCAGCAAAACCAGCCAGACAGACATTGAATGGGTCATATGGAGCGGTAAGACCCGATGGGGAGCCGCCGGTTCAATGAACCGGCGTCCGGCATCAGGATTTCAGGCCAGCAAGGCGGCGATGGCCTGGGCACACAAGGTCATGAGGCCGCCGGGCACGATGCCCAGCACCAGCACCAGTGCACCATTGAGCGAGAGCACCGATCGGGCGTCTGCCCCGGCCACGATGTCAGCAGTCTGCGTGGGTGCATCGAAGTACATCACCTTGACCAGGCGCAGGTAGTAGAAGGCACCCACCAGCGACATCATCACCGCGAACACGGCCAGACCGATGTAGAGCGGATGGGACGAGGCCAGCAAGGCCTGCAGCACCGAGAGTTTGGCGTAGAAGCCCACCAGCGGCGGCACGCCGGCCAGCGAGAACATGCAGATCGCCATGACACCGGCGTACAGCGGGCTGCGCTGGTTCAGGCCGGCCAGGTCGCTGATGTTTTCCGATTCGAAACCGTTGCGCGAGAGCAGCAGGATGACGCCGAAGGTGCCCAGCGTGGTCAGCACGTAGGTGATGACGTAGAACATGGACGAGCTGTAGGCGTTGGCCATGTTGCCGCTGTCACCCGCCACCACACCCGCGAGCAGGCCCAGCAGCATGAAGCCCATCTGCGAGATGGTGGAAAACGCGAGCATGCGCTTGAGGTTGGTCTGGGCAATGGCGGCGAGGTTGCCGACCAGCAGCGAGACCACCGACAGCACCGCCAGCATCTGTTGCCAGTCCACCGCCAGCGGCAGCAGGCCCTCGACCAGCAGACGGATCACGATGGCAAACGCCGCCAGTTTGGGCGCGCCACCGATCATCAGCGTGATGGCCGTCGGAGCGCCGTGGTAGACGTCGGGCACCCACATGTGGAACGGCACGACCCCCAGCTTGAACGCGAGACCGGCCACCACAAACACCAGCCCCAGCACCAGCACCTGGGCCGAACCCTTGAGCGTGGCTTCGCCGCCGGCGATGGCCTTGAGCACTTCGGCCAGGTCGAGCGAACCGGTGGCGCCATAGACCATGGACATGCCGTAGAGCAGGAAACCGCTGGCCAGCGCACCAAGCACGAAGTACTTCATGGCGGCCTCGATGGCCTGCGGGTCGTCGCGGCGCAAGGCCACCAGCGCGTAGCTGGAGAGTGTGAGCAGTTCCAGGCCCAGGTAGATGACCAGGAAGTTGTGCCCCGAGATCATGACGAACATGCCGAGCAGTGCGTAGAGCGCCAGGGAGAACATTTCTCCGCCGCGGGCCAGCATGTCGCGGTCGCCAGCGTAGCGGCGGCCATAGACCAGCGTGGCGAACATGGCCAGCGCCGCAAAGCACTTGAGCCATTGCCCCATCGGGTCGCTCACAACCATATTGTTGAAACTCCGCAGTGTTTCGCCGCTGGCCGCACTCGCGCCCAGCAGGTAGGCGACCACTGCGAGGGTCAACAGCGAGAGCACATAGGTGGTATCGCGCAAGCGCGACTTGACACCCACGTCCACCAGCGAGATCACGGCGGACATGACTAGCAGAAAGATTTCCGGGTAGGCCACCACCCAGCTGATTGGCTCATTCATGAGAAGACTCGCATTGTTGTAGGGGCGGCAGAGGTCAGTTCAGCTTGGAGATGGCCACGTGGCGCAGCAATTCAGCCACCGAGGCGTCCATCACATCGGTGAATGGCTTGGGGTGCACGCCCATGTAGAGCACGGCGATGCCGAGCACGGCCATGACGAGGAACTCACGGGAACCAATGTCGGTCAGCGCCTTGACGTGGTGGTTGCCGGGCGCGCCCAGGTAGACGCGCTTGAACATCCACAGCGAATAGGCGGCACCGAAGATCAGGGCGGTGGCGGCAGCAGCGCCGATCCAGAAGTTGGCCTTGACGGCGGCCAGGATCACCATCCACTCACCCACAAAACCCGCGGTCCCCGGGAGGCCGCAGTTGGCCATGGTGAACAGCAGCGCGAACGCGGCGAAATTGGGCATGGTGTTGACCACACCGCCGTACGCGGAAATTTCACGCGAGTGCACGCGGTCGTAGAGCACGCCGATGGACAGGAACATGGCGGCCGAAACAAAACCGTGGGCGATCATCTGCACGATGCCACCGGCCACACCCATGTCGCTGAAGAGGAAGAAGCCGAGGGTGACAAAACCCATGTGGGCCACCGACGAATAGGCCACCAGCTTCTTCATGTCCTGCTGCACCATGGCCACCAGACCGACATAGACCACGGCCACCAGGGACAGCGTGATCATGAGCCAGGCCCATTCGTGCGAAGCGTCGGGCAGGATCGGCAGCGAGAAGCGCAGGAAGCCGTAGGCACCCAGCTTCAGCATGATCGCGGCCAGCACGGCCGAGCCACCGGTGGGCGCTTCCACGTGCACGTCGGGCAGCCAGGTGTGCACCGGCCACATCGGCACCTTCACCGCGAAGGCGGCGAAGAAGGCGAAGAACAGCAGCGTCTGCGCCGTGCCGCCCAGCGGCAGCTTGTGCCAGGTGGCCAGATCAAAACTGCCACCCGACTGGGTGTACAGGTAGATCAGGGCCACCAGCATGAGCAGCGAGCCCAGGAGGGTGTAGAGGAAGAACTTGAACGCGGCGTAAATCTTGTTCGGACCGCCCCAGATACCGATGATCAGGTACATCGGGATCAGCGTGGCTTCGAAGAAGACGTAGAACAGCATCGCGTCCAGCGCGGAAAAAACGCCAATCATCAGACCCGAGAGGATCAGGAAGGCACCCATGTACTGGTTGACACGGCTGGTGATCGATTCCCAGCTGGCAATCACCACCACGACAGTGATGAAGGCGGTCAGCAGCACCAGCCAGAGCGAGATGCCGTCCACACCGAGGTGGTAGTTGACGTTGAATCGTTCGATCCAGACACCCTGTTCCACGAACTGCATCGCAGCCGTGCCGAGTTCAAACCCGGTGTACAGAGGCACGGTCACGGCCAGTGACACCAGCGCACCAACCAGGGCCATCCAGCGCACGGCGTTCGCGTGTTCGTCCCGGCCCAAGGCCAGCAGCACGACGCCAAAAAGAATCGGCGTCCAGATCGCAAGGCTCAGCAAACCCATCTTGTTCTTCCTCTTATTTCGCGAGCCAGACGAAGTACGTCATGAACAGCAGGATGCCCACGATCATCATCAGCGCATAGTGGTACAGGTAACCGGTCTGCATGCGGCGCACCACGGCAGACATGCCACCGACCAGCTTCCAGCTGGCGTTGACCACGCCGGTTTCGATCACGCCCTGGTCGCCACCCTTCCACAGTCCGGTGCCCAACATGCGCGCTCCCCGGGCGAGCACGTTTTCGTTGAACCAGTCCATGTAGTACTTGTTCTCCAGGAGGGTGACGATCGGCTTGAACGTGCGCCCAATGGCAGCCGGCACCGCCGGATTGACCATGTACATGTACCAGGCGGTCACAGCGCCACCGAGCGCAAGGTAGAACGGCGCGGTCGAGAAGGCGTGCAGCGCCATGGCCAGCGGGCCGTGGAACTCTTCGGCGAACTTCTCCATCGCCGGGTGCAGTTCGAGGTTGATGTGGATCGCGTCCTTGAGGAACTCGCCAAACAGCATCGGCTGGATCGTCATGAAGCCGATCACCACCGACGGGATTGCCAGCAGCAACAGCGGCACGGTCACCACCCAGGGGGTTTCGTGTGGCTTGTGTGCGTCGTGGTGACCATGGTCATCGTGATGACCGTGGGCGTCCGCATGGTGGTCATCGTGGTGGGCATCCGGGTTCTGGTCGTAACGCTCCTTGCCGTGGAACACCAGGAAGTAGAGCCGGAACGAATAGAACGCCGTGACAAAGACGCCAGCCAGCACCGCGAAATAGGCGAAACCCGAAGCCGGCAGGTTGCTGAAATGCACCGCCTCGATGATGCTGTCCTTCGAGTAGAAGCCGGCAAACAGCGGTGTGCCGATCAGGGCCAGCGTGCCCAGCAGCGAGGTGATCCAGGTGATGGGCATGTACTTGCGCACACCACCCATCCAGCGGATGTCCTGGTTGTGGTGCATGCCGATGATCACGGAGCCGGCCGCAAGGAACAGCAGGGCCTTGAAGAAGGCGTGCGTCATCAGGTGGAACACCGCCACGCTGTAGGCCGAGGCACCCAGCGCCACCGTCATGTAGCCGAGCTGGGACAGCGTGGAATAGGCGACCACGCGTTTGATGTCGTTCTGGATGATGCCCAGGAAGCCCATGAACAGCGCCGTGATGGCGCCGATCACCATGATGAAGTTGAGCGCGGTGTCCGACAGTTCAAACAGCGGCGACATGCGCGCGACCATGAAGATGCCGGCCGTCACCATGGTGGCGGCGTGGATCAGGGCGGAGATCGGGGTCGGGCCTTCCATGGAGTCGGGCAGCCAGACGTGCAGCGGGAACTGGGCCGATTTGCCCATGGCACCGATGAACAGGCAGATGCAGATCACGGTGATCAGCAGCCAGTCGGTGCCGGGAAAGCCCAGCGTGCCGAGCCCGGGCGCCTTGGCGAACACCTCGGTGTAGTTCAGCGTGCCGGTGTAGGCCACGATCAGGCCGATGCCCAGGATGAAGCCGAAGTCGCCCACGCGGTTGACCAGGAAGGCCTTCATGTTGGCAAAGATCGCCGTGGGCTTGTTGAACCAGAACCCGATCAGCAGGTAGGACACCAGGCCCACCGCTTCCCAGCCGAAGAACAGCTGCAGCAGGTTGTTGCTCATCACCAGCATCAGCATGGAGAAAGTGAACAGCGAGATGTAGGCGAAGAAGCGGTTGTATCCGGCGTCTTCTTCCATGTAGCCGATGGTGTAGATGTGCACCATCAACGACACGAAGGTCACCACGCACATCATCATGGCGGTGAGGCCATCGACCATGAAGCCGATCTCCATCTTCATGCCGCCGATCACCATCCATTCGTAGATGGTTTCATTGAATCGCGCGCCGTCCACGGCCACGCTCTTGAGCGTCATGGCCGAAAGGATGAAGGCGATCAGCACGCCCAGGATGGTCAGTGTGTGCGAGGTGCGGCGCCCGATGACGTTGCCGCCAAAGGTGGTGCCCAGGATGCCGGCCAGCGCCGCGCCCACAAGGGGCGCCAGCGGAACCGCCAGGAGTGTGCTTGCAGAAAGGGTGGTGCTCATTTTTGTGCCTGTTCTTTCCCTGTCTTCACCCCTTGAGGGTGTTGAGTTCTTCGACGCCGATGGACGACTTGGCCCGGAACAGCAACACCAGAATGGCCAGACCGATGGCCGATTCGGCCGCCGCCACCGTCAGGATGAAGAACACGAACACCTGCCCATGCATGTCACCCAGGAAATGGGAGAACGCCACAAAGTTCATGTTGACCGCCAGCAGCATGAGCTCAATGGCCATCAGCAGCACGATCAGGTTCTTGCGGTTGAGGAAGATGCCGATGACCGACAGGGCAAACAGGATCGCCCCCACGGATAGGAAATGTCCCAGTGTGAGGCTCATGCCTGGCCCTCCTCGTTGCTCAATGCCACCGGAGCGGCCTTCTGTGTGGCGGTCATGGGCAACACAACCAGGCGATCGCTGGCGCGCACCTTGACCTGCAGGCCCGGATCGATGGCTTTGCTGTCCTTGCGCTGGCGCAGCGTGAGCGCGATCGCGGCGAACATGGCCACCAGCAGGATCACGGCAGCCACTTCGATGGGGTACAGGTACTCGGTGTACAGCAGCTTGCCCAGCTCTTTGGTGTTCGAGTAGTTGGCCGGAACGGCAGCGATGCCCTCCCCCGTGACCGTCGGGAAACCGACCCACAACACCGCAATGATCTCAACCGCCACCAGGGCGCCCAGTGCCGCAGCCAGCGGGAAGTTCTGCCAGAAGCCCCAGCGGTCATCGTCGAGCTTGATGTCGAGCATCATCACCACGAACAGGAACAGCACCATCACCGCGCCCAGGTACACCAGCACCAGGGTCAGGCCCAGGAACTCCGCCTTGAGCAACAGCCACAGGGCAGCCGCCTGGGAGAAGGACAGCATCAGGTACAACACCGCGTGCACGGGGTTGTGCGCGGTCACCACGCGGTAGGCGGCGAACAGCAGCACCGCAGAGAACAGGTAGAAAAAGCCGGTCTGGTAATCCATGGTTCTTGTCTTTCGCCAGCTTCAGCGGTACTTCGCGTCGGCCGCCTTGGCCGCTGCGATCTCGGGTTCGTAGCGGTCACCCACCGCCAGCAGCATGTCTTTGGTGAAGTAGAGGTCGCCGCGCTTCTCGCCGTGGTATTCGAGGATGTGGGTTTCGACAATGGCGTCCACCGGGCAGGCCTCTTCACAGAAGCCGCAGAAGATGCATTTGGTCAGGTCGATGTCGTAGCGGGTGGTGCGGCGCGTGCCGTCGGATGCGCGCTCACCGGCTTCGATGGTGATGGCCAGGGCTGGGCACACGGCCTCGCACAGCTTGCAGGCAATGCAGCGCTCTTCACCGTTTTCATACCGGCGCTGGGCGTGCAGACCGCGGAAACGCGGAGACAATGGCGTCTTCTCTTCCGGGAACTGCACCGTCACCTTGCGACGGAAGGCGTAACGACCGGTCAGGGCCAGTCCTTTGACCAGCTCGACCAGCAGGAAGCTCTTGAAAAAGTCGCCGATGGAAAACGGCGCGACGACCGAAGGCGATGCGGAAGGGGATACGGTGGTGGACATGGTCGTTCGCCCTGCTTATTTCCAGATGTTCCACGAGGTCTGCATCAGACCGCCGACGAGCAGCAGCCAGACCAATGTCACAGGAATGAAAATCTTCCAGCCCAGACGCATGATCTGGTCGTAGCGGAAGCGCGGGAAGGTGGCGCGAATCCAGATGAACATGGACACCACGACGAAGGTCTTGATGCCCAGCCAGATCCAGCCGGGAATCCAGTTGAAGAGCGCGCTGTCGATGGGGGGCAACCAGCCGCCCAGGAACATCAGCACCGCCAGGATGGACACCAGCCACATGCTGGCGTACTCGGCCAGGAAGAAGATCGCGAAGCCCATGCCCGAGTACTCGACCATGTGACCGGCCACGATCTCGGCTTCACCTTCCACCACGTCAAACGGGTGGCGGTTGGTTTCGGCCACACCGGAAATCAGGTACACCATGAAAATGGGGAACAGGGGCAGCCAGTTCCAGGACAGGAAGCTCAGACCCATGTCCGCGCCCATGCCACGCGCCTGCGAAGCCACGATTTCACCCAGGTGCAGGCTGCCAGCGGTCATGACGACCACCAGGAAACAGAATCCGATGGCAATCTCGTAACTCACCATCTGGGCCGAGGCACGCAGCGCACCCAGGAAGGCGTACTTCGAGTTGGAGGCCCAGCCCGCGATGATCACGCCATAGACCTCGATCGAGGTGATCGCCAGGATCACCAGCAGACCCGCGTTCACGTTGGCGATCACGGCCTCAGGGCCGAAAGGAACGACCACCCACGCGGCCAGGGCCGGCATGATGGCCATGATGGGGCCAAGGCGGAACAGGCCCGGCGCCGCGGCGCTGGGGCTGATGATTTCCTTGGTCAGCAGCTTGATGGCATCGGCAATGGGCTGCAGCAGGCCAAACGGACCCACGCGGTTCGGACCCAGGCGCACCTGCATGAAGCCCAGCAGCTTGCGCTCCCACAGCGTGAGGTAGGCCACCGCGCCCATCAGGGGCGCCAGCACGGCGACGATCTTGACCATGCCCCAGATCACCGGCCAGGCGGCCGTGGTCCACCAGGGAGCCGCGATCAGGCCCAGGCCACCGTTGTACATCGCGTCGATCATGCGTGTGCTCCTTCTGCTGCGCGGGCATCGGCCGTGAGCTGCAGCGAGCTGGCGCGCCGCACCAGCGAATCCAGTTGGTAGATGGACGCCACGCAGGGCTGGCTGGCGGCAGGGTTCATGTCAATGAAAGCCGCACCGGCGTTGGACAGGCGCGAAGCATCCACCACGCTGCCAGCCGTCAGGCCCGGCAAAGCGGCGGCAAGCACGGCCTGCGACGAGTCGGCATCAAACCCCGGCAGGCCAAGCAGGTTGCCCAGCACGCGCAACACCTTCCAGGCCGGGCGGGTATCGCCCAGTGGGCGCACCACGGCGTGGAAACTCTGCAGCCGGCCTTCGGCGTTGACAAAAGATCCGGAGGTCTCGGTGAATGGGGCGATGGGCAGCAGCACGTCGCTGATGTCCAGGTTGGCCTTGAACGGGCTGAGCGTGACCACCATGCCGGCGTTGGCCAGACCCTGGCTGCCCACCGCACTGTCAAAAGCCGGTTCGTTGTTCAGCAGCAGCGCCGCCTTGAGTCCGCCACCGAGCATCTGACCGGCGTTCAAACCGCCCTGCCCCGGCAGGGCGTTCACCAGTTGGGCGCCCACGGTGTTCGCGGCTTCGCTGAGGTAACCCACCACGGCGCCGGTCTGCTGGCCGATCCAGTTGGCCAATGACAGCAGGCTGGCGGCCTGCGCATGGTGCGCAGCCGCATTGCCCAACAGGATGGCTTTGTGTTCACCACCGAGCAGCGACTTGGCGATGGCGCGAGCCGCATCGTTCACCTCGGCGGCCACCGGAGCCAGCACGCCCGTTTCGGCGCCCACGGCGTTGGCGATGCCGGCCAGGGCCGACACCCAGTGGGTGCTGTCGGCCAGCACGGTGTTCTTGACCGGCATGGCCCAGTCCTGCGACTGGGCATTGAGCGCGTTCACCTGCCCCCCCTTGCGAGCCGCCTGGCGGATGCGCTGGGCAAACAGCGGATGATCCTTGCGCAGATTAGATCCGACCACCAGCACGCTCTGCAGACCCGACAGGGCTGCGATCGGCATGCCCAGCCAGCGGGCCGTGTTCGGCGATGCCGCGTTGAAGAAGTCGGCGTGGCGCAGACGCGTGTCGATGTTCTCGCTGCCCAGACCACGCACGAGCGCACCGGCCAGGGCCAGTTCTTCCACCGTGCTGTGCGGGCTGGCCAGCACACCGATGGCGCCAGCGCCGTGGTCCGCCTTGACCTGCTTCAGGCCGTTGGCCACGTATTCCAATGCGGTCTGCCAGTCCACGGTTTTCCACTCGCCGCCCTGCTTGAGCATGGGCGCGGTGAGGCGGTCTTCGCTGTTGACAGCTTCGTAGCTGAAGCGGTCGCGGTCGGCAATCCAGCATTCGTTCACCGCATCGTTTTCCAGCGGGACCACGCGCATGACCCTGTGGTTCTTCACCTGAACGATCAGGTTGGCGCCGGTGGAGTCGTGCGGGCTCACGCTCTTGCGACGCGAGAGTTCCCAGGTGCGCGCGCTGTAACGGAACGGCTTGCTCGTGAGCGCGCCCACCGGGCAGATGTCGATCATGTTGCCCGACAGCTCGGAATCCACCGACTGCCCGACAAAGGTTTCGATTTCGGCGTGTTCACCACGGTGCGACATGCCCAGCTCCATCACGCCGGCCACTTCCTGGCCAAAGCGCACGCAGCGGGTGCAGTGGATGCAACGGCTCATTTCCTCCATGGAAATCAGCGGACCGACGTCCTTGTGGAACACCACGCGCTTCTCTTCTTCGTAGCGCGAGGCACCGCCGCCGTAGCCCACGGCCAGATCCTGCAGCTGGCATTCACCGCCCTGGTCACAAATGGGGCAATCCAGCGGGTGGTTGATGAGCAGGAACTCCATTACCGACTGCTGGGCCTTGATGGCCTTGTCGGACTTGGTGCGCACGATCATGCCCATGGTCACCGGCGTGGCGCAGGCGGGCATGGGCTTGGGGGCCTTTTCCACTTCCACCAGGCACATGCGGCAACTCGCCGCGATGGACAGCTTCTTGTGGTAGCAGAAATGGGGAATGTAGGTGCCCGCCTTTTCGGCCGCATGCATGATCATGCTGCCCGGTGGCACTTCGACCTTCTGGCCGTCGAGTTCGATTTCAACCATAGTTTCTCGTCTCGTTTCAGGCGGTGGCGTCGGCCTTGATCATGGCCGCGAACTCGGGCCGGAAATGCTTGAGCATGGCGCGCACCGGCATCGCCGCCGCATCGCCCAGGGCGCAGATGGTGCGGCCCATGATGTTTTCAGCCACGTTGTCCAGCAGCGCCATGTCGGAAGCCTTGGCCTCGCCGCGCTGAATCTTGTCCACCAGACGCCAGAGCCAGCCCGTGCCTTCGCGACACGGCGTGCACTGCCCGCAGGACTCGTGCATGTAAAAGTACGACAGGCGCTTGAGTGACTCGACCATGCAGCGCGAATCGTCCATCACGATCACGGCACCCGAACCCAGCATCGAGCCGGCCTTGGCGATCGAGTCGTAATCCATGGTGCAGTCCATGATGATGGACGCGGGCAACACGGGCGACGACGATCCACCAGGGATCACGGCCTTGAGCTGACGGCCCGTGCGCACACCGCCGGCGAGTTCCAACAGTTTGGCGAACGGCGTGCCCATCGGCACTTCGTAATTGCCCGGCAGGTTGACGTCGCCACTGACCGAGAAGATCTTGGTGCCGCCGTTGTTGGGCTTACCGCATTCGAGGTAGGCCGAACCACCGTTGCGGATGATCCAGGGCACCGCCGCGAAGGTTTCGGTGTTGTTGATCGTGGTTGGCTTGCCATACAGGCCGAAGCTGGCCGGGAACGGCGGCTTGAATCGAGGCTGGCCCTTCTTGCCTTCCAGCGATTCGAGCAGTGCGGTTTCTTCTCCGCAAATGTAGGCACCGAAGCCGTGGAAAGCGTGCAGCTGGAAGCTGAAGCTGCTGCCCATGATGCTGTTGCCGAGGTACCCCGCGGCACGCGCCTCTTCCAAGGCAGCTTCGAAGCGCTCGTAGACCTCGAAAATCTCACCGTGGATGTAGTTGTAGCCGACGTTGATGCCCATGGCATACGCCGCGATCGCCATGCCTTCGATGACGATGTGGGGGTTGAACATCAGGATGTCGCGGTCCTTGCAGGTGCCCGGCTCACCTTCGTCCGAGTTGCACACCAGGTACTTCTGACCCGGGAACTGGCGCGGCATGAAACTCCACTTCAAGCCACTCGGGAAGCCCGCGCCGCCACGCCCGCGCAGCGCGGATTCCTTGACGGTCGCGATCACCTGGTCCTGCGTCATGCCGACCACGCCGGTCTCGGGGTTCGGCGCCGAGCCATCCTGACCCAGGATCTTGCGCAGGGCCTGGTAGCCACCACGCGCTTCGTAGTCCTTGAGCGACCAGTTGCTGCCGTTCAGGTCCTTGTAGATCTGCGGTTCGATGTGACGACCATGGAAGCAGGTCTGCACGCCGGTGGCGCTGAACTGGGAAATCACCTGTTCTGCGTTCATGCTTTGCCCTCTGCGGCCTTCAGGCCGTCGATCAGCTGATCGAGCTTCTCGTTGCTCATGAAGCTGCACATGTGGCGGTCATTGACCAGCATCACCGGTGAATCGGCACACGCGCCCAGACACTCGCTCTGTTGCAGGGTGAAGAGGCCATCGGCCGTCGTTCCACCCATCTGCACGCCGAGCTTGTGCTCCAGATGCGCCAGCGCCTTGCCGCCGTCGCGCAACAGGCACGGCAGGTTGGTGCAGACGTTGAGCTTGAACTTGCCCACCGGCTGCTGGTTGTACATGTTGTAGAAGGTCGTGACCTCGTGCACAGCCATGACCGGCATGCCGAGGTAGTCAGCAATCGCCTTCTCGGCTTCGAGGGCGACATAACCCTGCTCTTGCTGCACGATGGACAGACAGGCCATCACGGCCGACTGCGCCTGCTCGGGCGGGAACTTGGCCACTTCGCGGGCGAAACGCGCCAGCGTGGCTTCGGACAGCTTCATCGCCTGAACGGCGCCGCCGGGGGTTTTGTGCTCAGAGATCATCGGTCAATCTCTCCAAAAACGATGTCCATGGTGCCGATGATGGCGACGGCGTCGGCCAGCATGTGGCCACTCGCCATTTCGTCCAGAGTGGACAGGTGGGCGAAGCCGGGGGCGCGGATTTTCAGGCGGTAGGGCTTGTTGGCGCCGTCGCTCACGAGATAGATACCGAACTCACCTTTGGGATGTTCGACCGCTGCATAGGCCTCGCCTTCAGGCACGTGGAAGCCTTCGGTGAAGAGCTTGAAGTGGTGGATCAGCTCTTCCATGCTCGACTTCATCGCTTCGCGAGAAGGCGGCGCCACCTTGTGGTTGTCGGTGATGACCGGGCCGGGGTTGACGCGCAGCCAGTCCACGCACTGCTTGATGATGCGGTTGGACTGCTTCATCTCTTCCATGCGGACGAGGTAGCGGTCGTAGGTATCACCGGTCTTGCCGACCGGGATGTCGAAGTCCATGCGGTCGTACACGTCGTACGGCTGCTTCTTGCGCAGGTCCCAGGCGATGCCCGAACCGCGCAACATGGGGCCGGTCATGCCGAGGTTGAGCGCACGCTCGGGTGTCACCACACCGATGCCGACCGTGCGCTGTTTCCAGATGCGGTTGTCGGTCAGCAGCGTGTGGTATTCGGCCAGGTAGGTCGGGAAACGCTGGGTGAAGTCGTCGATGAAGTCGAGCAAGGAACCCTGGCGGTTCGTGTTGAGCTCGGCCATCGCCTTGGCGTTGCGGATCTTGCTGTGCCGGTACTGCGGCATGGTGTCTGGCAGGTCGCGGTAGACACCACCCGGACGGAAGTAGGCCGCGTGCATGCGCGCACCCGAGACCGCTTCGTACATGTCGAACAGGTCTTCACGCTCGCGGAACGCGTAGATCAGGATGGTCGAGCTGCCGCAATCGTTGCCGTGCGATCCCAGCCACATCAGGTGGTTGAGCAGGCGGGTGATCTCGCTGAACATCACGCGGATGTACTGCGCGCGGATCGGCACCTCGATGCCCAGCAACTTCTCGATGGCCAGGCAGTAGGCGTGCTCATTGCACATCATCGACACGTAGTCCAGCCGGTCCATGTAGGGGAGCGACTGGATATAGGTCTTGTGCTCGGCCAGCTTTTCGGTGGCGCGGTGCAGCAGGCCGATGTGTGGATCGGCGCGCTGCACGACTTCGCCGTCGAGCTCCAGCACGAGGCGCAACACGCCGTGTGCGGCCGGGTGCTGCGGCCCGAGGTTCAGGGTGTAGTTCTTGATTTCGGCCATTTCAGTGCAGGCCTCCGTAGTTGTCTTCGCGAATCACGCGCGGTGTGACTTCACGCGGTTCAATGGTGACCGGCTCGTAGACCACCCGCGCGCGCTCGGCGTCGTAACGCATCTCCACGTGCCCCGAGAGCGGGAAGTCCTTGCGAAACGGGTGCCCGATGAAACCGTAGTCGGTCAGGATGCGGCGCAGGTCGTTGTGACCTTCGAACACGATGCCGTAAAGGTCAAACGCCTCGCGTTCGTACCAGTTCGCCGACGCCCAGAGCGTGCTCACGGAATCAATGACCGGGAAGTCGTCTTCCGGGCAGAACACCCGCACCCGCACCCGCTGGTTCAGGCTGACCGACAGCAGGTGCACCACCGCAGCAAAACGCGGACCTTCCCAACGACCGTCACCGTAGGTCTGGTAGTCCATGCCACACAGATCGATCATTTGCTCAAAGCGCGCTACGGGCGCGTCGCGCAAGGTCTGCATCACCGCGAGATAGTCGGGCGCAGCCACCACCAGGGTGAGCTCTTCACGCTCGACATCAAGGGATACCACGCGCTCACCCAGCAAGGCAGCGAGGGTGTTTTTCAGCGCTTGGGGATTGGAGGCGTAAAGGGTGGCGGTTTCGCTCATGGACCGTCTTTCTGACAGAAGCCTGTGGGCCGGTGCGGCGCTCAGGCGCGCGCGATGGTGTTGGTGCGACGGATCTTCTGCTGCAACTGGATGATCCCGTACAGCAAGGCCTCGGCAGTTGGCGGGCAGCCGGGCACATACACATCGACCGGCACGATGCGATCACAACCACGCACCACCGAATAGCTGTAGTGGTAATAACCGCCGCCATTGGCGCAGGATCCCATGGACAGCACCCAGCGCGGCTCAGCCATCTGGTCGTAGACCTTGCGCAGGGCGGGCGCCATCTTGTTGCAGAGCGTGCCGGCCACGATCATCAGATCGGACTGGCGCGGACTGGCACGAAACACCTCGGCGCCAAAACGGCCCAGGTCGTAGCGCGCAGTGGCTGCGTGCATCATTTCAACGGCGCAACAAGCCAGACCAAAGGTCATGGGCCATAGCGATCCCGTCTTGGCCCAGTTCACCACCGAGTCGTAGCTCGTGGTCACGAAACCTTCTTTGAAAACGCCTTCGATCATCTTGCGCTCCGGTGCGTCGGTGTCTTGTCAGTGGTGCGAGGGATGTGCGTCATTCCCAGTCCAGCGCGCCTTTTTTCCACGCGTAGACAAAGCCCACGAGCAGATCCACCAGGAAGATGACGCCGACCCAGAACCCAGTGGAACCAATGTCGGTAAGAGCCACAGCCCAGGGGATGAGAAACGCGATTTCGAGATCAAACAGAATGAAAAGGATGGCCACCAGGTAGTAGCGCACATCGAACTTCATGCGGGCATCTTCGAAAGCTTCGAAGCCGCACTCGTAAGGCGAATTTTTCTCTGCGTCTGGACGGTTGGGGCCGAGGATGTAGCCCAGAACCTGCGGGATGATCCCGACGGCAATACCCACCAAAATGAACAAGAGCACGGGAAGGTATTGTTCGAGACTCATCTTGGGTAAATTCCGCTGACATGGCTCAAGGGCCATGTTGTCCAAAGATTGGTGCCGACGGCGAGACTCGAACTCGCACAGCTTTCGCCACTACCCCCTCAAGATAGCGTGTCTACCAATTTCACCACGTCGGCTGGGTCTGCATTGTCTGGCTCACGAGGGACCGTGTGAGCCTTGCTGACAACCCATAGAGTTTACCCTGAAACCCCCCTGTTTTTCAGAGGGTGTATCGGATTTTCAAAAGGAAAGGGTTGGATTGCTGCAGCGCAAAAACACAGGCGCGGTGCGGCTTCCCGGCCTGTTGTACTCCCCCCGGTTATTTTCCAGGGATCTGTGCAGCACCTGTCGCCGGGACTGCGGCGGGCGCAGCCGTTGCGGGCGCTTCGGTGCCCGCGGGAATCTGCTGTGCAGCGGGCTGCTGCGCGGGAACGGCGCTCTCGAGCACACTGCCCGAAGGCGCCGCGGTGCGCAGGTTGCCAAAATACGCCAGACCCAGCGTGCAGACCAGGAACACCCCGGCCAGCACAGCCGTTGTGCGCGACAGGAAGTTCGCACCACCCGACGCACCAAACAGACTGGCCGAGCCTGCGCCACCACCGAAGGCAGCGCCCGCATCGGCACCCTTGCCGTGCTGCATCAGGATCAGGCCGATCATGCCGATGGCAGCCAGGATCTGCACCGCCTGAAGAATGGTCAACAAAACGTTCATGTTTTTCTCCGAAAGGGAAAGGATCGTGGGCGACGCTCAGCGAGCCGATGCCACGATTTGAAGGAAGTCGGCCGCCTTGAGCGATGCACCGCCAATCAGGCCGCCGTCGATATCGGGTTGCGCCAGCAGGCTGGCGGCGTTGGCCGCGTTCATGCTGCCGCCGTAGAGGATGTGCACCCGCTTGGGGTGGGTGGTCGCTGCTGCAAGCTGGGCCCGCAGCACCGCATGCACCGCCTGCGCCATCTCGGGCGTTGCGGTCTTGCCGGTGCCAATGGCCCAGACGGGTTCATAAGCGACAACGATCTCGGTGATGCAGTGCCCCACCGTGTGAATCGCCGCCGCGAGCTGGCGCTTGACCACGGCTTCGGTCTCACCGGCCTCGCGTTGCGCCAGGGTTTCACCGACGCACACGATGGGGGTGACGCCGGCGGCCAGTGCGCGCTGCGCCTTGGCCGCAACCATCTCGTCCGTCTCACCGTGGTACTGGCGGCGCTCTGAATGGCCGACGATGGCGTAGCGACAACCGAATTCCTTCAGCATGGCCACGCTCACTTCGCCGGTGTAGGCACCCTGCTCGTGCGCTGACACGTCCTGCCCACCCCAGGCAATGGGACTGCCCTGCAAAAGTGACTGCAACTGAGCCAGGTACGGGGCGGGAGCGCACAACGCCATGTCCGCTGCGGGTTCGGCGCCCTGCAGGCCTTCGAGCATGGCCTTGACCAGCGCTTCGTTGGCGGCCAGCGAGCCGTTCATTTTCCAGTTGCCTGCGATCAGTTTTTTCATCTTGGTCTCCATGGGACTCAAGCCCAGGTGAGGACTATTTTTCCGATGTGCTGATTGGTTTCCATCAAGACATGCGCTTGCGCAGCGTTCGAGGCTTCGAACACGCTGTGGATGACGGGCTTGACCCGACCTTGTTCCAGCAACGGCCACACCTTTTCGCGCAGCGAGGCGGCAATCGCCGCCTTGAAAGCGACCGGGCGCGGGCGCAGCGTGGAACCGGTGATGACCAGGCGGCGACGCAGCACCAGACCGGCATTGAACTCAGCCTTGACACCACCCTGCACCGCGATGATTACGAGCCGGCCGTCTTCGGCCAGGCACTCGACCTCGCGCGCCACGTAGCTGCCAGCGACCATGTCCAGAATGACGTCAACACCCTTCCCGTCCGTGAGCTCGCGCGCCACGGCCGAAAAGTCTTGCGTCTTGTAGTTGATGGCGTGGTCGGCACCGAGCGCCAGGCAGGCGGCGCACTTCTCGTCGCTGCCGGCCGTGGCGATCACACGCGCACCCAGGGCTTTCGCCAGCTGGATCGCGGTCACGCCAATGCCACTCGTGCCCCCCTGGATCAACAGGGTTTCGCCCGGCTGCAAACGCGCCCGGTCAAACACATTGCTCCACACCGTGAAGAAGGTCTCGGGCAGCGAAGCCGCCTGAACGTCGTCAAAACCCGCCGGGACCGGCAGGCACTGACCGACGGGAGCCACACAGTATTCGGCGTAACCGCCGCCAGCGACCAGTGCACACACACTGTCGCCAACCGCGAGGCCGGCTGCCGCCATCGCATCAGCATCACCCGACTCGATCACGCCCGCCACTTCCAGGCCGGGCAGGTCGGAAGCGCCAGGCGGTGGCGGGTAGGCACCGCTGCGTTGCAACACGTCGGGACGGTTCACGCCCGAAGCACGCACGCGGATCAACACCTCGCCCGCACCCGCGGCCGGCATCGGACGCTGGGCCAGACGCAGAACCTCAGGTGCGCCAAAAGCGCTGATCTCAACCGCTTGCATGGCTCGGCCGCTTATTGCTGCTGTTGCTGAGCTTGCTCGGCAGGCGCAGCGTTGCGGTCGATCAGCGCCTTCATGGACAGCTTGACGCGACCCTTTTCGTCCGTCTCCAGGACCTTGACCTTGACGATCTGGCCTTCGGTCAGGTAGTCGGTCACGCGCTCGACGCGCTCGTGGGCGATCTGGCTGATGTGCAGCAGACCGTCTTTGCCGGGCAGCAGGTTGATCAGCGCACCGAAGTCCAGGATCTTGGTGACCGGGCCTTCGTAGACCTTGCCGATTTCGACTTCGGCCGTGATCTGCTCGATGCGGCGCTTGGCTTCGTCGGCCTTGGCGCTGTCGGTCGAAGCGATGGTGATGGTGCCGTCTTCGTCGATGTTGATCTGGGTGCCGGTTTCTTCGGTCAGCGCACGGATCACGGCGCCGCCCTTGCCGATCACGTCACGGATCTTCTCGGGATTGATCTTCATCGTGAACAGCTTGGGCGCGAAGTTCGAGACTTCGGTCTTGGCTTCGCCCATGGCTTCCTGCATCTTGCCCAGGATGTGCATGCGGGCTTCCTTGGCCTGGGCCAGTGCAACCTGCATGATTTCCTTGGTGATGCCCTGGATCTTGATGTCCATCTGCAGCGCAGAGATACCGTTGGTGGTACCGGCGACCTTGAAGTCCATGTCGCCCAGGTGGTCTTCGTCACCCAGGATGTCGGTCAGCACGGCGAAACGGTTGCCGTCCTTGATCAGGCCCATGGCGATGCCGGCCACGTGCGCCTTCATGGGCACGCCAGCGTCCATCAGCGCCAGGCAGCCGCCGCAGACCGAAGCCATCGACGAGGAGCCGTTGGACTCGGTGATTTCCGACACCAGGCGCATGGTGTAGGGGAAGTCTTCCTTGCTCGGCAGCGCGGCGATCAGCGCGCGCTTGGCTAGGCGGCCGTGGCCGATTTCGCGGCGCTTGGGCGAGCCAAAACGGCCGGCTTCGCCGGTGGCAAAGGGAGGCATGTTGTAGTGCAGCATGAAGCGGTCTTCGTACTCGCCAGCCAGCGCGTCGATGCGCTGGGCATCGCGGTCGGTACCGAGCGTGGCCACCACGAGCGCCTGGGTTTCACCGCGCGTGAACAGCGACGAACCGTGGGTGCGGGGCAGCACGCTGTTGCGGATTTCGATGGCGCGCACGGTGCGGGTGTCGCGACCGTCGATGCGGGGCTCGCCGGCCAGGATCTGGCCACGAACGATCTTGGCTTCGATCTCGAACAGCAGGGCTTCAATGGCCACGCTGTCGAAAGCCACGCCCTCGTCTTTCAGGGCCGACATCACTTCGGCGTAGGCGCTGCGGCAAGCCTGGGTGCGTGCCTGCTTGTTGCGGATCTGGTAAGCGGCTTCGAGCTTGGCTTTGGCCAGGCCGTCGATCTTGGCGATCAGGGCCTCGTCCTTGGCCGGCGGCTGCCAGTCCCAGGCCGGCTTGCCGGCGTCGCGCACCAGCTCGTTGATCGCAGCGATGGCGATGTTGCCCTGCTCGTGACCGAACACCACGGCACCGAGCATGACTTCTTCGCTCAGTTGCTGGGCTTCGGATTCCACCATCAGCACGGCAGCCTGGGTGCCGGCGACCACGAGGTCGAGCTGGCTGTCCTTGAGCTGGGTCTGACCCGGATTGAGCACGTACTGGCCGTTCACGTAGCCCACGCGCGCAGCGCCGATGGGGCCGTTGAACGGGATGCCGCTGACCGACAGGGCGGCCGAGGTGGCGATCATGGCCGCGATGTCGGCCTGCACTTCGGGGTTCAGGCTGACCACGTGCACGATCACCTGGACTTCGTTGTAGAAGCCTTCAGGGAACAGCGGGCGGATCGGACGGTCGATCAGGCGGCAGGTCAGGGTTTCCAGTTCGCTGGGGCGGCCTTCGCGCTTGAAGAAGCTGCCGGGGATCTTGCCGGCGGCGTACGATTTTTCGGTGTAGTCCACCGTCAGGGGGAAGAAGTCCTGACCGGCCTTGGCTTCGGTCTTGGCGACCACGGTGGCGAGCACCACGGTGTCGTCGATGTTGACCAGCACGGCGCCAGTGGCCTGGCGGGCGATTTCACCGGTTTCCATGGTGACCGTGTGCGGGCCCCACTGGAAGGTCTTTGTGACTTTGTTGAACATGCTCATGGTTCTCTCCTATGGACCACCCGCGAATCAAGGGGTGGCATGGCGTGCAGACAATCTGCACAAAACCCGGAGGAACAACCCAGAACACGATGCCATTCCAGAGGGACTGCCTGCGTGCGGCTGGGCACACAACGCCTTTGGAATGACACAGCTTCGCTCTGTTGTCGCTGCTCCGGAATCAAAAACAGGAACTGACAAGCAAAAAACGCCCGAGCCAGCGAACCAACTCAGGCGTTTTGCGTGTCATGGCGTGGGCCAAATTACTTGCGCAGACCCAGTTTCGCGATCAGGGCGATGTAGCGGTCGGCGTCTTTGGACTTCAGATAGTCCAGCAGCTTGCGGCGGCGGCTCACCATGCGCAGCAGGCCGCGGCGACCGTGGTGGTCCTTGGCGTGGGTCTTGAAGTGGGGGGTCAGTTCGTTGATGCGGGCGGTCAGGATGGCGACCTGCACTTCGGGACTGCCGGTGTCGTTGGCAGCGCGGGCGTTGTCGGCGACAACGGCGGCTTTGATGGATTTTTCGATCATGTCGGATTCCTAGGGGTTACATGCGTCCCGCCGCAGCCTGCCAGCCTCTGAACGGGGTTCAGATCCGGCCGCCGCAACGGGCGTGAATCGCCATCCAAAAAGACGGCAACCGGTGAGTATAGCGCACGACGCCTGCCCTGTTAAGCCCAGGACAGGATCAGCTGCAGGGGCGCCGGCTCGCTCAACAGCGCCCCGCCGCCCGCAGCAGCGCATTGCATTCACCGCCCCCGGTGGCGGGCGCGGCGGATGGCCTGGGCCGGCCGCCCCGGCCCTGGCTACCCACCATGGCGGTGCAGATGGCGTCCGAATGGGGTGTCTGGCCCAAGCTCATGGCCTTCTGAAACCCGGTGGCCGAGTACATGTAGCAGCGGTAAGCCACCCCGTCGCGGGTGTGGACGGTGTAGTTGATGCGCCCGCCGGTCTCTTCGCTGCGATCGGTGATGGTGAACTGGCCCGCGGATCGCCCGATGGCCTGCGCTGTGCGCTGCTCCAGGCCGCTCTGGTCGATGGTGGCGGCGCAGCCGGACAGCAGCGCCAGGGCCATGGTCAGGGATGTGATCTGTCGAATGCTCATGAACAACTCCGGTGGGGTCAGTGGGTGAAACAGTTGGCCTCGGGCACGCTGGCCAGGCTGGCCGAAACCGCCGACAGCGACGGCTGGTTCGTCGGGATTTCGTCGCCGAGCAGGCACAGCAGGTCGCCCGGTTTCAGCGTCCAGATGGCGCCAAAGCGCGTGCCGGTCACGGTGCGGAATTCCCCCCAGTGGGCGGCCACACGCGCGTTCGCCTCGGAGCGCGAGAAGCTCACGCTGCCCAGCCTGGACGGGCCGGCCAGTTGCGATGCGCCCGCGCATTCGCTGCCGCCGTAGGTCAGCACGCCTTCGTGGTAGTCGATCTCGGCGCCGGCGGTCCGGTGCGCCCGAAGGAACTTCCGGAACGATTGCCCCCCGGTCTTCACGCAGCCTTTCTGCACCCAGTCGCCCGTCAGCGCTTCGATGGATGCCGACGGCGCCGTGCCGCCAGCCCCCCCGTCCGTGGAATCGTCATCGCTACCGCCGCCGCAGGCGCTCAAGCCCAGGGCGATGGCGGTGGTCAAGGCCAGGGTGCACGAACGCGCACCGCCGTGAAAAGACAATAAGGGCGGCATGGAAAGCTCCTCTGCAAATGAAGTGGGATGAAGAAAGGGAGAGGCACGCTAGCTGTCTGCACGCGGCGCCAGGACGCCCGGGGTTTGGGCACCTGGAGCCGCGATGTGCGCGGGCATCACCCGCCCGACAACCCGCCTGCGTGAGGCGTCAGTGAAGCGATGGCCGGTGGCCGTCCGGCTTGCGGGCCACGATGAAGGGCCTGAAGTCCCGGCCCTTGGTGCCGTGCCGCTCCACGCTCGCGATCTCCAGCCCTTGCTGCACCAGCGCCGCCTGCAGCTCGGCTGCGTTGAAGCACAGCACATGGGGCGCCTTGCCCAAGGCGCGCATGAGCGGCAGGGCCAGCCTGGGGATGAGCGGATTCATTTCCGAAAGACAGGGCGTCTTGGAAATGAACAGGCCGCCCGGTTTCAGGACATCCACGACCGACCGCAGCGCCTGCGGCAGATCGGTCACCAGATGCAGCAGGTTGAAGGCCAGCACGGCGTCCCAGGCGGCCGGTCCGGACACGGGAGCGTCGGCGTCGGCCACCCGGAACTCCAGCTGCGGCAACGGATCAGCGGCCAGCTTTTCGCGTGCGATGGCCACCATCTCCGCCGACACGTCGGTGGCCACCAGCCGCCGCGTGCCAGCGGCCAGACGCAGGGCGGTGCTGCCGGTGCCGCAACCGATTTCCAGCACCTCGTGATCCGGTGACAGCAAGGCCTGGACGCGCCGCAGCGTGCCCTCGTAGCCGGCCAGGTCCGCGATTGGATCGCTCGCGTACTTTCGGGCAACCCTGTCCCAGAAGCGTGCCTTGCTGGCGGCGGCGGCGGAGGCCGCGGCCACGGCGGGGTGGTCGCCATCGGTGATCACTGGTGAATGCATGAGAGGTCGGCCTGTGCGGGGATGAAAGAAGGAATCGACAACAGCCCGGATGCTATCCATGCGCATCACCGCAGGGAATTGCGATAAATTGCAGACCGCTTATGCAAATACGTATGGACCAAATGGACTGGAACCAGCTGAGGGCGTTTCTGGAAACAGCGGAAACGGGTTCGCTGTCGGCCGCCGCGCGCAAGCTGGGGTTGACCCAACCAACGCTCAGCCGGCAGGTGGCGGCCATCGAGCGCGACCTGGGGGTGACCCTGTTCGAGCGCGTGGGCAAGGCCATGGCGCTCACCACCACCGGCATGGACCTGCTGGAACACGCCCGAGCGATGGGCGCTGCTGCTGAAGCCCTGGGCCTGGCTGCCAATGGCCGCTCACAGGCGGTGGGAGGTGTGGTCTCGGTGTCTGCGACCGATGCGGTCGCTGCCTTGTTGCTGCCACCGCTGGTGCGGCAGCTGCACGAACAGGAACCGGGCATTGCCATCGAGGTGATTTCGTCCAATGCGCTGAGCGACCTGTTGCGACGGGAAGCCGATATCGCCATCCGCCATGTCAAGCCCGAGCAACCCGATCTGATCGCGCGTCTGGTGCGCGAAGCCACGGCCTGCTTCTATGCGTCCGAAGATTTCGTTCGGGCGCATGGCCATCCGCGCACCGCCAGCGACGCCACCCACCTGCCCTTCGTCGGCGCTGACCGCGTGGGAGGCTACCTGGGCTACCTGCAGCAACACGGACTGCCTTTGACCGAGGCCAACTTCAGCTGTTACGCCGACCATTCGGTGGCCAACTTCGAGCTGATGCGCAACGGCCTGGGGATTGGCGCGATGATGGATGAGATTGCCCGCAACACCCCCGGCATCGTGCGCGTGCTCGACGACGTACCGCCCGTGGTCTTCCCCATCTGGCTGGTCACGCACCGGGAGTTGCACACCGCCAGACGGATACGGGTGGTGTTCGACGCGCTCGCTCGGGGGTTGGCCCCTACTTAGTCAACCACGCCCGCAGACGGTCCACGCCCTGCGCCAGGCGCTGCGGGTCGCGGCTGGCAAAACACCAGCGCAGCCAGCCAGCGGCCTCGGGGCCAAAGGCGCTGCCGGGCGCCAGACCCAGGCCGGCTTCGCGCACCAGGCGCTTGGCGGTGTCCAGGCAGTCGTTGTGCCCATCCAGGTGGAAAAAGGCGTACATGCCGCCCTTGGGTTCGGCCAGGGTCACGCCGGGCACGGCTTTCAGCAGCGGCACCAGCGTGTCGCGACAGGTCTGCAGGTGGGCCACCAGCGCGGGCGTGACTTCGGCACCGCGCTGCAGCGCCACCGCGGCGGCGCGCTGGACGAACACCGGCGCGCACGAGGTGTTGAACTCGATCAGCTTGCCCACGGCGTGTGTCAGCGACTGGGGCAGCACCAGCCAGCCCAGCCGCCAGCCGGTCATGAGGAAGCTCTTGGAAAAACTGTGCGCGACGATGAGCCGGTCTTCGGGTTCGGACACATCGAGAAAGCTCGGCGCCGCGCCATTTCCCGTATCACCCGCGAAGTACAGGCGCTCGTACACCTCGTCGGCCAGCACCCAGGTGCCGGTACGGCGGCAGTGGGCGAGGATGGTGGCCTGCTCGTCGCGGCTCAGCGTCCAGCCAGTGGGGTTGCTGGGCGCGTTGACGATCAGCAGGCGCGTGGCCGGGGTGATGGCAGCGAGCAGCGCCGCCATGTCCAGGACCCAGGCACCCGCGTTGTCCCCCTGGTCAACCACCCGCAGCGGCACGGTCCTGACCTTCGCGCCCATGATCTGCGGCTGCGCCACCAGGTTGGGCCAGGCCGGCGTGACCACCACCACCTCGTCCCCCGCGTCCACCAGCGCCTGCGACGCCAGCATCAGGCCGTTGACGCCACCGGAAGTGACGGCGATGCGGTCGAACCAGTGGTCGGTGTTGTGCTGGGGATGCAGGCCGTGGGTGTAGACGGCGATTTCCTGGCGCAGCTCGGTCAGACCGAGGTTGTGGGCGTAGAAGGTTTCACCCGCCTGCAGCGAGGCAATCGCCGCCTCGCGGATGAAGGCGGGCGTGACCTCGTCGCTCTCGCCGAACCAGAACTTGAGCACATCGCTGCGGCCCAGCCCTTCGTTGGCCACCTCGCGGATGCGCGACTCTTCCAGACTCTCCACCACTGCCCGCATGCAAGCTCCCCAATGACAGCCCTCGATCAGGGCCTGGCCATGTTACAGCTGTGCGGCTGCTCGGCCTGCTGCGGCGTGAGCTGGCGGATGACGCGAAAACCGTAACCCGAACCTTCCACATCGAATTTCACGCCCGGCGCCCCCTGGCGGTCCATCACCGCCACGGCCAGCGGCTGCTGGAACTGGTGGTCTGCGGCGCGCATGCGTGCGGTCTGGCCGGCGAGCTTGACCTCGACCTTTTCCAGTTGCGCCGCGACGGCGGCGGCGTTGACCGAGCCCGCGCGTTCGATGGCCTGCGCCAGCGACTCGACCATCAGCTGCATGCGCATGTGCACGTAGTCGTCGGCCGGGTTGGGGAAGCGCTGGCGGAACGACTGGTAGAAGGCTTCGGAATCCTTGGTCGGCACGTTGGGGAACCAGTCCGCCACCGCCACCACCTTGCCGATGCCGGCGTCGCCGATCGCGGCCGGCGCGCCCAGCGCGTTGCCGTAGAAGGTGTAGAACGAGCCCTCGAAACCGGCCTCGCGCGCGGCTTTGACCAGCAGCGTCAGGTCGTTGCCCCAGTTGCCGGTCAGCACGGCCTGCGCGCCGCTGGCCTTGATCTTGGCGGCGTAGGGCGCAAAGTCCTTCACGCGCGCCATCGGGTGCAGCTCGTCGCCCACGATCTTCACGTCCGGGCGCTTGGCGGCCAGCTGGCTGCGGGCTTCGCGCAGCACCGACTGGCCAAAGCTGTAGTCCTGCCCGATCAGGTAGATGTTCTTCAGGTCCTTGTCTTCGCGCAGCACGTTCATGAGCGCGGTCATGCGCATGTCGGCGTGGGCGTCGAAGCGGAAATGCCAGTAGCTGCATTTTTCGTTGGTCAGCACCGGGTCCACCGCCGAGTAGTTCAGGAACAGCACCTGGCGCGACGGCTCGCGCTCGTTGTGCTTGTTGATGGCTTCGATCAGGCCCGAGGCCGCTGCCGAGGAGTTGCCCTGGGTCACCACCGTGATGTCGCGGTCGATGGCCGAGCGCAGCGCCGACAGCGCCTCTTCGGTCTGGCCCTTGCTGTCGAAGCGTTCGATCACCAGCGGGCGGTTGCCGCCGGGCAGTTTCACGCCGCCGCGGGCGTTGACGCGTTCCGTGGCCCAGACCAGGTTGCGGTAGACCGCCTCGCCGGTGTTGGCGAACGGGCCGGACAGGCCCTCGATCATGCCGATGCGGATGGGGGCGGCTGCGGATGTCGCCGGGCTCTGGGCCAGCGCGGTCGCGGCACAGGTGGCAGCCAGCAGGGCGGTGGCCAGCACGCGGCGGCGCATCAAGAGGGAAAATTTCATGGAAAAGGTCTCCGTTGTTCAATACCTGCCGGCGGGACTGCTCGGTGCCAAGTGTCACTTGGGCGACAGGTTCGGTTAATGTAATTCATAATTACAACGACTACCCCGCCCGGGTATTTCAACCGGGGCTGGCTCCGGGCGCCGTGTTCAGCCGAGCTCCGACAGTGGCCAGCGCGGCCGCACATCGAAGTGGTAGGCCGGTGCAGCCGCTGCGTCTGGCAGCAGCCCGGCCTGGAAACGCAGGCCGGCGGCGAGCGCGATCATGGCGCCGTTGTCGGTGCACAGGTGCAGTTCGGGGTAGTGCACGCGCACACGCCGCTTCTGGCACGCGGCGTTGAGCTGTTCGCGCAGCAAGGCGTTGGCCCCGACGCCGCCGGCCACCACCAGGCGGTTCAGCCCGGTGGATTCGATGGCCGCGAGCGACTTTTTCACCAGCACCTCGACGATGGCCGCCTGCACGCTGGCGGCCACGTCGGCGATCTGGGCCGCGTCCAGCGCCTCGGCCAGTTGCGGCGTGGCGGGGCCTTCGGGCCGCGCGTGCGCGAGCCGCTTCACCTGGGTCAGTACCGCCGTCTTCAGGCCGGCAAACGAAAAATCGAGGTCGCCGCTGTGCAGCAGCGGGCGCGGGAATTTGTAGGCGGTGGCGCTGCCCTGCTCCGCCCGCTTCGCCAGCGCCGGGCCGCCGGGGTAACCCAGACCGAGCAGCTTGGCCGATTTGTCGAAGGCCTCACCGGCCGCGTCGTCGATGGTTTCGCCCAGCAGCTCGTAGCGGCCCACGCCGTCCACCCGCATCAGCTGGGTGTGACCACCCGACACCAGCAGCGCCACAAACGGAAACTCCGGCGGGTCGGCGCTCAGAAACGGCGACAGCAGGTGCCCTTCCAGGTGGTGCACCGGCACCACCGGCTTGCCCAGCGCCATGGCCATCGCACACGCCACGCCCGAACCCACCAGCAGCGCACCGGCCAGGCCCGGGCCGCGGGTGTAGGCGATGGCGTCCACGGCCGACAGTGGCAGGCCGGCCTGCGCCAGCACCGCGTCGGTCAGCGGCAGCACGCGGCGGATGTGGTCGCGGCTCGCGAGCTCGGGCACCACGCCCCCGTAGGCCTGGTGCATCTCGATCTGGCTGTGCAGCGCATGGCCAAGCAGCCGCGGCACGGCGCTGCCGCTGGCGTCCACCAGGGCCACGCCGGTTTCGTCACAAGACGATTCGAATCCCAAAATCAGCATGGCGGGAGTGTACGGGGCGGGCTCCGAACCTTGCCGTTCAGGAGCGCGGCAACAGGCTGGCCAGCAGCACCAGCGCGATCACCACCGTCAGCCAGCCCAGCACCGCCCGCCGCCACAGGGCGGGCGCGTGGCGCAGCTCCATGTAATCGAGCGCGATCAGCGCGCCCTTGATCACGGCCAGTGCCAGCACCGCCAGCGTGGCGGCCTGCCCGAGATGGCCCTGCGTCAGGGCGGCCCCCTCCCCCAGCCACCAGCTCAGGCCGGTGGCCAGCACGAGCAGGAGGGCAATGAGGTCGACGCGGGAGGGTTTCATCCTGGTTGCGCTCAACGGATCACGTACACCAGCGGAAACAGCACCATCCACAGCAGATCCACCATGTGCCAGAACACGGCGCCCGAGGCCGGCGCCATGTGGTTGTCCGGGCCGTACACACCCGAGCGCGCGTTCCACCACAGCACCGCGAAGATCACGGCGCCCACCACCACGTGCAGGAAATGAAAGCCGGTCAGCAGGGTGTACAGCACGGTGAAGCTGTCCGTGGCCCAGTCGAAACCGGCGCCCAGCTTGCTGGCGAACTCGTGGCCCTTGACGACCAGGAAGCCCAGCGCGCCGCCCAGCGCCACCAGCAGCCAGCGCGCACCGGCCACGCTGCGATTGCGCTGGAACGCGGCCACGGCCCGCACCGCGGCCCAGCTCGCCGCCACCAGCAAGACCGTGTTGAGGGCCCCGGTGGACAGATCCAGCCCCGCCTGGCCCTGCGCGAACACCACCGGCTCGCGCCAGCGCGCCATGGCGAACGAGACGAACAGCAGGCCAAAGGCCAGCAGCTCGGCCAGCACCAGCAACCAGACCATGCCGTCGCCGGCCAGGCGGGGTTCATCCAAGCTCAGGGATGGCGCAGTCGACCCCGTCAGCGGACACGCCTCCGAAGCGCGTGCCCCGCCCAGGGCAGCCGTGGAACCGGCTTCGCCGGGCCACAGGCTGCGTCCCCCTCCGGGGGAAGACGCGCAGCGTCGCAGGGGGCTCAATGCGACGTGCCTTCCGAGCGCGTGATCTTGTTCCACACGTTGTACTTGCCCACCGGCTTGCTCATGGGCAGGCGCTTGATTTCCTTGAAGGTGGCCGTGTCGTAGACGATGAGCGCGCCGTCCATTTCCCACACGCTGGCCAGCGCGTACTTGCCGTCCTTGGTGAACTCGATGTGGGCCAGCGTCTTGCCGGGTTCCTTCACCGTGGCGACCGGTTGCAGCGTGGTCTTGTCGATGATGGTCAGGGTGTCCCTGGCGGTCGGGCTCATCATCGAATCGGTCCAGGCGAAGCGGCTGTTTTCATGGCTGCGCATGAAGAAGCCGGGGCCGGGCGTCGGAATGGTGGCGACCGGCTTCCAGGTCTTCATGTCGATCACGTCAATCGCTCCGCCTTTCAGGTTGGGCGAGGCCAGCACCGTGCTGCCGTTCCAGGCGAAGGTGATGCCCGAGCCCAGGTGCGGCATGCCGGCGATGGGCAGGTCGGCGATCTTGCGGCGGGCGTCGAGGTTCACCACTTGAGCGGTGGCCGAGCCCTCGGCCGTTTTCGGTCGTGTGGCGCCGAGCACGTGGCGGTAGCTCTGGTCGAAGAAGAAGTCGTCCAGCGGTTCGTCCAGCGGCGTGCGGCGCACGCCGAGGAAACCGGGTTTGGCGATGGCCTCGCCCATCTTGTAATCGTGCACCAGGCCGTCGTAGATGGGCTCGGCCTTGGGGTTGTAGGAGATCTCCCAGAGCTCGGGGATGTCCTTGAGCGCGACCACGAAGCTCTGGCGCGGCGTGGCGCCGTACACCGCCGAGACGCGCGATGTGGCCTTGCCGTCCAGCGTGGCCGCCGCGTAGGTCTTCCGCAGGTTCAGGTCGGCGTCGAACAGCACCACGCTGTGCGGCAGGTAGTTGGCGGCCATGACCCACTTCCCGTCGCCGCTGACCGCCACGTTGCGCATGTTGAGACCGGCGCGCACCTCGGCCACCACGCGCAGGCGCCAGAGGTCGTACTTGGTGATCCAGCCATCGCGCGAACCGAAGAACACGTAGCGACCGTCGGGGGTGAACTTGGGACCGCCGTGCAGCGCGAAGCGGCTGGGAAAGCGGGTGATGACCTCGAAGCGGTCGCCGTCGAGCAGGCTGATGTGGTGGTCGCCGCCCTCCACCACCACGAACAGGTTCATGGGGTCGGCTTGCCACAGTGGCTTCGCCGGTTCGCCCGTGGGCGCGGCGTTGAAGCTGCGCGAGGCGCGGATGTCGGCCTCGGCCCACACGGGCGCGGGCGACACCGGGGTGCGGATGTGCGCGGCGAGCGCGGCGATGTCGGCGGCACTGAGTCGGTCGGCAAAGCCCGGCATCTGCGTGGCGGTGCGGCCGTGCGTGATGACGTTCAGGGCCTCGGCCGGGCGCAGTCGCTCCAGGCTCTCGGGCAGCAGTGCCGGCCCCATGAGGCCGGTGCGCTGCTCGCCGTGGCAGGCGGCGCAATGCTGGGTGTAGAGCGCGGCGGCGTGGGGGGCGGTGGTCTGCGCGCCCGCCATGTCCACGCCCATCCAGCACAGGCCCAGCACCAGCGAGGCGCGAGCGACGTCGGTCAAGGTATCGCGCAAGGAACGCTTCGGGGTATCAGGCATGGTCGGCCTCCTGGCGCTGGATGTGAATTTTGCGGAACGGTGTCAGCGCGAGGCGGCCCGCATCGCTGCCCGCCACGGCGCCGATCTCTTCGTCGGTGAGGTAACAGCCCGGGTCTTCGGCCCAGGGGTTGCCGGTGAGTTGCTGTGCGCGGGTGCGGGTGTTGCCGCCGCAGAGGGCGAAGTGCTGGCAGCTGGCGCAGCGGCCTTCGATCGGCCGCGGAAACGCTTTCAGGCCCGCCATCAGCGGCTCGCTGGTGTCGCTCCAGATCTGTGAGAACGGGCGCTGGCGCACGTCGCCAATCGTGTGGTGCCACCACATGGTGTCGGGGTGCACGTGGCCGAGGTTGTCGATGTTGGCCACGTTGACACCACTGCTGTTGCCGCCCCAGGCCACCAGGCGCTCACGGAGCGCGTCCACCCAGCGCGGAAAGCGGGCCTGCACCCACTGCAGCAGGTAGGGGCCGTCGGCGTCGTTGTTGCCGGTCACGTACTCCTCGTCCAGCCCGCGGCGGGCGGCGTCCCAGGCGCGTTCGAAGAGCCGATCCAGCGCCTCGCGCGTGGCGATGTGCTGCGCGTCCTGGCCGCGGTGGATGTTGCCGCGGCCGGCATAGTTGAGGTGCGAAAAGTAGAACTTGTCCACCTGCTCGCTGCGCATCAGGTCCAGCAGCGGCGCGAAGTCGTGTGCGTTGGGCGCGGTCATGGTGTAGCGCAGACCCACCTTCACGCCGCGCGCGCGCAGCAAGCGCACGGCGGCGAGGCTGCGGTCGAACGCACCTTCGAGCCGGCGGAACCTGTCGTGCGTTGCGCGCAGGCCATCCAGGCTGATGCCCACGTAGTTGAAACCGGTCGCTGCGATGCGGTCGGCCATCGGCGCGTCGATCAGCGTGCCGTTGGTGGACAGACCGGTGTAGAAACCCATGGCGCGCGAGCGGTCCGCGATGTCGAAGATGTCGGGCCGCATCAGCGGCTCGCCGCCGGAGAGGATGAGCACCGGCACGCGGAAGGCCTTGAGGTCATCCATCACCGTCACGACTTCGTTCCAGCTCAGCTCGCCCGCGTACTCGTGGTCGGCGGAGAGCGCGTAGCAGTGCTTGCAGGTCAGATTGCAGCGCCGGATCAAGTTCCAGATCACGACGGGGCCCACCCCCGCCGGGCTTCGCCCGACCCCCTCAAGGGGGCGGCGCTGGCCGTCTGGCAGAGCCAGCCCGGCGGCGCCCTGGGCCGTGCTGCCTTTCGCGTCGGATGTGCTTCTCCCGGGCTGCTGGCGCAATCGCGGCGCGGGTGTCGGGTACCGGCCGGTCTGTTCGGCTTCGGCGATTTCGCGCATGTACTGGCTGATGCGAAACATGGTGAGGCTTTCGTTTCAGGAATCGGTCAAACGCAGTCCTGTTTTTTTCAGGATCGCGGTGGAATACAGGATGTCGTGCGCACGGCAGGCGCCGCCAAGCATCGAAGCGATTTCGTTGGCTTGCTGCTCCACCTCATCGCGCGAGCGGCCGTGCAGCATGGCGAACAGGTTGTACGGCCACACGGGCAACCGCCGCGGGCGGCGGTAGCAGTGGCTCACGCCCGGCAGCAGGCCGATGCGTTCGCCGAGCGCGTCGACCACGTCGTCGGCCACGTCCCACACACTCATGCCGTTGGCGGTGAAGCCCAGGCGGTAGTGGTTGGGCACGGCGCCGATGCGGCGGATCAGGCCGGCGTCGAGCATGGCCTGCAGGCGCTCGCGCACCTGCTCGCCGCTGATGCCCAGCGCGGCGCCAATCGCTTCGTAGGGGCGCGACACGAGCGGCAGACCGGACTGCGTGGCGCGGATCAGGCGGCGGTCGAGTTCATCGAGGGCCATGGGCGCCTCCCTCGAACAAAGGCAGTTTCAGTTCCACAAAGAACTCACGCTCTTTGGGAAAGACGTACACCGTCAAACCGGTGGCCACCTCGATGCGGGCGACCACGGAGTCGATCCGTTCGGCCGCTTCGACCGCCAGCACGAACCACATGTTGAGCGGCGTGGCGCCGGGCTGATCCGGGTGGGCCGATTCGCGGCGGTAGTTGTGGGCCACCTCGTTCATCGCGTCCAGCGCCTTCGCCACCTCGTCGAAGCGTTCTTCGGGCACGGCCATGGCGGCCAGCACGAAGCGACCACCCGCGCGTTCGATCTGGAACAGCGGGCCGAAGCGCGTGAGCTCGCCGTGCGAGAGCAGGCGCTGCAGGCGCTGCATCACCGCGTCTTCGCTGCAACCGAGCTGTGCGGCCACGTCTGCAAAAGGCCGGTCGCTCAGCGGGAAACCGCCGTGCAGGAAACCGACCAGGCGGGCGTCATCCGGCGACAGCATGTTGCACCTCCTGTGGGAGCAGCGGCAGCGTGCGAAAGCGGTGAGCGCCGGTCTGCTTGAAACGGCGGGTGGAAAACAGCACGGCGCGCCGGTGCGCGGCCAGTCCGGCGGCGGGCACCACACGGTCGATCACGCCCTGCACCACGTCGCGGTCGGTACCGTGCACCATGCAGTACAGGTTGTAGGGCCACTGCTTCGCACGCTCGCGCCGGTAGGCCAGGGTCACGCCGGGCTGGCGCGCCAGCGCTTCGCCGCAGCTGTCCGCCAGGTGGTCGGGTACGTCGAGCACGGTCATGGCGTTGGCCGCAAAACCCAGCTCGTGGTGCCGCACCACGACACCGAAGCGCTTGAGTGTGCCGGCGTCCAGCCAGTGCTGCAGCGTGTAGAGCACGTCCACCACCGAACGGCCGGTTTCTTCGGCCCAGGCGTCGAAGGGGCGCGCGGTGATCGGCAGGCCCGACTCCACCTGCGCGGCCAGGGGCTGGTCGGCCGCAGCGATGGGTTCGGCGCGGGCATTCTTGGGCGCGCGCATGGGCAGCAGCGCGGTGCTGTGGCGCAGGTCGAAACCGAGGTCGATGCGGTAGGCGCGCTGCATGCGCAGGCGCAGCGCGGGCAGGCCAGTGGCCCGCTCCAGCATCTGCATCGCCGCTTCCACGGCCGGCGCGTCGCGCCCGGTCATGACGAACCAGAGGTTGAAGGCGTGCTCGCGCTCGTAGTTGTGGTTAACGCCCGGGTGGGCCGACACGGTGGCCGCGACCTCGTGCAACCGGTCGTGGGGCACCGCCATCGCCGCCAGCAGCGCCGCACCACCGGCCCCGGGCGCGAACACGCCGCCGATGCGGCTGATGGCGCCGGCGCGCTGCAGCCGCTCACAGGCCGCGAGCACGTCGGTCTCACGCAGGTCCAGTGCCTGGGCGAGGTGGGCAAAGGGTTCCCGCACCAGCGGAAAACCGTGCTGCCAGGGGTTGAGCAGAGCGAGGTCGGCGGCGCTCATCGGCATAGGCACGGCATCGCGCGCGCTCATGATTCAGAACCCCACCCGCGCAGCACGCGCGGTGAAGAAGATGCCACTGGGCGCGGGCACATCCAGCCGCGCGCGGGTGGCAAAGGTTTGCGTGTCGACGATGCTCACGCGGTTGTCGTCGCGGCTGCTGATCCACACCGCTTCGCCGCGCGGCGTGAACTCCATGTGCAGCACGGCCTTGCCGGGCGCCAGCGTCTGCACGATCTGCTGGCTCTGCGTGTCGATGACCTGCACGCGGTGGTAATCGGGCACGGCGAAGTTCACCCACACCTGGCGGCCATCGGGCCGCGCCATCACGAACACCGGCTGGCCGGCGACGGGGATGCGACCGACTTCGGCCCAGGTCTCGGTGTCGACCACCAGCACCTCGTGGCGGCCGATGGCGGGCAGGTAGGCGCGGCGCCCGGCCACGGCCCAGCCGCGCAGGTGTGGCATCTTGTAGACCGGCAGCGGTTCCTGGCCTTTGCCGTAACCGCCGAGGATGCGCCGGACCTTGGGCTGACAAGGAAACGCCGGGCCGCCCCAAGTTTCCTTGCCCCCCTCGGGGGGCGGGCTGGGCGCAGCCCTGACCTGGGGGCAATCTTCTGCCCACAGGTCCAGCTGGGCCAGGCCGTCTTCGCCGAACAGGCCGGCGATGTAGTGGCGGCCGTTGGGCGTGACCAGCGCGTCGTAGGGCTGGCGGCCGATGTTCTCGAACTTGGTGGTCTTGGGATGGCGCGGGTCCGAACAGTCGCTCACCCAGATCGCGTTGGCGTCGAACAGGCTGTAGGCGAAACGCCGGGCGGGCAGATCGACCAGGCCCACGACTCGGGACAGTTTGCCGGGGCCGTACTCGGCGGGGATGTCGGCCAGCATTTCCAGCGTGCGCGCATCGAACACCTTCACACCGCCCGGCGTGTAGTTCTGCGCGGCCACCAGCGTGCCGTCGGCGCTGATCGCGCCGCCGATGGAATTGCCCGCCTGCATGATCCGCCGGGTGATGCGGCGCTCCAGCAGGTTGACCTGGGTGAGGCCACCGTCGCGCCCGAACACGTAGGCGAACAGGCCATCGCGCGAGAACACCACCGAGGCGTGCGACAGGTCGCCCAGGCCGGGAACCTCGCCGATCAGCGACTGTGCCGTGGTGTCCACGAGGTAGAGCGTGCCGTTGGCGCGGCCGATGACCACGCCGAGGTCACCGGTGCCGCGCAAGACTTGTGAAGCGCAGCCGGGCAGCAGGCCCAGCGCGCCAATGGAAGACAGGGTGGCCAGGCTGGCCAGCAGTTCACGGCGTTTCATCGGGACGGTCTCGCGGCTTCTTCGGGGAACCCTTGTTGCAGACGCACAGCGATCCAGTGGGCTTCGGCCTCGTTGAGCATCGCGCGCCAGGGGGGCATGGGGGTGCCCGGCCGGCCGTGGTAGATCGTGGCGGCCAGGCTTTCAAGAGGGAAATCGGCCAGGGCTTCGCGCGTGAGCGCCGGGCCCAGGCCACCGGTCAGGCGCATGCCGTGGCACGAGCCACAGTCCTGCCGCACCATGCGCACCAGCGCCTGCTCGCGAGCCGCCTCGGGCGCGGCGGGCGCCTGCGCCAGGGCCAGCACAGGCCCCAGCAGCAACGCGGACAGGACAGCAACGGTGCGCACGGTCATCGCTTTCGGATCAGGACTTCAGGATCACCGCGATGGCGTCCTTCAGATCCGCGTCGCCGATCTTGTCGGGACCGTTGGGCGACATGGGAATCGGACCAAACACGCCCGAGCCGCCCTTGCGGACCTTCTCGAACAGCTTGGCCGCCACGTCCTGGCCCCTGTACTTGGCCGCGATGTCCTTGAACGAAGGCCCGACCAGCTTCTTGTCCTTGGCATGGCAGGCCATGCAACCGGACTTGGTCAGCGCGGCTTCGCCATCGGCAAGAGCAGCACCAGACCCGAGCGCCATGAACGACGCCAGCAACAACACATTCACTTTTTTCATGTGGGACTCCAGAAGAAACGCAACGAAGACGAAGTGCCCCCACCCCAAGGCCCCGTGGAACCGGCTTTGCCGGGCCACCAGGGCCGTCCCCCCCCAGGGGGGAAGCCGCGAAGCGGCGCAGGGGGGGAGATCAGTAAACGTCGTGCTGCGTGTTGTTCACGTTGAAGTGCCCCGTCGGCGTGATCAGGCGCGGGTCCTTGATCACGGCCTTGAGCTTGAGCGTCTTGTCATCGACGATGACCAGCGCGCTCTCCTTGTTCTTCGCGCTCCACACCGAAAACCACACCTCGTCGCCCGCCTTGTTGAACTCGGGCTGCACGACACGTTTGGCGCCGTCGTCCTGGATGCCCGCCCACTCGGCGATCGGCAACACGACAAAACCTTTTTCCAGGTTGTTGATGTCGTACACCGCGACCGATTGCGAGATCTTCGGATCGGGGTTCAGCGGCGTGTCCGAATACAGGTGCTTGCTCTTCGGGTGGCTCTTGATGAACAGCGCACCGCCGCCCTGGCCGGTGAGGGTCTGCACGACCTTCCAGGCTTGCTTGGGGTGCTTGACCGGATCGGTGCCGATGAGCGAGATGGTCTCGTCGCCCAGGTGGCCGGTGGACCACACGGGGCCGAACTTCGGATGGGTGAAGTTCGCGCCGCGGCCGGGGTGGGGAATCTTGCCCACGTCGATCAGCTGGGTCAGCTTGCCTTCTTTCAGGTCCACCGCAGCGATCTTGTTGCTGTTGTTGGCCGCCACCATGAAGTAGCGCTTGGTCGAGTCCAGGCCGCCGTCGTGCAGGAAACGCGCAGTGCCGATGGTCGTGATCTTCAGCGCGTCGATGTTCGAGTAGTCCACCAGCAGGGTCTGGCCGGTTTCCTTCACGTTCACGACGAACTCGGGCTTGTAGTGGCTGCCGACGATGGAGGCCACGCGCGGTTCGGGGTGGTACTCCTGCTTGTCGACGGTCATGCCGCGGGTCGCCACGATCTTCAGCGGCTCCAGCGTGTCGCCGTTCATGATCACGAACTGCGGCGGCCAGTAGGAACCGGCGATCGCGTACTTGTCTTCGAAGCCCTTGTACTTGCTGGTCTCCACCGAGCGCGCTTCGAGGCCGGTGCGGATCTCGGCCACGTTGTCGGGCATCTCCATCCACAGGTCGATCATGTTGATCTTGGCGTCGCGCCCGATCACGAAGAGGTAGCGGCCCGAGGCCGACAGGCGCGAGATGTGCACCGCGTAGCCAGTCTTGACGATATTGATGATCTTCTTGGTGTCACCGTCGATCAGCGCCACTTCACCCGTGTCCCGCAGCGTGGTGCTGAAGATGTTGGTGATGTTGAAGTTGTTCATCTTCTTCGTCGGCCGCTTCTCGGGCGGCACGATCACCTTCCAGGTTGCCTTCATCTGCTCCATGCCGAACTCGGGCGGGGTCGGTGGCTCGTGCTGGATGTAGCGCGCCATCATGTCCACCTCTTTTTCGGTCATCTCTCCGCTGGTCTGCCAGTTCGGCATGCCGGCCGGCGAGCCGTAGGCGATGAAAACCTTGAGGTAGTCCGTGCCCTTGCCCACGGTGATGTCGGGCGTGAGCGGCTTGCCGGTGGCGCCCTTGCGCAGCACGCCGTGACAGCCCGCGCAGCGTTCGAAATACACCTTGCGCGCGACATCGAACTCGGCCTGCGTCATGGGCGGTGCCTTGGGGTTCACGCTCTGCACCATGGGCTCGGCGCCGATGGGGGAACTGCCCGCCTGGTAGTTGGCTTCGGGCTGGCTGACGCCCTTTTTGTCCTGCGCGTGCAGGGCGCCGGCAACCAGCATGGCGGCCATCGCGAGCGAGCTCAGGATGATCTTGGTGGGTTTCATGGGTTTTTTCTCTCCATCTCGGATCAGCTGTGGATGTGGCCCTCCTCCCTCCTGGGGTGTCGGACCCGCTCGCCTGGCTGCTGTCCATCGCCGGTCAACGAGCTGCATGCATCGTCGGGCGGCGCGCGCGCCTTGTCCTTGAACTGGTTCAAGGACTCAGGGTTTCTCCGCAAGAACAATGGGCGACACACAGACAACCAAGAGAGAACCCCATGAGCGTGATGGAACACAGTCGCTGGCTGGCGCCGGCCTGGCCCGCAGACGGCGCGCCGATGAGCGAGCACCCCCCCGGCCTGGTGACCCTGGTGGGTGCCGGTCCCGGCGACCCCGAGCTGCTCACCCTGAAAGCGGTGAAGGCCCTGCAGGCCGCGAAGCTGGTGCTCTACGACCACCTGGTGAGTCCGGCCGTGCTCGACTTCCTGCCGCCCGACGCCGACCGCGTGTACGTGGGCAAGGAGTCGTCGCGCCACACCCTGCCCCAGGCCTCGATCATCGAACTCATGCTGCGGCTCGCGCGCAGCGGGCGCCCGGTGCTGCGCCTGAAGGGCGGCGACGGCTACATCTTTGGCCGCGGCGGCGAAGAGGCCCAGGCGCTGGCCGCTGCCGGCATCCCCTTCACCGTGGTGCCCGGCCTCACCGCCGCGCAGGGCGCTGCCGCCTCGGTGGGCATTCCACTCACCCACCGCGACCACGCCTGTGCGCTGGTGCTGGCCACCGGCCACACGCGCGACGAGCGCGGCCTCGACATGGACTGGCCCATGCTCGCGCGCCCGCGCCAGACCGTGGTGCTCTACATGGGCGTGAACAACCTGCCACAGATCTGCCGCCAGCTGATCGCCCACGGCCTTCAGGCCGACACCCCGGCCGCGCTGGTGGAAAAAGCCACCCTGCCCGACGAGCGCTGCATCACCGGCACGCTGGCCGACCTGCCCCAGCTGGCGCTGACCCATGGCGTGAAGCCGCCGGCCCTCATCATGGTGGGTGGCGTGGTGAGCCTGCGTGCCCAGCTGATGCCACTGGCCGAAGGCAGCACGGCCATCCCGACCCGCGCCCGCATCGCCGCCTGAGCCGCTGACCGCGGTACCCCGCCAGCCCGCGCCGGGCCTGGCGTTGCAAGGTGAGGCACGCTTATTGCTGATCACCGATCAGCATGACCCCGACCTCCACGCCCCTGAAATCGGGCCTCGATTTCCTCATCGCGGCCAAGCGCTGCGAAATCGACGCGCTGCGCCAGCTCGCCCTCACCAGCGCGCTGGTGAACGTGACCGGGCGGCTGGTGCACGGCCTGCAGCGCGAGCGCGGCCTGTCCAACCTGTTTCTGGGCTCCCAGGGGACCCGCTTTGCCGAGCCGCGCCGCCAGCAGATCGCCGAATGCCAGGCCACCGAAGCCGAGTTGCGCCGCTGCTTCGACAGCCTCGACACCCAGGCCGCGCACCTGGGCCATGGCGCACGCCTGTTCAGCCGTATCGCCTATGTGCTGCACGGGCTTGACGCCCTGCCCGCCCTGCGCGAGCGCATCGACACCCAGGCCTGGTCGGCGCTTGAGACCACCGAAGCCTTCGTGCGCCTGATCGCTGGCCTGCTCGCGGTGGTGTTCGAAGCCGCCGACAGCGCCAGCGACCCCGCCATCTCGCGCCAGCTGGTGGCGCTGTTCAACTTCATGCAGGGCAAGGAATTTGCCGGCCAGGAACGCGCTGCCGGTTCGGCGCTGTTCGCCAGCGGCCGCGCCGACAGCGCCGGGCAGCAGCGCCTGCTGCACCTGATCGATTCGCAGGAGCGCTGCCTGCAGGTGTTCAAGGAATTCGCCAGCGACGAACTCGCCACGCTCTGGGCCACCGCCGACCGCGACACCGTCGACGCCCGGGCCGAGCTCGAGCGCATGCGCCGTGTGCTCTGCACCGCCGCCGACGGCAGCCCGCTCGACGCCAACCAGAGCCAGCCCTGGTTCGACTGCTGCAGCCTGCGCATGGACCGCATGAAAACGGTGGAAGACCGGCTGGCCGACAGCCTGCAGCGCCTGTGCGAACACAAGACCCAGGCCGCCCTGACCGAGCTGCTGGCCTTCGAGGGCCTCCACCCGGCCGCCATCCAGCCCGACGACGCGCTCTCGTTTTTCCACGACCCGGTGCCCGACCACGTGAGCGGCACCAGCCCGGCGCAAGCCTATGGCGTGCAGCTGGACCGCTCGATCCTCGATCTGGTGCAGGACCAGGCGCGCCGCCTGCAGGCTGTCAGCGACGAGCTCGACACCGTGCGCGCCAGCCTCAACGAACGCAAGCTCGTCGAGCGCGCCAAGGGCCTGCTGATGGCGCACCGCAACCTGAGCGAGGCCGAGGCCCACAAGACCCTGCGCCAGATGGCCATGAACCAGAACCGCCGCCTGATCGACGTGGCCGAAGCGGTTCTGTCCATGGCCGAGGTGCTGCCCGAGCGGCGGCGCTGAAACCACACGCTGTGCTGCAGCGCACAAAACCCGTGCCGCACCCCGCCGGTGCACCAAGCTGAGGCCCGACGCACCGGGTTCTGGCCCGGTGGCGGATATCCGAAGCACCTGCCGGGCCGCCTGCATGGACCGTTTTTTCCTTGAATAACAAGGCTCTTCGTCAGATCACCCGATGGTGCCGACCATCTGGCACGGTCCCTGCTTGATAAAACGCAAAGGGTGAGCGCCAATGGCGGCGCGATCCCGAAGTCTCCCGAGACACACCGGACAACGGCGTCCATTTCAAGCCCGCACCAAGCTGGGCTGGAAATGGGCGCCGTTTTGTTTTTGGCCACCGCTTTTTTTAATCAGCAAGGAGTTGGACATGACCGCAAGCAGCACCGCACCCACCGTGGCGACCGTGCCCGAGACACCGGCACAGGCCTCGCGCCGCGACTTCATCAAGAAGGGTGCGGCCACCGCCACCTTCTTCTCCACCCTGGGCCACAGCGGCGTCTGGGCCGCCGGCTCCGATGCCCCGGAAAAAGAAGAAGTCAAGATCGGCTTCATCCCCCTGACCGACTGCGCCAGCGTGGTGATGGCTTCGGTGCTGGGCTTTGACAAGAAGTACGGCGTCAAGATCATCCCCAGCAAGGAAGCCAGCTGGGCCGGTGTGCGCGACAAGCTGGTCAACGGCGAGCTCGACTTCGCCCACGTGCTCTACGGCCTGGTCTACGGCGTGCACATGGGCACCGCCGGCCCCAAGAAAGACATGGCCGTGCTCATGAGCCTGAACAACAACGGCCAGGCCATCACGCTCTCGAAAGCACTGGCCGACAAGGGCGCCGTGGACGGCCCGTCGCTGGCCAAGTTCATGGCCGCCAACAAGCGCGACTACACCTTCGCCGGCACCTTCCCCACCGGCACGCACGCCATGTGGATGCACTACTGGCTGGCCGCCGCGGGCATCAACCCGCTCTCGGGTGCGCGCCTGATCACCGTGCCGCCGCCACAGATGGTGGCCAACATGCGCATCGGCAACATGGACGGCTTCTGCGTCGGTGAGCCCTGGAACCACCGCGCAATCATGGACGGCGTGGGCGTGACCGCCAACACCACACAGGACATCTGGCGCGACCACCCCGAGAAGGTGCTGGGCACCACGGCCGAGTTCACCAAGAAGTACCCCAACACCACGCGCGCCGTGATGATGGCCGTGCTCGAAGCCAGCCGCTGGATCGACGCCGGCCTGCAGAACAAGATGAAGATGGCCGAGACCGTGGCGCAGAAGTCCTACATCAACACCGGTGTGGACGCGATCAACCAGCGCATCCTGGGCCGCTACCAGAACGGCATGGGCAAGACCTGGGACGACCCGAACCACATGAAGTTCTTCAACGACGGCAAGGTCAACTTCCCCTACCTGTCCGACGGCATGTGGTTCCTCACGCAGCACAAGCGCTGGGGCCTGATCAAGAGCCACCCGGACTACCTCGGCATCGCCAAACAGATCAACCAGATCGATCTGTACAAGTCGGTCGCCAGCGCCATGAACATCAGCGTGCCCAAGGACCCGATGCGCAGCAGCAAGCTGATGGACGGCATCGTATGGGACGGCAAGGACCCGGCTCGCTACGCCGATGGCTTCGCGATCAAGGCGTGACCCACCCCCGCCGCGCTTCGCGCGCCCCCTCAAGGGGGCAACGCTGGCGGCCCGGCAAAGCCGGTTCCGCGGCGTTCTGGGTTGTAGGCACTTCGCTCCAAGTTTTGCACTGAAAGGACATTGACCATGGTCAGCGCCGTTTTTCACTCACCGCTGGAGGCCATCGCGCCGCCCGCTTCCTCCCATGCCAGCCCCGTTGGAAAAGCCATGAGCACTCCCAAGACCGATGCCCCCGCAGCGCCTGCCGCTGTGAGCGCCCGGCCATCGGCCGCGAGCCGCGATTTCCGCGGCTTCTGGATGGCGGTGTTGCCGCCCGTGCTGGGTCTGGCCTGCCTGGTGCTGGTCTGGCAACTGATCGCCAGCACCGGCAACACCGGCATCCCTAAACCCCTGGAAACGTGGGCGCAGGCGGTCACGGTGTTTTCTGACCCGTTCTACAGCAACGGCCCCAACGACCAGGGCGTGGGCTGGAACGTGCTGGCCTCGCTGCAGCGCGTGGCCATCGGCTTCGGCCTGGCGGCAGCGGTCGGCATTCCTGCCGGTTTTGCCATTGGCCGCTTCGAGTTTCTGAGCCGCATGTTCAACCCGCTCATCAGCCTGCTGCGCCCGGTCTCGCCGCTGGCCTGGCTACCGATTGGCCTGCTGGTGTTCAAGGGCGCCGACCCGGCCGCCATCTGGACCATCTTCATCTGCTCGATCTGGCCCATGATCATCAACACCGCGGTGGGCGTGCAGCGCGTGCCGCAGGACTACATGAACGTGGCCC
>Ga0209066_10000826_pt1 | contig 43826 bp, 45 predicted proteins | sample All_14_2_FD_187198 | JGI IMG/M metagenome (GOLD analysis project Ga0209066, IMG submission 187198) | Freshwater microbial communities in response to fracking from Pennsylvania, USA - Allegheny Zone_MetaG_DW_15 (SPAdes) (version 2) ... | reverse complement strand
GCCTCTATGTGCCGATCCGCGACTGGCTTCTATATGCCGATCACGGACTGGCCTCAATGTGCCGATCACGCGGTGGCTCCATTGTGCCGATCATCAACTGGCTCCAATGTGCCGGTCGGTGACACCGGGGTATGCCCAGAAGCCTCAGTTGAGACTGTCCGCTGTTGGGCAACGGGATTGGCGCTCAGATCGAGGGCGATAATCGCAACGAGCACCCAGCTCGCGATCGACAGATAAACGAACTCGCTCACCATTCCCAGGTGCGGCCACGCCAGAGCGACAACCAAGGTTGCGGGAACCGTCATCCGGTAAGGGACGATCAGCCAGCGCTGGCGAAGCAGCACACACCCTGCATTCATCGTAAAAATGATGAGCGCAAGCCCTGCCTGGATACCTGCCGCATAGAAAAAGATGCTGTCGTGTGCCGGGAACGTCCCGCCCGAAGGGAAGAAGCGGGAAACGGCCATCACGATCGCCACCATGCCCGAAGCGACTACGGCCACAGAGCTGACGTTGGCGTCAAGGGCTACCCACTTTTCAGCAAAGTTACTCATATCGCACCTCCAGCGGCAACATGGCGTAAGCGGCAGCCGAGTGCTCTCCGGTCAGGTGCTTGTCCATCATTGCTTTCACATCGCGAAACAGGGCCTGCGACTCCTTATCGCTTGCACCTTTGCGCAAGACGACGACGAGCTTTCGTTCTGGGGTGTTCTTCTGAGGGTTGAGAACGAAGGCCGCACTGACCTCCCGGCAAGCGCGGTGCTTGAAGCAGATTTGCTCTGCTTCGCTACGTGTAACCTGTTGTTGAAGGTACGGGACACCAAGCCAGTTCCAGCATGCGTAGAGCGCAAACAACAGGCTAGTGATAGCGGTTACGCGATATGCGTTGTAGTAGGTCTCGGGCTTCATAATCATCTCCTCGAAACCATGCTATCACTCGAGTCCTGAAGTTCAAGCTAGAGGAATTCAACACCAAAGAGGCCTGCAAACAGCCGCAATGATTGCCACAGTAGTGCTATGACCGCGATCGTGATGAATGCGGGCTTGTCCTGTCTGAGAAGAGTCCACGCCCAGTAGAGAGCACCGGCTATCGAGCTCTCAGCCGCGTCGGGTGTCTTGTAGAGCCGTCGCACATCAAGGTCGGTCAGGGCTGCTCGGTCCTTTGCTGCCGCTTGAAGCTCATCTAACTCGGTGTCCCTCAATCCTCTCCACTTGCTCACTTCTCGCCTCGTCTGTTTAGCTCTTGCGCCATGTTTTACATGAAACTGCACGTACTACAATGCGGCTCGCACAGCGTGCGAAGCCGCATTATTTGGTGTCCGCTCAGCCTTTTCTCCCCACTGTGGATGCGCGATTAGTATTGCTCCGGCTGCCGCGTGCTGCGCGCGAGTAAAGCGCCTGCGTTGGCTTGGATGATTGCTGTGGTGAGGGGCGATAAGAGGACGACCTTGGCGCAGTGCCAGACCTTGGGCTAGTGGTTGGCGCTGCGTTCGACACAGGTGCCCTACCCCCGCTAGACCCAGCGGTGCGAGTGCCTGAAGCGCCCTGGATCGCGGGGCCCCGCTGCGCGCCTGAGCTGGCGGTCGCGGCAGGCCCTTGTGTGGGCGCTCTTGGCTGACCACCAACCTGAGAACTCGGCGCCTGGCCCATTGCCGGTCCTGATTTCATAGCAGCACTTGGAGAGTGCGGCGCTGATCCAGCGCTGCTCGATGCGGTAGCACTACCGCCCGACGATCCTCCCCCCGCCTGGGATGAAGCACCTTGAGTGACAGGGGCCTGCGTTGATGTGCTGTGACCCTGTCCGCCGGCGCCTCCACCGGATTGTGCAAGTGATTGCGACTGTGCGCCTTGGGGCTGCGCACCGCCAGAAGCCGGAGCCATGCCTGGAGAGGGTGCCGAGGCGCGCGCTCCGGCTGTCTTGTTACTGCCACCAGCGCCGCCAGAGCCTCCAGAAGATCCGCCAGCCTTTCCAAGAACGGCTTCCTTAAGTGTCGATAGCGGCTTGCTCATGAATTGGCGACCCTTTTCTTCGCCGGCTGCTGCGCCACTACGGATGCTTTGAAGCATGCTGCTCTTGCCAGCAGTCTCACCGCCAGCAGCGTTCAGAGCAGAACCAGATCCAGAGGCTACGCCTTTATTTCGCGCCCCCGCTTCTGCTCCACCACCGATAGCATGTGAAAAGGCGCCGGCTGCACCCCCGATAACCCCGCCTGCTGCTGCGCCCGTACCAACCGCTGCGGAGCTGGCCCCTTTCTGAAGCGATGTGGAGGCCGCAGTCGACATACCACCAGGTTGCAGCTTGTTGGGCAGACCGGAGCCCATGCGCGAAACGCCCGTAAGGATCGAGGTGCCAATACTCCACGCCTGCATCATCATTACGGCCATAATGCCAACAATCAAGAACGTGACCGAGTAAAGACCAAACGGAACGCCGTTTTCGAGGTTGGTGTTTCTAACCAACTCATTGAGGCCGTTCGTCATCCCAAGGGTAAGGGAAAGGATCAGTGCTCCAGTGACCTTAGCAAGTCCGGCACTGATCATGAACTTGAACCAGCCCATCGCAAGAAAGCTGAGCGGTTGGATGATATAAAACGGAATGAGCAGCGGTGCAAGAACAAGCCCAATGCCGAACATGACCTGCGTCATGATGTACATCGCAATATAGGCGAGCGTAGCTGCGAGCAGAAAAAGTGCCATGAACAGCTTCGTCAGCACAATCCCTGCAGCCGGCAACCATGACGAAAACGCCATGACTGATGCACCGGTGGGCTGCTCGTACATCTCAAGGATCGTCCCGAGAAAAGCCCTCAATGCGGACTTAACCCCATCGTCTACTGCACCATATCCTGCAGACGTGAGTATCTTTGCCGTGATCATGTCAAACCCGGACTGTATGGCACGCCCAAGAGACTCAGCATTGACCGCCCATGAGGCCATCCCGACAATAAAGAAAAGCATCACAGCTTCTGAGATTGCCTCGGCAAAACTAGAGCCCTGAAGCATCGTTCTGATGCCGAGCCAGCTGAAAGCCATGACGCCCAGCGCTGCGACGAGTTGATTTCCCTGCGCCGTAAAAATGCCGATTTTTGCCGCTATTGCAGCATTCAGGGTTGAGAGGACAGTTGAGAGCTTGTCGACGGCCTGCTGCTGCGCCTGGTTGATGCGTTGCTGTGCTTCGGCTGCTTCTTGTCGAGCCTCATACTCTGCTGCATTTCGACGGGCGTTTGCTCCAGTCGTCTGCTCTAAAGCTTCATCAGCACCCGGATACAACTCTGCATGAACAAAGGTTGGGAAAAAACATGCGATCGTAACGGCTAGAAGTGCAAGGAGACGGCTTACTGCGTGAGTAAGAGGCACATTAGGCATGGTTACTCCTGCACAACTTCAGCTTCAACTTCCTCAACTACAGGCGTTGCGACTTGATAACCTTCAAGGATGGAGCGAAGCTCGGTGTCAGCTTTCCTGCCTGTTTCCATTCGAATGTTTTCTCGAATACGAGCCAACTCTTCGGACTCCTTCTTTGCATCATCAAGCATAAGGCGCTCCGTCTCCCGGCGTGACATCGATGCGTTAAAACTCAGCATCTCGTTAATCGTGCCGTTGAGCATGGCCATCTGGCCGTTGAGCATCTGCATCGACTGGTGCGTGCCGCGAGAACCGGGGATCTCCGACATGACTTCAGAGAGTTTGGTGTAGTTGTTTTTGACCGTCTCCATCACATGCACCTCATGATCGGTCATGACCTCGCCCGTTTGGCGATAGTTATCACTGATCTTGGCAAATCTCTCGAGGTAGTCTTCCCACGTAAGGCCAGATGACGCAAATTCCCTGTACCTGTTCTGAGCCAGGTCCTTAAGCTCGACCAAAGATCCGTAGAGACGGCGGCCTTTATCAACGACGTTTTTTGCCTGGTCGTAATAATCTTTTATCGTTCGAACTTTTTCTGCGAACTCAAGCGCCTCGACGGGGATCTGTTGCTCAATCTCCGTGAGATACTTTTGCCACTGAACTTCATAATCGATGAGTTGCTGCGCATACTGTGCTGCGAGTTCAGCATTGTTCATCAATTGAGTTACCTCTGTAGCCCCGCCTGCGCGGCCACCGCCTGCAAAAGTGGGTATGGAAAGAGCCATTGCCATGGCGCCGGCAGCAGCTTTCATCTTAAAGGTGACCATCGACCATCTCCTCGAGGTAGCTCAATTTCCAATCGTCTTTTTGAGACGTGAAGTGTTTATCGAATACTTTCTGTGCCTTCGTGTCCGAACGAACGACAGCTAAAACCTCAGGCGGCAAGCTAACCGACACCATTCGGCTCATCACCGGAGTTACGATGTAATAGTTGAGCTTCGGTATTGCATGTGTGATTCGAGCCAACTGAGCTTCGTTCAACCCGAACTGATCGAAGTACATATCGCGATGCGCGTATGCGTTGGGATTTGGGAGATAGATCCGGTTCGGGATGTTGTCGATAATCGTTGCGAAGATTGAAGAGCGAGCAATTTCATCCAGTGACTGCGTCGCCATGACAACCCACGCATTCTTCTTGGCGAGGGTGCGCAGCCAATCATTGACCTTTGCTGCAAAAGACTCCTCTTCCAGCAGGAACCACGCCTCCTCAAGATAGATCAGAGCAGGCCGCCCATCGAGCATGAGTGAGATGCGATAGAAGGCATAGTCAATGAAGGCTTTCGCTACGACGGTGTCCGAGAACAGACGACCCATTTCAACGCACGTAAAACGTCCGAGCTCGAATGTGTCGAACTCGTTATCGAAGAAATGAGCCTTTTGCCCTTCACCGATCCAAGGCTCAAGATGTTCATGCAGATGCGAAGGGATCATCGAACCGAGCGTGACCAGACGCCACATCTCTTCGGGCATCTCAGCCAGCCGCGTGATCGCCAGCCACAACTCTCTGGAGTCTCCTGATGTGACCTCGTAACCTCGGCCAGTGATAAGAATTTCAACCCATTTCGCTACCCACGGCCAATGATCACGGTTAGCCAGAAGCTTGAGCGGGTTCAAGGGAATCGTCTGATTTTTATCGCCTGCGAGGTCGATGTGCGTTCCACCCTGCAGAATCGTGGGGATTCGGCACGAGTAATCCTTATCGAAGATGAACGTGTGGCAGGGACTGTACTTTTGGTGCTGAGCGATGAGAAAGTTGTTGAATGTCGACTTCCCTGAGCGCGAAGGGCCCACGACCAATGTATGCGCCAAGTCCGCTTGATGGAAATTGAAGTAGTACGGCGTCGAATACTCAGTCGGCAAGGCCGTGAGTGACGGCACCGGGAATTGTGGAGAGCTGTACTGCTCTGTAAAGTGGCGGTTATTGGGGTCTCCCACTCCAAGACCACGAAGCGGCGCCAGATCGCACAGGTTAGCCGTCGAAACAAAGAACCACCGCACAAGGGCGCCTGCTTGCCCGGGCATGCTCCCTGCAAAGCAAGACAACAGGTGCATCGTTTCCCTGATCGCCACAAAGCGGCGTTGGCTGAGAAGTCGATTGACACGCTTGGCCAATTCATCGGCCTCAAGCTCGGTTTGCCCGTAGGTCAGTACCGTGAGGTTGTAGTGGCCGTAGACCCGCCCAAGCGTGCTTATCTCGGTGAGCGCATCATTCGCATCATTGGCAAGCGCGATCCGGCCGACGTCAACCTGGCGCGACTCCTCCTTCGTGAAGCTCTCAACCAGGTAGGTCTTGAGTGACTTAGACATGTTGCGGTTATGGCGCTCGATGTCCTGGATGAACTTTCGAGACGCGTCCAGCGCAGAGATGCGAAGGATCTGTGAAACGGTGAGCTCACCGGGGATAGCCATCAGTTCATCAAGCAGGCCCGGTTGAGTCATGTTCGGCCAATCCTTGATGCTCACGGCAGCGACGAAACGATCTTCCTCCCCCCTGAAATGGAGCGTATCCCCGCGGTTCACCAGCTGCGAGCCGTTTAGGTAGCTATCAAGATAGGCCGGGATATCGGGTCGTTTGATTTGCTCGGCTGACGTGGTTGGTGTCGATCTCCGATACAGATAACCCAGAAGGTCATCGTCCTTGAGCATCGTCATGTTGAGATCTGAGACGATTTGCTCGAAGGTGACCAGCTTGTCGTAGAACTCTGACAGGTAGTTCTCGAGCTGGCGCGCTTCGTACTTGAAGGCGGCGCGCTTGAAAAGGATCGAGGCAACTGCTTCGCGAACCGCCTTCCCGAACTGCATTCCTTCGACTTTCGTGAAGTGAGCAACTTTCTCGAACAAACCCTCGATGCCGCCAGGTGGCGTGAACTGCACCGAGAGAAAGTGGCGATTGATGTACTGACCGCTAGCGTGGAATTGGTTTTTCCACACTTGATCAACCATATTCGAGATCGGATTGTCGAACTGGGATTCGGGATAAATAAAGGTCCGTCTGCGGTCAAGCGTCCACCACACCGTATAACGCTCATCGAACGTTCTTAGTGCGTGTTCGGTCAGCGAGGAGGCTCGATCGACCACATATTGTTCGACACCCTCTACATCAACTCCGGTGTACTCGAAACATGCGATCAGACTGCCGTCCTTGTTCAGAACGATATTGGGAGCAATGAGTGCCATCCATGGAATCAGCTCCGAGAAAGATCGGGCTGAGTCATCATAGTTCTTGACGAGTTTACGAAGGTCTAACACAGGATCCCCTTCGAGAAGCCTTTAGGACGTGCGTTGGTTTTGATGCTGCTATGGGGCCACGGGTCATACACATCGGCGAACACGCGGTATTGCCCATATATCTTGATCAGATAGGGATCGTTCTTGGTCAGCCACTTCAAGAACATATGATTCATGAACGCGATGGGGATCATGTAAAGGGTTTCCAGCCCCATCGTGATCGCTACGGTAAGCGTCCCGTTGAGGATGGCCATCTTCGACTCCACCCCGCCGATTGTCTTGTGCTCAAGTAGTGACTTATGAACCGTGGTGACACGCGGTGTGTAGCTCATGAAGTGGCCTCCTCTATGGGTTTGATTGCTTAGGTGGTCGAAGAGGTGGTGCAAATGGCGGTGGTCGTTCCATCAATGAAACCAACCCATTGCGTAGCCATGATCGCCATTGCAATACCCATCAGCAGGCCCATGAACGTCTTGAAAATACCGCCAAGCTCGCCAAATGCAAGCATGAGTCCGCTAATCACAACGGCGATAACAGCAACAGCCTTGGCGGTCGGACCAGATAGTGATTTCGCGACTGCACAAATCGGACCTTCCCACGGCATTGCCGCAGTGTTTGCAAAGGCATCTGGCGCAACGATTGCGAGCGCCAGTCCTACGAGCAAGAAGGTTGTGATTTGAAGCATCTTGCGAGTGTTGTCCTTTGTTGCGAAGGACATCCATTGATAATGAAGCTTGGCTTGCAGTTGGTACATTGATGATCTCCTTATTACCTAGAGGCCTGGAACACGATCTCGTATTGGTACTTACCTGATTCAGCATCGAAGTCGTGCAGCGACAAAACTTCTTCAAGTTTTCGGACGCCACGCCGGCGTGCCATGAAGAGCACATAGTCAAAGGTTCGTGCGATTTGTGCGCAAATGGCGCGGTGCGGCCATTGGACTCCTCCTTGCAGAATTAGAGTTTCGAATCGGGTTAAGGCATCAAACGAAGAGTTGGCATGCAGGGTTGCGATAACCCCGTCATGGCCCGTGTTTGCCGCGTCAAGAAGATCGTATGCTTCGCCCCCTCGCACTTCACCGACGATGATTCGATCCGGGCGGTAACGCAGCGCGAGTTTGACGAGCTCCTTGGTCGTGATCCCTTTCTGGATGTTCGATTCAAGTGAGACCCAGTTAGGCGTAAGAACCTTGAGTTCTGGCGTATCCTCGATCGTCAAAACGCGTTCATCGGCAGGGATTTCACCAATCAATGCATTCGTGAATGTCGTCTTGCCACTAGATGTTCCACCGACAACCAAGATATTTTTCTTGGCACGGACCATTTCTCGTAACCGCTCTACCCACTCACCTGGGAACGCGCCACTGCTTGCGTAGTCCTCGAGCGACAATCTGAGCGGGTTGTGCTTCCGTATGCACATGGATGGGCCACGCACCGAGGTTGGCGGCAGTGCGGCTGCAACGCGAAACCCTTCCATGCGGGCATCGATGATTCCGTCTTTGGTACCGGCTTTCGCGTCCTTGTGGTCGAGTCGCGCGAGAACGGTAATTGCCGTCTCAATCTGAGCACGACTTATCTTGATGTTTGCTCGCGAATGCTCACCAGCACGCTCAAACCAAACATCGTCGGGTCCATTGATTTCAACTTCCTGCACCAACGGGTCGTCAAGAAGTTCGCGTACTGGCCCGAGGGAACTCATCAGGGCTGATAGGGCGCTTGCTACTGTGATCTTGTCCATGAGGACACTATATGGCGCGTGTCCACACGGTCAGTCCTCGTAAAACAGCCAAATCCGGGCTTTTGCACGGACTCGCACTCGTAGCGAGCCGCTATCGGAGAACCTAAGTGGCAAGGCCTCGTCTCCGAGGCGCTTTGCTATTTGGGCAGAATCTGTGAAGCGTTGGCGATGCTGACCACGATCGGCAGCGCTGCAACCAAAGCCCAGAATGGAACAAAGTACGGTGTCACCGGGAACGGTGCCATGAAATAGAGCACAGGGAGAACGATGACCAGCACGCTGAGGTGAGCAGCGCCTGCATAAAGTGCGGCACCGTACTGACCGAATGTGGCGTACTTGATGCGTCGCCTGGCTATGCCCTCGCCTACCGCACCCAGTAAGAATGGCAGGATGAAGGGCAGCCAACTCAGCATGATCAGCAAACGCAGCACGACCACATAGGTCAAGGCCCCGAAGGTGTCGATGTAGTTATTTGACAGTCCTGTGAGAATCCTTGACGGGCTGCCGAGGACCGCCTCTCCAAGCTCTCGTTCATCCTGGCTGACCCGTGCTTTTTGTGTGGTTTCAATGAACCCTGTTGATACGAAGATTGCGTTGTAAACCGATATCGCTCCGCTGGAGATTTTCGCGGTGTCATGAGAGCCAAATGCGCCGTTGATCATCTGCAACTCTGCGCGGGCGTTTTGCCACATGTCCGAAGGTGTGGCGATGATTGGAACGGCCAACATGATGGCAAAGCAGATTGCCACCCATAGAAAAAGATGCTTAAAGAACATTGTCGTTCTCTAGCAGTTGATAGACCTCCTCGGCCCGTTCGTAGCGCAGCATGTATGTGGCTAGGATCAAGCGTCCTGCTTTGCGAAGGCGTTCCGAGATTGGCGAAGTCGTGCGAATAAAGCCGACCCTTTCCGCTCCGATCTTTTTGACCCAATCGATCATCGGCAACCCGAACGGCAACCAGATCTGTGTCTCACCATCATCCAATACCGCAACAGCACTGTAGCTCTGAAAGCCCATCATTTCTTCATGAAGCGCCTTCAGGTAACTCAGCTCGTGATCTTCCTGTCGCTTTCCCTCTTTTACGCTGTTCACGTACGCATCGGCCGCAGCCTTGAGCGCATCAGACAGCAGCGAACTGTCTTCACTGTTCGATGGATAGTGCTGCGAGAACATCCGGCCCAAGCGGGTTGCGACCTGCTCGAGTACCGGTGCATTCATCCAGATCGATCGGATTACGTGCTGCTTGCCGGTCGCTTGCAATGCAACTTTGACTGCATGTTCGCCTGAAATAATTTCACTTGCACTGACTTCGTTGCTGATCAACTGGTGGGTGGTGTAGGTTTCGTGCATGACTCAATCCGGGTTGATTTTAGGCAAGCGTCCTTTGATCAGGCGACCACCGGACATGAAAGCGATGTAGTGCAGGTTCGGTAGCATCCCCAGGAGTTCCGGAGGAAAGAGTTCGGCTTCGGTTTCCTGAAGACTCATGGACATCTGGTTGCGGAAGTCCATCCCTGCGTTGTCAGTTTGTTGGCCTGCACCGATTGAGCGTGACACGGACTGGACGTGCGTCATGCCAAACGTCTCGACGATGAAGTCCTGCGTCTGGCGGTCCTTTGTACGCAACGCAATCAAGTTGTTGCAGTTCCCAAGGATCTGTCGTGCTCGGGATTCATCGCCCATGCGTGCGATAAAGTCGGGAAGCGTTTGCGCTGCCAGTGTGGTCACGAATCCGGCGCCACGGCCTTTGTTCAGAATCTGAATCAGCGGCAGGTTCACAACCTCAGCCGCCTCATCCACGAAGATCTGAATCTTTGTTTTCAGGTCTTTCTCAGCTCCGTAGTTGTAGCGCTCACCCGCCACTGCAGCCAGATCGGCCAGGATGACGCTGCCCAGAGATGAGCCCACGGTTGCGTTGGAGAGGGAGTCCAGCCCGAGGTACAGGACGTGATTGCCGTTGACGATCTTCTTCGTGTCGAAGATCGGCCGGGTGTCGTTCATGTCATGCGCGTCAGGCGAAAGCATCTTGCCCAACTCACCCGACGTGAGCTGCACGAGCAACGGAACCAGGCTTGCGAGGATCTTCCCCAAGTGCTCACGGTTGTGTTCAACCATCGAGAGCAGTCCATCGACTGCAGGCTCGCGGTCAGCTTCCGGAACCTCGTTCTTGTAGTAATGAACATAGGCGATCAGTTCTGCGGTGCCTTGCATCTTGGTCGGCAACTTGCCATTGCGTGCGCGCTCGACAACGGGGGCCAGCAGGGTCTGCCAACGGTCAATGTTGCGCGTTAGGTAGGTGCGCAAGACCTCTTCCATCAGCTGTTCTGCCCCGCCCTCGATATAGCGCCGCAAGCGCATAAGGTTGGGCATCTGGTCGACGAAGATCATGCCCTCACACACCACATGGACTGCCTTCCACGCCATCTGCGTAAAGCTGTCTCCGCCGCCCTCTGACGGCATGAGCGCTGCAATCCGAGATGCGATCTCTGTGGCGTTGTTCCAGTTCTTTAGTGGGTCCAGACGGATCGACTCGCTAGGGAAGGCTGGATGGAACTCCAGAAACGCCTCCGGCCGCCCCGCCATCAAACACGAGGTCTTGGCAATGTCTCGGAGTTCCTTGTCCCCCTTGGGGTCGATGATGATCACGACCTCATTTCTCAAAATGGCCTGTGTGATCAACCCTTCGTACAAACGCGTCTTACCTGCACCGGTGGTTCCGAACACGAGGTTGTGTCCCTCGATCGAGCTTAGGGGGATGAAAATGTGCTTTTCCGCCTTATCCAGACCAATCCCGTGAATCCAGGCTTTCCCAACCGCCTGCTGCTTGGCATGGTCGACCCCCTTGAGCTTCATGTACCAGTCAGGTGGGAGCACCTCTTCCTCGGAGGGGCGTTTCCGAATGTCGATCACGCGCTGGGTATGGAGTGGCGTCCACTCAAATCCAAAACCTAGCCACAGGTCCTTGGGGGCATAGGCCATGAGCTGTTTCAAGCGGCTGGCCTTCATGAACGCAAACGGCTGGCCGAACAGTTGCAGCTTGAAGTCCCACAGACGGAGTGTCTGATACCAGCGCCATGAAGCCAGCAACGACGAGATGCCAGCCATCCAGAGGAAGGCGGCTTTGGGGAGGCTGGTGAACAAAATGATGAACATCATCACCACCGTCGCGAAGGTCCAGCTGGCTGCTGCGATAACCTCATAAGCGGGGCGGATGCTGTTTTCGAATCTCTTGAGTGCGATGGTCACGTGACGAACCCCATGTCCACGGCAACGTGCAGCTTGATCACAATGGCACGCTGCAGCTTTCCGTTGATCTGAACCTCAACGATTTTCTTGTTTGGCTTCTCCGGAGGCGTGTAGAGCCACCCGGCCTTTTGCACCTCCGACGCAAAGGTCGTGATGTCAATTCCGTAGGCGGCCAGCTGTTCGAGACTGATTGCGAAGCCTTCCTTGACCTTGCCTGCCTCGTTCGTGATCTTCCCGGACCTCAGGTCATCGAGGAGCGCACCGAAGACATCTCGTGTGAGGTCATCCAGCCCCTTCCCTAGCTCACTCTTCACCTTCTTGCCCAGATCAACCTCTTGAGCGGGGCCTGCGGGCCTGGGCTCACGTTTGCGGTTCGTGGCCGGCGTTGATACCGCTGCAGCGGCTGGTTGATGCGCCGGCTTTGATCCGGAACCGTTCCCTTGCGATGCGGGGCTTGGCTTGGTCTCAGGTTCAGCTTTGGTTGAAGGCATAGCCCCAGGGCTCACGATTGCTACCTCTTCAGGTGCGCTTTCGTCTTTCTCCTGCGGACGATGAGTCTTATCAGCATCAGTTCCTGTCGGGGACGCGCTTGTCAGGCTGCCAGTGAGGGCGCCCTCACCCTCATCTTTGCTGGGCGCCTTCGTAAGAAGACCCACGCTCTCGGGCTCATCAAACGTCGCCCCGAAGACGATCTTGGCATCGACCAATTTCAGTGAAGCGAGCTCGTTGGCGGCCGATGGTGGATAGATCGTCCAGAAGTAGCCTCCCTCGTGATGGGGCTCGATGATCTTGGCCTCAGCCAGGATATCGAGGATCGTGTGGGAGTCCTTGGGTATACCAACGATTCCGTCGTCGCGCAGGAGGTCCAGCATCTCGTTTGCCGCTGTTGGCCAGACCAGGAACAGACCCTCGTCTCCGAACCACAGCCGGCTCTTCTTGATGTTGAGTGACCACTTCCCGCTCTTGTAGAGCCGCCTCATGGCGTCGAGCAGATGGGGCTCCGTGTGTTGCCCCACGGTCATCTTGCCGTAGGTCTGGGGTCTGATAGCGCTGTCACGTGCCGTGACTTTATCGCGTACCTCTTCGATGATTCTGCCCATCGGGTGATGAATCTGATTTGCCGACAGCCCGGTTATCACATCAAGCATCGCCGGCACGATCTCAGGCGAACCCTCGTGCAAATACTGCAAGGCGGGGTCAGAGATGATTTTGTGGGCAAGAGATGCTGCCGCACCACGTCCTGGGCGAGGCTTGCCCGGTGATTGCTCGAGCCACCTCACGTAGTACCGGTCTGCGCCCTTCTCGGTTAGCCACTCCTCAAGCGTGAGTCGATAGGTAGGCCACTGGTCCCCGTCCGCGGTGGTGACGATCATCGTCGTCACAGGCCGGTACAGTTCTGCGCACAACCCAGCGAGCCAACTCGCGTAGCGCCATCGCGGTTCAAGCAACCGTCGCCGTTCAACGCCCGCTCGTGCCGCGAAAATTGTCGCCTCACTGGCCTGCAGAGCGTAGAACCCCATCTCGAGACAAAGTCGAAACAAGCCACCGGCCCCTTGGTGTGTTTCCGATTCGGTAGCGGGAAGCAGGTTGATGGTGTTGGCGAGCCGCTCGATCACGGCCTCATATAGGAGCTTGTAGTCCGCAGGGGGAACGCCGGTGGCCAGGCGCAAGCGTTTGATCAGGTCGGTCTGTGTCGCTAGGACATCAGATGCTGCATAGAACTGCAGCCCCAGATCATTCGGGGGGTACACCGGCATTTCGGGTGTAGGTTTCGGGCGCATGGGTTTGCGCTCAGCAACCGCAACCGATTCAGTCGGGCTGTTTGAAGCGACTTGGCGAGAGCGCGGCTCAAGTCTTAGCAGGGAGGCAATTCTTCTTAGCACCATGAGGCAATGGTGCATTCGGTTCGTGCAACCGCAGTGCTCGTAAAACAGCCAAAACCGGGCTTTTACAAGGACTCTGTGCCTGGTTTACGCAAACGCATCGGCGTAGGTGAACGGGTTGACGGAGGACGATTTGCCCGTGGGCATCGCGATCTCGTTCATCGTGTAGTTCGCCGTACTCCCCTTGCGATCAACTGAAGAATCCTCAACCCGGTTGGGGTTAATGGCCTTCTGCAGAATGTCATCTGTATGAGGAATCAACTTGTACATCGGGCACAAGCGATGGTTAACGAACTCGTAGGCCTTGTGGACGTACTGCGCATGGCAGCAAGGGCAACGGACCAGCGCGATCGACCTGACAGAAATAAACTCACGGATCAAGACCCAGGTTCGCTCTACAGAGAACAGGGGGTTCAGTTCTGCGTGATCCTTGAATGTTTCAAGATAGAGCCGATGGGCTGCGATAATTGCGTCCACATCATGTGATCCGGCATTGCGCAGATCGGAAAAGGTCTTGAGAATAAAGGATGATTGGAGTCTACGGTGACTCCCGAGCATGTAAGAATTCAAATCGCTGGGCAATGGCCCTTTTGGGGGGCGTTTGCCCTGATGGATGACCCACATATCAACGACGAGGTCTTTGGGAAAATCAGGGAATAACGCGTAAATCACTGGCGGCCGAGCGCCGAGCCTGCACAGCTCGGTAACCCGGGCCATGGTCGCCTGATCTAAGACAATCGCGTGCTTTTTCACCGTCATGCCCCCGCTATCGCAGCGAAGGCACGCCTGTTGCTGTCCGGAAGCAACGCAAGCGCAGCCAGAGCCTCTGCGTCGATCGACGGCTTGAAGATCACCTTGTCGGTGTTGGCCACTCGCTGGACTTGAGAAATGGGTAGATCAACCACGAACTTAGCAAATTCGCGTGTAACACCAAATTCAGCACACGCAACATCGATGTCGCGCATCGCGGAGTCTCGCAGTGACAACAAGAACCAGAGGTTTAGCTCCTTCAAGTGCGAAATTGTGTGTGCTTCAACCATGGTTTTAATCCTTTTGTGATCGTTTGACGATCAGATCGTATCTTTCAACGATTATATTTCAAGACATGTCTGCGTGCATGACAAATCCTTGACTGTTGACATAGGTCAACTAAAGAACTCAGGATCCGACCAATGCTGTACAAAATGAAGATGCATCGAGTTTCTTCAAATCTGGCAAATATTTAAAATGAAGACGACCGAGGTATCTAAAACGTTTGGTATTAACTTAAATGCCATACTCGACAAAATCGGCGTCGCTCCGAGCGGCTTTGGTCGGTCGCAGTACCTCGTCTCTGCGCTCGGCGTAGGGGTCGCTACAGCCAACAAATGGCTTCGTGGCGCTCAGGTGCCCGAGATCGATCGCATGGATGCGCTACGAAAGCTCCTCGATTGCTCGTTTGACGATCTTTTGATGTCTCCTGACGAGAGACGATCGCACATCGACTTCGATACGCGAGACACCTTCATGCATCTCAAGGGGCACAACTTCTCCCGCAAGGTGTCGATGTGCCCTCCGAACCCTGAGACGATCCAACCCGACCGAATTTACGCGCTGGAGGTCTCGGGCGACCGCATGGAGCCCTTCGTGATCTCGGGTGACGTCGTGTGCTTCACCTCTGTCAGTGCGATCGAGCAGGACGGGGTTTTCGTTTTCTTCAACGGGATGTTCTATCTGATCCGACGTGTCTCGATTTCAACGTCTGGGTCCGCGGTGCTGATCTCCGAGAACAAGCGCTACCGCAGTGAAGAGATCACGCTACCGATCGTTCCCTCAAAGCCCGACGACCTCCGCGTAGTGGGCAAGGTTTTCGCCCGGGTGCTTATCGGTCGATGAGCGCCTGGGCGCATCAGCCTCCTACCTGGCTGATGCCGTGATCGACGTCTTGCGTGGTGAAAATCCTGTGCGAGCATCTGGTCATCAGAACTGACTCGGGATTTTTTCGATGAATATACTTACCGTTCTCACCAAGCCAACGGACAACCCGCACCACTACGAGATTTACTGGGCCAATGGCGTACAGAACCAGGGCCTCCTCCGGGTCAGTGTCGAGCAGTCTTGTGACGACCTTGATGTCGTCGCCGAACTGGGCGCCCTGCACCACCTTCTTGTGGTCAAGTCGATTTTCGGCAGCGACCGTGCTGGAAGGTCCGCACACCGATCAGCACAGCTCAACGACACTCCTGATCCGGCCGCCGAGGCCAGCGATCGGCTGCAGCTCAACGTCACGTCGGGTCAGCTGCGCAAGCTCATGCAGCAAAAGTCAAAAAAGCTACACTTGGTACCGTTTGCGCTGTTCCTGTCCACACGCTTTGCAGGTTCAAACATCGTCGTGAAGAACGACGCTTCCTGGATCAAGCCTCGGGCCCACGAGCATGTGGAGGAGATCGTCGTAAACGGCGTGCTGGATGACCACCTGGAGGTGCCTGGCATCGGGATCGCATCGCTCAGTGCTCATGCAATCGAGCAAGTCCAAAAGCGAGGGAATGGGCTTTCGCTAGTTGAGGCGTGGCACCAGGTGCGCAAGATTGTCCGGACGTGCGACTACGAATACATCCCGTCGAGCGATAAGCGAAAAAGAGACATCGACCGCTACGGTTTCTCAGGACGTACGATCTACTCGACCTACAGTGGCTGGAACGTCATCGTGACGCCACCCAGCGGTCTCAATCGCCATCTGCCGGTCATCGCGACGCTGTATTACGAGAAGCGACCGACCACAGCACTCGTGCGCATTCATCCGCAGGCCGCCTGAGCACCACGAAAAAAAACCACCCCGTCCTTTTTCGGCGGGGTGGATTCTTTTAAGCCGCTTTGACGGCACGGCTCTTAAGGCGACCGCTCCACACATCGTGGAAGTCTGAGCCTGACTTGCAGGGGGTCATGACCTTCACCTTGATCCCCTTTTGCTCCAGTCGCTCCTTGAGTACAGCGGCAGCATCTTGGCCGGGACGACGCCCCTTATCATCAGGCGGGTCGTTGTCGGCAAAGATCACCACCGTATGCACGCCTTCCGGAGCTTCGAAGCCCTGCATGATCGTTGCACTAATGGTGGCCCAGGTTGGGATGCCAGTCAGTGCAAACGCAGCAAACGCAGTTTCGATCCCCTCAGCGACCCCCAAGACCTGGCCATGAGGCATGAGCCGGATCGCACCACCGTTGAGTGGTAATCCAGACATCAGCTTCTTCACGCACTCTACCGGGGCTTTGCGGCCTTCCGGCGTCAGATACGTGCGATGGATGGAGACAGCCTTACCGGACGAATCCACCACTTTGGCCAGGAGCGCGGGGAAGTACCCCACGACCTTCACCTGTTGCGACCCATCAGGATTCTTTACCTTGACCGAGTACGCCAGCCGAGGATGGAACCTGAGTGTCACGGGCATCTTCTCGATGGGTAGCTTTCGCTCCACCGTCAAGTAGCGCCACGCAGCATCACCGCTCAGCACCGGGCGTGCTTTGTCCCAAGTACGTCGCAGTGCCTCAATCTTCCGTGCCTCCATCTCCTGAGCGCTTGGCGCACAGACCGAGGCCTGTAGTTGAGGTTTTGCAACAACCGGCTTACGCCCGTGAAAATCACGAACAAAGTCGGCTGCCTCTTTGAACGGGACACCGAGGTGCCCCATGAGAAGTTTGAACCCATCGCCTGCACCACAACCATTGCAGTAGTAAGTGCCCCTTCCCTCCTTGTCGTCGAACCGGAACCGATCCGTACCACCGCAAAGTGGGCACGGATGGTGATTGCCGTCGAGGATGTTTGCATCGATGCCTGAGGCATCGAGCAGTTCTCGCCAGTGACCGTTGGCCAGCTGACGCGCTTCTGCGCGCTGAGTCATGTTTCCTCCTTAATGAAACACCCCGAACGGGGCCCACCAAAGGGCTCTTGATTGCCTAGAACGCTTTGGAGGACCCCGAAAGAGGCCCATGCGGTTGAGTCGAAATCACCCGAAGGTGATGGCATCGAAGCGATGCCTAGAGATGCTGGATGGCCCAGCTGCATGAACAGTCACAAGGACTGTCAAAAAGGAGGAAAACCGCGCAGCGGCTTTCTCAACGACCGTAGCGATCACGACGGTTGAGAAAGCCGCCCCTGGTGAAGGGGCGGTAGTCTTGCGACTGACTTGTAGGGTTATGCCGCTTTGCGAAGCAGCTTGCGCTGCATCATCTCGAATACCGCATGAGGCATCTCTGCAACGGTGCGGATAGTGCGGCTGTCAGGAAAGTGGTGATGGGCATCGTGATTGATACCAAGACACATGATCTCGATCCCTTCAGCCTTGAGTAGATCCGATACCTGCATGACCTTCATGCCGTTATCGGGCTCACCATCCGTGCAAATGAAGAGAATCTTGCGAGTCTCCTTGCGACGGACAAGCTCAGCGCCGGACCAAAGCATTGCTTCTGCAAGTGGGGTTCCCCCGCCTGCGGTGACCGAGGTAAAGCTCGGGGCCCGCTCAGTCAGTTTGTCGTTGAAGTCAGCCAAAACTCCGACTCCAACACCGTTCCCACTGGGGAGGCTGCTGGGGAAAGTTGCAACCTGCGTAACAACACCGTGGATTTTGTCCAAGGCGCAGTACAGCCCGAAGGCGGCATCTACGGCCAGGCCGATCTGACTGCTCATCGAGCCCGAACGATCGATCAACACCGAAACCGCAGTATTAACCTCCTGTCCGTACTCATTGCGCTCAAACACCCGCGGGTTCATCGTCTCCAGCCGGTACAACCGGTTGGTCGCGAGTCGCGTCCCCGTGCGCCCGATCCGGCGATGAGTTTGGGCAACCGCCTCAAGCTCGTTGGCGATACGCCTCCGAAGCGCCCGGGTCTCACTCGAAACACGGGCAATCATGCTTGATGCGTCTCCGAAGCCACTACTGATCTTCCGCGCGCCCGGCATTGCAACGGCTTCGTATCGCTGTTCCACGCCGATCTTCTCGATTGCATCCTTGAGCAGGTCACCCACGTCGACCATGCCCTTGCTGTCCGTGCCGGACAGGATGTTTCTCAGGTTCTCAGCCTTGGATGATGCGTCGTCCATCTTTTCAGATGCGCCCGCTCCACCTTGTTGGCTGTGGTCGTCAGGCTGACCGGATTGACCAGTGGTGCCATCATCGTTCTGGCCTGGGCTTCCACCTTGGGATGAGGCGCCTTGTTGCTGGCCTTGTTGCTGGCCTTGTTGCTGGCCTTGTTGCTGGCCTTGTTGCTGGCCTTGTTGCTGGCCTTGTTGCTGAGCGTCCGCGTCGGCATTCTTTTGTTCCTCCTCGAGCATCTTGACGATCTCGGTGGCGAGAACAATGACCTGTGCGGTGTTGCTGCACTCGGTCACTTGGTGCATCAACACACCAAGACGCGTCACAGCTGCATCGGGCAACACCTTGCGGCAGGCTTCCTCAGCCATGCTCGCGTAGGCGCTCACGGCTGTTTGCCCCAAGACGTGTGCTCGAAGATCGTAGAGCACGTAAGCGGCCATGGCTTCATTCGGTGAGCTCGTAGCAGCCGGCGCACCGAAGTACCCCGTTTGCACAAGCGCATCGACCATTGCCGCCAGGCGCTGACGGCCGCCTGGATACTTTCTCATCTGGGTTGCCTCCATCCGAATGTCCTCCAGTCGATTTGCCATGTCGGCGATGACGGGATTCTTCGGATAGCCCGCGAAGCTGGTTTCAGTGATGTGCCCTGCTTCGTGCATGATCATGCCGTAAGCGAGAGCCTTCGATTTCGGATCATCGATGGGTAGATCCGGGATATAGATTGTTTGACCATCGGTATGGGCAGTGGCGTGGCCGAACTGAACCTGAACACCGCAGGACTCTGCGAGCATACGGGCGTAGATCGGCAACGCCCCCTTCATGAGGGCGTCTTTCATATCAAACTCCTATCAAGCGAAGAGTCCGAGGCTGCGGGCAGGACGCGTCACCGGAGGCGGCGCGATCAAGTCAGCAAACGGATCGGTGGTTTGGGATTGCGAGGCAGGTTCGGCAGGAGTGCCAAACAGATCCTCGACTGCTTGCGCGGAAGCATCCGACGTAAAAGTCGGGGCGCTTGCAGTTGTAGTGGATTGGACGAAGTCTTCCAGAAGCTCGGATTCGGTTTCATCCTTGGCAAGGCCAGGGACCGACTCCTCAAACGCCTCATCAACCGCCTTACCTTCAACCATCATCTGGCCATGACTGATCATCCGGTCCTCAGAGGACAAGATGAACACCAGCCCGTGTAGGGCTGACAGCGCAAGGCCATCGATCCACCCCGCAGCCGGCAACAGCCCGGTCACGTGATCAATCGTCTGGATCAGCGGATTGACCCGCGTGTCGAGAAATGACAGCCCTAGCAACTTGGACCGGATGGTTCGGATCGGAGAGAGGATCTTTTGCGAGACCCGTTCACGACCCAGAAGGCTTTGCTCCATCACCAGGGCGGCTGCCTTGGCGATTTCGCGGTAGAGCTGCCCGGACAGCCCGGACAGTTCGGACGACAACCCCTTGTTGAGAGGGTCGTCGAGCACCTCATCCTGCGCGGCCACGACACGGAACGAACTCCAGCCGAAGTGCAGCTTGGAATCCACATCCGCGCGGGTGAGCGCAGCTGCGTTCAACATCGAACTCCACTCAGGGTGAGCGGAAATCCAGTCAGAGACCTTGTCGTCATAGTCGGCCAAAAATTGCGCCTTCTTTGACAGGAAGCGAGCACCGATCTCATCGAGCTTCACCGCCAGGTCTTGTGCTGCACCTTCCGGGACCGCGTAGCCCCCCAGAAAGCGGATTCCGATCTTGGCACACTCGCGGTGCGCCTCCTTCTTCATTGCCTCGAACTCGTTGATCTCCTCGGGATCGATGATCTTCTTCGAACCAAGAGAGGCGATCGCCTCGGGGGGCACCTCGTCCTCCGACTGGAGGCGAAGGTCTTCCTTCTTCAGCTTGCGACGGCCACTCCAGAGCGAGATGGCGCCGAGCTCGAAGCAGATGACTTTCTCGAGGGTTTGATCGTTGGTTTGCATGGTGTCCTCCAGCAAAAAGCGGGGACACCTCACCCCACGGGGAAGAGAGTCCCCAATGGGTTGCAGATTGAATGCAGCGTTGCGCTGCGGTTGAAATGCGAAGTCGAGCTTCGCGCACCCTGAATAAGCCAGGGCGAGGGGTGAAACCGGGCGGAATCACTGGAGGACACCAGAGCCGCGTCAGCGACGATGATTCCACGTTCATTGGGTCTTTGCAACTGCCAAGGACGCATGCGCTTGCTGCCGTCTGAAGCAGTAAGCGCATGCCGCCTTTTCGATGCGGATCGGACAAGAAGGGGTTCCCCCCCTCCTGTCCTTACCGTTGTGCCAGAGGCACTTTTAGCCGCAAGATCCGGTTATTCCGCAGCTTGTGCAATAGCTGCATCCATCCCGACGGATTTCTGCCGCCACCCCACACGCCGCGCAGACCTTGCCGGCGATGATGCTGGTGTTGGGCTGCACCGCCTCGTACTTCACGGCAGGCTTGTCGAAGATTCCCATGTCCGCGACCGGCTGGCCGCTTTCATCGAGGATCCCCAGCATCACGTACCGGTGCAAGACCAGGTGTGCGATGTAGGCCACCGTCGAGGGGTAAGTCTGCTGCTTTTCCTTGCCAGGGATGAAAGCGAGGAAGTCGCCCATCGGCTCCTGGTAATCGAGTAGCTTGCGCAGCTTCTCACCGATCCACGCGGGATCCACGATGCGCATGTCTAGGCTGAGCAGCTTGCACAGCCCATCGAGCGCACGCGGATAGGCCCCACTGAGCCACAGCGAGTAAGGCCGACGCTGCCCATCGGGCATCACCAGCTCTTTCAAGCCAAGCACGAAGTCATCCCCCGTTGCCGGGTTCAGCACATCGACGGTCCAGCTCATGGTGCCGTTGGTACCCGCCTTGGGTTCTTTCTTGCTGATCATCGCATCGACCATCGGGGTCGCCCCTTCCGTATCGAACGTCCCGAGCGTCTGCGCACGGTAGCGAATGATCTGCGCGAACCCGGAAACGATCCCAGGCACTTGGCGCTTTTCGCCTCCCGGCGGGAAAGCCATCTCGAAGCTGTCGTCACTGGCCGATTTCGCAAGCGCATCGAGCTTCATCTTGAGCCAGGCGGCATCGCTGCTGCGCATATCCATCGACAGCGCTTTGGCGATTGCACCCAGCCCACGGGGCTGCTCGCTCCCGTTGACCCAGACCTCGAACGGCGAGGCCTTCCCATCCTCCTCAACCTGCCCCACGAACACGGCAAAACTGTGTCGCGGATGCTTCACCATGTAGGTCCAGGCGAGGTTGCCCTCAGGCAACTGCGGACGCCCCGGCCAGCGCAAACTTGCCAGCGCAGGCGCTGGCGCCTCGGTGAGCACCACTCTGCGATCCACTTCGGAGACAAGGTCGTTGGGCATTGCTGCCACATCTTTCTTGTCGTCCTTCACGGACAGCACCGAGCCAAGCACATCATTCGGGCGATAGGTAGCAAGCCCCTTGAGGCCCGCTTGCCACGCCTGCATGTACAGGTCGGAGAACTGATCGAACGGGTAGTCCGCAGCGACGTTGACCGTCTTGGAGACGGCGCTATCGACATACGGCGCAACCGCAGCAACCATTTCCAGGTGGTCATAAGCCGAAATTTCCAAGGCCGTCACAAAAGCAGGCGGAAGCTTCTCTACATTCCCACCCATGGAGCGGTAGAGCCGATAGGCGTGATCCTCCACGTCGTACTCTTTCTTGCTGCCGTCAGCCATGCGCTTTTTGCGCGAGTAGGTCCAGCTGAACGGCGGCTCGATCCCATTGCTTGCATTGTCCGCAAAGGCCAGTGAAATCGTCCCCGTTGGCGCGATCGACAGTAGGTGCGAGTTGCGAATGCCATGCTCACGGATGCTCGCTTTGAGCGCCTTCGGCAGCCGTGAGGCAAACCGGGGCGCAGCCAGGTACTGATCCGCCTCGAACATGGAGAACGCCCCACGCTCGATGGCAAGCTCTACTGACGCCTCGTATGCGGTGTCCCGCATCACCTCGGCAATCTTCGCGGCGAGCTTACGGGCTTTGGCCGTGTTGTAGGCCAGGCCCAGCATCACAAGCGCACTGCCCAGCCCCGTAAATCCGAGGCCCACACGACGCTTGGTCTGCGCTTCCGCTTCTTGCTCGGCAAGCGGCCAGACCGTGAGGTCGAGCACGTTGTCGAGCATTCGCACCGCGGGGCGGATCACGGACTTGAACCGATCAAAATCAAAGCTTGCCTGATCGCTGAAAGGCTTTTGAACCATCAACGTCAGATTGATCGACCCGAGGCAGCAGCATCCATAAGGAGGAAGGAACTGCTCCGCGCATGGATTCGTGGCTTCGAAGGTTTCCATGTAACCGAGGTTGTTGTCCCGGTTGGCATGGTCAATGAAGATCACGCCCGGCTCGGCATGGTTGTAGGTCGAGCGCATGATGAGGTCAAAAAGTGCTTTGGCCTTCAGCGTGCGATAAACCCACGCACCATCTTCGCGCTGATGCGCCCCGGCCTGTTTGAGCTCTTCGCCCGGTTCAGCCTTGTGCACCAGCTCCCAGTCAGCCTCCCGCTGCACCGCTTCCATGAAGGCATCGGTGACGGAGACGGAAAGGTTGAAGTTGGTCAGATCACCACCATCCTTGGCATGGATGAAGGTCTCGATATCGGGATGGTCACAACGCAGCATGCCCATCTGGGCACCACGGCGGGCGCCGGCCGACTCGACGGTCTCACACGAACGATCAAACACCTTCATGTACGAGACGGGGCCGCTTGCACGACTTGCCGTTCCCCTCACGAGGGCGCCTGCTGGCCGGATCGAAGAGAAGTCGTAGCCCACACCACCGCCACGTCTCATCGTCTCGGCTGCCTGGCTCAAAGCCGAGTAGATCCCCGGCTTGTCACCATCCATCCCTGTTACAGCGTCACCCACCGGCTGCACGAAGCAGTTGATGAGCGTTGCCTGAAGGCTTGTTCCCGCAGCGCTATTGATGCGCCCAGCAGGGACAAAACCGTTCTCCATTGCTTCATAGAACACCTGCGCCCACTTGTCCGGATCGGACTCCTTGGAGGCAAGTGCCTTCGCCACTCGGGCGCGGACATCGATGATCGACTGCTCACCCGCTTTGGCATATTTTTCGACCAGCACTTCGGTGCTGATTTCTTGGGGCGCGAGGCCCATTTCGTTCAACTTCATTTTCGCTCTCCTGATATGACCCCGACACGAGGCCCACCAGAACGCGGTATCCCCCAATGGGGTACCACGCTCGGGTGGACCCCGTGAAGGGGAGATGGAAATGATCCGACCAGGAAAGCGTGCAGCCCCACAGGGCATACACGCATTCCCTGTAAGGACCGGATTGAAAGGCTGGGTTTGACAGTAAAGTGTCTCGTACAACCAGCTACGATTGCTGCGTCAGATGACGCACAACAATGACAACGACCGACGCCCTCTGCAACGCAGAAGGGCGCGGGTCGTTGCACTAAAATTGGGAAGCCAACTCCGGCTTGAGTCAGAAACTCAAGCCGGGCCGGTCGATAAGAATCGCCACTCGCCTGATGCGCTCAATGGACCAAGCAAACACGCCGTACCTTACGGCGAATCTCCTGAGTAATGGCACCGTTCAAAAGCGCCTTGTGGATCACGGCTGCCCCATTGGCACCGTAAGTCCGCATCAGCTTATCGAAGATGACGTCTACCTTTTGCTGTTGCGTGTTCATGATCGCTCTCCTTGATTGCCGGGGACTTCCCCCCTCTGCAGCCCGACGAGGAGCCGCACAGGGGGGAAGACCGCCAGCGAAGGGCGAAGAACACTTTGCAAGGCCGGGATTAACGTACCCTACGGAGTGCGCAAAGGCACAACGGGTGCTGAGCACCGTATCAGCCAGAGACAATCTCTGGACAGAATGGCGATTATCTTAGCGATTTTTCGAGCTTCCCGAAACCTTACAGTGGCTTGGGGAAGCCCCCTCCGGGGCTGGAGGAAGGCTAAGCAAAGAGTGCGGGGGCAGAGATATCCTTTCGGAATCCTCTAATCAGCAACTCAAAGATCGCGGCGCGGGGAGGCGCGGCAGATCCGTCAGTGATGTTGTCCCCAGGGCTGAGTTCGCTGAACGCATACCTGTTTCGCACGTTCGCATTGAAGTAGGCGCCGTGACTACTGGCGGCCATCAAAGCCCGATACTCGAGCTCCGGCACACCTGAATACAGGTAGCGCCGACCGCTTTTGAACACGACCAACAGTGTCTGGGCTTGAGCGTCATACCCGAGCCCCTTCAGATTGCTGCTGTTGACCTCTTTGATGTCCATTACGCCTCCGCTGCGATGAGATGCAATGGCAGCAGGACGTCGATGTTGAATTCATCGAAGACCTGCTCCTCGCTGCCGCCATCGTTCGCGCAGAAGGATCGGCCATCCCAACCAATCTGGATGACACGATCGTCGTCTGCGAACTTGACGTGAAATTGTCCGGAGAGAATCTGCTGTTGCTTGATTGCCTCGGCCAACTCAGATGCTGATTCGATGAGAGTGCCCATACCTGTGCTCCTGGAAGTGAAGCGGGCCTCTCCCCTCGCGAGGAAGAGACCTCGCAAGGGTTGAAGAGTCTGTGATCAGCTGAAGATGCGGGAGTGCTTCTTCGCGATAACATCCATTCCGATCGATGCCGCGACGAAAGGAATGTCATCGTCAAAATCACCGAATCCGCTGCTTCCACCACCGGCCGGGGCCGGCTGCGGCTGCTGCGTACGTTGTTGTTGTTGAGGCGCCTGTTGCTGCGGGCGCTGTTGTTGCTGGGGAGCCCCGTTACCGGAGCTTGCGGCTTCGCGGCCACCCAACATCTTCATCTCGTCGCCACGGATCTCGGTGGTATAGCGATCCTGACCACTCTGATCCTGCCACTTACGCGTTTGCAAACGGCCTTCGACATAAATCTGGCTGCCTTTTCGCAAATACTGCGCAGCCACCTCGGCAACGCGACCAAAGAGGACCACGCGATGCCATTCCGTGGCTTCGCGACGCTCGCCGGTGCTCTTGTCCTTCCAGGTCTCGGTGGTCGCCAGGGTGAGGTTGCAAATCGCGTCGCCACTGGGGGCGTAACGTGTTTCGGGATCCTTGCCGAGGTTGCCGATAAGGATCACTTTGTTGAGGGATGCCATGTTAAATCTCCTGTTTTTCCCCTACTCGGGGTGGGTTTAAAGTTTCGTGACCTGCCAGATTTTCTTGGTGACAGTCTTGCCCTTGACTACCGTCGGTGTCTCACCAACGAGTTCAACGCGCACGCGGTCTCCCACTTGCGCACCGCTTTCTTCAATCGCACGTTCAAGATCTGCACCCCAGAGCTGATGTTCAGCGCCCAAGGCCTCATCGTCGAAGGTGAGACAGAATGCGTCGTACTGTGAATTTGCCGTTCTGCGGGTCTGGACACATGCGCTGAGTAGCACCCCTTGGTAGGAAGCCATTCGCTGTCGTGCAGCCCGTAAGTTCGGTGCTTTCGGTTTCGGTGTTGTAGCTGTCTCGACTTGCGAGTCCGCCCCAACAGTTTCAACCAAAACTTCCTTTGCAATGACATTGCCAGAAGTATTGCTTTCTGCAACTCCAAGCAGAGCATAGATTTCTTGCACCGTGGTTCGCTCAAGCTCGGCTTGATCAATACCAGAGGCTTTCAAGGGCGTCAGTTCGACCCGTTTGCCCGCCTTAGCTATTGCCTCCTGTGTAAGGAGGAACACATGCCGGGCAACCACGTCCGCATCGGCGTAGAACCGGCAATGCACCTTAGCGATGCTCCCGACTTGAAACTGCTTGACGCGATCGGCTGCACCGATGGGCGTCTCAACGGGAGCTACGTTGGAAGGTGACTGGTGATGCTCCACCTTGCCTGTCGTAGCAGGTGCTTGCGAAACAGCGTCACTGCGCTTGCGCTTGAGCAACCGGACGGCATCGACCGGCATTGTGATCGCTAACAGCACGACCCCAACCATCACACCAATGACAATCCCGAGAAGTCCTCCCATCAGGGAAACCCCCTCGTCTATGCCGCTGTAACCGACTTGGTTGCGTGAATACATGTTGTCCTCCGGCCACCCCACAGGGGCAGGCAACAATGGACAGCGATCAGGCGAAAAGCCCCAACCCCCGTCCTGTCTTGAATTGAATTTTGAAGATCACGCCGAGCTGCCCTGCCTCGGAACGTGAGCACTCCAAGCTAACGCGGTCAGATTCAAATCGCTCGGGGTGGCTGGTTAGCCAATTACCGTTGCGTTCTTCCCCATCAGCGTCGAATGCTTTCACTTGCAGCGCTTTTGCGATTGCGAGCACCGCAAGCAAACCTCGGGGACCGTGCCTTTGCATCGCCCGGACTCTGACTTCCGAGCTTGCGCTGATACGGGTCGTCATCTCTTCACCGTCATCGAATGCGATGATGAGTTGCTCCGAGCCAGGGGCATCGGGGTGATCTTCCCAACGGACCTGGTATGCCGGTGCGTGTTGGAAGGCCCCTTCGATCTTGCCCTTCCACCCCGTCACCGTTCGGAACGCGGTGTAGGCCTCTGGCAAAACTGGATGTTCAGGCACGTTTGACGGTGAGACAGGAGGCCCATCGTGTTCGATGATCTTCCCGTCGCGCACCAATCGCGTGCCGATCGCAACATAACCCTCGGCCTGCTTTTCGAGGATCTTGCGTTGCATGACCGTGTAAGGGTCTTGGTTGTTGAGTGCAATGGGTCCACCGCCCTGAAGCTTTCTGCCATCGCGGCGCCCCCAGTGCGTAAGCACGCGGGCGCCGTCCTGGCATACAGCCCAGAGCATGTCAGAGGTGGTGTCCTGGTAATGGAACACCTGCATGACGAACTCTGCCATGGCTGCCTCCTTTAGGCCGTGTCACCGAAGATGTCACGCACGTACTCGTGAATGGCATTTCTGGTTTCAACAGGCGCATTGTTGGTGAGCGCTCGAGCCAGGGTGAACGAGACCACATTCGGCGCACCACCTGGGCCACCGAACACCGTCATCGCTTTTGCCCAGCGGCACAAGGTGCGCGTAGACATCGTGACCTCGAGTGCATCGGCCGCAGTATTCGAGCCCATGTACTGGGATCGAATCTTGTTGGCCAACTCAACCATCTTTCCGGCGATGCTCTGCGCGGTTTGCGGATCAAGCGCTTGCTCGAGAATCTTTGCCACAATCGGCTCCTCCTGGTCGGGTTCCGGATAGCCCAGTTCCACAACCCAGAATCGCTCCTTGTTCGAGGCATCTTCTTCATTACGACCGAAGAATCCCAAGCCCTTATCGTTGGGGTTGCATGCCGCAAACACCCGGAACCCCGGCTTAGGCACGATCGTTTCACCCGTTTCTGCGATGTCGATCTTGCCCCCCTCCAGCATCGGGTTAAGGCTCGTTGTCACGGCCGAGTCCATCACGTTGTACTCGTCGAGAAAGACCGAGCACCCGTGACGGGCCGCCTCCACCAGCATGCCGTACACGTACTTGAAGCCATCCTTTGTCGGGATGATCTGACCGTTGAGATCAGGCGCCTCGGTACGTGCATGCGTTGCCGGCTGGAACAGCGGGAAGTTCATTGCTGCATGGAACTGCTCCACGAGCGCCGTTTTCCCGCACCCGGAAGGACCACGTAACATCATCGCGATCTCACCGAGCATCCAGAATCCAACCAGCTCAATCACGTGTTCCTTGCGGAACTGGAACTCCGGCTTGACTGCCGGCGTGAAGCGGCTCGGGTTGGCAAGAGCCTGGATGCCACGCTGCTCACAAAACTCACGAACTTCTTGGTGATTCATCATCGATCTCCAGATGAACACGGAAGTCCTCCCCCGCGGGAGAGGACCCCGCAAGGGTTTATTGATAGTGATGCTTGACTGCGGCAGGCATGACAGAGAGCAAGAAATCCTGGATGACCTCAGGGTTCATGCGCTCGAGCTTGCAGCAGAATGCGAACGTAAACGGCACATGGTCGGTATAGACCGGCACGTCTCGCCCGTTGCGTTGAACCGTCCCCACAAAGTCCGGTTCGAAGATCCAGTCGAGGATCTCCATCTTTTGCGTCGGATTGCCACGACCCGCGAGGGCCTTAAGGCTGTTCTCAAGCAACACGGAGTGCAGCTGACAAACCGATTCATTCGACCAAGAAAGCTTTTCCAGGTCTTCTTCAGCCTCAGCGAACACGTCGATCGCCTCGGGGGCGTCGAGCATGCTATCGAGGATGACGGCCTCTGCGGTAGGTAGCCCGTGAGCGTCGAACATCGGAATGTCGAGCCACTTGAGCAACTCTGTCCCTACCCCCTCTGGCTTTGAGCGGCGCGGTTTGCGCTGCTTTGCTTCAAGGGTCGAGTGCAGCAGGTCGGGTTGATGAAACAGCGGAAGCTGCTCCAGGGTTGAGCTTCGCAGGGAGATCATTGCAGGACTCCTTGCTTGGCTTGACGATTCACACGGCGCTTGATCGCACCGGTTACGCGCCCAAAGGGTTTCCCGTCCTCGACCCGAAAGTCGATGAAAGCGCCCCCTCTCTTTTTTTCAATGACCGCCACTTCCCCTTCGATCGACCAGACGTGAGTCTGTCTTCCATCGGGTGCGGTGATCACTACTTCTCGGTCGATGGGCCGCGCACGGCGCCAGATCGAGATGTCGAGCAAGATACCCATCACGATTCTCCTGTGAGTCCGGAGAACCTTTCCCGACCGGGAAAAGCGCCCCGGTGGGTTGATGGATGTCCTGTCAGAACAACAGGACTTTTGAAATGCTGGATGAACGGTTACCCGTGAGGCTACGCCAGCTCGCTGCCACAAAAAAACCCGCTTTGTATATCCGTATAGGTTATCCAAAGAGGGCTCAAAGTCCGTTCCTCCCCCCTTGCGGGGGGGGACGGTTAGTTGGTTGCCGCTTCAATCATTGCTACACGCTTTTGCGTAGCTTGATCGAAGGCAGACACCACTTCAGCTCCACTCATCAAAGCGGTCCCCAGTTGGGTGATCGCAACAATGGCAGCCAGCACGAATGCAGTTTTCAACATCTTGGTTCTCCAGTGAGAGGGCCGTAGCCCGTAATCCCGCTCTGCGGGTTACCTGAAGACACCACCCCCAAGGGGACGGTATCCCCAGGGGTTGATGACGCCCGGCTTAGCCGGGAATTGATGTCCGCGTTTCCTGCGGAAACTGACGCACTTCGGTGTCCGTTTCTACTTTCGGCGAGGACAGCACTGCGATGATCGCGATGGCAATGAGAGCTTTACCCATGATGAATCTCCAAAGAAAGTCCGCTCGCGCGGGAGTTGCCCCGGGAAACATCACGCCCAGCGGGCCATTGATGTCCGCTAGGTAGAAAACTGACCCACGCCGTGCGCGGGTGCTGGGTGCCAGCCAACCTGTGATGACTGCCGAGCAGTCGATCAGAACGGTTGCGCTGGCACCGGCTTGGTAACCCATTCTCTTGTGCTCAGCGCACAAGAGCCGTCGGCATGAAGCCGGAACGGACGCAGGGATCACGGAGCATGCTGCCGTACTACTCAAGGAGAGCGAATCCACGGTCTTACGCAAACATGCTCAGGCATGTAATCCCAGCGATGGGATGAGGCACCGGTGAAGGTGCTGGCACGTGAAGGTGCCTGGACAAAGGCATGGAGCCTAAAGACGCCGCAATGGCTTTGAAAGGCAGACCCCCTAAGGTCTGCAGGACTCCGCAAGGGAGTCAGTAGTGCGAGGACAATCCTCGGCACAGGGAAACGGCTGCTCGATACAGACACGTACCGACTGCATTGAAAAACCGTCTCGAACAAAAATCAGGGAAGTATCCGCAGCCATCGCGCACGATGGGGATAGCTGCGGTTGTCCAGAACTTGAACTGCGAGGGTTACCGTCGTAACCGACTTTGTAAGGCTCGAAATGATGGGAGTTCCAGCTACTCCGCCTCGTCCATGAACAAGGCAGGTTGATGGTATTCCGTGCCGTTTCGTGGTGTCAACCGAACCGCACGAAATTCGTCGACTCGCCATATACCTTGCAAAAACGCATGTTTTACGCGGACTCGCCTTCTGAGCTGCTGGCCGAAGATTGACGCTCCACTCACAGAAGGAGAGCGTTATGGCTCAGGAAGCACTGGCCTCGGCAAAGGCCGATTGGTTGCGTCGATTCGATGGTGCGGTCGCCTACAAGGAGGTCACCTTTGGTGCCCCCACGGTGCGTCATCTTTATAAGCGATCGTTCGATCAGCTGGGCCGCAACTGCCACTTCATCACGGTGTTCGGTCGCGTGCTGCTCGGTGAGCGAAAGATTGCCGAAGCGGAAGAGAGTGTTTATAAGCGCATCCAGGAGGTTCAAACAGCCTTCGAGCGCAAGGTAAAAGCGTTGACCGCCGTGGTCAAGCAAGCCGGCATCGAGGACATGGCCGAATTCAGCAAGACCGAAGGGGTCCGCGCGGCCGTGATCGTGCCCGCCCAAGGCCGCTTCCTGCGAACACTCGTGCTGGCCGATGAGTATTTGCGCCTTGTGAACACGCTGTGGCTCGAGGGTGAGATTCCTGATTCGGAGAAGTCGAAGGCAGAACTCGAGCTTAAGCACCTGCTGCGCGGAATCGGATCGACGACGCGCAAGATGCGCATCTACCTGCAAGAAAAGGCAAACGAAGCCCAGGAGCGGGCCAAGGCTGAGGGGGTTCGCTTGTCCGCCGTCGAGAAAGCTGTGGCAGAGGCCACGGCAGGGGATGCCGCAGCCGGAAGTGACGATGAGGACGAACTGGTCGAAGCAACCGAGGCTGAAGTCGAACCCGAGGCCGTTGCTGCCTGATGCAGCTCAACCCGGATCAGCAACGCGTCGTCGACTCGGATGGCCACTGCCTTGTAGTGGCGTGTCCTGGCTCGGGTAAGACGCGGGTCATCACGACCAAGATCGGCGCGTTGCTGAAACGTCATGAGCGAGCGCGCATCTGCGCTGTCACATTTACACGCGATGCCGCGGGCGAACTGACTCACCGCGTCATACAAGAAGTGGGGGATGCGCTCTTTAAATCTGCCTGCCGTATCGGCACCTTTCACTCTCTGGCCATCCGTCAGCTCCGAAACCACAACAAGCTCGGCAAGGTGGCTTCTCCTCTGGAGCAAGTGACCTTTCTCAAGCGCGCCATTGCACTGGGCGAGCCGGGAATGGAGTACGAAGAGGCGACCGCGATCGTTGAGAAGGCAAAAGGCGCATTGGGTTCCGTCCCAGAGCAAGATCACCCCATTTACCGGGCTTACACCAAACTCCTGGCCAGCCATAAGGTCTGTGACCTTTACGACGTCATCCGTGACTCGGTAAAGATGATGAAGTCCAAGGAGATCAATCCTTATCCTGTCCAGTTCATGCTGGTCGACGAGTTCCAAGACACCGATAACATTCAGCTGGAATGGGTTCTTGAGCACGCGCGGGCCGGCAGCAATATCACCGTCGTCGGGGATGACGACCAGTCGATCTACGGATGGCGCGGTGCGCTGGGCTACGGTGGGATGCAGACGTTCATGCACGAGACCGGGGCCGAAAAGATCACCCTTGGCGTGAATTACCGTTGTTTCGAAGAAATCCTGTCTTCTGCCGATAAGCTGATTCAGCACAACGGCGCACGAATCGACAAAGCGCTTGTAGCCGGGCGAGGCAAGGGCGGATCCGTCAAGGCACAACGAGCAGGATCACGACTTCATGAGGCCGAACAAGTCGCGGAGCTCATCCAAAGCGACTGCATACCGCTGACAAATCCAGGCCCCCTGTTTCGGTACACCGTGCCGACCGGCTCATGGGCCGTACTCGCACGGAACCGCCGACTTCTCGACCCCATCGAGGAGCAACTTCAAGCCCGCGGCATCCAATACTACCGACCACCCAAGGAATCCTTCTGGAGCCGTGCCCCGCAATCGCTGATGCTTAGCCTCCTTTCCGCGCTGGACGGCGGGAATACAGGTGGAATTGACCATGCCTTGAACCACGGCCTTGTGGTCAAGGTCGGCAAGAGCCGTGCTGCTGACGCCATCAAGATCGTCCATGATCAGTTCGACGGAGGCTTTGGTGCCCTGATGCAAGACGCAAGCATCTCCACGGGCAGCCTGATGGCAGACGAGGGCGCGTTCATCATGGACTTCGCCTCAAAGCTGAAGGGGTGGTATTCGCAAGTTCAAGAGGGCCGTTTCAACTTTGCGATCCGCGCAGTCGCCAGTTGGTTTGCTGCGCTGGAGGACGGCGAGGCGCAAAAAGAGCGGGCAGTATCAGCAGGCAGCACCCTGTGCAAGCTCCAAGGCACGATCACCATGCGTGTGAATGCCATCACTTCGGTGAACAACAGCAAGGAGCGCCCGCAAGGCGTTCAGCTTCAAACCATGCACGGTTCGAAGGGGCTGGAGTTCGACAACGTCTGGATCGTCGGCACCGAGTCGACGACCTGCCCAAGCCCGAAGTCGCCTGACCATGAAGAGGAACGCCGCCTCATGTACGTGGCCATGACGCGGGCAAAAAACAACCTGATCATGTCTTCAGAGATGTCCTCAGACCCTTCGCCGTTTGTGCTCGAATCGGGGCATTTCCCGAGTGCAAAACCGAGCTAATTTGCCCTCTTGAAAGTCCGAACTTTCATGCGACGCTGTTCGCATGAACGCGAAATTTACTCCCCTGTTGTCACACTCCTACTTCGGTCGGGAAACGATCGATGGCGAGCTGTGTGACGTCTTCTGTTCCCCAGCAGAGTCCTTTGATGGGGAGCCTGTCACTCACTTTTTTGCCATCCCCTCCCGGGATGAAATGCGTCTGGATTGCACAATCCACAGCAAGGACGTTCCGCTTGATGTGTCGGCTGACTCGGTCGCGTGGGAAACCTTTCCTGAGGTGCTTTCATGCTGACAGACGAGAGCCTGAAGCAGCGGGTGCGCGCATTCTATTCACGGGTTCAGGCGGGCATTCCTGGGTTCAAGGCGCGCTACGGACAGCGCGAGATGATCGCTGGAATTGCCAATTCGCTTGCGCGGGCCCGGGTGGAGCCAGGCGCCCCCTCTGAAGGTCAGAACATCATCGTTGTTGAGGGGAAAACGGGTGTCGGGAAAACCATCGGTTACCTGATTCCGAGCCTTGTCATGGCCAAGAAGCTGGGGAAAAAACTGGTCCTGTCGACCGGTACAGTATCCCTTCAAGAGCAGCTTTACACCCGAGATTTGCCATCGGTGGTCAAGCATCTCGGAGACAAGGTCGAGTTTGCGCTTGCAAAAGGGCGTGGGCGCTACCTGTGCCCTGCCCGCCTCTTCCAAGTTGCCGGTGATGCTGGGCAAGACGGTCTTTTTGACGATCAGCCAACAGCAGTCTGGGAGCGTAAGCCCGAGGAGAAGGAGATTCAGTTCCTGCGCACGCTTGTGCGCAAGTTCGATGATGGCCAGTGGGACGGTGACAGGGATACGTTTCCGGAAACCATCACCCAGGACCTTTGGGGTCGCGTTACAACGGACTCAGGGGGCTGCTCGGGTCGCCGCTGCCCGCAAGTCGCCAAGTGCCCTTACTTCAAAGCGCGTAGCGTCGTTCAGTCAGCCGACGTGATCGTAGCGAATCACGACCTGGTGCTGTCTTGCCTTGCTTCAGACAGTCCCATGCTCCCACCGCCTGATCAGTGCATTTTCGTCTTTGACGAGGCTCATCACTTGCCCGACGTGGCTGTGGCACGCTTTGCCCAGCACGCATCCATTCACGGCTCTGTTCGATGGCTCGAGCGTCTGCCCTCGTTCCTGGCCAGGGTTCTGACCGCGATGCCCGCGAAACGCCAGGTCGATGGGCTGGGTGATCCACTGCGTGAGCTTGAGGCCAAACTCAAAGACCTTGAGCGCAGCTTACGCAAGTCAGATCTTTTCGCGGCCAAGCGCGTTCATCGTTTCCCCAACGGCGAGCTGGGTGAAGACATGTTGATGATCGCCGGCGAGATCGCCCAGCTCACCCAGGATGCAGGCCGCAAACTCGACAAACTCAAGGCCAATTTTGAAGAAGCGATGGAGCAAGGGGAAGTCAACAATGCGACCGCTGAGCCGCTGGTGCGTGAGCTCGGGGGCTACCTGAACAAGTTCTCTGCGCTTCGCGACGTGTGGCAACTGATGATCAAGGAGCGTGCCGAAGGCGCCCCGCCTCTTGCCAAATGGCTAGAGATGACCGCAGACAGCAAGGACATCATTGTTCACGCCTCACCGATCACCGCATCCGGCGTTCTACGACAGCACTTGTGGTCCAGTGCGTGTGCCGTCGTGCTGGCCTCGGCCACGGTGACGACACTTGGCGACTTCCGCTTCTACCTCAAGAAAACCGGCCTCGCTTATCTCCCCCAAGTGACGACGCTCTCAGTGCAGTCGCCATTCAACTACGCCACTCAGGGCGAGATCGTTGTGCCTCGGATGCGCTCTGACCCCAAGGAGGTCGAGGGCCATACCAATGAGATCGGAGCCATGCTTCCCGGGCTCCTTGAGCCTTGGAAGCGGGGAAGTCTTGTGCTCTTTGCGTCCAAGAAACAGATGGAGAACGTATTCGGGATGATGCCCGAGGAGGTTAAGACGGACGTCTTGATGCAAGGCACCATGTCGCGTCAGGACCTGATCGCAACACACAAAAGCCGCGTGTCAGGCGGGCAGCGCAGCATCCTATTTGGTCTATCCGGGCTGGGCGAAGGCTTAGATCTACCTGGGGCGCTCTGCGAGCATGTTCTGATTGCGAAGATTCCGTTCCCACCACCAGACTCGCCACTTGAGGAAGCTCTATCAGAGTGGATTGAGCGCAACAAGGGCAACCCCTTTGCTGAGCTGACACTACCGAAGGCAGGACTGATACTGGTGCAGTGGGTCGGCCGCTTGATCCGCACTGAAGAGGACCGTGGCCGCGTCACGATCTTGGACCGTCGTTTGACCACCAAAGCTTACGGGGCGCGCTTGCTTAGAGGTCTCCCCGAGTTCAGTCGGGTTAACTGATTGATTGGGTGTCGGTGGCGATCCCGGCAGGTTTTCTGACACCCGCCGCGCCGTCACATCCTCGACCGCACCCATCTGGCGCCTTCCAACACGAAGAACGTTTTGACCAGCGCCGGCAATGTGCGCGCAGAGGGCTTGGCCCTGTCAGAGTGCCCAGTCAATCAAGAAAACATCGACCGGCAGGACGTCAAAGTCAGCGCACTTATGCCAGTAATGCCTGGGCATCATCCAGACCTTCATGCTCAAACGCCGGCGCAAACTCCTCGAGTTCTGCCTGCGACAGTCCGACCTCCGCCGACATCGCCACCGCTCTCCAATGCTTCAAAGCCTGGACAACCTCAACCAACACGGCGGTGGCTTCTTCGGGTTTGAGCGGTGCCTTCTGGCCCACCAGCTTCCCCTTGTTCCAGGCTTCCCGATGCGGATGTTCACGGGCTTCCATGATCGGCTCCTTGCTGTTGATCGGAGTCTGATTCTTGAACTCGTGGCGTTCGGCTGCCATCGGGGAAGATGCCCACCGCGTGCGATCGTGCAACTCCTGCCGCCGATGTGCAGGGGGGGAGTCTCGGTTTTCGTCACCGGTTCGCCCTTGTGTGATCGTATCCGTATGGATACACTGCCGGCATGAACACTTTCCTGCGCACGGACGATTTCGACGCCTGGCTTTCCGGCTTGAAAGACAACGTGGCACGAGCCCGCATCGTCCACCGTATCCGTTCTGCCGAGTACGGGAATTTTGGCGACTGTGAGACGGTAGGTGAAGGCGTTTCGGAAATGCGCATCCACGTCGGCCCTGGGTATCGCGCTTACTACACGCGGCGCGGGGCAGTGATCTACCTGCTTCTGCTGGGCGGGGACAAGTCGTCGCAAAAGCGCGACATCAAACGCGCCATCGAGATGGCGCGGGCTTTGGACAAGGAGTGAACGATGGTCAAGACCGCCGCCTTTGATGCTGCCGATTACCTGAACGACGAGGAAACGATCGCGGCGTATCTGACGGCCGCTCTGGAAGACCCAAACCCTGATGTGTTTCTCGCCGCCGTCCGCGACGTTGCGCGGGCCCGTGGCATGGCGCAACTCGCCAAGGATGCGGGCCTTGGCCGTGAGAGCCTCTATAAAGCACTCACGCCCGGCGCGAAGCCACGCTATGACACGATGCTCAAACTACTTCATGCCCTGGGCGTGAAGATCTCAGCAACACCAGTCCATTCGTGAGGCTTGCGGCAGCGTCGGCCACCGCGCCTGTGCAATCGATCGACAGAACCGCCTGTAGTCTCTCTCCGAGCTTCAATCTCTGCCGCTCGAACGGCAGGTGATCGGCACATTGCTGCCTGACTGCGCCATCAAGCCACCGGCAGCTGAGGCCGATGAGGATGGCGTGAGCGACCTTCAGCACTCGTCGAATCTGTCACCGTCCTACAGCGTCCACACCTGGCTCTCGGTCAAGACCACGCTCCCCGGAGGACGAGTGGTCTAGGAATGCGGTCAATTCCAGATCCAGCCCTGAATACCGTCCGTGATTTATCACTCCAAACACCCCGAATTACACTGATCAGTCACTGCGGCTTGGCCTTGAGTTTTCTATGCAATGACTTATCATTGCGGATGCCACTGTCTGCAATGATAAGTCATGCCAAAACTTCGCGCCTTCAAGATCAACCCACTCCCGCTGGAGGTCCAAGCTTCGCTTGAGCACCTGGGGCAGCACATTGCCAAAGAGCGCAAGGCGCGTGGCTTGTCCCAGCGCGAGATGGCCGACATGGCGGGGATCAGTGCCCAGACAATGATGTTCCTCGAACAGGGCCGGCCCACCGTCCAGATCGGGCACTACGCCCGTGCGGCGTGGCTGCTGGAGTTGCGCGACGTGCAACTACTGGGCGGTCTATCCATCTACGCGGAGTAGCCATGGATCGCATTTCTGTGCATGTTTGGCTTCCCGGGCAAGCCGAGCCGACACTGGCGGGCGAGTTCTGGCACGATGGCCAACCATCTCGGCGGTGATCTCGAGCGCGGGGTACTTCGGGTTCTCGGCCTCCAGCGCCATTCGCCCGCCACGTCGGTACAGGCGTTTCACCAGCCGCAGTCCATCGACGAAGGCGACAACAATATGGCCGTGTCGGGGGCGCACGCTCTTATCGACGACCAGGATGTCCCCGTCGAAGATCTCAGCGCCTTCCATCGAATCCCCCTGGACCGGAAAGAAGAAGGTGCTGACCGGGTTGCGCACCAGGTACTCGTTGATGTCGAGGCGCGACTCCTCGTAGTCGGCCGCAGGCGACGGAAAGCCCGCAGAGAGCTTGACCGCATCGATCGGGAGCGCCAGCCGCGGTGCCCCAGGCAACGGCACGAAGACGCCCTGTGCGAAGGCGAGATCCGGTGATGGAAAAGCGGCAGGGTTCGACATGGCATCGGGCATCATCGTATTAACTGTATTTTCTTACAGTTAAATACCAAGTAGCAAGACTCTACCGAGGGGCTGCGCCTTGCTCACCCAATAGGAATCCCCGCTTTGCTCGCATCGCGGATAGCGAAGCGATAGGGCGGGTAAGGCTGACGGCCGTTAGTTCAGATATCCGGCTCGATAGAGATGTTCTTCGCTATGGCGGACCATCTGCTTACATCGCTCAAGAGCTCGAGGAATGGCATTGTGCTCAGACTGATTGAACGTGACGGTGAGGTCCATCGTCTGTAAACCTGAGTGCCGATCGATCAATGTGACGCGAACATCCGTGTTCATCGGGTCATCACTGGCATCAACGCTAACGCTGATGTCAACATCATCGATGTCGTGGACCGACAGCGCGCATTTTGCCAAGGCTTCGGCCTGCATGATCGCGCACTCTTCGATCGCTTGATACAGCGGCACGGGTGCGCCAGTGGTGACCTCGACCTTACCCTCGATCGAAGCAAAGTGGGCCGACAACAACTGCTGGACGCGATGCTTCACTGCATCATCAGGCATGGACTTCGCGGCCGGAGCCCCCTCCTTCAGGAAGCGGCAGCCAATCAGATGACCCGCAAACATCTCGCCACAGGGCGTCGTGGTGAAGGGGCTCTCATCCCCGATCCGCAATGCGTTAATCCGTCGGCTGGTCCCGCCTGACGATGCGATGCTCGAGTAGAAAACCTCACGGGCAGCCGCGAACATTTCTGCGAATCCCAGAGAACGCATTCGTTCGTGGGGCACAAGCAGCGAGAGCATGGTTGTGCCCCCTTGCCCCTTTGGTCGAGCCGCAGTCTCACGGAACACGCTGCCCAGGGCGGGCATGAGCGTCTGCAGGTGAAGTTGATCACGCAGCAGCGCACCCGAAGAACTCACAACAACCGGCAGCGCGAAGAAATCTACCTGGTAGCGGTTCTTGCCGACTTCGATGACTTGGTTTTCCACCGTAGACCGAATGACCCCCTGAACAACGACCGCCTGAGCCGGCTGAACCGTACGCAGCAAGGCGGTCACCTCGCTTTCTGTCTTGGCCTGGAATCGCTCAAGCACCCAGGATTTGATGAACTGCGCACGAGCAACATTGGTGTTGATACCTACGGAGTAGGAGGAACTGTATTTTTTGTCCATTTCAGGCTCGGTGCGCGACATTCAGTAGTTGGGTCGGACGCATGTATGGACCGACATTCGATAAAACAGGATGGCGACGTTGCGCCTTAGCCTTCGTGAAAAGCTCGTTGAAGTTGATCGTATTAAGAAGGCCTGCGCGCACCGCTTGTGTTCTGACAAGGTCAGGATCGGCTTCCGGATACCGCAACTGGATATCTGCTATCCGAAGCCCTTTCAAGTTAAGGGGGACGCCGTCCTGATAGCCGATAGTCATCACCTCTTGGAATCGATCAAATGCACATCCAAGAAGCATGAACGCCAGCAGACCAGCAGACCGACGAACAACCCCGCTGCATCCAGATACCTCAAGCAGGACTACACCGCTCGAATCGACCGCCTGCCACGCGCCGTTCATCTGATTTGGGGTGATGCCATCTGGATTAAGCGCCTGCAACGAAGACGCGAAAATTTCGATCGTATCTTCCTTGCTTAGCAGACTCGCCCAGTACAGATCGGCCGTCTCAAGACTGTGTGTGTTCGTTTCCATGCGTCCCACGATACCTTCGAAGCTCACGACTTCAAGAGGCAAGATTACAGTGGGCGAATCCTGAGACATGGCTCGTAAAACATCGGTTTTTGGGGGTTATACGCAAAGTTGCGGTTTGGTCGCTGACCCCACTTGAAACTTTGAACTTGTGTTTTACCGTGGATCTGTCACCTCGCTACGGATCACGCAAATCATGGAAAGCCCAGTTTTTCAGTCCAAAGACATCGAATCGAACAGCGGCGACGCTGATTTCCTTGCATTGACCAAAGCTGCGCTGAGCAATGTTGTCACCGGCGCACAGAAGAACAGCTTTACCGCTGAACTTGGCAATGATGCCTACCATGCACATCGCGCCTTCATCTCACATAGCGGGATGCTCAAACTGCTGCGCTCGCCCGCTCACTACTTCGAGTACCTGCATGCGCCGCGGGAAGAGTCCAGTCCAAACATCGGAACCGCTGCGCATGCAGCGCTACTCGAACCGGATGCTTTTGCACGGGATTACGTCAGCTACGCGGGCTATCGCAAGGGCAAGGCGTGGGACGAGTTCAAGGAAGCCAACAGCACGAAGATCATCCTGAACGTGACGGAGCATGAGGCCGTTCAGGGTATGGTCAATGCGGTCAATGCGTTCGATGAGTATCCGCTGCGGGCTGCGTTGGACCTGGGCGAACCCGAGAAGTCGATCTTCTGGATTGATGAGGAAACCGGTGTCGGTTGCCGGATTCGTGTCGACAACCTCACCCCGTTCGTGATCTTCGACCTCAAGACCTTCAATGATGTCCGACCGAACAGCGTCGCACGGCAAGCAGCCTCGATGGAGTACGACCTACAGGCCTATATGTACACCGAAGGGGTGAGAGCCTTCACGGGCAAGACGCTTCCCTTCTACTTCATCTTCATCGAAACGGGCCGCCCGCACGGTGTTTGGATGTACAAGGCGGGCCAGACCCTGATGCGCAACGGCGAGATCAAGTTCCGTCGCGGCTTGCGCGCTTTCAAGGCGCTTCAGCAGACGGGGGACTGGCATGGTTACAAGAACGCGGTGACTGAACTTGAGCTGCCGCGTTACGCGATCCTCGACGATGCGGATAGCGACCTCTTGAGCCGCGTCTCGTGAGTTCTTTCGCTCCAACTCCTGAGCAGACCTCCATCATCACGCATGGTGGAGGTCACTGCATTGTGGGTGCAGTTGCAGGGTCAGGCAAAAGTGCAACGCTCGTCGAGCGCATCGCACATCTCATTGCTGCAGGCTGCAATCGCAAAGCCATCCTTGTCCTGATGTTCAACAAGAGCGCCTCTGACGAGTTCAAGTCCCGACTGGCTAAGCGACTCGGCTCAAACGCACCTGATGTCTTTACCTTCCACGGATTTGGGCAACGGCTTTGCTCAATCTTGAGTCAGGGGGGGCTTATCCCGAACTACCGTCTGGTTACGAACACAAGCGAGGCGCGCGAATTTGCTCGCGCAACGCTTCAGGGGTACTACGGGGACATAGGTGAGGATCCTCCGTTCAAGCTCGAAGCCGAGGTGCTCGACGATTTTCTCTCGGGGATCGATGTTCTTAAAGGCTCGCTGCACCAAGGCGAGGTCGTACCCAGCTGGGCCACCAAGCAGAATCCACTTCTAGAAGCCTTCCCAGCCTTTGAGCGGTATCGGCATCGACGCGGCGTTCGCTTCTTCAGTGATCTCATCTACGACCCCGTGATCCTGGCCAGGGAGGAGCGCTTCATCCAAGACCTTCTTTCGGACAAGTTCGATCACGTGCTGGTCGATGAATTCCAAGACATCAATGATGCGCAGATGGAGATGGTACGCATTGTCACCGGGTCGCGGGCGGCTGTCATGGCCGTGGGTGACGACGATCAGACAATCTATGGTTGGCGCGGCGCTCGACCCGAGTTCATGGTGTCACTGTTTGAGAAGCAGTTCCCGGACGTGAAGCGTTACACCTTGAGCAATACGTTCAGATACGGCCACAGCCTGTCGATACTGGCCAACGCCTGCATCTCCAACAACAGCAGCAGAACAGACAAGCTGTGCCTGTCCTATACCAACCGCCAAACCGAGGTCTGCGTTCGGATGCACACGCACGGGGCCGGTTCAGTTGTGGTTGAGGAGGTACAGGAGTGGGTGAAGGCAGGCCGATCCGTACAGGACGTTGCGGTACTTGTTCGGGAGTACGGCAACGCAATCGGCGTTGAGGTCGCGCTGCATCGTGCGGGGATCAACACCCGGGTCGTTGGTGCTCCGTGCTTTGCGGACAATCCGGACGTCCTCGCGTTACGCGGCTACCTCGCACTGGCCGGTGGGATGCAGCACATCACACATGAGCGATCAGGTTCGGCGATGGTGCATGCCATGCTGCAGTTCCCAACGCTCTACCTGAATCGCTCTGAGCTGGCCCATCTTCAGTCGCCTGGCGTGAGTCTGTGCGCATCATTACGACGCCTGTCTGAGGGCAGCAAACCGTGGCTTGCCCGACTCAGAGATGAAGCCTGCGACACCCTTGATTGGGCCTCACGTCAGAAGCCCGACAGCAAAGCGAGCACTTGCATGCGCGAGCTGCTTCGTCGCACCAAGATGATCGAGTGCATCTCGAAGTCCCATGCGCGCAAAGACCGCATCGGAGAACGGATACGCCTGCTCGGACAGCTGCTCGAGTACGCGGAAGAAGGCCAGCACACGATCGCATCGTTTCGTGCGCTGCTCGACGATGTTTCCGCGCGATCAACAGCAGACGCGGCAGAGGCCGTCTTGATCACCAGCGTCCACCGCTCCAAAGGTCTGGAATGGGACTGTGTGATTCTGCCCGACTTGGTCGAGGGCTCTTTTCCGCTCACGACGGGGACGCCGATTGAAGATGAACGTCGCCTTTACTACGTAGGGACCACCCGAGCCCGTGATCGTCTCATTCTGGTCAGTCCTGTCGATCGCCAGCTCGTGGAATGGAGTCAAGCCGGCAACACGGGTCACCCCTCTGCCACTGACATCAAGGCGTCCCGCTTCCTGTACGAATCGAATCTCATCCTGGCGAGTGAGGTTGGTCGCAGACTTAACGAAGGCCTTGCCCCGTTGGACGGACTCTGCGCCGATGAGCGTGCCGCTGCCTTGATCATGCGATACCTCGGTCAGTCTGCACAGAAACACGCACCTTTTTCCAGCGCATCGTCCGCAGCCGCCGTATAAGTGCCTAATCGGCTGTTTTGCGAGCCATGGCGTCGCAGTCTGCCCCCCGAGAATGTGGGGGTCATTGACTGCATGGGTTTTGATATGCGACTCAGAAAACTGCTGCTCTGCCTTGGGTTCCTGCCGCTGTCTGCGGTGTCACATGCGCACTGTGAAACCACAGTCACAGCTTCGAGTGATAACGGCTACGTCGACGCGAACTACCTTCGTGGGTACAGGCAGGTTGATCATGAAGGTAACTGTTACGACCCCTATGAGGTCATCACGCTTCGGATCAATATGGCGCCGGACGACAATGGTCTGGCAGGGATGACCTATGTCGCAGGCGCAAATGATTTCGGTGGTGGCGCATTGCTGACGGCCGATGGTGATTGGGAGGAGTATCAAGGGGGGCTGCATTCCCCCACTGAGAGCTATCAGTCACTCCCGCCTTCAGCGACTTATACGATCTTCGACTCACGTGGCGACTTCAACGCACAACAACCTTGGCTTCAGCGGCGAACATCAGGCACAAGCCGTCCGCCCGGTCCGGCCACAATGTGTGAGTTGATGCGCAGCTTCGGCGAGCGCCTAGCACACTTCGGTGCCGGCTATGGCGCAATCCAGCCCGATCGGTTGGCCATGATCGAGCGATTCGAGAACAACCCGTATGTTGAATACGACGGGGATCATGTCCGCGGCGCGTTCGCCTACTCCGACGGGTTGCGCAATGAAAAATATGGCGCTGCGCTGACTTTCAACTGCTCTTGCAGCGACATCCCGACTCAGTATTCAGCTTATGTGTCGGCATGTAGTGACAATGGATCTTACGGCGTGCCATATCGAACGTTCCGGCAACCTGCTCCGCCCACTCCACAGCAACAAGCCACGCGGCGAGACCCGTACAAGATCACCGGGGTCTTGACGCCTCCGCCGGGCTACTCGCCGCAGCCAGCTCCGCCCCCCACTTACACGCCTCCCGCGCCCAGTGCGGATTCCTCTTTACCGGCTGCACCGCCCGTCTCGTCGAATCAGGGGCAATCTGGTGGAGGTGGTGGAGGTGGTGGAGGTGGTGGAGGTGG
>Ga0209066_10000825_pt1 | contig 43863 bp, 41 predicted proteins | sample All_14_2_FD_187198 | JGI IMG/M metagenome (GOLD analysis project Ga0209066, IMG submission 187198) | Freshwater microbial communities in response to fracking from Pennsylvania, USA - Allegheny Zone_MetaG_DW_15 (SPAdes) (version 2) ... | reverse complement strand
GGGTGGTTGTGGCAGGGGCGTGTGGCGTGGGAGCGAGGGCAGGCCTACTTTCACCCGCTGTATCTGCAGGCGGGCGTGATGCTTGAAGCATCGGGTGGGTTCGACGACGAGCAGATCGTGCTTCACGCCGGTTCGGTGGATCTCGAGGGCGTTTCGCAGCTTGCCGTATCGGCCAGGATCGGGCTCCAGCCGCTGGCGCTGCATGATCTTGCGTTGTCGCTTGCCGGTGGTGACCTGGCGATTCTTGGTCCGCGCTGGATCGTACCCATGCTAGCGCCTGCGCTCGTAGAACGTTTGCGTTTTGCCGGGCATGTCGGGGCTGGCATCGAGATCCGGGAGGGGCGTCTCGTTGCATTGGATGCCGTGTTCGACCAAGCCGGCATCAGTCTTTCCGCTGCGGTGGATGGGCAAGGGCTGGTCTTGGGGCCTGTATCGGGTCATCTACCTTGGTCGGCGGCGGGGGCCACTCAAGCGCGGTTACGTGTGGATGGGGGCGCTTGGGAGGCGCTGTCGCTCGGTGCCTTCGAGCTGTCGGCCGAGCTTGCACCCGGAAGAGTGTCTTTCGATCCGATTCGCATCCCTTTGCTAGATGGCGCTCTGGTGCTCGAGGGGCTGGTGCTTGAGCAGGCGCCGGAAGGCTGGATGGGGCGGGGCAGTGCGGTCGTCGAGCCTTTGTCGATGGCCTTGTTGACCGAGGCGCTCGGCTTGCCGGTCATGTCCGGTGTTCTGTCGGCCTCGATGCCGGGACTGTGGTTGAAGCCTGGCGAGATTGGATTGGATGGGGCGTTGGTCGTCTCGGTTTTCGAGGGTTATCTGCAGGCGACCGGTGTGCGTGTCAGTGAGCCGTTCGGTGTGGCTTCGCACCTTCGGGCAGATATCGAGGCGCGTCATCTCGATTTGGCGCAGCTGACCGACACCTTCAGCTTCGGCAGCATGTCCGGCTATGTGGATGCGGATGTCCGTGGCCTGGAGCTGGTGCGCTGGCGTCCGATCGCGTTTGACGCGCGACTCGTCAGCAGTCCCGGAGACTATCGTCGCCGCATCAGTCAGCGTGCGGTGCAAAACATCAGCGCCCTGGGAGGGGCGGGTGCGATGGCGGCTTTGCAGCGGGGTTTGCTGGGCGTGTTCGAGACCTTCGGTTATCGCCAACTCGGCTTTCAGTGTGCGCTTGAGGGCGGGGTATGCTTGATGCGTGGAATCGACGGTGCTGAGCGCGCCGATGGCGGGTTTCAGATCATCCGCGGGGGTGGCGTCCCGGCGCTGGATGTCATCGGCTACAATCGGCGAGTCGATTGGGATGAGTTCGTCGGCCGGATCCAGCGTGTGATCGAAGACAACGTCACGCCTGAACTGCGTTGATTGCAATCATGTTCAAGCCCGGTGGCAGGAGGTCTGGATGTTTTTTTTCCGTGCACGATGCTTGCTGATTGCTGGGGCTGCGGCCATGGCATCCGCCTGCGTCACCATCAACATCTATTTTCCTGCGGCCGCTGCTGAAAAAGCGGCCGACCGCATCATCGACGAGGTGTGGCAGATGCGCGAAGCGCAGAAGCCGGTGACACCGACCGAGGAAGGAGTCCCGCAATGACGGCATTGATGAAGCCAGGGCGCTGGCTGGCGAGCGTACTGCTGGGTTGCCTGCTGGCTTTCACGGTGCAGGCGCAGGGTAACCTCGAAATCGATACTCCGGCGATTTCGGCGCTGAAGGCTGCCATGCAGAAACGCCATGCGCAGATCATGCCGCTGTATGTATCGGGGGCAGTCGGCTTCGCTGCGGATGGCAGTGTTGTCTTGAGAGACGCCGCTGCCGTGCCGCTTGTGCAGCGTGGCGCTGCGAATGCGCTGGTTGCGTCCGAAAATGCCGATCGAAACGCCTTGTACCGCGAGATCGCGCGTGCCAATCAGCGCCCGGAGTGGGAGGTGGACGTACGCCGTACTTTTGCCGAGCGCTGGATCGATCGTGCGCAGCCGGGCTGGTGGGTGCAGCGCGGCAGTGCGTGGGTGAAAAAGTAATGCCGGTCCTGGTCTTCGACATCGAGACGATTCCCGATGTGGCCGGCATTCGTGCACTTTACGACTTGCCTGCCGACTTGTCGGACGCCGAAGCTGCCGAATGGGCCTTCCAGCAGAGGCGTGCCAGCCATGGTCATGATTTTTTGCCGCATCACCTGCAGCGTGTGGTGACGATCTCGTGTGTGCTGCGGGATGTCCAGCACTTTCGCGTGTTCTCCTTGTCGGAACCGGACGTCGGCGAAGGCGAGATCATCCAGCGCTTCTTCGATGGTATCGAGCGTTACACGCCGCAGATCATTTCCTGGAATGGTGGTGGATTCGATCTGCCCGTGCTGCACTACCGCGGCATGCTGCACGGCATATCCGCACCGCGTTACTGGGACCAGGGCGAGGGTGACTATCACGATTCGCGCGATTTCAAATGGAACAACTACATCGGCCGCTACCACAGTCGTCATCTGGATTTGATGGACTTGCTGGCGATGTATCAGCCGCGTGCCAATGCGCCACTGGATGATCTGGCCAAACTGATGGGTTATCCCGGCAAGCTCGGCATGGACGGCTCTGCGGTGTGGCCGGCGTGGCAGGATGGGCGTATCGCAGAGATTCGCGATTATTGCGAGACCGATGTTGTGAACACTTATCTCGTGTACCTGCGCTTTGAGCGCATGCGCGGCCATCTTGATGCTAAGGGCTGGGCGGACGAGGTGGCTGTGGTGCGGGAATCGCTTGGGCGGCTGGATGCAGCACACTGGAAGCAATTTCTTGCGGCTTGGCCGCAGGCTTGATTGCGCGTGCTGGCGCGCGCATCGAAACAGGAGAACTGACATGGGCATTATCGGCACCATCTTCATTGGCTTGATCGTGGGTCTCATTGCCCGTTTGCTGCATCCCGGAAAGGATGGCTTGGGGCTTATCATGACCGCGTTGCTGGGCATTGGTGGGTCCATGCTGGCGACGTATGGCGGCCAGTTTCTCGGTATCTATCGTGCGGGAGAGGCTGCAGGCTTCATCGGTGCGGTCGTTGGTGCGGTCGTGCTCTTGTTTGTCTTCACTCGGCTGAGGAAGTAGATTTTTGTGCGCACTGCAAAAAAACTTTGACAAGTTTTTTGAAGTGCCTATAATGCGGGACTTCAGCAGGCGCGTAGCTCAGTTGGTTAGAGCACCACCTTGACATGGTGGGGGTCGTTGGTTCGAATCCAATCGCGCCTACCAAGATTTTGGAGTTGATCATCATGTTCCGAACTACTACTCAGGCCGGAAACTGAACGGGTCGGCTTCGCTTGTTGTCTGCTAAGAGAAAAAAGCGCGCCTAGATCGCGCTTTTTTTTCGTCCACATTTTTCGTTCGTCCGTTGCCCGAGGCCATTGCCATGCCCAACATCACGCTCCCTGACGGTTCCGTTCGCAGTTTCGATCATCCGGTGACCGTTGCCGAGGTTGCAGCCTCGATTGGTGCTGGCTTGACCAAAGCAGCCTTGGCGGGTCGCATCGGTGGTCGACTCGTTGATCTGTCTCATCGCCTCGATGCGGATGCAGAACTGGCGATCGTGACCGACAAGGCGGAAGAGGGGCTGGAGATCATTCGCCACTCGTCCGCGCATCTGCTTGCGCATGCCGTCAAGGAGTTGTTCCCTGATGCGCAGGTGACGATCGGGCCGGTCATCGACAACGGCTTTTACTACGACTTTTCCTACAAGCGCCCGTTCACGCCGGAAGACCTGGCGGCGATCGAGGTGCGCATGGCCGAGATCGCCAAGCGCGAGATCCCTGTGCAGCGAGAGGTCTGGCCGCGTGACAAGGCGGTTGAGTTTTTCAAGGGTATTGGCGAGCACTACAAGGCGGAGATCATCGCCTCGATTCCTGCGGGCGAGGATGTTTCGCTTTACCGCCAGGGTGATTTCATCGATTTGTGCCGCGGTCCGCACGTCCCCTCGACGGGCAAGCTCAAGGTCTTCAAGCTGATGAAGCTGGCGGGCGCCTACTGGCGTGGCGACTCGAAGAACGAGATGCTGCAGCGCGTGTACGGCACGGCGTGGACGAAGAAGGACGATCTCGACGCCTATCTGCACATGATCGAAGAGGCGGAAAAGCGCGACCACCGCAAACTCGGTCGTCAGCTCGACCTTTTTCATCTGCAGGACGAGGCGCCGGGCATGGTGTTCTGGCATGCCAAGGGTTGGACTCTGTGGCAGCAGATCGAGCAGTACATGCGCAAGACGCTGATCGAGCATGACTACCAGGAAGTGAAAACGCCGCAGATCGTCGATCGCTCATTGTGGGAAAAATCCGGTCATTGGGGCATGTACTCTGATCTGATGTTTACGACGCAGTCCGAGAAGCGTGACTACGCAGTCAAGCCGATGAACTGCCCGTGCCACATCCAGATCTTCAATCAAGGCCTGAAGAGCTACCGCGACCTGCCGCTACGCATGGCCGAGTTCGGCTCCTGTCATCGCAACGAGCCGTCGGGCTCGCTGCACGGCATCATGCGTGTGCGCAACTTTGTGCAGGATGATGCGCATATCTTCTGTGCCGAGAATCAGGTGCAGGCCGAGTCGGCTGAGTTCATCCGCCTGTTGCAGAAGGTGTATGCCGACTTCGGCTTTACGGATGTGCTGGTCAAGCTGTCGACGCGGCCGGAGAAGCGGGTTGGCACCGACGAGCAGTGGGACGCTGCCGAAGCGGCACTGGCCGCGGCGCTCGATGCTCAAGGCTTGAAGTACGACCTGCAGCCGGGTGAGGGCGCTTTCTATGGTCCCAAGATCGAGTTCTCGCTGAAGGACAGTCTTGGGCGTGTGTGGCAGTGCGGCACCTTGCAACTCGACTTCAACCTGCCGGTACGCCTGGGAGCGGAATACGTCGACGAGGACAACAGCAAGAAGGTGCCGGTCATGTTGCACCGGGCTGTGCTGGGCTCCCTCGAGCGCTTCATTGGTATCCTGATCGAAAACCACGCCGGCGCCATGCCGCTGTGGTTGGCGCCGGTGCAGGCGGTGGTGATGAATATCTCCGAGGGCCAGGCTGACTATGCTGCCGAGGCGGTGGCAACGCTCAAGCGTGCGGGCTTCCGCGTCGAAGCCGATTTGCGCAACGAGAAGATTAACTATAAAATTCGCGAACATAGCGTACAGAAGCTGCCCTACCAGATCGTCATCGGCGACAAAGAAAAGGCAGCGGGCCTGGTGGCCGTACGTGCCCGGGGTGGCCAAGATCTTGGTCAAATGTCCCTCGGTTCGCTGATCGAACGCTGGCGTCGCGAAATTGAAGCGAAAGCCGGCACGGTCTGATTTTTGGTTTTCGTGGAGAGTCGAACCATCGCTCAAGATAAGAAGCAGCGCGTAAATAGGGAGATCAACGCGCCCGAAGTCCGGCTGGTTGGCGAAGAAGGTGAACAGCTCGGAATCGTGTCCCTGAACGCAGCCCTGAACATGGCCGAAGAAGCCGGGCTGGATCTGGTCGAAATCGCACCGATGGCTGCGCCGCCGGTTTGCAAGCTGATGGATTTCGGCAAGTTCAAGTATCAGGAACAGAAGAAGGCCCACGAAGCCCGACTCAAGCAAAAGCAGGTGCAGGTGAAGGAGGTCAAGCTCCGCCCTGGCACCGACGAAAACGACTACCAGATCAAGCTTCGTAACCTGAAGCGCTTTCTGGAAGAAGGCGACAAGTGCAAGGTGACCTTGCGCTTCCGCGGCCGTGAGATGGCGCATCAGGAGTTCGGTTTGCGCCAGCTCGAGCGCGTGAAGGCCGACCTGGAAGAATTGGGTCAAGTCGAGCAGATGCCGAAGATGGAAGGGCGTCAGATGATTATGGTCATCGCGCCGAAGAAGAACCGCTAAGGTTCAACAGTTTTGCCTCTTCGGGGGCAAAACCGCCGGATGAAAAATCATGCGGCGGAAAACAAGTGGTGCCGGGTAATAAAACGCGTCGGGGCTTATCGTCGCTACCTGGTGTCATCCAAAAACATGGAGTCTCAGCAATGCCCAAGATGAAGACGAAGAGCGGCGCCAAGAAGCGCTTCAAGGTCCGCTCGAGTGGTGGGATCAAGCGGTCCCAGGCGTTCAAGCGCCACATCCTGACCAAGAAAACGACCAAGGCGAAGCGTCAGCTGCGCGGCATGACCGAAGTGCATGCTGCCGATGAAAAGCTGATTCGCGCCATGCTTCCGTACGCTTGATAGGAGACCGCAATGCCTCGCGTTAAACGTGGTGTAACCGCCCGCGCTCGTCACAAGAAAGTTCTCGTTCAGGCCAAGGGTTATCGCGGCCGTCGTAAAAACGTCTACCGCATCGCCAAACAGGCGGTGATGAAGGCCGGTCAGTATGCTTATCGTGACCGTCGTCAGCGCAAGCGTCAGTTCCGTACCCTGTGGATCGCCCGTATCAACGCCGCTGCGCGTGAACTGGGTCTGACCTACAGCACTTTCATGAATGGCCTGAAGAAAGCCGCGATTGAAGTGGACCGCAAGGTGCTGGCCGACCTGGCCGTGTTCGACAAGCCCGCCTTTGCGGCGATTGCCGAGCAAGCCCGGGCCAAACTCGCTGCGTAATTTGACGCAGTCCAAAAAAAGGAGGCCTGGCCTCCTTTTTTTTCTTCTGAATCTGGTTCGACTCGTCGTTACCCAATGTTTTTGCAGTGAATCGCAACCCCGCAGGGCACGGATATGGAACACCTGGATCAACTGGTTCAACAAGCGGCTGCCGACTTTGCCGCCGCTGCTGACGGCGCCCAACTCGAACAGGCCAAGGCGCGCTATCTCGGCAAGAGTGGTTCGCTGACCGAACGCCTGAAATCGCTCGGAAAGCTGGATCCTGACGCGCGGCGGGAAGCGGGTGCTGCGATCAATACTGCTAAAACCGCGATCGAAGCGGAACTTGAGGCCCGTCGCAACGCATTGCGTGAAGCCGCCCTGCTGGCGCAGCTGGCATCCGAGGCGCTGGACGTGACTTTGCCTGGACGCGGTTCGATCGCCGGCGGTCTGCATCCGGTCAGCCGTACGCTCGAGCGCATCGAGCAGCTGTTTGGTTCGATTGGTTTTGTCGTCGCCGACGGCCCCGAGATCGAGACCGACTGGCACAATTTCACCGCACTGAACACGCCGGAAAATCACCCTGCGCGTTCGATGCACGATACCTTCTATCTGGAAGGTCACGACGACGTTTTGCTGCGAACGCACACCAGCCCGGTGCAGATTCGTGCCATGCAGGCGCACGTCGAGCGCTACAGGAATGCCGACACCATGCCCGAGTTGCGTCTGATTGCGCCGGGTCGAGTGTTCCGCGTTGATTCGGATGCGACGCATTCGCCGATGTTCCATCAGGTCGAGGGTCTATGGGTCGGTGAGAACGTCAGCTTCGCCGACCTCAAAGGCGTCGTGGCCGACTTCCTGCGCAAGTTTTTCGAAACTGACGACTTGCAGGTGCGTTTCCGTCCGTCGTTCTTCCCATTCACAGAGCCGAGTGCCGAAATCGATGTCGCCTTCATGAGTGGTGCCCTCGAAGGGCGCTGGCTCGAGATCGCTGGTTGCGGCATGGTGCATCCCAACGTGCTGCGTTTTGGTGGTATCGATCCTGAGCGCTATACCGGCTTCGCCTTCGGCATGGGGCCGGATCGTCTGACGATGTTGCGCTATGGCGTCAACGACTTGCGCCTGTTTTTCGAAGGCGACCTGCGCTTCCTGAGCCAGTTCCGCTGAGCAGTTCCGGCAGGGCGCCTTCAGTCGGCGTCCGCCCCATCGAATTCTTCCGGGTAATCGAATCATGCAATTCTCCGAACAGTGGCTGCGGACCTTCGTCGATCCGCAACTCGACAGTGACGCGCTCGGCCACCTGCTGACGATGGCCGGCCTCGAAGTGGAAGAGGCGAATCCTGCTGCGCCCGCGTTCTCCGGTGTCGTGGTCGCGAAAATCGTCGAAGCAGAAAAGCATCCGAATGCCGACAAGCTGAAGCTGTGCAAGGTCGATGCGGGGGGGGATGAACTACTGCAGATTGTCTGCGGTGCACCCAACGCGGCGGCTGGCATGAAAGTGCCTTGTGCGAAGGTCGGAGCCGTGTTGCCCGGTGACTTCGCGATCAAGGCGGCCAAGCTGCGTGGTGTCGAATCTTTCGGCATGCTGTGTTCAGCACGCGAACTCGGTCTGTCGGAAGACCATGGTGGCTTGTATGCCTTGCCCGAAGAGGCGCCGGTGGGTGCGGATATCCGGGATTATCTCGGTCTCGACGACACGCTGTTCACCATCAAGCTGACGCCGAACCGGGCAGATTGCCTGAGTCTGGAGGGCGTGGCGCGCGAGGTTGCTGCGATTACCGGGGCTGCGTTGCGACCGATCGAGGTTGTCACGGTTCCGGCACGCCTCGATGAACGTCGTGCCATCGTGCTGGACGCACCGCAGGCCTGCCCGCGCTACTGCGGCCGTATCCTGCGCGGTGTGAATGCCAAGGCCCCGACGCCGGATTGGATGGTGCGGCGTCTGACACGCAGTGGCATTCGCTCGATCAGCGCGTTGGTGGATATCACCAATTACGTCATGCTTGAACTCGGCCAGCCGCTGCATGCTTTTGACAATGCCAAACTCCAGGGCGCCATTCATGTGCGCTACCCGCGGGAGGGTGAGCAGGTTTTGTTGCTCAATGAGCAGACGGTTACGCCTGCCGCAGATACCTTGCTGATTGCTGACGAAGCAGGTGCATTGGCGCTGGCCGGCATCATGGGAGGCGAGGTGAGCGGGGTGACGCTCGAGACGACCGAGGTGTTCCTCGAAAGCGCCTTCTTTGCACCGGATGCGATTGCCGGTCGGGCTCGCGCCTACGGGTTTGGTTCCGATGCGTCACATCGCTTCGAGCGCGGGGTCGATTTCCAGCTCGCACGCCGCGCGCTGGAGCGTGCAACCCAGCTGGTTCTCGATCTCTGTGGTGGCGAAGCGGGTCCTGTCGAAGAGGCGGTGGCTGCGGATCGACTGCCAGAGCGAGCCCCGGTGCGGCTGCGTACCGCGCGTGCTCGTCGAGTGCTCGGGGTCGGTCTGGACGACGAGGCGATCCGGTCCTTGCTTGAGCGCGTTCACTTGAAGGTTCAGCCGGATGGCGATGATTTCCTGGTGACTCCGCCATCGTGGCGCTTCGATATCGAGATCGAAGTGGACCTGGTCGAGGAGCTTGCGCGCCTGCATGGCTACGACAACATCCCGGCGATTGCGCCGCAGGGTAGCTTGATGATGCTGCCGAGTACCGAGCACGGCCGTCCAGTTTGGGCCGTGCGTCACGTGCTGGCGGCGCGCGGTTACCAGGAGGTGGTTAACTTCGCCTTTGTCGAAGAAGCCTGGGAACGTGATTTCTGTGCCAACGACAACCCAATCCGCCTTGCCAATCCGATTGCAAGTCAGTTGAGCGTGATGCGTTCGAGTCTGATTCCGGGACTGGTCGGTAATTTGTCGACCAACCGTAAGCGTCAGATCGAGCGTGTGCGTGTGTTCGAAGTTGCGCAGGTGTTCGAGCGTAAGGCGGATGGTGAGCCGGTCGCCGGTTTTCATCAGTCCATGTGCGTTGCGGGTCTGGCGGCAGGTTCGGCTCAGCCCGAGCAGTGGGGCGAGCGTAGCAGGGCAGTTGACTTCTACGACGTTAAGGCCGATGTCGAGGCGCTCTTCGCGCCTCGTCGATTGACATTTGAGGCGCTGTCGCATCCAGCATTGCATCCCGGTCGTGCCGCCAGTGTCCGCCTCGACGGACATGCCATCGGTGTCGTCGGTGAACTTCATCCGGTGTGGGTGCAGCGCTACGACCTCGGAACGGCGCCGGTGGTGTTCGAGATCGAGCTCGATGCGGCGCTCCGTGCCCGCATGCCGGCTTACAGCGAGATCTCGCGCATGCCAGCCGTTGTGCGTGATCTGGCGCTGGTGCTGGGGCTTGATGTCACGGCAGAGCGCGTCATCGAGACCTTGCGCCAGTCCGCGCCGTCGGTGGTGAAGGAGATCACCCTGTTCGATGTCTATCATGGCAAGGGCATTGATCCGGACAAGAAGAGCCTTGCCTTCAGGATTTTGATGCAAGATACTCAACGCACGCTTGAAGATGCTGAGGTCGATGCTGTGGTCACGGGCCTGGTAAAACAGGCTGAGATGGTCCTCGGCGCGCGTCTCCGTGGCGCGGGAGTCTGACATGACCACGCTGACCAAAGCGGAGCTGGCTGATCTTCTGTTCGAGCAGGTCGGACTCAACAAGCGTGAAGCCAAGGACATGGTCGAGGGCTTCTTCGAGGAAATTCGGACTGCGCTGGAGCGTGGCGACAGTGTGAAGTTGTCGGGCTTCGGCAATTTCCAGTTGCGCGACAAGCCGCAGCGACCGGGACGTAATCCCAAGACTGGTGAGGAAATTCCCATTACCGCGCGTCGGGTGGTCACTTTCCACGCCAGCCAGAAACTGAAGGCAGCCGTGGAGCAACTCAGTGATGCAAGCAAGCAACCCTGAAATCGGCACCGAGCCCCTGCCGCCGATTCCGGCGAAGCGTTATTTTACGATCGGTGAGGTCAGCGAGCTGTGTGGCGTGAAACCGCATGTGCTGCGCTACTGGGAGCAGGAGTTCACCCAACTCAAGCCGGTCAAGCGCAGTGGCAATCGGCGTTACTACCAGCACCACGAGGTTTTGCTGATCCGTCGGATTCGCGAGTTGCTGTATCAGGAGGGCTTTACCATCTCTGGCGCGCGTAACCGACTCGGTGAGAGCGCGATTCTGGAGCAGGAGAGCAAGGTGGAGGCTGAGCGCTATCGTGCGGCCTTGATGGATGTGCGCCTGGAGATCAAAAAATTGCTCGCTGAATTGCGCGCGTGATCGAAGGTGCTCAGTTGATTCACCAGTGCTGAAGTACTGGTAAATCCCAAAATCGCTGCTATAATGTTGGCTTGTGTCGGGGCGTAGCGCAGCCTGGTAGCGCACTTGCATGGGGTGCAAGGGGTCGCGAGTTCGAATCCCGCCGCCCCGACCAAACGAACAAATAACCGGCCAAGGCCGGTTTTTTGTTTTCCAGGCACGCGTCTCGATCGCTTGGGTCACTGTGCTAACATTTCGCGTCTCCCGGCCGCGGTCGCGGCCCCTTCCTTGGGTCTCAAATGCGCATTCTGGTCAGTAACGACGACGGTTATTTCGCTCCAGGAATTTCCGCGCTTGCCGAGGCGCTTGCCACGCTCGGCGATGTCACCGTGGTGGCCCCCGAGCGCGATCGCAGTGGAGCCAGCAACTCGCTGACGCTGGATCGCCCGCTTTCTCTTCGCCGCACGTCCAACGGTTTTTATCATGTCAATGGCACGCCGACCGATTGTGTCCATCTGGCGGTGACGGGCATGCTCGATCACCTGCCGGACATGGTCGTGTCTGGGGTCAATCATGGCGCCAACATGGGTGACGACACGGTGTATTCCGGTACGGTGGCGGCTGCGACAGAAGGTTTTCTGCTGGGTGTGCCATCGATCGCTGTCTCGCTGGTCAGTAAATCAGCCGCTGATTTCTCCACCGCAGCCCGCGTTGCCCGTGATTTGGCCGAACGTTTCATGCGCGACCCGTTTCCCCAGCCGATGCTGCTCAACGTGAATGTGCCGGATGTTGCCTACGAGCGTTTGCAGGGCGTCAAGGTGACGCGTCTGGGCAAGCGTCACAAGGCCGAGCCTGTGGTGCGAAGTGTGACGCCACGTAACGAGACGGTTTACTGGGTGGGCGCTGCAGGGGGAGCAGCGGATGCCGGCGAAGGAACAGATTTCCATGCCGTCGCCAATGGCTATGTTTCGGTGACCCCCTTGCAGATTGACCTGACGCATACTGGCCAGATTGCGCCGGTGTTCGATTGGCTCAAACGGTGAACATGCGCAGCACCGACGCTGGCCAGGCCGTGCGAGCACGTGCGCGCATGGTCGAGCGTCTTCGCACCCAAGGTATACGCGATGAGCGCGTATTGGCTGCAATGCAGAGCGTGCCGCGGCATCTGTTTGTTGAGGAAGGTCTCGCCTACAGCGCTTACGACGACACGCCCCTGCCGATCGGTTTTCAGCAGACCATCTCGCAACCGTTTGTTGTCGCCCGCATGATCGAGTTGCTGCGTGTCGGCCGCGAGCTGGGGAGGACGCTTGAGGTTGGGGCGGGTTGTGGTTACCAGGCCGCCGTGCTTAGCCAAATCGCGACTGAAGTCTATGCTGTCGAACGCATTCGTCCGCTCCTTGATCGTGCCCGTGCGAACCTTCGCCCACTGCGTTTGCCGAATGTCAGATTGAAACTTGCGGACGGTAGTCTGGGTCTTCCCGAAGCGGCTCCGTTTGACAGTATCATCGTCGCGGCTGCGGCGATCGGTTTGCCGCCTGCGCTCAAGGCGCAGCTTGCACCCGGCGGTCGGCTGATCGTGCCGGTAGGAGGCGCTGACCAACGGCTGTTGCTGGTTGAGCGACAAGGTAACGTTTTCCGGGAAAGCTGGCACGAAGCTGTGCGTTTTGTGCCCCTTCTCGCAGGTACGGAATGAAACTCGCAATTCGGATGCAAACACGTTTTAGCTTGACGCCGGCAGTGCTGGCAACCTTGGTGTTGGCCGGCTGTGCCTCGACAGTGACTGCACCTGTTCGTGATGGCAGCGGTGCTGTCTCGACCCCGGTGTCCGAGCCGACCGCGCAGGCAGGCGTGCACGTGGTGAAACCCGGTGACACATTGCTGGGTATCGCGCGCCAGTACGGTGTGACCTTGCCGGACTTGGTTGGTTGGAACAATTTGACCGATCCCAATCAGATCCAGGTGGGACAGGCGCTGCGTGTCGGACCGTCCGATTTGGCCGCTGGCGGTGGCGCAACCACCATCCCGATCGGGCAGGGGGCAGTCGCGACACCGGTTCCGGCACCCGGTAGCACTGAATCTTCGTCGGCACCGCTCAAGCAGGGGCCGGTCGGTGGTCGGCAGGCCTATTCCGACGAGGCATGGGCCAAGGTCGCACCCGGCGTAGCGCCTGCGGTGACGCCACCTGTCGCGGCGCCGACGCCGGAGCCGTCCCAGCCGACTGTCACGGGTGAATGGCAGTGGCCATCGACGGGGCGACTCATCGCGGGTTACAACGAGGCATCGAACAAAGGGCTCGACATTGGTGGCAATGTGGGTGACCCGGTTTTGGCGGCTGCGGCGGGTAAGGTCGTCTATGCCGGGAGTGGTCTGCGTGGTTACGGGAAGCTGGTTGTCATCAAGCATAACCAGGAGTACAACTCGGTTTATGCGCACAACGACAAGCTTCTGGTAAAGGAAGACGATCAAGTGGTCCAGGGGCAAAAAATCGCCGAGCTTGGCAGCTCGGAAACCGATCGCCCCAAGCTGCATTTCGAGATCCGCAAGCAGGGTAAGGCGGTCGACCCGACGAAGTACCTGCCCGCACGCTGAAGGGGGACGCATGGAAGAGCCGGTAAGCCTCGATGACCTCGAAAGTCATGAACCGGATCTTCCCCCCGAGGTGGAGGTGTTTGCCAGCACAGCCGTGCCGGCGCGGGAAAACGACTTCTTCAGCGATGTCACCCAGCTCTATCTCAACGAAATCGGTGCTAATCCCTTGCTCAGCGCCGATGAAGAGCTCAGGCTCGCACGGCGGGTGCGCGAAGGGGATTTCGCTGCCCGGCAGACGATGATCGAGCGCAACCTGCGGCTCGTTGTCAACATTGCCAAGCACTATCTCAATCGCGGCATTCCACTACTCGATTTGGTCGAGGAAGGAAATCTCGGGTTGATGCACGCGCTTGAGAAGTTCGATCCCGAGCGTGGCTTTCGCTTCTCGACCTATGCGACGTGGTGGATCCGGCAAAACATCGAGCGCGCGATCATGAACCAATCGCGCACGATTCGTCTGCCCGTGCATGTGGTCAAGGAGCTCAATCAGGTTTTACGCGCGCAGCGCAACGTCGAGACTGCCGCCAGTGGTGAGTCCTCCTTGCATGCCATTGCCCGTCGGCTCGACAAGACGGTCGAAGAGGTGCGGGATATCCTGCTTTTGAGCGAGCATACGGCGTCGCTCGATGCGCCGCTCGACATTGATCCGAGTTTGTCGATTGGCGAATCGCTCGCAGACGACCGTGCTGATGCGCCGGAATTGCAGATCCATTCGTCCGAGGTCGAGAGACTTGTGCGCGACTGGATCAAAATGCTCAACGACAAACAGCGGCTCGTCATTCGCCACCGCTATGGCATCGACGAGTGCGAATTGCTGACACTCGAGGAACTTGCGCTGCGTCTGGAATTGACGCGCGAGCGGGTCAGGCAGATCCAATTGGAGGCGCTGGGTCAGTTGCGCCGCATCCTGAAGCGTCACGGTATTTCGCGCGACGCCTTGCTTTGAGATCTGCCGGTCGGCGTTCCACCAGGCCGACTCAGTCCGGCGGATAGACTCTGAAATACAACTCACGGCTTGCATAAGCCATCACCGGCAGGCTGACAAGCAGTAGCGGCAGTATGATCGTGCTGAGGATGATGACCACCGCAAGCAAGCAGGCCCAGGGCATGACGACGCCAAACCGCCCGAACACCGCTCGCACACTGGCGACGACCCCTGACACCAGGTCGGCGCGACCGTCGTAGATCAGTGGGATCGAGAACGCCGAGACTGCGAACAGGATGAAAGCCAGTACGGCGCCCATGATCGAGCTGAAGAGGACGAAGCGTTGCAGCGCTTCGTCGGCTGCCAGCAGGTGTGCTAGTTGGGCCGGTGCGCGGCCGATCATGAAGCCGTAGAGCGTACCTGCGTCGGTGATCCAGATCAGGAACAGCAACGCGCAGACGAAAGACACCACCCAGCCTCCGCGCGGCAGGCGCCTGAAGCCTTTCCAGATATCCATCGCGACCGGTTTTCGCCCAGCACGCAGGCTGTCGTCCAGGGAGAAAAAGCCCGCCAGGAGAGCCGGCCCGATCAGCATGAATCCGCCGGCAAGCGACAGGCTGATCGGCGCGATCGACATCCATTCCAGTACGGCGAAGAGCAGTGCGCCGAGCGCTGCAAACAGCGCCGAGTATGCGATGCTGAGCCCAGGCAGGGCGAGGAAGCGCTGCCACCCCGAAGTGATTGCAGTCGCGATGTCGGACAGGCGCACCACAGCCGGTTTCAGAAGAACGGTGGAAGCGTGCATCGGAGGGCGCATGGCGAGGGGTGTCCCAGGGTCGTGAATCGTTGCCGAGCGGTCAGTCCTGTGCGATTTCTGCCTTGTTCCGTAGGGCGTCGGCGCGCAGGGTGTCGACCTGTCGACGCTGGCGCAAGGCTTCGGCCAATTCAAACACCGACATGGCATAGAAGCTGCTGCGGTTGTAGCGTGTGATCACGTAAAAGTTACGGTAGCCAAGCCAGTATTCAGTCTGGGCTCCCGGTGTTTCCAGATCGACCAGCGTTGCGCGGTCGGCAGCGGGGTCGCCACGTAGCGTTGTCACGCCGGCTTGCAGCAGCCGCTCGGGGTCCAGCGCGGGTTCGATGCCGGCAGCAACCAGCGCGGCAGCATCTGTAGCGGTGGCAATACGTGCCCGCTCTGCGACGGGGGCCTCGGCTTGCCAGCCGTGCACATGCAGGTAGTTGGCCACACTGCCGATCGCGTCGATGGGGTTGGTGTCGAAGTCGATGCGACCGCTGCCGTCGAAGTCGACAGCATAGGCGCGCACGCTACTCGGCAGGAATTGGGGGTAGCCAAGCGCGCCGGCAAAAGACCCGCTGTAGTCGGTCGGGTCGCGTTGTTGTTCGCGGGCGAGCAGGAACAGGGCTTCGAGCTCGCGACGGAACAGTTCTGCGCGTGGAGGATAGTCGAATGCGAGTGTGGCCAGGGCCGACAAGGTTTCGAAATTGCCTGTATGACGGCCATACACGGTCTCGACGCCGATGATGGCGACGATGATTTCCGCTGGGACACCGAACTGGCGCGATGCGCGCTCAAGGTCGACCGCGTTTTCCTCCCAGAAAGTGATGCCGCCGTCGATGCGTGTGCGATCGAGAAAGCGCGCGCGATAGTTTCGCCAGGAGCGCGCTCCCTTGCGTGTCGGGGGTGTGATCAGTCGGATCACCTCAGCTTCGTGTTGTGCGCGTGACAACACGGCACTGATCACCTCGGCGTCGAAGCCGTGCTGCGTCGTGAGCGTGTCGATGAAATCGCGCACGTCCTGACGTTCGGCGAAGGAGGCGCTTGCCGGTGCAGCCTGTAACAAACCGATCAGCAGCAGGCTGGCGATAGCCCGCCACAGGGGCTTGCGTGCCTGGCGGATTGAGAGAGGAGAAACGGGATTCTGGTGAAATTTCATGGCAGTCGGAGGGCGTTGATCTTTCGCTTCAGCGCGAGAACTTGCGCATCGTCGGGATGGGGGCCGTAGCGCAGGCGGGCGTAGTCGTCTCCAATGGCCCGCAGCGTGGCTTCGAGTTCAGGTAGGGCTGAAGAGACCCGGTGTGTGTAGTCCTGAGGCCCTTCCCACGGGTAGCGTCCCAGTCCACGGACAGTCAGCCGTGCACTCAGCGCTTGCCAAACGCGGTCGAGCGGGTCTGCCGCCGTTCGTTTACGGTTTGCCCAAGCGAACAGGCCCAGAAACAACAGGGCGGCACCGACGGCGAGCGTGCCTGCAAGCGCCCAGGTGTCACGATGATCCAGACCGAGGCGTGAGAGTAGTTCGCGCTGTCGGTCCAGATTGTAGCCAAGAACGCGCTGGTTCCAAGCGTTGGACAACGCCTCCCAGCGGAGGCGCATGCTGCGCAGCCAGTCATTGCGAATGCGCAGCGTGAAAGGCAGCGCCTCGCCATAGGGCAATGCCGCCGCAAGTCCATCGTCGATGCGACGGGGCGCAGAGACGTAGGTCGGGTCGATTCGAACCCAGCCTCGGTCTCCTAGCCAGACTTCGGTCCAGGCGTGGGCATCGAGTTGGCGGACGACGAGATGACGGTCGATGGGATTGATCTCTCCACCTTGATAACCCGTCACGACGCGTGCCGGCACGCCCGCTGCACGCATCAGCACCGCAAACGCCGAAGCGAAGTGTTCGCAGAAGCCGCGCCGGGTATCGAACAGAAATTCGTCGACACTGTGTGTGCCGAGCAAGGGCGGGTTGAGGGTATAGCTCAGTTGTGCAGCCCGTAGATGCGCGATTGCGCGTTGCACGATCTGTTCCGGGGAAGCGGAGTCCGCGGAAAGCTCGGCGGCCAGTGCCAAAGTGCGTGGGTTGAAGCCGGCCGGGAGTTGGCGGGCGGTCTGGAGTGTTGCTGCTGTCTCGGTCTGACCGACCGGCGTGTCTGGGTAGGCACTCAATTCGAGTCGGGTGCGGGTCTGCACGGGGCGTCGATCCAGCAGTTGATAGTCGCTGGTGTGTCTGAGCGGCGGATTGGGCGTGCCGGGAAAGTCGAGCGCGAGCAACCATCGCTGGTTATGGGGCTCCAGGGTCAGTGTGTAGTCGATGCGCGCGCCCGCGGGCGTATAGAACGGCGTCGCCGCTTCCGCCGCAGGCACGGTGCGCCAGGTCCGGCCGTCGAACTGGGTCAGTACGGGGCCGCGCCAGTAACGTTGCGGGCGCGGTGGGGGCTCGCCCACGAAAAGTGCTCGGAGCGCGATCTCGCCGGATTCGCCCAGTTCGCTGATCGAGCCGGGGCTCATGGTGTCCGACAGGCCCGTGCGTGCGCCGAACGCATCGGCAGGTAATCCCCAGAGGGGACCTTCGATACGTGGGAAAAGCACGAACAGCACGAGCATGAACGGAATGCCTTGCGCCATCAGCAGTACGGCGACGCGCAGGCGTGCCCGATCCGATCCGTGTGGATCCGAAAGGGCGACCAGCGCAGTGAGGGCGAGCAGCGTGGCACAGAGCGCGAGTACCGCGATCGGCAGTGACTGGTCTTCGAAAAAGAGGGCCAGTTGAAGAAAGAAGCACAGCAGTACGGTTGTCCGGATGTCACGGGCGGAGCGGATCTCGAGCAGCTTGAGCCCCAGCAGCAAAGCCAGCAGCGCGACTCCGGGATCCTTGCCGAAGAAGTGAGCAAACTCCGCCCGTATGCCGACTGCTGCGGCAATCGTGAGGAACAGCAGAACGATCCACGGTGGCGGTTGGCTGCCACGCCACAGCAACACCCCGCGCCAGGCAAACAACACCGCACACAGACTGCTGATCCATACGGGTAGCCAGTTTGCATGAGGCGCAAGGGTGAGGGCTGCTGCACCGAGCAGCCAGATGCCTTGCCGGCGGTCGAGTGCGGCGGTATCGAGTGCGGCTTGGCGGGCGAGCGAGCGTTTGCTCAGCCACTTTCCGATCATTGCGCGCGCGCCTCCGGACGATCGCCAAAATGGGCCAGTTCGTCGAGACAACGGATGCAATGATCGCGCCCGCGGCCAGCGGGAACGACCGTCTCAGGAAGCGTCAGTGAATAAGGACGTCCGCTGCGCTCGGCCTCGAGCAGCCAGGCACTCAGGCGGGATAGCCGTTTTTCGACATCGAGGTGGGCAGGCAGCGTGGCCCAGTCGAGTACCCGCTCGCGTCCTTGCTGACCGGCGAATTGCTTCGTCAGTAGTGGTCCGCCGCGTGCCAGCACTTTCCACGCGACATGACGGGGCGAGTCTGCACGTTGGTGCGCGCGCAGGCCGGCAAAGTCATCGTCGCCGGGCCGCTCCGCCGCGGCGCCGTCGCCGTCGCCAGATCCGTTGTCGGGCAAGGGCGGGGCGTCCTTTTCGGGCGTCGGGTGAACGGTGCAGCTCAAGTCGGGGATGAAGACGCTCCATGCGCGGATCAAGCCGAGGGGCCAATCTGTTTCGAGCACCGTGCGTCCGGCACACAGGCGGCCGCGGCGATCGGTGGGGGTGCTGACCTCGATGACGCGGGTCTGTGCGGCATCGAGGGCGAATGAGGTCGTAGCGCCGCCTAACTTCATGCGCAGGGCGGGTCGTCGTGCGGTGCGGCCATTGTCGACGACGAATCGAAAGGCGGCGGTTTCGCCAGCAAATACCGGTTCGCAGCGTCCCGGTTGAATGCTCAGATCCAGGAGATTGCGATAGGCATGCAGGATACTTGCCACGCCCGTGCCGGCGAGTACGAAGACGAGTGCGTACCCCAGGCTGAGGGTGTAGTTGATCGACGCGATCAACATGACGAGCAGGGCGCCCGCGAAGACCAAACCACTGCCCGTCGGCAGCACGTAGATACGGCGCTGTGTCAGCTTGATCGGACCGGTCTCTGGCGCACCGAGGCGGAACAGCAGGCGGTCGAACAAACGGCCCAGTGTGAAGCGACCTGGAAGTGCGCGGATCGATCGGAAGGGGTGACGCAATCGCGTCGGGGCAGCGTTGCTCACGTTCAGGGCAGCGCGACCGAGTGCACAAGCCGTGTCAGGGTGGCGGCCGGAACCGGGCGGGCGTCGCCTGCAAGATGCAGGCGGTGTGCGGCCACATGCGGGAACAGGTTCTGCACATCTTCTGGCAGGACGTGATCACGACCCTGGATGAGGGCCCATGCGCGTGCCACCGACAGTAGCCCGAGCCCCGCGCGGGGACTGAGTCCGGCGGCGAGTTCGGCGTCATGGCGAGTGGCGGAAAGCAGGGCTTGTATGTAGTCGATCAGCCGGTCTGCGACGTGCAGTGATTGCGCGTTGCGCTGCAGCCCCAGCAGGTCTTCCAGGCTGATCACCGGGGTTCGACGCTCGAGTATGGTGCGTCGATCTTCGCCCATCAGCAGCGCGCGCTCGGCTAATGGGGCGGGATATCCGAGCCGGATCCTCAGCAGAAATCGGTCGAGCTGGCTTTCGGGGAGCGGGAAGGTGCCGATCTGGTGTGCAGGGTTCTGGGTGGCGATGACGAAGAAGGGTTGGGGCAAGTCGAAGGTGGTGCCGTCGGCTGTGACCTGGCGCTCCTCCATTGCTTCGAGCAGGGCGCTTTGCGTTTTTGGCGTAGCGCGGTTGATTTCGTCAGCTAGCACCAGCTGTGCGAAGACGGGGCCGGGGTGGAAGCGAAACGCGTTGGTGTCACGGTCGAACACCGACACGCCGACGATGTCGGCAGGCAACAAGTCACTGGTGAACTGGATGCGTTGGAACTGCATGCCAGTCAGTTGCGCGAGGGTGTGCGCGAGCGTGGTTTTCCCCACGCCGGGCACATCCTCGATCAGCAGATGCCCGCGTGCGATGAAGCAGGCCAGGGCCAGCTGGAGTTCGTGTTCCTTGCCGAGAATGATCTGGCTTGCGGCCTCGAGCAGGCGGTTGATGTGGGCGTTGGGCATCTCGTCGGCACTGTGAAATTGACTGCGAAGCGGTGATAATAGGTGACAAATAACGTCGTCCGGCACGGCTTTGCCACGCGGATTCGATGAAAAATGAAAGCTGCCCCCAATAGACGGGCAGTCGCTTCGAATGTTCAATACAGGAGAGGGAGGCGTATGACGACAACGGCATTCATCACGCATCGCGAGTGCTGGCTGCATGACATGGGGTCGATGCATCCCGAATGCCCTGACCGTCTTTCTGCGATCAACGACCGTCTGATCGCGGCAGGGCTGGATATGTACATTTCCTTCTACGATGCGCCGGTCGCCGCCCGCGAGCAGATCATCCGTGTCCATCCCGAGCATTATCTGGATGAGTTGCTCGGTAGCGTTCCCGAGCATGGCATCCGCCATCTCGACCCGGATACTGCGATGAGCCCGGGCACGATGAAGGCGGCGCTGCGGTCTGCAGGCGCGGGTGTGATGGCGACCGATCTGGTGATGGCCGGCGAGATCGAGAATGCCTTCTGCGCCGTGCGCCCGCCCGGTCACCACGCCGAGCGTGCCAAGGCGATGGGCTTCTGCTTCATGAACAACATCGCGATTGCGGCGCGCCATGCGATCGAGGTCCATGGTCTCGAGCGTGTCGCCATCGTCGACTTCGACGTCCATCATGGCAATGGCACCGAAGACATCTTCCGCGACGACCCTCGTGTGATGATGGCCGGGATTTTCCAGCATCCGTTCTACCCCTACAGCGGCGCCGACGACCCCCCTGCCCACATGTGCAACGTGCCCATGCCGGCCGGCTCGCGTGGCGATGCCTTCCGCCAGGTGTTCGGCGACATCGTCGTTCCCGCGCTGCGCAGTCACAACCCTCAGATGATCTTCATCTCCGCGGGTTTCGATGCGCATTACGAGGACGACATGGGCTCGATGGGGTTGCTCGAAGCGGACTATGTGTGGGCGACCCAACAGATCAAGGGCGTCGCTGAGGATTGCGGCCACAAGCGCATCGTGTCCGTGCTCGAGGGGGGGTATTCGCTTTCGTCGCTGGCGCGTTCGGTCGTGGCCCACATCAAGGCGCTGGCTGATCTGTGAGTCGGCAAACTGTGCACACATCTTCGCCGCTGGCGTGCACGCGCGAAAATGCGTGCTGCGCTAGCCGCGCGACGGCGATCGGTTAGAATCCGGCTTTTAACGTTCTGCCCAACGCCATGATTACCGGATCGCTTGTCGCAATCGTCACGCCCATGCTCGATGACGGGAGCCTGGATTTTCCCCGTCTGCGTCGCCTCATCGATTGGCACATTGCCGAGGGCACCGACGGCATCGTCATTGTCGGCACCACCGGTGAGTCGCCCACGGTCGATGTCGAAGAACACTGCGAACTCATTCGCGTCACGGTTGACCACGCCGCCGGCCGCGTGCCGGTGATCGCTGGCACCGGCGCCAACTCCACGGCCGAAGCGGTCGAACTCGCCCGTTTTGCCAAGCAGGCTGGCGCGTCGGCCCACCTGTCGGTCGTGCCTTACTATAACCGTCCGACGCAGGAAGGTTTGTACCGCCATTTCCGTACCATCGCCGAATCGGTCGAACTGCCGCTCATCCTATACAACGTGCCGGGTCGTACCGTCGCCGATTTGTCGAACGACACCACGCTGCGTTTGGCTGAAGTGCCGAATATCGTCGGCCTGAAGGATGCGACCGGCAATCTCGATCGTGCCTGCGACCTCATCGAGCGCGCCCCCGAAGGCTTCGCCTTGTACAGCGGCGACGATATGTCGTCGGCTGCTTTCCTGATGCTCGGCGGGCATGGCGTCATCTCCGTCACGGCCAACGTCGCGCCGCGCGCGATGCACGAATTGTGTGCCGCAGCCGCAGCGGGTGACATGCGCAAGCTGCGTGAAACCAATGCGCGGTTGACCGGTCTTCATCGCGATCTGTTCTGCGAGGCCAACCCGATTCCGGTCAAGTGGGCGGTGGCGCGCATGGGGCTGATCGGTGATGGCATCCGTCTGCCGCTTACCCAGTTGTCCGAGTCCTGCCATGAGCGCGTGCTGAAGGCGATGCGCAAGGCCGGCATTCAGGTCTGACCCGAACTTCTCACTGCAGGAACCTCATGAATCGCTCCATGCGCACTTCCGCCTCCCTCATCGCGCTCTCCCTTGCGCTTGCTGGCTGCTCGACCTCCTTGCTCGAGTCCAAGCGCATCGACTACAAGAGTGGTGCGAAGCAGATGCAGCAACCGCTCGAGATTCCGCCCGACCTTACCGCGCCGACGCGTGACGACCGCTTCGCCGTGCCCGACGTTTCGCCGCGCGGCGTGGCCACCTATTCCGCCTACACCGCCGACCGTGCTGGGCAGCCGGCTGCATCGCGCGGTCCGGATGTACTCGCGACGCCTGAGAAGATGCGCATCGAGCGCGCGGGTACCCAGCGATGGCTGGTCGTCGCTGGAACGCCTGACGATCTCTGGCCCCAGCTGAAGGATTTCTGGCTCGAGCTCGGTTTTATTCTCAATGTCGAAAGCCCGGATATCGGGGTGATGGAAACCGACTGGGCTGAAGACCGCGCCAAGATTCCGCAGGACTTCGTCCGCTCGACGCTGGGCAAGGTCATCGATGGACTTTTCTCGACACCCGAGCGTGACAAGTTCCGCACACGCCTGGAGCCGGGTAAGGAGCCCGGAACGGTCGAGGTCTACATCAGCCACCGTGGCATGATGGAAATTTACCCAACGGAGGCGAAGGACTCGACAATCTGGCAACCGCGCCCGGCCGACCCCGAACTTGAAGCCGAAATGCTGCGCCGCCTGATGGTTCGTCTGGGGGCCGAAGAAACGCGCGCCGAGGCTGCGTTGACCACCACGCCGGTCGCCGAGCGGGCACGCATTGCGGCCGGCAGCGACGGACAAGTCAGCCTGAGCATGGAAGAGCCTTTCGACCGCGCCTGGCGGCGTGTCGGGCTGGCGCTCGATCGTATCGGCTTCACGGTTGAAGATCGCGATCGCGCGCAAGGGCTGTATTTCGTGCGTTATGTCGATCCGGATGTCGATAACAAGAGCCCGGAGAAGGGCTTGATGTCGAAGCTTGCGTTCTGGCGCAGTGAGGACAAGCCGGCGCAAAGCGGCGGCGAGTACCGCCTGCGCGTGCAAGGCCAGGGCAGTGACTCGCGCGTAACCGTGCTGACCCGTGAGGGCGGGGCGGATACATCCGACACCGCCAAGCGTATTCTTGGACTGCTGCACAACGAACTGCGCTGACAATCTTGCACGCGGCCAGCATGTCCGTAGCGCGCTGCTGAAAAAACAAAAAGCCGGCTTCAAGCCGGCTTTTTTGCGACACCTGAAAGCCGAGTCAGTTACTTGGTGGCTTCCTTGGAACCTTGCACCGCAGCTTCAGCGGCCGCCTTGGCCGCTTCGACGGCATCGGTCGCACCTTCCTTGACCACTTCAGCGCTTTCCTTTGCAGCTTCGACCACCGCGGCGGTACTTTCCTTCGCAGCTTCCACTGCGGCGGCAGCGCCTTCCTTGGTCGCTTCCGCGGCCTCTGCGGTGCTTTCCTTGGCGGCTTCGGCGCCTTCTTTCGCCGCCTCGACAGCTTGCTGCGCAGCCTCCTTGGCTTGTTCCTGGACGGTGGGTGCCGGCGCAGCAACGGGTGAAGCTTCTTCCTGCTTGCTGCAAGCGGACACGGTGATAGCGATCAGGGCTGCAACGAGAAGGGCGTGTTTCATGTGTTGTTCCTTTTTGAATTGATGTGCCATTGGCATCAGGATACGTTCGGCACAGGCACTGCAGTTACGACTGCAGGCAAGGAAAGTCTAGCACGCACACCCCTGCATTCCTGGCTTGATTGTGCACTGCAAAATGTTAGCGTATTTGTCCGTTTCAGTCCGGGACGGGAGTGCCGAAACCGTTCTCGTACCAGTCATGAAGCATGTCGAACAGCTCGGCCGAGCTATCAGTCAGGTCGCTGGGGAAGAGCTTCCGTCGGTGCGCCAGTGCTGCCATCGTGTCATGCAGTGCAACAGGCAGCTCCAGGCTTTCGCCATTCAGATGGAAGCCTGCACTGGAAAATAGCAACAGGCTGCGGGCGTCCAGCGCAAAACCCCGGCTTCGCACTGCGCGCTCGAAGGCCTTGCGGCTCAGGGTCTGCTCGGGCGGATCGAAGAACACATGCGACTTCGGCTCGGTGAGGTAGGCGCCGACGAAGGCCTCGACATCGGCGCGGTTCCAGCGAATGCCTGCCAGCATGCGTTCAATTTGGTCCACCATCCGGCGGCTGATCTCAGCCGAATTTTGTTGCAACTCCAGGTCCGGATCAGTGTAGATACCTTCGAGCTGGAGGCGCTCCTGCATCCAGCCGAGAAACTCCGAGCCGAGTTCCTGCGCGGTAGGTGAACGGAAACCGATCGAATACGTGGTGCACTCGCCAATGGCGACGCCGTTATGTGCCCAGTGCGGCGGCAGATAGAGCATGTCGCCGGGTTCCAGCACCCAGTCTTCGGTAGGCTGGAAGTTCTTCAGGATGCGCAGTGGGGCGCCTTCGACCAGCGTTCGGTCTGCCTGGTCGGCGATCTGCCAACGACGTTTGCCTATGCCCTGCAGCAGGAACACATCGTAATTGTCGAAATGCGGACCGACACCCCCGCCATCGACCGCATAGCTGACCATCAGGTCATCGAGCCGTGCCTGCGGGATGAAGTCGAAGCGGTGCAGCAGGCGGTCGCCGTCGGGCACCCAGAGGTTCAGGCCCTGCACCAGCACGGTCCACGGTTGCTTCTTTCCGCGCAGGCGGCCGCGGCTTTGTGGGCCGTGTTCCAGCGTCCATTCCCCTTCCAGTCCAGTGGCGGGAAGGCGGATGTAACGCGACTCGACGTCCGGGTCGCAGGCGAGGTCGAACAGCGCGTCCTTGCTCACCACGCCGGTAAAGCCGGGCACGGCCTGGCGGATGAGGAGGGGCTTCTTTTGCCAGTATTCGGCAAGGAACTCGCGCGCCGACAGGCCGCCGAGCAGGGTTTCGAGTGTGGGTAGGTTCATGGCGCCGAATTATAGGCGCTGGCGTGGAGGGCTTCGCGAACACGGTAGAATCGCGCGACTTTTTTCGTCGGGATTTTCCATGTCCGTTGCTGTCATCGAATCGCTGGACCGCGAAGGTCGCGGCATCAGCCATGTGGACGGCAAGGCCGTCTTCATCGAGGGCGCGCTGCCCGGCGAGAAGGTCGAGTACACCGTGTTGCGCGATCGTCCGCGGTATGCGCAGGCCGAAGTGGCCCGGGTGCTGAAGCCGAGCGCGCAACGTGTCGCTCCGCGCTGTGCCCATTTCGGCACCTGCGGCGGCTGTTCGATGCAGCACCTCGACCCGGTGGCGCAGGCCGCGGCCAAGCAGCGCATCCTTGAAGACGCACTGTGGCATATCGGCAAGGTCGAGCCGCAGATCATCTACCCGGGGATTCACGGCCCCGCATGGGGCTACCGCTATCGGTCGCGGCTGAGTGTGCGGGTCGTGCCGAGCAAGGGCGGGGTGCTGATCGGTTTTCATCAGAAACGCTCGAGCTACATCGCCGACATGCAGTCCTGTCCGGTGCTGCCGCCGCAAATTTCCGCTTTGGTGCCGGAACTCCATCGCCTCATCGCCGGCTTGTCGATCGCCGACCGTGTGCCGCAGATCGAGATTGCCGTCAGCGACACCGCGACCGCCTTCGTGTTTCGGCATCTGCTGCCGTTCAGCGCTGCAGATCAACGTGCGCTGGCCGCTTTCGCCGCCGCGCACGGCATTCAGGTGTGGGCGCAGCCCGGTGGTCCGGACACGGCGGCGCCGCTGCATCCACAGGGTGGGGCAGGCTTGGCCTACACCTTGCCGGAGTTCGATGTGACGATGGACTTCCGCCCGACCGATTTCACCCAGGTCAATGTCCACATCAACCGGCTGCTGATCCGCCGTGCGATGCAGTTGCTCGACCCGCAACCGGGTGAGCGCATCGCCGACCTGTTCTGTGGCTTGGGCAACTTCAGCCTGCCGATTGCCCGGCGTGGCGCGACGATGGTGGGCGTCGAGGGCAGTGAGGCCCTGGTCGAACGCGCAAGGACGAACGCGGCTCGCAATGGCCTTGTCGATCGTTGCGAGTTTTATGCGGCCAACCTGTTCGAGGCCACCGAGGACAGCCTGGCCGCGCTCGGGCCGCTTGACAAGTTGCTCATCGACCCACCGCGCGAAGGCGCGATTGCCGTGGTCAAGGCCATCAGTCCGGTGCAGTGCCCGCCGCGTGTCGTCTACGTGTCGTGCAACCCCGCGACCTTGGCACGCGATGCGGCCGTGCTGGTGCATGAGAAGGGGTACGTACTGCGCGGCGCCGGCATCGCCAACATGTTTCCGCAAACCTCGCACGTCGAGTCGATCGCGCTGTTCGAGCGGGTTTGAGCGTGTGCGCAGAAGCGTGCGTGTGCGGGACATCGGCTCGTGTGCTTTCCATTTTTGCGCACAACTGGAACAATACCCCCCTGCTTTTAGCGTAATTATGAATTCAAAATAATATGTTGATCAATCCTGCCATGCCGTCCCGTCCGGAGACAGCGGGTGGCACGCAGGCCGACTGGCAGCGGCGCAGCATCGCCAGCGTGTGGCACCCTTGCACCCAGATGCAGCGCCTGCACACCGTGCCGCCTTTGCCGATCGCCCGTGGCCAGGGGCCTTGGTTGTATGACCAAGCCGGCCAGCGTTATTTCGACGCCAACAGCTCGTGGTGGGTCAACCTCTTCGGCCATGCCGATGCCCGCATCAACGCTGCGCTGCGCGACCAGCTCGACACCTTGCCGCATGTGATGCTGGCCGGGTGCACCCACGCGCCCGCGGTGGAACTGGCCGAGCGCCTGAGTGCGCTGACCGGCGGCGTACTGGGCCATGCCTTTTACGCCAGCGATGGGGCGTCGGCGGTCGAGATTGCGTTGAAGATGAGCTTTCACGCTTGGCGCAACCAGGGGCAGGACGGCAAGCGCGAGTTTGTTTGCGTCGAGCACGGTTATCACGGCGAAACGCTTGGCGCGCTGGCGGTCACCGATGTCGCGGTGTTCCGCGATGCCTATGATCCCCTGCTGATGCGTGCCCACCGGGTGGTGTCGCCCGATGCGCGCCAGGCCCAGGCGGGCGAGACCTCCGCCGATGTCGCAGCGCGGGCGCTGGACGAAGTCCGCAGTCTGTTCGAGGCCCGGCATGCGCACATCGCGGCCTTCATCGTCGAGCCTCTGGTGCAGTGCGCGGCTGGCATGGCGATGCACGATCCGGCCTACCTGCGCGGCCTGCGCACGCTGTGCGACGCCTACGACATCCACCTGATTGCGGACGAAATCGCTGTCGGTTGCGGCCGTAGTGGCAGCTTCTTTGCCTTCGAGCAGGCGGCAGCCGATGATCAGACGCCGATCTGGCCAGACTTCATCTGCCTGTCCAAGGGCATCAGCGGTGGCTATCTGCCCTTGTCGCTGGTGTTGAGCCGCGATGCAATCTATCGCGTCTTTCTTGATGATGACGTGGCACGCGGTTTCCTGCATTCGCATTCCTACACCGGCAACGCCCTGGCCTGCCGCGCCGCGCTCGCGGTGCTGGACCGCTTCGGGCAGGACGCGGTGCTGGCGCAAAACCGCCTCCGCGCTGCCGAGCTGAACGCGGCACTCGCCCCGTTTGCGGCGGATCCGCGCATCGAGCATGTGCGTCAGCAAGGCATGATCTGGGCCTTCGACGTGCGCGAAGCGCTGGCTGGCGAGCGTTTCGCCGAGCGTTTCCACCTTGCGGGCCGACGCCACGAACTGCTGATCCGACCGATCGGCCGCACGGTTTACCTGATGCCGCCCTATGTGCTCGACGACGCGTTGTCCCGCTGGCTGGCTGCGCAGCTGATGGCGACACTGAACGATGTGCTGGCCGGCACTTCCCCCATCCGGAGTGACGATGCTGCTGGAACACCTGACCCGGCAACGGCTTGAGCGCGAGGCTTCGGCGCGCGTCCGTCGCCGGCGTGTCGCCGAGTCGCCCTGCGCGCCACGGCAAGTGGTTGAGGGCGCGGGGGGCGCGGAGGGCGTGCCACGAGAACTGCTGAATTTCGGCAGCAACGACTATCTCGGCCTTGCCAGTCACTCCGCTGTCGTTGCCGCGCTGGCTGAGGGTGCGCAGCGCTGGGGCGCGGGGAGTGGCGCTTCGTACCTCGTCACGGGCCACAGCCGCGCCCACGCCAGGCTCGAAGCCGAACTGGCTGAGCGGCTGTCGCCCTGGGTGCCAGATGCCCGGGCCCTGCTGTTCTGCAGCGGCTACATGGCCAACCTGGCGGTGCTCACGACGCTCGGCACCGAGTCCGCGGCGATCTTCGCCGACAAGCTCAACCACGCCTCGCTGATCGACGGCGGCCTGCTTGCGGACGCGCGCATGCGCCGCTACCCGCACGGCCGGCTCGATCTGCTGGAGTCCATGCTGCGCGAGTGCGCCCAGCCCATCCGCCTGATCGTTACCGATGCGGTGTTCAGCATGGATGGCGACGTCGCTGACCTGCCGGCCTTGCTCGACCTGGCCGAGCGCCACGACGCCTGGCTCATCATCGATGACGCCCACGGTTTTGGTGTGCTGGGTGCGCAGGGCGAGGGCGCCTTGGCGCACTTCGGCCTGCGCAGCGAGCGCCTGATCTACATGGGCACGCTGGGCAAGGCTGCGGGTGTCGCCGGGGCCTTCGTCGCCGCCCATCCGGTGGTGATCGATGCGCTGGTGCAGGGCGGACGCAGCTACATCTACACCACGGCCATGCCGCCTGCGCTCGCGCATGCGCTGAGCGCCAGCGTGGCCTTGATCGCGGGCGACGAAGGTGTGCTGCGCCGCCGGCAGCTCGCCGCCTTGACCCGTACGCTGCGCGATCGCCTTGCCGCGATCATCGCCCGTCACCCGGCCTGCGGCTGGCAGCTCGCCGCGTCCGATACGCCTATTCAAGCGCTGATCGTGGGTGACAACGCCGCCGCGCTGGCGCTGGCGGCTGCGCTCGACGCGCAAGGGTTGTGGGTGCCGGCGATCCGTCCGCCTACCGTGCCGGTTGGCAGCGCGCGCCTGCGCATCACCTTGAGCGCCGCGCACACGCTCGATGACGTCCATCGCCTGTGCGACGCCCTCGAGGTGCTGGCATCGGCCCCGATTGCAACAGGAGATATCGCATGACCCCGCCGCTCAACGGCATTTTCGTTACCGGCACCGACACCGAGATCGGCAAGACCTCGATCGCCGCTGCGATCGTCAGTCTGCTGTGCAAGGGCGGCCAGCGCGTGGCCGGCCTCAAGCCCGTCGCGGCCGGCATGTCCCTGATCGACGGTGAGCGAATCAATGACGATGTACACGCCTTGCGTGCCGCCAGCACGCTGGGCTTGAGCGCCGACGAGATCGCGCCCTACCAGTTCGAAACGGCGTGCGCGCCACACGTCGCGGCCGCGCTCGAAGCGCGGTGCATCGAGCGCACGCGCGTGCTCGACGCCATCCACACCGCGGCCAAGCGCAGCGACCGGCTGGTGGTCGAAGGCGTGGGCGGCTTTCGCGTGCCGCTCGACCCGGCCGGTGGCTGGGACAGTGCCGATCTGGCGTGCGACCTGGGCTTGCCGGTGTTGCTCGTGGTCGGCCTGCGCCTGGGGTGCATCAACCATGCGCTGCTGACCGCCGAGGCCATCCGCGCGCGCGGGCTGCGCCTGTGCGGCTGGGTGGCGAACACCGTCGACCCGGCGATGACGCATGTGCCGGCCACGCTCGATGCGTTGGCGCTTGGCCTGGGCAGTGCGCCCTGCCTGGGGCTGGTGCCCCGCCTGCCGCAAGCCACACCCGAGGCCATTGCCCCTTATCTCAACGTGCCAGCGTTGCACGTGTTGTTCGATTCCAATTCCGTCCTCAAGGAGACCGCATGACCACGCTTGCCACCCTGTCGCCCGACGCCTTGCGCCGTACCGCCACCCCGTCTTCTCCTGGCAAGCCCGGTGCCTGGCGTGTGGAAGAGGTCGAAGCCTTGTTCGCGCTGCCCTTCATGGAGCTGGTGTTCCGCGCCCAGCAGGTGCACCGCGATAACTTCGACCCCAACCAGATCCAGCTTTCCACCCTGCTGTCGATCAAGACCGGCGGTTGTGCGGAAGATTGCGGTTATTGCTCGCAGTCCGCGCATTTCGACACCGGCCTCAAAGCCGAAAAGCTGATGCCGGTCGATGAGGTGATCGAGGCCGCCAAAGCGGCCAAGGCGCAAGGGGCCAGCCGCTTCTGCATGGGCGCGGCCTGGCGTTCGCCCAAGGCTCGCGACATGGAACGGGTGACGACCATGGTGCGCGAGGTGAAGGCGCTCGGGATGGAAACCTGCATGACGCTGGGCATGCTCGATGCCGATCAGGCGCAGTCGCTGAAGGCATCCGGCCTCGACTACTACAACCACAACCTCGACACCGCGCCCGAGTACTACGGCAAGGTCATCGGTACCCGCACTTATCAGGACCGTCTGGACACCCTGGGCAACGTGCGCGCCGCCGGCATCAACGTCTGCAGCGGCGGCATCGTCGGCATGGGTGAAACGCGTGCCCATCGCGCAGGGCTCATTGCCCAGCTTGCCAATCTCGAACCGCCGCCCGAATCGGTGCCGATCAACAACCTCGTGCCCATCCCCGGCACGCCGCTGGCCGATGTCGATCCGATCGACCCCTTCGAGTTCGTGCGTACCATCGCGGTGGCGCGCATCACCATGCCGCGCAGCTACGTGCGCCTGTCGGCCGGACGCGAGCAGATGGACGACGCGCTGCAGGCCTTGTGCCTGATGGCCGGCGCCAATTCGATCTTCTACGGCGATCATCTGCTCACCACCCCCAATCCCCGGACGGGTCGCGACCGCAGCCTGCTCGAGCGGCTCGACATGCGTATCGAGGGGCAGGACGCCGCATGAACGATGCCGTGCGCGCGTTCATGCCGGCTTTCGATGCGGACTTTCTGCGCGATCCGTATCCGGCCTACCACGCGCTGCGCGCGGCGGGGCCACTGCACTGGAGTGATGATTTCTTCCAGGGCGCGTGGCTGCTGACGCGTCACGAAGACGTCGAGCGTGTGCTGCGCGACCCGCATTTTTCGTCGCAGCGCACGGGGGGCTGGGTGAAGCGTGCCGAAGGTGTCGACGCCGGCCATCGTGCGCGTCGGGCGCAGGCGGGACTCGACCGCTTCCAACGTTTGTTCGCACGTGCGATGGTGTTCCTGGATGCACCCGATCACACCCGTTTGCGTCGCGTGATGGCGGGTGGTTTTCATCCGGCGACGATTCGCGCGCTGGCGCCGGAGATCGAGCGCCTGGCGGAGGAAATTCTCGATGGCCTCGATCCGGGGCAAGGCTGCGACTTCATCGAAGCCGTTGCGCGTCCACTCCCGTCGCGGGTGATCGGTCTGTTGCTGGGTATCGAGCGCGCGGACGAGGCGCAGTTCATCGCCTGGTCGGAAGCGCTCGCGGCCTTCATCGGCGCGGTGCAGCCCGATGCCACGCATGTGCAGCACGCGCAGCGCAGCCTGCTGGAACTGGTGCGTTATTTCGAATCCCTGATCGACGCGCGTCGACGCCAGCCCGGCACGGACCTCGTCAGTCGCCTGGTCCAGGCCGAAGCCGAAGGCCTGCTGCGTGCTGATGGCGAATTGCTCGCCCAGTGCGCGATGCTGTTGTTTGCGGGCCATGAGACCACCCGCAACCTGCTCGGCAACGGGCTGCAGACCTTGCTTTCCCACCCGCGCCAGTGGACGGCGCTGTGCGCCGACCCGACCCAGATGCCGTCTGCGGTGCGCGAGGTGCTGCGCTATGACAGCCCGGTGCAGTACACCGGGCGCCGCGTTGCGCGGGACATGGACCTGCACGGCCAGCGCCTGCGCCGCGGCCAACTGGTGATCGCCTTCATCGGCGCGGCCAATCGCGACCCTGCGCGCTTCACCACGCCGGACCGTTTCGACATCACGCGCCGCGAAGGCAGTCATCTCGCTTTTGGTAGCGGTCCGCATGTCTGTATCGGGGCGGGGCTGTCGATGCTCGAGGCGGACATCACCCTGCGTGCGCTGATGCGCCGCTGGCCGGATTTGTGCCTCAGGGATGCTGTGCCGCAATGGAACGGCAATGCCGCGCTGCGGGGGCTGCAGCGCTTGCCGGTCGGGGTGGGTGTCGGCGTCGGCGGTGCAGTGTTGAAAGCCATCGATCCGATGGAGTCGGTGCTATAATATGTGGCCTTGCGGAAGCGTGGCAGAGTGGTTGAATGCACCGGTCTTGAAAACCGGCGTGGGGAAACCCATCGTGAGTTCGAATCTCACCGCTTCCGCCAGTTACCCCAACCCGCTGATCTGGCGGGTTTTTTATTTGCTGGCTCATGCGTCTCATTTAAGCGTGTATCGGGAGTGCCGGTGACCCGCCTGATTCTGCTCAACAAGCCTTATGGCGTGCTGTGCCAGTTCACTGACGAGGCCGGGCGCGCGACGCTGAAGGATCATGTTCCGGTGCCGGGTGTCTATGCCGCGGGTCGTCTCGATACCGACAGCGAGGGTTTGCTGCTGCTGACGGATGACGGCGCCTTGCAGCATCACATCGCCGATCCGCGCCACAAACAGCCCAAAACCTACGTGGTGCAGGTCGAAGGGGAGCCCGACGAGGCCGCGCTGGACCAGTTGTGCGCGGGCCTGGATCTGGGCGACTTCCACACGCAGCCGTGCGCCGCGCGCCGCATTCCTGAACCCGACTGGCTGTGGCCACGCGATCCACCGGTGCGGTTTCGCAAGACGGTGCCGACCGCCTGGCTGGAGATCGTGCTGCGCGAAGGCAAGAACCGGCAGGTACGGCGCATGACGGCAAAAATCGGCTTTCCAACACTGCGTCTGTTACGGGTGGCGATTGGCCCGTGGCGACTGGATGGACTGGCGCCCGGACAGTGGCGCGAGGTGTCCGTGCCTGCAATGCCTGCTTTGCGCAGTGGCGTGCGACCGCCCATGCATGGCGCGGGTAAGATGCGCCGCATCAAGAATGCTTCGAGGTCGAAGGGATGAGGCGAGAATCCGTGGTCGGGCTGGTGGGATTGGCGGGCGCCGCCTTCATGTTCTCTAGCGTGGCTGCCGCCCAGGTGGCGATGCCTCTGGCGGAACTCGGTGCCGGCATGTATCGCATCGAGGCCGAGGTGGCTCACACGCCGCAGACGCGTCAGATCGGCCTGATGAACCGCAGGTCCATGCCGTCACAGCGGGGTATGGTGTTTGTGTTCGAGCGTGATGCCACCCACTGCATGTGGATGAAGAACACCTACCTGTCGTTGTCGGTGGCCTTCCTGGATGCCCAGGGCAGGGTGATCAACATCGAGGACATGCAGCCGCAGACCGAGGACAACCATTGCGCTGCGGCGCCGGCGCGTTTCGCGCTGGAGATGAATCTGGGCTGGTTTCGCGAACGTGGCATCAAGCCTGGCGATACCTTGCGCGGCTTCGATCGCCTGCCGCCTGCGCGCTGAACGAGCGTAAGGCAATGAACGAATAGCGGTCCTTTAACGCCGTTTTTCGACCGGCAGATCTTGCCGGTCGCGGTCGATAATCCACACACGTCGTCTCGCGTCCGCGCGCCTCAGTGCGCGGAGGGATGGCTTGGGAGCCGGCCGTGGCCGAAGAAAGCGATCTCGAGAAAACAGAAGAACCTTCAGGGCGACGGCTAGAGCAAGCGCGCGAGGAAGGACAGGTTCCGCAATCGCGGGAACTGTCGACCTTCTTCGTCACCATCACCGGCGTACTCACGCTGTGGCTGCTGGGCGGCTGGATGGCAGAGCGTATGTTGGGCGTGGTGCGCACCGGGTTCGCCTTCGAGCGCGAGGCGGCTTTTGACGTGACGCTGATGCTGGAGGTTTTGCGTGGCCAGCTAGGCGGTGCGCTACTCATGTTGATGCCCTTGTTCCTGGCTTTGCTGGTGGCGGCCGTTGCGGCGCCGATCGCGCTGGGTGGCTTGGTGTTCGCCCCCAAGGCGCTGGGGTTCAACTTCGGTCGCATGAACCCCATCCAGGGCGTGTCACGCATGTTCTCGGTGCACGGCCTGGCCGAGATGGTGAAAGCCATCCTGAAGTCCTTGCTGATCGGTGGCGTGGCTTCGATGGTGCTGTGGTCCAATAAGGATCACCTGTTCGACCTCATGGTTGAGCCGCTTGAACTTGGCATGGTGGACTTTTCCGGTACGGTGATCTTTGCTGCCGTATTGATTGCAGCCAGCCTGGGGCTGCTTGCGCTGATGGATGTGCCGTTCCAGCTCTGGCAATACAACAAGAAGCTGCGCATGACGAAGGAAGAGGTCAAGCGCGAGAGCAAGGAACAGGAGGGCGATCCGCAGGTCAAGGGCCGCATTCGCGCCATGCAACGGGAGATGGCTCGGCGCCGAATGATGTCCGAGGTGCCGAATGCCGACGTGGTGGTGACCAACCCGACGCACTTCTCGGTGGCACTGAAATACGATGCCGAACGCATGGGTGCCCCGGTGGTGATTGCGAAGGGGCGTGGCGATACGGCAATGAAGATCCGCGAGTTGGCGAAGGAGCATGATGTGCCGCTGCTTGAGGCTCCGCCGCTGGCGCGTGCGTTGTACAAGCACTGCGAGCTGGAGCAGGCGATTCCCGCGGCGCTGTACACCGCGGTGGCCGAAGTGATGGCTTATGTCTATCAGCTCGACCACTGGATGAAAGAGGGTGGATTGCCGCCACAGGCGCCTGCCCACCTGCCGGTGCCGGAGGGCATGGACCCCGGCTCCCCTGACGAATGAGTGCCTGAACCATGGCCATCCAAGATACCCTGAACCTGCGTCAGCTGCTGACTCCGGCCAACCTGCGCCAGCTGGCGGCGCCCATCCTCATCATCATGATTCTGTCGATGATGGTGTTGCCGCTGCCGGTGTTCCTGCTCGATGTGTTCTTCACCTTCAACATCGCCGTGTCGGTCATGGTGATGCTGGTGGCGATGTACTCGAAGAAGCCGCTGGACTTCTCCGTATTCCCCACCGTGTTGTTGATGACCACCCTGCTGCGGCTGTCGCTCAACGTCGCTTCGACCCGGATCGTCCTTCTTGAAGGTCATAACGGACCCGAGGCCGCGGGCAAGGTCATCGAGGCCTTCGGCAACTTCCTGGTGGGTGGCAATACCGCGGTCGGTATCGTCGTGTTCATCATCCTCACCTTGATCAACTTCGTGGTCATCACCAAGGGTGCGGGCCGGATTGCAGAAGTGTCCGCGCGCTTCACCCTGGACGCGATGCCGGGCAAGCAGATGGCGATCGACGCCGACCTGAATGCCGGCTTGATCGACGAGAAAACGGCGAAGGCCCGACGAAAGGAAATTGCCCAGGAATCGGATTTCTACGGCGCCATGGACGGTGCCTCGAAATTCGTCCGTGGCGATGCGGTGGCAGGCATCCTCATTCTGGTCATCAACATCATCGGCGGCTTGTTCGTCGGTGTGATCCAGCACGACATGGCGGTGGGCGATGCGGCGCATACCTACACCTTGCTGACCATCGGCGACGGTTTGGTCGCGCAGATTCCGTCGCTGATCATCTCGGTCGCTGCGGGTCTGGTGGTGTCGCGTGTTGGCGACGACGGCGACATTGGTGGACTGGTCATCGGTCAGCTGTTCTCCAATCCCCAGGTGATGGTCCTGACCGCCGCCATCATTGGCGTGCTGGGTCTGATTCCGGGCATGCCCAACCTTGTCTTCTTGCTGCTGGCGGCGACGCTCGGAGGCATGGCGTGGATGCGCCGCAAGCGGATGGAAGAAGAAGTGGCCGCCGCCAGGGTGCCCGAGGCCACCACGCAGGCGATTGCACCTCAGGCTGACGCTCAGGAGGCGAGCTGGAATGATGTGGCCCAGGTCGATGTGCTGGGTCTTGAAGTGGGCTACCGCCTGATCCCGATGGTCGATAAGGGACAGGATGGCGAACTGCTCAAGCGTATCCGCGGCCTGCGCAAGAAATTTGCACAGGAGGTGGGTTTCCTGTCGTCGCCGGTGCACATTCGCGACAACCTCGAGCTCAAGCCCAACGCTTACCGCATCGCACTCAAGGGTGTCGAGGTCGGTACGGGCGAGGCTTATCCGGGCCAGTTGATGGCGATCAATCCAGGTCGGGTCTCCGGGCCGTTGCAGGGGCGAGAGACGACTGACCCGGCCTTCGGTCTGCCCGCGGTATGGATCGACGCGGGCATGCGCGAGCAGGCCCACGCGCTGGGCTACACCGTGGTCGATGCCAGCACGGTGGTTGCTACGCACCTCAATCACGTCATCCTCAACCACGCTGCAGAATTGCTCGGTCGCCAGGAAACCCAGGCGTTGCTTGATCACGTCGGCAAGGATTCGCCCAAGCTCATCGAAGACCTCGTTCCCAAGGTGTTGCCGATCGGCGTGGTTCAGCGCGTGTTGCAGAACTTGCTGGAAGAGGGTGTCAATATCCGTGACATGCGCAGCATCATCGAGGTGTTGGCCGAAAATGCGCCGCGCGCTCAGGATCCCGTGCTACTGACCGCCAAGGTGCGCGAGTCGCTGGGTCGGGCCATTGTCCAGTCGCTGTTCCCGGGCAATGCCGAAGTTCAGGTCATGGCCCTCGAGCCGAGCCTCGAACGCATCCTGATGCAGGCGATGAGTGCCGGTGGCGACGGCGGTGCCATCGAGCCGGGCCTGGCCGACACCTTGCTGCGGCAGACAGCCGAGATCGCGCAGCGCCAGGAAGACATCGGTCTGCCGCCGGTCCTGGTGGTGCCGGCGCAGCTGCGCATGCTGTTGTCACGTTTCCTGCGTCGCGCCGTGCCGTCGCTCAAGGTCATTTCCAATAGTGAAGTGCCGGAGTCACGCACCATCCGCGTCACTGCGATGGTCGGCATGCAGTAAGCCCGGGCGGGCATCGGATGTTCGTCCGGTGTCCTGTCCCAGGCGGGGAATAAGCGGGGGAAAGGCGTTTTATTCGGCCCAAGGGCATCGCGTCATGGTTGCCATAATCCTCCTCAAGCTGCGGTCAAAGTCCGACCGCCCGGAGAAACGCCATGAACGTAAAACGCTACTTTGCCCCCACTGCCCGCGAGGCGCTTCGCGCCCTGAAAGAGGCGCTTGGGCCGGATGCCATCGTGTTGTCGAATCGCGCGGTCGAGGGCGGCGTCGAGATCCTGGCTTTGCCCGGTGAAGCCATTGGCGCCCTCCAGGCGGCCAATCGTGCGGCGGTGGCGGCCAAGTCGTCCGCGCCGGCCGGAGAGCCGACCCCGCCTGTGGCGAAGGCGGCTGCCCCCACGCCCAGTTTGGCGGACAACGACTTCAGGGTGAGTCTGTCGGCGCTGGCCGCCAGCGCCGCCCGTAACCCGGCACGGCCGGCTGCCTCCGCGGCACGCGCACCAGAACCTGTGGTTCGTCCATTCAACCCTCCGCGCATCGAGACTGCGGACTACACGCCACGCAGCCGTCCTGCGCCCGTGCCAGTGGCTCCGGTGCCGGCTGATGAGTTCGGCAACGCGCGCATGCGTGAGCTGCAGGAAACCAATGCGCGTCTGATGGAAGAGTTGACCGGCATCCGCGGCATGATCGAGCGCCAATTGGCCGGCTTTGCCTGGGGCGAGACCCGCCGCCATGCACCGGCGCGCGCGGCGCTGCTGGGTGAATTGCTCGAGGCGGGTTTTTCTGCGGTGATCGCACGCAAGCTGGCGGAGGCCGTCAGCGAGGATGCGACGCGCATGGAGGCGCGCGAGGCCGCCGGCGTTGCGCTCGACCGTATGGTTCGCGCCCGCGCATCGGACGAAGATTTCATCGACCGCGGTGGCGTGGTCGCGCTGGTGGGCCCCACCGGCGTGGGCAAGACCACGACGACCGCCAAGATCGCCGCCCGCTGCGTGTTGCGCCATGGCGCAAGCCGCCTCGCCTTGATCACGACGGACGGCTACCGTATCGGCGCCCAGGAGCAGTTGCGCATCTATGGCCGCATCCTGGGGGTGCCGGTGTTTTCCGTGCGTGATGCCGCCGACCTGCGTCAGACCCTGGCCGGTCTGCGCAACAAGCACATGGTGCTGATCGACACGATGGGCATGAGCCAGCGCGACCGCATGGTGGCCGAGCAGGCGGCGATGCTGTCGGGCGCCGGTGATGTGCGCCGCTTGCTGTTGCTCAACGCCACCGCACGGGGTGACACGCTGGACGATGTGGTGCGCGCGTATAGTGGGTCAGATCTGGCCGGCTGCGTGTTTACCAAGGTGGATGAGGCAGCGTCGCTTGCGCCGGTGCTCGATGTCGCCGTGCGTCATGGTCTGGATATCCGCTATCTGACCAATGGCCAGCGTGTGCCGGAAGATCTGCATCTGCCCAATCGTGCTTACCTGCTGCACCGCGCTTTGCGCGAGCGCAACGCCGAAACGCCGTGGCATCTTCACGATGACGAGGCCGGCATGATGCTGGCTGCTGTGGGTGGGGGAGACTGACATGCTGGATGGACGCGAAGATCAAGCGGCCGGCCTGAGACGCCTGTTCCGCCGCACGCCACCCCAAGTGGTGGCGCTGTACGCCTGTGGTCGGCATCGTACGCACAACGCCGTACTGGCCGCCCATCGCATCGCCGGTCATGCCGAACGGGTGCTGATCCTCGATGAAGCCGAGGGTGAGGCCGGATTGGGCGCAGCACTTGCGGTTGGCCCGGGGCGTGATTTGCTGCAGATGCTTGATGGCCGCACCACGCTGGCCGACATCGTGCAGCCTTCTCCGGGTTTGCTGGGCCGCGTGCCCGCGGTCGCGGCGGCGTTGACGCTGCCCTTGCTTGATGAAGCGCGTCGCGCCTGTGTCATCGAGGCGCTGCGCATTCTTCATCGTCATGCCAGCTTCGTTCTGATTCACGCCGATGGTGAAGGGGCTGCGGAGCCTTCACCTTTCGTCAATGCCGCACCACGCCGTCTGCTGGTTGCAGAAGCGAGCGCCAGCGGCGCCACCGAGGCCTATCGCACCATCAAGGGTCTCACTGCCGCCGGGGCCGGATCGCTGCATGTCGCCGTCTGCCGTGCACGCAGCAAAGCCGATGCGGCCGCTTTCTTCGCCAGTCTCCAGAGTCTGGTCAGACGTCATGTGGGCTTGCCACTGAACTGGTTGGGTGAGGTCGAGCGCGATGACCTTGCAGGGGGGCTGATGCAGCCGGGTGTGACGCCGACACCGCGTGAAGCCGGTGCGGAATTCATGCGCCGCATCGACGGCACGAGCCGCACCGTGCGTGGTGCAGGCGCTTGATCGGGAGGCTGATCGTGAACTATCCCGCTGGTAATGAAATGGACACTGCGGGACAATGTCCGCAGATCAATTTTCCCGGCGTCATGCGCTCGGCCGCACGCCGCAAGAATACACGGGCCCAATGGATGTATGACGTGAACGGCAATCTCGACAAGGGGCATCTGGTCGAACTGTATGCGCCGCTGGTCAAGCGGATTGCCTATCAGCTCATGTCCAAGCTGCCCGCCAGTGTCGATGTCGATGACCTGATCCAGAACGGCATGATGGGTTTGCTCGACGCCGTTGGCCGTTACGAAGACGGGCAGGGCGCCCAGTTCGAGACCTACGCTGTGCAGCGTGTGCGCGGCGCAATGCTCGATGGCCTGCGCGAAAACGACTGGCTGCCGCGTAGCCTGCGCAGGGATATGCGCCGCATCGAATCCGCCATTCACAGTCTTGAGCAGCAGAACGGCCGTCCGCCGTCCGAAACCGAATTGGCCGAGTCGCTGGGGGTGCCGCTGGCCGAATATCAGCACATGCTGCACGAGGCGCGTGGTCATCAACTGGTGTATCTCGAGGACTTCAGCCGTGAGGAAGATGACGATTATCTCGAGCGCCACCTCGTGCATCAGGAGGCCGATCCGCTGGGCTTGCTGGAAGACGCGGACATGCGCCGACGGCTGATCGGCGCCATCGAGGTATTGCCCGAGCGTGAGCAGATGGTGATGGCCTTGTATTACGACGAAGAATTGAATTTGCGTGAAATCGGCGCAGTCCTGGGCGTGACGGAGTCCCGGGTGTGTCAGCTGCACAGCCAGGCCGTCGCCCGGCTCCGTGCCAGCGTGCTGCAGGGCGGAGGTGCAGCGCCTGTGCCCGGCCGTCGTGGTCGTCCCCCCAAGAAGCCCGTGCCGAGTTGATGGTGCCCACTGCGCCTAGCGGAAACCTTTGATATGGATCGCATCAGCGTTTTCGGTCTTGCGCTCGGGCTTGCCGCCATTGTCGGCGGACAGGTTCTTGAGGGAGGGCATGTTTCCTCCCTTGTCCAGCCGACGGCTTTTCTCATCGTAATCGGTGGCACGTTGGGTGCTGTCATGCTGCAAAGCCCGCTGCGCGTTTTTCTCGATGGCGTGCGTATGGCGCGTTGGGTGTTCATGCCGCCAAACATCGCTCATGCGCAGATGATCGACCAGGTGGCTGACTGGAGTCACGTCGCGCGCAAGGAAGGCCTGCTGGTGCTGGAAGGTCAGATCGATGCGCTACCCGATCCTTTCATGCGCAAGGGGCTGCAACTGTTGGTCGACGGTGTCGAGCCGGTCAGGTTGCGCGAGGTACTGGAAGTCGAGATCGGGGTGTGGGAGGCACAGATGCGCCAGTCCGCCAAAATCTGGGAGGCGGCGGGTGGCTATGCGCCGACCATTGGCATTCTCGGTGCGGTGATGGGCCTGATCCACGTCATGGAAAATCTGTCCGATCCGTCCAAACTCGGTGCGGGTATTGCAGTGGCGTTCGTTGCGACCATCTACGGCGTCGGGTTTGCCAACCTGGTCTTTCTGCCAATCGCGAAAAAGCTGGTGTCGAACATCTCGGCGCTCACGCTGCAGCGCGAAATGTTCGTCGATGGAATTGTCGGCATCGCCAATGGAGACAACCCGCGCATCATCGCCAGCCGCATGCAGGGCTACGTCGTCTGACCGTAAACGAGGCCGCACATGGCACGCCGCCGAAGAGGTGAGGAGGAGCATGAAAATCACGAGCGCTGGCTCGTTTCTTATGCTGACTTCATCACACTGCTGTTTGCGTTCTTCGTGGTCATGTATTCGTTGTCCTCGGTCAACGAGGGAAAGTACCGGGTGTTGTCGGACTCCATCGTTCAGGCTTTTCGTAGCCTCAACATCAACGATAGCGGGCAGCAACTCATCCTGCCGCCCGTCGCGATCACCCCTGTGGTAAAGCCTGCGCCGCCCGCGAACGCCGAACTGCAGGAAGCGGCGGAGTCCCGGCGCCGGCAGACGGCTGAGCAGATGCGAAGCATGGCCGATGAGATCCGGCGTGTGATGGGTGTCCTGTCGCAGAATGGGCAGGTCAGCGTTTCAGAAGGCGCTTTCGGCATCAGCATCGAGATCAACGCGGCTCTCTTGTTCGCTCCGGGCGAGGCTTCGCTCGGGACGGCGGCCAGCGATGCTTTGCGTGCGGTGGCTCAGGTGCTCGCGGCGTCGGTGTTCCCGATCACCATCGAAGGACACACCGATAACGTGCCGATCAACACCTACCGCTTCCCATCCAACTGGGAGTTGTCTGCATCACGGGCGTCGACGGTGACGAGGCTCTTCATCGACAGTGGTGTCCGCCCCGACCGGCTGACGGCAGCGGGTTATGCGGACCAGCGCCCGGTGGCGGACAACGCTACCGAAGAAGGCCGGGGACGCAATCGTCGCGTGACCATCTTGCTGGAGTCGCGGGATGCCGAGCCGACGCCGGTCGGGCCGGCCGTCATCCAGCCCAACGATCCGATACGCTCGATTCTGCCGTCATCACCGCCTGTGTCTGATTCCGTAGCGGGCACTGAATGAGTACGACCGCACACCCAGTCCGACAGCGCACCGCCGGACTGGGTGTGCGCTTGATCAGCGCATTGCTTCTGGCTTCACCTTCGGTGTCAGCACCATGCCCTTGCGTGCGCGGCGGTGACGCAGCGGTTCGCGCTGGGCGGGTTTGAGTTCGATGGTCACCGCCTTGCCGCCGCGGCCGCTGCCTTCTACGGTAAGCACCGCGTCGTCGGCCGGCACCGCCACTGCGGCGAGCGCCTCGCCTTCGTCCAGCGCCATCACGATCACGCCGCGACCGCCGCTCTGGGTCTTCATCTCCGGTCGGGGGAACACCAGCAGGCGGCCATTCTCGGACGCTGCGGCGATCCAGTCGCCGAATGCTTTGGCCGGCGCCAGCACCTTCTCGCCCTTTTCCAGGCTCATGAAGGCCTTGCCGGCGCGCTGCCGACTGGTGGCGTCCGCCACGCTACACAGGAAACCGTAGCCGCCGCTGTTGGCAAACAGGTAGACCGAATCGGGCGTGTCGGTGACGACCTGGGCGAGTTTGCCGCCGTCCTGGAACTCGACCAGGGTGGTGATCGGCGCGCCGTCACCGCGTCCGCCCGGCAGGTCGGACACCTTCACCGTATAAGCGCGGCCGTTACTGTCGATCACGATCAGCGGCCAAGTGGTGCGCGTCTCGATCACTGCGAAGCCGAAGTCGCCGGCCTTGTAAGTGATTCCCGCGGGGTCGATACCGTGGCCCTGGCGTGAGCGCACCCAGCCGTTCTTCGACACGATGATGGTGACCGGCTCGTCCGGCACCGAGATCTCCGCGGGCGCGACTGCGGCGACCGCCTCGACCAGGGTGCGGCGGTCGTCACCGTACTTCTTCGCGTCGTCCTGGATCTCCTTGAGGATCAGCTTGGTCATCGCGGGACGGCTGTCGAGGAGGTGCTGCAGCCCGGCGCGCTCGTCCTTGAGTTCGGCGAGCTCCTTCTCGATCTTGAAACCTTCCAGGCGCGCGAGCTGGCGCAGGCGGATCTCGAGGATGTCCTCGGCCTGGATCTCGGACAGCCCGAAGGCCGCGATCAGCGCCGGCTTGGGCTCGTCCGACTCGCGGATCACGCGGATCACCTCCTCGATGTGCAGGAAGGCGATCATGCGGCCTTCGAGGATGTGGATGCGGCGATCGACTTCGTCCAGCCGATGGCGGGTGCGGCGCTCGACCGTCACGTAGCGGAAGTCGATCCACTCGCGCAGGATCTGCACCAGATTCTTCTGCTGCGGCCGGCCATCACGGCCGATCATGGTCATGTTGACCGAAGCCGAGGTCTCGAGGCTGGTGTGGGCGAGCAGCACCGCCATGAACTCGTCGCGGTTCTGGCGGCTGGACTTGGGCTCCAGCACGATGCGCACCGGCGCCTTGTCGCTGGATTCGTCGCGCACGGTGTCGAGCGCGCCGAGCACGAGCTGCTTGAGGTTCTTCTGCTCCTGCGAGACCTCCTTCTTGCCCGCGCGCGGCTGCGGGTTGGTCAGGGTCTCGATCTCGGACAGCACCTGCGCGGCCGACACGCCGTGCGGCAGCTCCTCGACGATCGCGCGCCACTGGCCGCGGGCGAGCTCCTCGAGCTTCCAGCGCGCGCGCAGGCGCAGGCTGCCGCGGCCGCTGGCATAGGCGTCGCGGATGGTCTCCGGCGTGGAGATGAGCTGGCCGCCGCCGGGGAAGTCCGGGCCGGGAATGATGCCTAGCACATCGTCGAGCGTGGCCTCGGGATGGCGGATCAGGTGGCAGGTGGCCTCGGCCACCTCGCGCAGGTTGTGAGGCGGGATCTCGGTCGCCATGCCTACCGCGATGCCTGATGCGCCGTTCAGCAGCACGAAGGGCAGACGCG
>Ga0209066_10000824_pt1 | contig 43882 bp, 42 predicted proteins | sample All_14_2_FD_187198 | JGI IMG/M metagenome (GOLD analysis project Ga0209066, IMG submission 187198) | Freshwater microbial communities in response to fracking from Pennsylvania, USA - Allegheny Zone_MetaG_DW_15 (SPAdes) (version 2) ... | reverse complement strand
GGAAACCATGGCCGTGACCTTTGTGATCGGCAACGCCAACCGTTTGCCCACGTCGCTGTTTTCACCAGGCACCTCGATTGCGTCTACGCTGGCCAACGAGTTTGGCGAGGCGGCTGATTTCCACATTTCCACCCTGTTCGCGCTGGGCTTTCTGCTGTTCGTCATCACGTTTGTGGTGCTGGCCGCAGCGAAGGTCATGATTATCAGAGCTGAAAAGGCTCGTGGCGCTTGATGGTATTGAATCGTTAGCTATCAAATCGAGATAAATATGGAATTCAATCAATCGCTTTACAACCGGCGCAAGCGTGCCAACGCCGTGGGTCTGACCTTGTCCATGGCAGCCATGGGGCTGGGACTGTTTGTGCTGCTGTGGATTCTGGGGGTGCTGTTCTACAACGGCTTTGCCGCACTGGACTGGAACATGTTCACCCAATCCACGCCTGCCCCGGGTTCCGAAGGGGGGGGGTTGGCCAACGCGATCGTCGGCAGCCTCATGATGCTGGCGTTTGCTGTGCTGGTGTCCACGCCAGTGGGCATTTTTGCCGGGGTGTACTTGGCCGAGTATGGTGACACCAGCAAAACCGCTGAATTGACCCGGTTCGTGACGGACATCATGCTCTCTGCTCCGTCGATTGTCCTGGGCCTGTTTGTGTACGCCATCGTGGTCGCTCCCATGGGCCATTTTTCGGGCTGGGCGGGCAGTCTGGCCTTGTCGCTGATCGCCATCCCTGTGGTGGTTCGCACGACGGAAAACATGTTGCGTTTGGTGCCTGGCAGCTTGCGGGAGGCGGCATTTGCCTTGGGTGCTCCTCGTTGGAAAGTGGCCACCATGGTGACCCTGAGAGCGGCCCAAAGCGGTGTGGTCACGGGTCTGTTGCTGGCCGTGGCCCGCATCAGTGGTGAAACCGCTCCTCTGCTGTTCACGGCGCTGAACAACCAGTTCTTCAGCACCAACATGTCGGCCCCAATGTCCAATTTGCCGGTGGTGATCTTTCAGTTCGCCATGAGTCCTTACGACAACTGGATTCGCCTGGCATGGGGTGGGGCATTGCTGATCACGCTGGCGGTGCTGGTGCTGAACATTTTGGCCCGCGTGTTTTTCCGCGACAAAGCGGCCTGACCCTTCCCGGGTGCTCACTTTCATCGCAGCTGTTTTTATTCATACACCACAGGACACCTCCATGTCTGCTTCTCCATCGGTCACCCCCAATGCCATCGAGGTGCGCAACCTCAATTTCTTTTACGGAAAGTTCCAGGGGCTGAAAAGCGTCAGCATGGACATTCCAGAGAAAAAAGTCACCGCATTCATCGGCCCTTCGGGCTGTGGCAAGTCCACCTTGCTGCGCACGCTCAACCGCATGTACAGCCTTTACCCAGGGCAGCGTGCAGAAGGTGAGATCAATTTTTACGGACAGAACATTCTTGATCCCAGGCAGGATTTGAACCTGCTGCGCGCCCGCATTGGCATGGTGTTTCAGAAGCCCACGCCATTTCCCATGACCATTTACGACAACGTTGCGTTCGGCGTGAAGCTGTACGAGAACCTCAGCAAGGGTGACATGGACGACCGAGTGGAATGGGCGCTGACCAAGGCAGCACTCTGGACCGAAGTGAAAGACAAGCTGCACCAAAGCGGCTTGGGCCTCTCGGGCGGTCAACAGCAACGCCTGTGCATTGCCCGCAGTGTGGCGGTGAAGCCGTCGGTGTTGCTTTTGGATGAGCCCACGTCGGCGTTGGACCCCATTTCCACCGCCAAGGTGGAAGAGCTGGTGCACGAATTGAAGACAGACTACACCATTGCCATCGTCACGCACAACATGCAGCAGGCCGCGCGCTGCAGCGATTTCACGGCTTACATGTATTTGGGCGAGCTGATGGAAATCGGCAAAACCGAAGACGTGTTCTTCAAGCCCAAACGCACCGAAACGGAAGACTACATCACAGGAAGGTTTGGTTGATCATGGGTGACAAACACATATCCAGCCAGTTCGATCAGGAACTGAACAGCATTTCGGCCAAAGTCATGGAAATGGGCGGGCTGGTGGAGTCGCAGTTGCGTCACGCCATCTACGCCCTCAATGAGCTAAGCACAGATGTGGCCGAGCAGGTGGTGCAGCGGGAGCAGCAGGTGAATGCGTTGGAGGTGGAGATTGACCACGATGTGTCGTCCACCATCGGGCGTCGGCAGCCCACGGCGCGTGATCTGCGCATGTTGTTGGCCATGTCCAAAATCACGGCCAACCTGGAGCGTGCAGGTGATGAAGTGGCACGAATCGCCCGCATGGTCAAGTTGATCATTGAAAGCGGTGCAGCCCGTTCTCTGCCCAGTTCCGAGTTGCGCGTGGCATCCGATTTGGCATCTGCTCTGCTGCGTCGTTCATTGGATGCCTTTGCACGCCTGGACACTGATGTGGCGCGTGCCATCATCAAGGCCGATGACGAAATCGATCGGGAATACGATGGGTTCTTGCGCAAACTCATCACTTACATCATGGAAGACTCCCGCGCCATTTCGCCCAGTCTGAACCTGTTGTTTCTGGCCAAGGCCATTGAACGAGTGGGGGACCACGCCAAGAACATCGCTGAGAGCACCATTTATGTGGCCGAGGGAGCTGATGTGCGCCATTTGTCGGCCAGTGCGCTGGAGTCCGCAACGAAATGAGAAAGTCGCCGCGCATTCTGGTGGTTGAGGACGAGGCGGCCATCGCGGAGCTGATTGCAGTCAACCTGCGCCACAACGGGTTTGCCCCCACGCTGGTGTTTGATGCGGAGGCGGCGCGCCGGGAAGTGGACGCTGAGTTGCCAGACATCATCTTGCTGGATTGGATGCTGCCTGGCGAAAGCGGGGTGTCGCTGGCTCGCAGTTGGCGTCAACACGAACGCACCAAGGCCATTCCCATTCTGATGCTCACGGCCCGTTCGGATGAGTCTGACAAGGTTCAAGGCTTGGATGCCGGGGCAGATGACTACATCACCAAGCCTTTTTCCACCAAAGAGCTGCTGGCGCGCATCCGTGCGGTGTTGCGTCGGCGCACGCCAGAGGCGGTGGACGATACGGTGGTGGTGGGTGACTTGCGATTGGATTCCGCCACGTACCGGGTGAGTTTCAGGGGACATGAGCTGAAAGTGGGGCCCACAGAGTTCAAATTGCTCCATCACCTCATGAAAAATGCCGAACGTGTCCATTCGCGTGGCACCCTGCTCGACAGGGTTTGGGGTGACCATGTCTTTATCGAAGAGCGCACCGTGGACGTGCACATCAAGCGCTTGCGTGAGGCCCTGGGCGAAGCCGGAACGATGATCGAGACCGTGCGCGGTGCCGGTTATCGCCTCACGGCCCTGGGGCAGAAGCAACTGGTCCCGGTTTCCGCAGACAATCCTTCCGTATGACGGTTCGCCATGTTGAGTTGCTAGCATTGATTGGGTTGGGGGCTTTGTACGGCTGGTACGTCGAGTCACTGCTTTGGATTTTTTTTGGATCCCTGGCAGGCGCCATGACCTGGATGTTCTGGGACAACTGGCGGTTGCGCAGGGTATTGCGGTGGTTGCAGACCGAAGACTGGGGAAACGAGCCGCATCTGTCCCACGCCTGGGGCCTCTTGGTCGAACGCGTTCGCAAGCTGCAAAAAAATCTGTCGAGCAAGGCGCGGGACAGCCAAGCTCGGCTGGATGAATTTTTGTCGGCCATTCAGTCTTCGCCCAATGGGGTGTTGCTGTTGGACAGCCAGGGGCGCATCGAATGGTGCAACCTGACAGCGGCGGACCACTTAGGCATCGACCCACAGCGCGACCTCATGCAGCATGTGACCAACCTTGTGCGCGATCCACAGTTTTCTTCGTACCTGAGTGCGCGTGAGTTTGACACCGAGGTCACCATTCCTGGCCCGTTGGCCACACCCAGCAAGCCTGTCGTGGTGGCCATTCGCATTCATCCCTATGGCAAAAAGCGGCGACTGATGCTGTCGAGGGATGTGACTGCGGTGCAGCAGGCCGAGGCCATGCGACGTGATTTTGTGGCCAATGTGTCCCATGAGATCCGGACCCCGCTGACGGTGCTGAGTGGATTTGTTGAAACATTGCAGACCCTTGAACTGAACGATGTGGAGAGATTCCACTATTTGGGGCTCATGGCGACACAAGCCGATCGCATGCAATCGCTGGTGAGCGATTTGCTCATGCTCTCCAAGCTGGAGGGGAGCCCAGTGCCCAATCGGCAAACATCCGTCAAAGCCAGCGAGTTGCTGGCTCGGTGTGTTGAAGAGGCCAGAGGGTTGTCTCGCGTGATGGCCAGTGTCGAACATGTTTTCAGTGTGGACACTTCACAGGATTTCGAATTGGCAGGCAATGAAACGGAGCTTGCCAGTGCGTTGAGCAATTTGCTGAACAACGCGGTGAGGTACACCCCTGCTGGGGGTCATATTTCTGCTGGTTTGCGCTGGCTGGATAGCAACGATGCCGAGATCTGGGTGGCCGACACCGGACCGGGCATTGCCACCGAGCACATGCCCCGCTTGACCGAGCGCTTTTATCGTGTGGATCGCAGCCGTTCGCGCGACACGGGGGGCACGGGGCTTGGGTTGGCCATTGTCAAGCATGTGGCGCAGCGGCATGGTGGTCAGATCCGCATCGAGAGTCGGCTGGGAGAGGGGTCTGTGTTCACTTTGCATTTCCCATCAGATCGCATCAGCCGGTGCTGACCAGGGCCATCAGTTGTTGCCGGGCAGTGCGGGTGGGGCAATGCGTTGGTACAACAGCAGACTTTCCTTGTTGTCTGTCAGGCGACTCAGTCGTGCTTTGAAGGCCCACTGGGTGAGATCCACTTCTTGACCCAAGCGTTCAAGAGCCTGGGGAGATACCACCAGCGCTTCACAGGATTCCAGGCTTGGTGCCCGTTGCAGTTTGAGTTTTCCGTGGTGCGTCAACCCCGTCATTTGCGCCTGGGTCAGACCAAACACCTCGGTGCAGCCTGTGCTGGGCAGCATGTTTGCAATCCGCCGGGAAATGGGTGCGTAGCTGCGGGCAAAGTCCAGCAAAGGCATCCAGAGTGTCATCAGGAGCAACCAGCACAGGGTGCCACCACTGGCGGCCAGCACGAGGCTTTTCCACAACGCAACGGGGTGTCGACCCAGCCGCCAGCGGACAGCCCACAACCAACCCACTGAGCCAAAAGTTGCCACGGCAAATGCCAAAAATGAGAATTCAAGCGTGAAGCCCGGTGCAAGTCGTGCCACATTGGCTGCTGGTTTCGCTGGCGAGCCTGTCAGCATGGCCCACCAGATCACCCATACAGTAAAGGCACAAACCGAAAAGAAAAGCACAGAAAACCAGTCGATCAGAGCTGCGACGGAGCGCTTCAGCGTGGGCAAGGCAAACGCTGCCAGCAACGAGAGCACAGGCAGTGCCAGCAGCAATGCCCGATCTGGGTTGGGACTCATGGCACTGGCGCCCACCAGTATGGCCGTTAACCACAGCGGGCCCTGCAAATGGGGTGTACTGATGTGTTGTCGCCATCGCCAAAGCGTCCAAATCGCGAGTGGCCAAACGGGCCAAGCAAACCAGAACACCAGTTTTCCGAAAGTATAGATACGTGATCCGCTGTTGACGCTGTCAAGGTCTTCCCATAACCTGGGTGCGTCCAGTCCCCACCACAGGGCGCTGGCCATTGCCAAGCCCAACACGGCTACCAACACACGAACAGGGTCGAAGCGAATAAGCCTTTGGGGCGATTGCATCAGTAGCGGAACCCACGCAAGGGCTGCTGCAAGCTCTGGAGCTCCCGACAGTCCCAACATCAGCAGTGCAGACAGCCAGAGCAGTCCGATACTCGGTTCCAGCTTGACCATTGGGCTTGTGACGAAGTGAGCCAAGGCCTTCAACAATGCAGCGGTCGCCAGAAGTTGGAACACGGCAGGGGTGGTTTCGTGAGACAGTTGTGCCAGACCCAAGCTAGCCAATAGTGCCAGCAGTCCTCCATCCGCTAAGCTTCGAGCGTAGTCCACAGGATTGGCCTCACCACCGAAAGCGAACGCTACGGGCTGGGCACTGGGCAAAAGGGCAAACCGATATACCGCATGCCATACCAGATAGAGTGTGGCAAACAACGCCATGATGAAGGGCACACGCGCAGCAGTCTCCGCGTCCAAAGGAAGCCACTGTATGGCCCAGGCCCCCAACCAGTATGGTAATTGGGCTGGGTTGACCAGCGGTTGTCCAAGAATGGTTGGATGCCACCACTCTGCTTGTCCTCCTGCCAGTGCCGACATCACTCCAAAAGCGGAAATATCTGCATTTTTCCAGGGAGATCTTCCTATGTAGCCCGGTATGACATAAGCGACGCAGAGAAGGATCAGAATCCATCTCGGCAACCGACGAACAGCGGCTTGCGTGACGATGGCAGGTGTGGCTGGTGTTAGAACGGGCATGACAAAAAAAAACAGCCGATGGTGTTTCGGCTGTTTTCGAGAAGAGCTTCCGGCCTGAGGCCGATGATCGTGAAGATTTACTTGCTGGCAGCAGCAGCGCTGCGGGCAAACCGATTGCGGAATTTCTCGACACGGCCACCCATGGTATCAACACTTTTCTGGGTGCCGGTGTAAAAGGGGTGCGACTCGCTGGAAGTGTCTAGTTTGAACAACGGCAATTCGCGACCATCTTCCATCTTGATGGTTTCTTTGGCGTTGGCGCAGGAGCGCGTGACAAACTTAAACCCGTTCGACAGGTCCAAGAAACACACTTCGCGATAGTTGGGGTGAATGCCGTCTTTCATTTTAAATCCTTTGGTCAGTTGCGACAGCCGCACCGCCCGAAGCCGGAGCACTTGTCGCGAAAAATGGGAGCGCCTCCCTTTCGTTTCCAGTCTCGAACCACTGAACTCGAGGCTGGTCTGACATTATCCCATGAAAATTATGAACGATCAGCCGCCGCGCCGCATCATGTCAAAGAACTCGTGGTTGTTCTTGGTCGCCTTCATGTTCTTCAGCATCAGCTCCATGGATTCGATCTCATCCATGTTGTACATGAATTGGCGAAGAATTCGCGTTTTCTGGAGAATTTCGGGGGCAAGCAGTAACTCTTCACGCCGGGTTCCGCTACGGTTGATCTGAATCGCCGGAAACACGCGTTTCTCGTATAGCCGACGCTCCAGGTGAATTTCGCAATTGCCGGTGCCTTTGAACTCTTCGAAGATCACTTCGTCCATGCGGCTGCCTGTATCGACCAAGGCCGTGGCAATGATGGTGAGCGAACCACCTTCCTCAATCTTGCGTGCGGCGCCAAAAAAGCGTTTGGGACGTTGGAGCGCGTTGGCGTCGACACCGCCAGTCAGCACTTTGCCTGAGGAAGGAAGGACGTTGTTGTAGGCGCGGGCCAATCGAGTGATGGAGTCCAGCAGTATCACCACATCTTTTTTCAGCTCAACCAAGCGTTTGGCACGCTCAATGACCATTTCCGCAACGTGAACGTGCCGAGCCGCCGGTTCATCAAACGTGGAGGCAATCACTTCACCTCGTACGGTTCGTTGCATTTCAGTCACTTCTTCCGGGCGCTCGTCCACCAGCAAGACCATCAATTCAACATCTGGGTAGTTTGCCGTGATGGCATGTGCAATGTGTTGCATCATGACCGTCTTGCCCGATTTGGGCTGTGCCACGATAAGGGCGCGTTGACCTCGCCCAATCGGTGCGATGATGTCTATGACCCTCCCGGTGATGTTTTCGTCGCCTTTTATGTCTCGCTCCAGACGCATTTGCTCTTTGGGGAACAGAGGCGTTAGGTTTTCAAACATGATCTTGTGCTTGTTGTCTTCAGGAGGGAGTCCGTTGATCTTGTCAAGCTTGGTCAAAGCAAAGTAGCGCTCCCCGTCCTTTGGGGTGCGAACTTCACCTTCAATCATGTCTCCTGTGTGTAGATTAAAGCGCCTGATCTGACTGGGGGAGATATAGATGTCGTCAGTGGACGCTGTGTAGCTCGTGTCTGGTGCTCTCAGGAATCCAAAGCCGTCAGGGAGTACTTCGAGCACGCCATCGGCAAAAACCTGCTCGCCTGCTCGAGCGCGCTTTTTGATGATGGCAAACATCAACTCTTGTTTGCGCATGCGTCCGGTGTTTTCTATTTCAAGCGCTTCGGCTTGCTTGAAAACTTCGGACACGTGGAGGGCTTTGAGTTCGGAAAGATGCATGAGAACCCCTGTGCGGAGCTGAACGGTGGAGATGGGGGAGTGTCCGTGACAACGGACGCTGGAGCGCGAGTGCTGCTGCGCAGGCGGGCAGGTTTACCTACCGATGGACTTTGATTATAGGCCCGACTGTGAGGACCGGGCTGGTCATTGTAAAGTGTTTGCCCAGTAGCCGAGGCTGTTGCGCCAAGGCCACGGGATTGTCACGCCAGTTGCTGATCAATGAAAGTTGTCAGTTGAGCCTTGCTCATTGCGCCCACTTTGGTGGCTGCAAGCTGCCCGTCTTTGAACAGCATCAATGTGGGAATGCCGCGGATGCCAAACTGAGCAGGGACTCCACGGTTCTCGTCAACGTTCATTTTGGATACAACCAACTTGCTCTCGTAAGATTTGGCCACTTCGTCCAGAATCGGCGCAATCATCTTGCAAGGACCGCACCACTCGGCCCAAAAATCGACCAACACGGGCACGCTTGATTTCAGAACATCTGCTTCGAAGCTTGCATCGGACACGTGTTTGATCAAGTCGCTGGCCATTTCAAATCCTGTTGGGGTTAGGGTGCCGGAGGCACGGTTAAAGTGCTTTCAATTGTGACAGAAACCGGTTTTGCCTTCTTGCGAGCGCTTATTTCAAGCTCACATCCATGCCTCATTCAAACCAATTGCGCTCAATGCCTCCCGTTATTTCAAGTGCAGCTATGTCGGCTGCCATCATTGGCGGCGGACCCTCGGGGCTTATGGCCGCAGAGGTGTTGTCTGCGTTGGGCTACGCTGTCGATGTGTTCGATGGAATGCCTTCAGTGGGGCGGAAGTTCTTGTTGGCTGGTCGTGGAGGTTTGAATTTGACCCACGCAGAACCCTTTGATGTATTTGTGTCGCGGTACAGTGCTGGCTCAGCCGAGTTGTTGCCCATATTGGAAGCTTTTGACAATCATGCTGTCCGGGACTGGGCAGAGGGTTTGGGACAAGCCACTTTCGTCGGAACATCCCGGCGAGTGTTTCCTGTGGGCATGAAAGCATCCCCTTTGCTTAGGGCTTGGCTGAGGCGCTTGCAGCAAAATCCAGGGCGTCCTCCGGTCCGTTTTCATCTGCGGCATCGATGGATTGGTTGGCGCGATGGTCAATGGGTCTTCCAAACACCAGAAGGGATGAGGGTTTACCAATTCAATTCGACCGTTCTGGCCTTGGGAGGAGGGAGTTGGCCAAGGCTTGGGTCTGATGGCGTATGGGGCCCTTTGTTGCGTGATCGAGGCGTCGCAGTATCTTCTTTGCAACCGAGCAACTGTGGTTTTGATGTGGCTCGGGGGTGGAGCACGCATTTTCGGGATCGATTTGCCGGGCTGCCGCTCAAATCCGTGGTGTTGAAAGTGCTGTCAGGCTCACCAAGTGGTGAGCCTGTCCTCTTTTCTCGCAAAGGGGAATGCATGATCACCACGACGGGTCTTGAGGGCAGTTTGATTTATGCATCATCCGCAATACTGCGATCTGAGTTGGAGAGGTTCGGTCACGCTGATGTGCTGCTGGATCTATTGCCCGATCACAGCAGTGATCGGGTTTTGCATGAAGTTGCCACCCCGAGGGGGTCTCGTTCTCTCACTACGCACCTGAAAAGCCGTTTGGGGCTGGATGGTGTCAAGCTGGGGTTGCTGTATGAAACTCTGGATTCTGCGGGCTTGAGAGACTTTTCTGTGATCGCAAAAGCCATAAAAGCCTTGCCGCTTCGATTGGGAAGTCCTAGGCCTTTGGCTGAAGCCATCAGTTCCGCTGGTGGGGTGCGGTGGGAGTCAATTGATGAGCGAGGAATGCTTCATGCGCTACCTGGTGTGTTTTGCGCGGGTGAGATGCTGGACTGGGATGCTCCCACAGGGGGTTATTTGTTGACGGCCTGTCTGGCCACTGGGCGGTGGGCGGCACATGGAGTGCATCAATATTTGGAGAAGGAAGGCCAGTGTTGAGCAGGGCTGGTAGATTGGTTACAATGTAAGGCTAACTGATCCTCTGCTCAGCCGCCCAACAGGTCATTTGTTTTGATTCAAATGTCTGTACAGGCCCCTTGTGTAGCGTGTGCATGATCGTTTCGAGAAACCATGAACCTCATTCAAACCCTTGAGCAAGAAGAAATTGCTCGCTTGAACAAAGAAATCCCTGCATTTGCACCTGGTGACACGGTCATTGTGAGTGTGAATGTAATTGAAGGCACGCGCAAACGCATGCAAGCTTACGAAGGTGTGGTCATTGCTCGCCGCAATCGTGGCTTGAACAGCAGCTTTATTGTCCGCAAAATTTCCAATGGCGAAGGTGTGGAGCGTACTTTCCCTCTCTACAGCCCGTTGATCGCCAAAATCGAAGTCAAGCGTCGTGGGGATGTTCGCCGCGCCAAACTGTATTACCTGCGTGATCGCAGTGGTAAGTCTGCACGTATCAAAGAAAAATTGGGTGCGTAAGCCCCATGAGCTCCAAAAAGCCGCTGTGGACACAGCGGCTTTTTTATTGACTGAGACCTTTCCCAATGTTCAATCCACGGCTGGCTGAAGTTCTGACGGATAAAGACCCACTGCCTCCGGTGCCTGGCTCAAGGTTGGTGCTGGATTGGTTGCGAGCCCGCTTTGCGGCGCCTCCGGGTTGGCAGCCAGAGGTTGTCCGTGAAAAGCCTGCGGATATGGATCGATCGATAGAGGCCGCTGTGCTGTTGGCGGTTGTCGCCCGTCCAATGCCCACGTTGTTGCTCACCCTGCGGAGTGCCCACTTGCCGGTACATGCAGGGCAAATTGCGTTCCCTGGTGGCAAATTGGACGCTCGGGACCCGCATCCCGTCGGAGCCGCCCTGCGGGAGGCCCACGAGGAAATCGGGTTGAACCCCAGTATGGTGGATGTGTTGGGTAGCCTGCCTCCGTATGTCACCGGCACAGGTTTTCGCGTGACACCCGTGTTGGGGGTGGTGCCAGAAGGGGTTTCGTTGTGCCCGAATCCAGGCGAAGTCGAGTGCGTATTCGAGGTTCCTTTGGATTTTTTGATGAACCCACGCAATCACTTTAGACAGCAAATCAATGACAGAGGAACCGTGCGCACTTGGTACGCCATGCCCTATGTCCAAAACGGCACAGAGTTCTATATCTGGGGTGCCACCGCTGGTATGTTGCGTAACCTATACCACTTCCTGATGGCCTGATTCCAAGCTAACCATTGTCCTCCACACAGTGTGGGGCATGACCGCTATCATCGGCCCATGATTTTTTTTGCCGTTTTATTGGCCTTGCTGCTTGACCAGGCACGGCCCATGACGCACCAGAACTTGGTGCACGTGGCGTCGCGTGGCTGGATTCGTTGGGTCAAGCGAAGTCTGGATGCGGGGCAGTCCCATCATGGGATTATGGTGTGGGTGGCTGGTGTTGCAGTGCCTGCGATGGTGGTTGCAGGCGTCCACATCACACTGCGAACCTACAGCGTCATTCTCACCTTTGTGTGGGATGTACTGGTGCTTTATTTCACTCTGGGTTTTCGGCAATTCAGTCACCATTTCACTGACATACGCAACGCACTCGAACGTGGGGATGATTCAGAGGCTAGGCAGGTGTTGGCAGAGTGGAAACAGATTCCAGTCGAGCGACAACCGGAGTCCGAGTTGCTGCGGCATGCCATAGAGCACTCGGTCATTGCGGTGCACCAGCATGTGCTTGGGGTGCTAGTGTGTTTTCTCATGTGCTGGATTGCTGGGTTTGGGCCTGCCGGCGCGGTGTTGTTCCGCCTGGCGGACTATTTGGCGCAGAGTTGCAATCCCGATGCGCCCAAGGTTGATGCTGTGCCCTCCAGTGACAGCGTGAGCCAGGTGGCCGCGAAAGCATGGGGATGGGTCAACCACCTGCCTGCACGTGCGACAGCGTTGGCATTTGCCGTGGTAGGTAATTTTGAAGAGGCCGTGGCCAGCTGGCGGCAGGATGCAGTGCTCTTCAATGAGCCCAATCAGGGGGTGGTGCTGGCGGCCACGGCCGGCGCGCTGAATGTTCGGTTGGGGCGCCGGGTTGCGCCGTCGCCTTCGTCGACCAGTGGGCGGATGTCGAGCTTGGCAGAACTGGCTTCGCCGGATGCCAATGCCCTGGGGCGTGAGCCTCAACTGGCTCATCTGGCGAGTTTGGTTGGGCTGGTGTGGCGCAGTGTTGTGCTTTGGCTGGTGTTTCTGGCTTTGCTGACGCTGGCCAATTTGGTGGGATAGCGTGACTGACGTTGCCGACTGGTGCCTCACCAAGTGCTGATGTTTGACAGTTCTTCGAATAATTCGGTATAAATTTTATAGCGTATTTCGCTTATTCTTTGAGCGCTAGAACTGCTATTTATGTGTGGTGTTAAGCCGCAGCCTGGCTCATGCAAATGGGTGCAATTGTAGAACCTGCATTGTCCCAAGTGGATTTTCAGATCGGGCATCAACCCGGCAAGCTGCGTCGGCGTGATGTGGTGCAGACCGAACTCCTGAAATCCCGGTGAGTCGATCAGCGCGGTCTGTCTTGTCGTATCAACCCAATACCAATGGGTGCTGGTGGTGGTGTGTTTGCCGGAATTCAGGGCCCGTGAAATTTCGTTGGTGTTTGCCAAAGCCATGGGCACCCAGTGATTGATCAAGGTGCTTTTTCCTACGCCAGATGGACCCAGCACCAAGGTGACTTTGTTTGCAAGTTTTTCTTGAAGTTCGCAGACTCCTCGATTGGGCGCTGTAGAACTGGCTGCGGGTTTCAGGCACAAAGGCAACACGTCATAGCCCATTTCCCGGTAGGGCTGCAGCCTTGACCAGGCATTTTCGAAAAGGGGGCTGAGGTCGCTTTTGTTCAGCACGATCAATGGGCGAATGTTTTCCGCCTCTGCCGATATCAGCGCACGAGCCAGTTGGCGCTCTGAAAATTCGGGCTCCGCCGCCAGCAGAATCAGCACTTGATCCAGATTGGCGGCGAAAGACTTTGTACGGATTTCGTCCTGTCGGTAGAACAGATTTCGGCGAGGAAGAACCGATTCAATGGTGCCTTCGTCTTCACTGGGCAACCAGCTGACTTGGTCTCCCACAACCGCTTGGTTCTTTTTCCCCCTGGGATGGCAGATGCGTCGGGCTCCGTCAGGGCTTTCCACCATCACATGGCGCCCATGGGCACTCACCACCAACCCTTGGGGAAGGTCATGGTCGACGTTCGGGAAACTTCTTTTTCGGCTGTTTTGGTTCAAGGGTTCAATCGGGCCAACCTTTGGCTGGCTGGCGGATGTGAGTGGTAAAAGGCGACGTACAGTGGGTCGGGTGTCAGTGTGCTGGCATTTCCTTGGTATAACTTGGTGAGAGCGATCGCCAAGTGGGCGGCAGGGGCATGCAGGGATGCAAAGTGATCTGCCTGAAATTCATCTCGTCGCGAGACTGCTGCCATCATGGGCCCAATCACAAAACCCGGCAGGGGGGCTGTCAGCATGAACAACAGCAGCGCCACGGCGTGATTGGGGCCAAAGGTATTGGGTTCCACCCCCAGTCCCACATAGAACCAGGCCTGTGAAGACAGCCAACCCAGCAGCGCAAAGGCGACAAGCGTGATGACGGCCATGGTGCTGACGCGTTTGCTCAGGTGTTTGTGGTGAAAGTGCCCCAGCTCATGTGCCAACACGGCTTCGAGCTCTGAGGGGCTGAGCTGTGACAACAGCGTGTCATAAAACACCACGCGCTTGGCTTTTCCCCAGCCGGTGAAATAGGCGTTCGCATGTGCGCTGCGGCGACTGCCGTCCACCACGAAAAAGCCGCTGGGTTGAAAGCCACATCGTTGCATGAGCGCATTCACACGTTCGCGCAGTGATGCGTCTTCCAGAGGTTGAAATGAATTGAACAGCGGTGCAATGAAGGTGGGAACGACCCACATCATCAAAACGCTGAAGCCCATATAGACCCCCCAGGACCAAAGCCACCATAGCGTTCCTGCGGACTCCATCAGCCACAAAAAGAGTGCGGCCATAGGGATGCCCAAAGCCATGGCCACCATGGCGCCTTTGAATCCATCTGCCAGCCATTGCGGAAAGGTATTGCGGTTGAATCCGAATTTTTGCTCCAACACAAATGTGCGGTAGGCCGAAAGTGGAACGTCCAGCAAGGCGCTCACCAAGCCAAAAGCGAGCAGCAAAACCAACTGCTGGCCAAATCCGACAGGCATCCACGTGAGCAGCCAGTGATTGAGGACGTTCAGACCTCCCAGCAGGGTCCAGCCCAATAAGAGAGCCATTTGCCAAGCCACTTCAACAGTTTCCAGGCGACCCTTGGCAGCCGTGTAGTCGGCAGCTTTTTGGTGTGCAGCCAGATCTATCACATCCGAGAACGCCTTGGGCACCTGCCCGCGATGCCTCATCACGTGGCGAATCTGTCGATGGGTCAGCCAGATTTTCATGAGAAACACCACCAACAGCAGTGCAATAAAGCCCAAGGAAAAAGAATCAGCGGCTTCGGTCATGGGGATGAGTCTACTGGCGCAGCGCGGTGTGTGGCGGCCCATGTGAGAGCAATCGGTGAGAATTGTCGGCATGACACGATCTGACGATTTGACGGGCACTTGCTCCCCTGCACCTTCACCCGCTGCGGCGATACAACTTTCCAAGAGCGATTTGAATCTGGTCTGGATGGATTGCGAAATGAGCGGCCTTGACCCCGAAAGGGAATTTCTGTTGGAAATCGCAGTGGTGGTCACGGGGCCCGATCTCACGCCGCGTGTGGAAGGCCCGGTTCTGGTCATCCACCAGCCCGACCGTGTGCTCAATGCCATGGATGCCTGGAACAAGGGCACTCATGGCCGCAGTGGACTGATTGAGAAGGTCAAGGCCAGCACCCTCACTGAGGCAGAAGCGGAAAAACAGTTGCTGGCATTTGTGGCCCGCTATGTGCCCAAAAGCGTGGCGCCGTTGTGTGGCAACACCGTTCACCAGGACAGGCGGTTTCTGGTCAAGCACATGCCCAAGTTGGAGGCCTATTTTCACTACCGGTGTCTGGATGTGAGCACGCTCAAAGAGCTTTCGCGCCGGTGGCGCCCAGAGGTATACAAGCAGTTCAAGAAAAAGCAGCGCCACACAGCGCTGGCCGATGTGCACGAGTCAATCGATGAACTCGTCCACTATCGCACGCATTTTTTGAGCCTGTCGTCAGGCAACGATACCCCCATTGCTTCGCCAGCGGAGCAGCCATGAACCTGCAGAACATCCTTTTTTCACAAGGGTTCGGTACGCGGCGCGTGTGTGCTGGGCTGGTGCAACAAGGGTTTGTGTCGGTTCACGGCCAAATTTGCCTCGACGCCATGGCGGAGTTCGATACCGACCAGCTGACGTTCACTGTGCAAGGCATTGATTGGCCATATCGGGAGCGGGCCTATCTGATGCTGCACAAGCCTTCTGGTTACGAATGTTCTCAGAAGCCTGGCATGTATCCCAGCATCTACACATTGCTGCCGGGACCTCTGCGCATGCGTGGCGGTGGGGCGGCAGCCGGCGTGCAAGCTGTGGGGCGTTTGGACCAAGACACCACCGGTCTGCTATTGCTCAGTGACGATGGCAAGTTTATCCATCGCATGAGCTCACCTCGTCACCATGTGCCCAAGGTCTATGAAGTCATCACGAAACACCCCATTGACACGCAGCAGGTGGATCGATTGCGGACAGGTGTGGTGTTGGACGACAGCCCTGTTCCCGTGAGGGCGGCAGCCGCTTTGGCGGTAGGCAATCACCTGTTGCACCTCACTCTGACTGAGGGTAAGTACCACCAAGTCAAGCGCATGCTGGCGGCTGTGGGCAATCGGGTGGATGGTTTGCACCGTGCGTCTATCGGCGACCTTCGCCTGGACACTGAACTTCCCAGTGGCCATTGGCGCTGGCTGACAGATGACGAGGTGAGTGCTCTGTATTCGCCTGGCCATGCAACAGCGCAGGGTTGACTGGAGTGCGCTTGAGGCTTCTTGTGCTGTTGGAGGTATGCTGAAGTCATGGGCCTGATCATTGATGCTTTTTGGCGCGCTGCGGTGTACTGCTTGCACCCCAGGGTTATTGCGCTCTCGTTTCTGCCGCTGATCCTGATGGTGGGCCTGTCTTTCGGATTGGGATACTTTTTCTGGGAGCCATCGGTGGTTTGGGTGACCGATTGGCTGCAAAGCAACGAGTTGGTCTCCATCGCGTTGGGATGGCTGGACTCTGTGGGTGCGAGCGCTTTGCGTGGCGTGATCGGACCTCTCATCGTTTTGACATTGGCCACGCCAGTGGTCGTCATTGCATCGTTGCTGCTGGTGGCTTTGATGATGACTCCGGCGATGGTTTCCTTGGTGGCAGAGCGTCGTTTTCCTGGCTTGGAGCGGAAGCATGGTGCCTCCTGGCTCGGGGGCGTGTTTTGGTCCTTGCTGTCAACGGCATTGGCGCTGCTTGCCATGTTGGCTTCATTGCCCTTGTGGCTGATTCCTCCGTTGATCATGATCCTTCCCCCTTTGATCTGGGGTTGGTTGACTTACCGTGTGTTTGCCTACGATGCATTGGCCGATCACGCCAGTGATTCAGAGCGCAAGCGCCTGTTCGCGGTCCACCGGCACCAGTTCTTGGTGCTGGGTGTGCTGTCGGGGTATCTGGGGGCCTTGCCCAGTGTGTTGTGGGCATCTGGGGCGATGTTCATCGCCATGGCACCTTTGCTGGTGCCTTTGGCTATCTGGATTTACACCTTGGTGTTTGCCTTTTCATCATTGTGGTTTGCCCACTTTGCTTTGGCGGCTTTGGACAAGGACAGAGCCAGGGAGGCGCAGTTGCCTGTGCCGAGACCCGCAGACACCAGCGTTCAAAAGCCGTTCGAAACGACTTCCGAGGCGGCGGTGCTGCCCCCGGATGTTTCTCCTCCGCGTATCACCTGAGTCCTTGATCCATGCCTTCTCTGCATTCCCCGGTTTTCGGTGCCTTGATCATCGGCGATGAAATTTTGTCTGGTCGCCGTGCTGACAAACATTTGCCTCAGCTCATCCAGATGCTGCAGGAAAGAGGGCTCAGCCTTTCCTATGCCCATTTGCTGGGGGATGATTCTGAACGTATCACCCTGCAGTTGCGGCAGATTTTTGCCACTTCAGATGTGGTGTTTTCTTTTGGAGGCATTGGTGCGACACCTGATGATCACACCCGACAATGCGCTGCTCAGGCCTTGGGGCAACCGCTGGTGCTTCATTCTGGTGCGCGAGACTTGATCAATGACCGCATGCGTGAGATGGCGCAACAACAGGGCAAACCGTTCTACCCCGACCATCCAGACCATTTGCATCGGCTGAACATGGGCGTGTTCCCCATTTCCGCTTCACTGATCCCTAACCCCTACAACAAGATTCCCGGGTTTTCGTGTACGGGGTCAGGAGGTGCAAGGGTGCATTTCGTTCCGGGATTTCCCGTGATGGCCTGGCCGATGGTGGCGTCGGTGCTTGACAGTGAGTACACCAAGTGGTTTGCCCCCGGTGCGTGGGTGGAGAAGTCGGTGATTGTCTATGGTGCCATGGAGGCCACCCTGACGCCGTTGATGGAGCAGATTGAGCGCGAGCACCCCGACATCAAAGTGTTCAGTTTGCCCAGCGTGGATCACCCGGTGCATGGGCGACATATCGAATTGGGTGTGAAGGGCAGGGCTGCACAGGTGGATGGTGCATTCGAGCATTTGCTTGCCGGACTTCGGTGCTTTGACTTGCAGCTTGGTCCAGAATTGGTGCATTGATTTGCGCTATAAAGGTGCATTTTGTGCACGTTAAGCGGGCAAATCGGTTGGTTTTGGGGCTTTGCGAAAATCAAACTTGTCTTTTTCGGTGCTGCTGAATGTGCACAATGGCGTACAAGCAGCGATGCTGCTTCATTCAGACCGCGTATTGGCATGGAAACTGCTAACTCCGACCTGATCGATTTCCAACCTGTAATCATCCCTTAGGAGATTTTTGATGGCCAAGACCGTCGCAGACGTGATGCAAATGGTGAAAGACAATGAAGTCAAGTTTGTTGACTTCCGCTTTACCGATACCCGTGGCAAGTGGCAGCACATCACTGCGCCAGTGTCCCAGTTTGACGAATCCAAGTTTGAAGAAGGCCAGGCTTTTGATGGGTCTTCCATCGCTGGCTGGAAAGGCATCGAAGCTTCCGACATGTTGCTGATGCCCGATGCAGGCAGCGCTTTCATTGATCCCTTTTTTGAAGAAACCACGCTGGTTCTGATCTGTGACGTGATCGAGCCCACCGACGGCAAGGCCTACGAGCGTGACCCACGTTCCATTGCCAAGCGCGCTGAGATGTACCTTAAATCCACTGGCTTGGGTGACACGGCTTACTTCGGTCCAGAACCAGAGTTTTTCCTGTTTGATGAAGTGCGTTGGAGCACTGAGCCCAACAACACCTTCTACGCCATTGACGAATACGAAGCCCCTTGGAACAGCGGCTCCAAGCTCGAAAACGGCAACCGTGGTCACCGTAACCGCGTCAAAGGAGGTTACTTCCCTGTTCCTCCCATTGACAGCACCCATGACTTGCGCAGCGAAATGTCATTGGTGTTGGAGTCTGTGGGCATCCCCGTTGAAGTGCACCACCACGAAGTGGCCGGTGCGGGTCAATGCGAAATCGGTACCAAGTTCTCCACATTGGTGGAGCGCGCCGACTGGACGCTGTTGCAAAAGTATGTGATCCAGAACGTCGCCAACACCTACGGCAAAACCGCCACTTTTATGCCCAAGCCCTACGCAGGCGACAACGGCTCTGGCATGCACGTTCACCAGTCCGTCTGGAAAGATGGCAAAAACCTGTTCGCTGGCAGTGGTTACGCTGGCCTGTCGGAATTTGCCTTGTATTACATCGGTGGCATCATCAAGCACGCCCGTGCCCTGAACGCCATCACCAACCCAGGCACCAACAGCTACAAACGTCTGGTGCCTCATTTCGAGGCTCCGGTGAAGCTGGCTTACTCTGCCAAGAACCGTTCTGCTTCCATTCGCATCCCCAATGTGGCCAGCGACAAGGCGCGCCGCGTTGAGGCCCGCTTCCCCGATCCTCTCTGCAACCCGTACCTTGGTTTTGCCGCATTGCTGATGGCCGGTCTGGACGGCGTACGCAACAAGATTCATCCTGGCGAGGCTGCCAGCAAAGACCTGTATCATCTGCCGCCCGAAGAGGACAAACTGGTGCCCACCGTGTGCTCCAGCCTTGACCAAGCGCTGGAAGCCCTCGACAAAGACCGCGCATTCCTGACCGAAGGTGGTGTGTTCACCGATGCCTGGATCGATTCCTACATCGAGCTCAAGATGCAAGAGGTCACCCGCAGCCGGGTAGAAGTCTCTCCTGTCGAGTACGACATGTATTTCAGCCTGTGATCCGTTTCATTCGGCATTGAAAAAGGACGACCTCGGTCGTCCTTTTTTTATCCGGGTGGCGGTTGATGTCCAGCAGCGGTTTTGGACATTTTTTGCGCGATACTGCTTCAGACTCCGCACAGCGCCTGGCTCTGGAGAAACCCATGCATCGAATCGATTCCCCCCGTGTTCTCTCTCTTTTTCGGCCGCTCATGGCTTGGGCCGTTTTCTCCCTAAGCTTGCCTGCTCTGGCCCAGAGCCAGATCTATCGGTGCGGTTCCGAATACACCAACAACCCGACGCCCGAGCAAAGAAAGACTTGCAAGTCGCTGGATGACGGCAACATCACCGTCATCCCGGCGCCCAAGGCCAAATCCCCTGCAGGGGCCGCCAAACCAGTTGCAACATCCTCGCCGATTTCTGAGCAGGCCAAGGTCGATCCCGCGGTGCAAAAGGCCCGGGACAGCGATGCCAAAGCCATTCTGGAGGCCGAGCAGCGGCGGGCCGAGCAGCGGCTGGCCGAGCTGCAGCGCGAGTACAACGCCGGTCAGCCCGAACGGCGAGGGGAAGAAGTGCGCAATCAGCAGCGTTACGCCGAACGGGTGGCGGCCCTCAAAGACAGCATTGCACGTGCAGAGGCCGATTTGGCCGGTATCCGCCGCGAGTTGATGCGTGTGGGGGGTAACACCGCCAGCGCTGCCAATCCGGCAATGTCTCTGCGTTGAGAATCCATGGCCAAACACCTCAAAAACAGCGATGCATTGGCGGTGCGTTTTCATGCACTGGATTTGCTGGCCACTCTGGTGGCTGTGGTCGGGACAGAGGGGCAGTTGCTGTATGTGAATGCTGCCCTGGAGGATGCCTTGGGTTTGTCCCGGCGCAGCGTGGGCAACATGCAGTTGGCCGATTTTTTCACCGACCCGGCTTTGCTGGTCAATGCATTGGCCGGTGCCAAAGACAACGAATTCGCCGCGTTGCGCTACGACACTTGGTTGCGATGCCTGCATCGTGAGCCCTTGCCGGTGCATGTCGTGGTGGCCCAGACCGATGTGCCCAGTGAAGTGATCGTCGAGCTTTTGCCACTGGAGCAGCAAACCCGCCAAGATCGCGAAGAGCGACTCATTGACCAAGCACAGGCCAACAAAGAACTCATTCGCAACCTGGCCCACGAGATCAAGAACCCTTTGGGAGGCATTCGGGGGGCGGCGCAGTTGCTGCAGATGGAGTTGGAGTCGCGCGAGCTGATCGAATACACCCAAGTCATCATCCACGAGGCCGACCGCCTTCAGACCCTGGTGGACCGTTTGCTGGCTCCGCACCGTCGCCCCCATGTGGTGGGGGATGTGAACATTCACGAAGTTTGTGAGCGCGTGCGTTCGCTCATCCTGGCGGAGTTTCCCAAAGGGTTGCGCGTGGTGCGGGACTATGACACCTCGCTACCCGAGTTCCGCGGTGACCGCGAGCAACTCATTCAGGCCGTGTTGAACATTGCGCACAACGCTGCCCAAGCCCTGGCTCAGCGAGTGGAGGCGGGCGATGCGTGCATCACCTTCAAAACCCGGGTGACCCGCCAGGTGACCTTTGGCAAGCAACGCTATCGCTTGGCACTGGAATTGCATGTCATCGACAACGGGCCCGGCGTGCCGGACTCGATCAAGGACCGCATTTTTTATCCCCTGGTGTCAGGACGGGATGGCGGTTCAGGGCTTGGGCTGACGTTGGCACAAACTTTTGTCCAGCAGCATCACGGTCTGATCGAGTGTGACAGCGTCGAGGGCCGTACCGACTTCAAGATTCTGATTCCCCTGCCTTGAAGTCGGTTGGGAGCGCGACACGAGGCGACAACCGGCAGGGGAATCGACAAAGGAACCGTGCGCATGAAACCCATCTGGATCGTGGATGACGATCAGTCCATCCGATTCGTCCTCGAAAAGGCGCTCCTGCGCGAGAACCTGCCCACCCGCAGTTTCATCAATCCCCAGGAAGTCTTGGCCGCTCTGAGCGACGGCAACGACGAGCAGGGCCCTCAGGTGCTGGTCAGTGACATTCGCATGCCGGGCGGCTCGGGCTTGGATCTGCTGGACAAAGTCAAGAAAAAACTTCCTGGCTTGCCTGTCATCATCATGACGGCATTTTCCGATCTGGACAGCGCGGTGTCTGCCTTCCAGGGAGGGGCTTTCGAGTACCTGCCCAAGCCGTTTGACCTGCCCAAGGCCGTGGAGTTGATTCGCCGGGCCGTGGAAGAGAGCCAGCGCGAAGAAGTGTCTGAGGAGCGCATGGCCGCTGCGCCTGAAATGCTGGGCCAGGCACCCGCCATGCAGGACGTGTTCCGTGCCATCGGTCGGCTGAGTCAGAGCAATGTCACCGTCATGATCACAGGCGAGTCTGGCTCCGGCAAAGAGCTGGTGGCCCGTGCCCTGCACAAGCATTCGCCTCGTGCCAACGGGCCATTTGTGGCCATCAACACAGCTGCCATTCCCAAAGACTTGCTGGAAAGCGAGTTGTTCGGACATGAGCGCGGTGCATTCACCGGGGCACAGACCATGCGCCGGGGGCGTTTCGAGCAGGCGGATGGTGGCACGTTGTTTCTGGACGAAATCGGTGACATGCCCTTTGACCTGCAGACCCGCTTGTTGCGGGTGCTGTCCGATGGGCATTTCTACCGCGTGGGCGGACACAGCGCTGTCAAGGCCAACGTGCGGGTCATCGCGGCAACCCACCAGAACCTGGAACAGCGGGTGAAGGAGGGGGTGTTCCGCGAGGACTTGTTCCACCGGTTGAATGTCATTCGCCTGCGCCTGCCTGCTTTGCGAGAGCGACGCGAAGACGTGCCCATGCTCACCCGCCACTTTCTGGTCCAGAGTGCAAAACAATTGGATGTGGAGCCCAAGCGCATCTCGGAAGCCGCGTTGCAACGCCTGGCCACGTTTGACTTTCCCGGCAACGTGCGCCAGCTGGAGAACGTGTGCCACTGGCTCACCGTCATGGCACCTGCGCAGGTGATCGATGAGAAAGATCTGCCCCCCGAGGTGCTGGCCACCCCTGCGCTGCGAGCAGAACCCCTGACCGAGCCTGTCGCACAGCCCCAGACCGTCGTGGCGGCTGCGGCGGTCTTGTCTGCTTCCCCTCTGCCCGCACCGCTCACGGTGCCTGCGCCGATGATGGCATCGGGGGCTCCGTCTGGCGCCATGCCAGAGCCGGTTCCGATGGCGGCTTTGGCCAGTGCCGATACCCCGACGCCTGCGTCAGTGGGATGGGAGCAAGGGCTTCAGGTCGAGGCCATGGGCCTGTTGGAATCGGGCCGCTTGGATGTGTGGGACGTGCTGACCCGCCGCTTCGAGACCAAGCTGATCCAGACCGCTTTGGCCAACACCCGGGGCCGCCGCATCGAAGCGGCCCACAAGTTGGGCATCGGTCGCAACACCATCACCCGCAAGATTCAGGAGTTGAATTTGGAATAAAACGGCCTTCAGCGCTTGATGGTATTGCGCTGACAGCTATAAAAAACGCAAATTCTCAAAGGCTCAGCGTCAGCACCACGGGTGCATGGTCGCTGGGCCTTTCGTTTTTGCGGGGCAGTTTGTCCACGGCGCAGGCCGTGGCCAGGGGTTTGAGGGCATGGCTGATCAGCACGTGGTCGATGCGCAGGCCCCGGTTGCGGCGGAAGGCGAATTCCCGGTAGTCCCACCAACTGAAGTTCTTCTCGGGCTGGGGGAACAGGCGAACGCTGTCATGCAGACCCAGGTCGATCAGCGCTTGCAGGTGGGTGCGTTCTTCGGAGGTGCAGTGGATGGTTTCGCGCAAACCGTCCGGGTCCCACACATCGGCATCATCGAAAGTGATGTTGTAGTCCCCCATCAGCACCAGGCGCTGGTGTTGGGTCAGCTCGGTTTTCACCCAGCCGCGCAAGGCCTGCAGCCAGCGCATCTTGTAGGCGAACTTGTCGCTGCCCGGCGCCTGACCGTTGGGAAAATAGGCCCCGATCACCCGCAGCGGGTCGCCTTGGCCGCTGGCCAGCGTGCCCGCAATCACCCGAGAGTGCTCGTCTTCGAACCCTGGAATGTTTTTCACCACCTCGGTGGCCGCTGTGCGTGAGATCAGTGCCACGCCGTTGTAGGTTTTTTGCCCGAACCACTGGGTCTGGTAGCCCGCTTCGGCAAAGGCGGTCACCGGGAACTTGTCATCCGACATTTTCAGCTCCTGCAGGGCCAATATGTCGATCGGGGCCCCGGCCGTGGCCTGTGCGGCCAGCCATTCCAGCACCTGTGGCAGCCGCACGGCCAGGGAGTTGACGTTCCAGGTGGCTATTTTCATATTCAAAATGGGCTGTCAGGGTTTGATGGTATTGGAAAGTATGCTTCTGATTCTGGCGGTGTGTCAGAGGTGGAGTGCGGCCATGGCTCCCACCGCAACGCCCACACCCCCAGCCGCAAACATGGCGTGTTCCAGCCACTTTTTGCGCGTCAGCAGGGCGATGGCGGCCAGGGCGATGGAGATCTGCAAGGCCGTGGTGGCCTGGGCCCATCGGTGGTGTTGGTGCATTTGCTCGTCGGAGCGGAGATCCCACTCCCGTGCTTCGGCTTCCAAGCCTTCGGCCACAGCCTTGATGTCGTTCTTCTCTTTTTCGTAGCGTTCGACTTTGGTCTGGTACGTCGGCTTTTTGTCGTCAGGCGCCAGGTCGCGGGCGAGTTCTGCCAGGGACTGCTTGGTGCTTTTGGACTGGAAATAATTCCACTGGTTGGACGCCTCGGTCTTTTTGATGGCCGCGTTGTTTTTGTACAGCCCCGCGTTGGCCTGTGTGGCACCGCCCATGTAGCCAAACAGGGCGCCCACCGTGGCGACGATGGCGGTGAACAGCGCGATCTGGTTGGTCATCCGCTTGGTGTCGGCGTCTTCGGGGTGGTGACCGCCGTGGGCACCGTGCTGGGCGTGTTCCAGTTCGTGGTCGTGTGGACCGTGAACATGAAAGCCGTGTCCTGACATTTTCAAATTCCTTGGGAGCGTGAGTAAGTGACGAAGCTGAACGGCAGGCCTTGGGCGCTCACATGGTGTTCGCGTCGGGTTTCCTGCCACTCAGCGCCCAAGGTGGGGGCGAAGGCGTCGCCTTCAAAGTCGGCGTCGATCTCGGTGACCACCACCTCATGGGCCTGCGGCAGGGCCTTGGCGTAGACCTGGGCACCTCCGATCACCCAAACCACAGGGTGATGCCTCCAGGAAGACAGCGCACTTTCCATGCTGGAAAAGCGCTGAACGCCATTTTCATGAAATTTTTCATCCCTTGTCAGCACCGCATTGGCCCTGCCAGGCAGGGGGCGGAAGCGGGGAGGCAGCGATTCCCAGGTGCGCCGTCCCATCAGCACGGGGCAGCCCAGCGTGGTGCGTTTGAAGTGCGCCAGGTCCTCTGGCAGGTGCCAGGGCATGGCGTTGTCGCGGCCAATCACGCCGTTGCGGGCGCGGGCGTAAATCAGGTTCAGGCGCATGGTGGAGGGGTCAGTGGCCAGAAGAGGGGGACAGGTCTAGGGTGTAGGTGCGAAACACACGGTCTTGCACCCAGCCCATGTTTTCATACAAGGCTTGTGCCGCGTGGTTGGTGTGCGCCGTGGTCAGGTCCATTCGGGCCATGCCGTCGCAACGTCCACGCTCGGCCGCTGCGGTCAGCAGGGCCCGGGCAACGCCTTGTTTCCGGTGTGTGGGTGACACGAACAGGTCGTACAGCGTGTAGATGGGCTGCGCCAGCACCGAGCAAAAGCTGGGATACAGCTGGCAAAAGCCTGCCAGTGTGGCGTCGGGCATTTCCGCCACCAGCACCACCGATTCCGAGCGGGCCCACCGCGTGGCCAGAAACTCGCGCGCCAGCGCCAGATCGGCAGGCTGTTCGTAAAAGCGCCGGTAGGCGTCGAACAACGGCGCCAGCGCTTCCAGGTCCGTGGCGGTGGAAGGGCGTATCCGGGGTTTCATGACACGGAGGCCTTGCGGGGGGGCATCAGCACGGCCGCAATGGCTGACATCACCAGAGCGACGGCCACGAAGTCCTGCCAATGGGGCCATTCGCCCACGATGACGGTCGCACTGAGTGTGCCGATGAGGGGAATGGCCATCACGCTCATGGCGCTGGTGGCCGGGGGCAGGTTGCGCGCCAGCCCGAACCAGATGATTTGCGCAAACCCGTAGTTGATGACCACGCCATAGACCAGACTGCCCCACATGCCGGAACTGAAGTGAAAGCTGGGAAGCGGCTCGAACACCGCCGCCAAGACCCAGACGCAGGCGCATGTCAGCAACATCATCCACACCACCAGTGCCTCGGTGGGCAAGGTGAGCGCGGCACGGCGCATCATCAACGTGCCCAAGGCCCAGCTCAGGGCTGCCAATTCCATCCACAGCACGCCCAGGGGGCGGCCCGCCAGGTTTTGCAGTTCGTTGGCCATCAGCAAACCGATGGCAAGGGCCACTGCCACCGTGGCCCACACCACACGGCGGTTCAGTGCCTGGCCAAAAAACGCGGCACCCAGCAGCACGGTCCAGATGGGCATGGTGAAGCCCAGAATCGCCGCTCGCCCCGAGCTGAGCTCCTTGAGCCCGAAGATGGAAATGGTGTGCCAGCCCAGCATGTTGGGCAAGGCCAGCAGGGCCACGGTGCGCCATTCGGCCCCGGCAGGCCACATGCGCAGGCCCTTGTATCGGAAAAACACAAACAGCCAAGCAGCCCCGAGGGTCATCGTGATGGCCCGGAAGTACAGGGGCGACAGCTCACGCAGCGACAGCTTCATCATGGGCCAGTTCACGCCCCACATGAGCGTGAGCGCCACGAGGGCCAGTAGTTGCTTGCGTGTCAGCACGGGCTGTGCTCAGACCGCCACAGGGGCCTTGATGGCGGGGTGGGGGTCGTAGCCCGTCACCTCGAAGTCTTCAAACCGGTAGTCGAAGATGCTGTCGGGGCGGCGTTTGATGTGCAGCGTGGGGTAAGGCCGGGGCTCGCGGCTCAGCTGCAGTTTCACCTGCTCCACGTGGTTGCTGTAAATGTGGCAATCGCCACCGGTCCAGATGAAGTCGCCCACGTCCAGGTCGCACTGCTGCGCCACCATGTGTGTCAGCAACGCGTAGCTGGCGATGTTGAAGGGCACGCCCAGGAAAATGTCGGCGCTGCGCTGGTACAACTGGCAGCTCAGTTTGCCTTTGCCGCCGGGGGCGGTGGCCGGTGCCACGTAAAACTGAAAGAAGGCGTGGCAAGGCATCAGCGCCATCTGGTCCAGCTCGGCCACGTTCCAGGCGCTGACGATGATGCGGCGCGAGTCGGGGTTGGTTTTCAGGGTTTGGATGACCTCTGAAATCTGATCAATGTGCGTGCCGTCCGCCTTGGGCCAGCTGCGCCACTGCACGCCATACACCGGCCCCAGGCTGCCGTCTTCGCGGGCCCATTCGTCCCAGATGGTCACGCCGTGGGCGCGCAGGTCGTTGTTGTTACTGGAGCCGGTCAGGAACCACAGCAGCTCGTGGACGATGGACTTGAGGTGCACCTTTTTGGTCGTGACGAGAGGAAACCCTTCGCTCAGGTCAAACCGCATCTGGTGGCCAAACACGCTGGTGGTCCCCGTCCCCGTCCGGTCTGCCTTGAACACACCCTGGGTGTGCACCAGGCGCATGAAGTCTTCGTATTGGGTGCGGATGGGCTGGGTGGAATGCGTCATGGGCAAAGCCACCGGCAGGCGGCACCTGAGCGGTTGCACAAAAGAAGAGAAGAGGGGGGTGACGAGCCTTGACCCCGGCACTGGATTCACAGTTAGGGCTGCTTGGTTCCCCACCTGACCCGGTTGGCCGCTTCACCATGCGGGAAGGCCCGTCAAGGTGGATTGTAGCCGCCCTCGACTGGGGCCCGGGCAAGAAGCGCAAGCCCTAGAATCGCCCCCCATGTCCTACGTCGTCCTGGCCCGCAAGTACCGCCCCAAGCATTTCGGTGAAATGGTGGGGCAGGAGCACGTGGTCACGGCCCTGGGCAATGCGCTCACCACCCAGCGCCTGCACCACGCCTACCTGTTCACCGGCACGCGTGGCGTGGGCAAAACCACGGTGTCGCGCATTTTGGCCAAGTCGCTCAATTGCGTGGGCCCGGACGGGCAAGGGGGCATCACTGCCACACCTTGTGGCGTGTGTCCGGCCTGCACTGACATCGACAGTGGCCGGTTTGTGGATTACACCGAGCTGGATGCCGCCAGCAACCGGGGCGTGGACGAGGTGCAGGCCCTGCTGGAGCAGGCGGTGTACAAGCCCGTGCAGGGGCGCTTCAAGGTCTTCATGATCGACGAAGTGCACATGCTGACCAACACGGCGTTCAACGCCATGTTGAAGACGCTGGAAGAACCGCCCGAGTACTTGAAATTTGTGCTGGCCACCACCGACCCGCAAAAGGTGCCCGTCACCGTGCTCAGCCGCTGTCTGCAGTTCAACCTGCGGCCCATGGCCCCTGAAACCGTGTTCGAGCACCTGGGCACCGTGCTGCAGGCCGAGGGTGTGGCATCGGAGCCCTCTGCCTTGCGCTTGCTTGCCCGTGCGGCGCGTGGCTCCATGCGCGATGCCCTCAGCCTGACCGATCAGGCCATTGCTTTCGGCGGTGGCCAGTTGCAGGAGACCACTGTGCGCCAGATGCTGGGCGCGGTGGGCCGCCACCATGTGTTTGCCCTCATTGCCGCGTTGGCTGAAAGCGATGGTGCCACTGTGGTGGCCACAGTGGATGGCTTGCGCAAACAGGGCCTGAGCGCTGCCTCCACGCTGGAGGAAATGACCCACATCCTGCAGCGCATGGCTGTGGCCCAGCTCACCCACGCTCGGCCCGATCCCGCTGACCCCGAAGCGCCCGAGGTGGCCCGTCTGGCGGGGTTGTTGCCAGCCGATCAGACGCAACTGCTCTACAGCCTGTGTTTGCATGGCCGCACCGAATTGGGTCTGGCTCCCGATGAATATGCCGCGCTGCTGATGGTGCTGCTGCGCCTCCTGGCTTTCCAGCCCGCTGGGCAACGCGTTCTGGCAGAAAAAAAAAGCCTGACGCTGGCCGCTGAGGTTGTCCCGGCCGTGTCTCAGGCCCCTGCGGCGGCCTCGACGCCTGTGCCGCCTCCTGTGGCACTTGGCGCACCTGATGACCCGGTTGCCAGGGTGGCGAGCGGTCCTGCATCGGTGATCAGCGAACCGGTGTCCCTTCAGCCGCTGCCTGTCCGTCAGACGCCGCCACCCATGGCTGCTGTGCCAGTGGTGGACGCATCGGTGCCCCGGACTTTGGGGGGGGAATATGAGGAAAAATCGCTCCCAGCGCAATCCAGTCAAGCGATGGATGCTACGGAAGTTACGCCCATTCCTGTGCGTTCGCAGCCTGAGCCCCGACGTGTGGAGCTCGCTGCCCCCGAAGGTCGCTTGCCGCAGGTGTGCGCCACGGCGGATGGCGATTTTTGGCACGGGCTGGTGCTGACCATGGCGAAAGCCGAAACGGTGGGTGCGTTGGTGCGCGAGCTGGCCCTGCAATCGCAACTGCTGGCCCGCGACGACAGCGCCGAACCTGCCCACTGGCTGCTGCGGGTGGAGAATGCCAGTCTCAACCAACCCAGTGCCCGCGACCGCTTGCAGGCCGCACTGGCTCAGCACGGGCACCGGGTCAAACTGGCGGTGGAAGTGGGCACGGTGTCGGACACCCCTGCCCGCCGTCAGGCTGCTGCGGCAGCGCAGCGTCAGGAAGAGGCGGAGCGCAGCATCCGCCAGGATCCTTTTGTGCAGGCCATGGTGCGTGACTTTGGCGGCAGAATCGTGCCCGGTACGCTCAAGCCCGTCACACCGTAACCCCAATTGTTTTTTTATTTCCAAGGAATGCCATGTTCAACAAAGGACAACTCGCCGGACTCATGAAACAGGCCCAGGCCATGCAAGACAACCTGAAGAAGGCGCAGGATGAGCTGGGCAACATCGAGGTCACTGGCGAGTCGGGCGCGGGCCTGGTGAAGGTGGTCATGACCTGCAAGCACGATGTCAAACGCGTCACCATCGACCCTTCTCTGTTGGTCGACGACAAGGACATGCTGGAAGATTTGGTGGCCGCAGCCTTCAACGCTGCCGTGCGCAAGGCCGAAGACACCAGCCAGGAAAAGATGGGCAAGATCACCGCCGGCATGCCAGGTCTGCCTGGTGGCATGAAGTTTCCCTTCTGAACCCGTCAGCACTTGGCCGACTCCCATTCGCTTGATGCGCTGACCGAGGCGTTGCGTCGCTTGCCCGGTGTCGGCGCCAAGTCGGCTGCCCGCATGGCGTTTCACCTTTTGCAGCATGACCGTGCGGGTGCGTTGCAGCTGGCCACCACCCTCAGCCAGGCGGTGGACCAGGTGCGGCACTGTGAGCTGTGCCACACCTTCACCGAGGCACTGGTGTGCAGCACCTGCCTGGACCCTGCCCGTGACCGCACCCAGTTGTGTGTGGTGGAGACCCCGGCTGACCAGGCTGCGCTGGAGCGGACCGGCGCTTACAAGGGGCTGTATTTCGTGTTGATGGGCAAACTCAGCCCACTGGACGGCATCGGTCCGCACGACATCGGGCTGCAGAGGCTGTTCGACCGGTTGGGTGGAACGGATCACCCCACCCTGGCGCATGAGTTTCCTCCCGTGGAAGAGGTGATTCTGGCCACCAATTTCACGGCTGAGGGTGAGTCCACTGCCCATGTCATTGCGCAGGCACTGCGCTCGACCGACATCCAAGTCACCCGCCTGTCGCGTGGTGTGCCCGTGGGCAGCGAGTTGGAGTATGTGGATTTGGGCACCATTGCCCATGCCCTTGTGGACCGCCGCTCCACGTCCGCCTGAGTGGGCGGTGTTTTTTGCAAAAAGGGAGCCGATGCCATGACCTCGCATTTCACGGTGGCCCACTGGTGTGTGCTGGTGGCCGCCATGTTGCCCTGGGTGTGCGCAGGCATTGCCAAATCGGGCACCTTTGGCAAGCCCCGGCGGGAGGGGGGGTACGACAACCACAACCCCCGTGCCTGGGCTGCCGCGCAGACCGATTGGCGCGCACGGGCCAATGCGGCACAGGCCAACAGTTTTGAGGCTTTGCCTTTTTTCATTGGTGCGGTGGTGATCGCCCACCAGTTGCATGCGCCCCAGATGAGGTTGGACGTGCTGGCGTTTTTGTTTGTGGTCACCCGGCTGATTTACATCTTCATGTACCTTGCCGATCTGGCCACGGCTCGCAGCCTGGCGTGGACCGTGGCCCTGGGGCTGAACATCGCCATCCTGTTCAGCGGGACCTGAGAGGTTTCAACCCTGGGAGGTCCACCCCCCTGATCGCTAGGGGAAACCCGCTGAGGGCTGGTCCTGATGCGGTGCAGCAAACACCCGTTTAGCCTTGTGGGTGTGTTCAACTGGCTTTTTTCTCCCTCTCGGCAACCCACCCGGCGTGCTGTGGTGCAAACACTGCTGGGCGGCGTTGTGCTGCCGTGGCCGCCCATGGAGTCTTCGGAGGGGATGCAAAGCGAGTCCCGATTGGCCCAGCCATTGACGTTGGCAGTTGCCCAGCCTCATGCCTTGGTGCATTTGCCCGTGTTCCTGGCAAATGTGCTGGGCTTTTTTCAGGCCGAAGGGCTGGACGTGAAGTTGGTCGATCACGTCACCGAAGAAAAGGCGGTGCAGGCCGTGCTCAAGGGGGCTGCCAGTGTGGCCGTGTGTGCCTACTCTTTGACTTTTACCCCTCAGGCCCGCGAGGTGGATTGGCAGGCATTCTTGCTGCCGCTTCGAGTGCCCCAGGTGGTGCTGGGGACTTCACTGAAGACCATGGGGCCCTACCGCTCCCCCGCCGACTTGCGGGGGCGTCGGGTGGGGGGGCTGGCGTCCACACCTCCCAGTCATCTGGTGGTGCGGGCGTTGTTGCGCAATGCCAGGCTTGATCCGGGTGACGTGACCTGGGTGACCGCTTCGGGACAAGATGAGCTCTTGTCGCGTTTTCGGGCCGGAGAGCTGGACGCCTTGAGTGTGGGGGAGCCTCTGGCCACCCTGCTGGAGCAGCGTGGTGAAATGCGTGTGTTGGCCGATACCCGGTCCGTGCATGGCACCCGTGAATTGCTGGGTGGACTGGTGCCGGGGAGTGCCTTGTGTGCCCCGTCTGCGTGGGTGGCCGCCCATGCGAAGCAATGCCAGGCGCTGGCCAATGGAGTGGTTCATGCGTTGAAATGGTTGCAGACGGCAGGTCCAGCCGATCTGATCAAGGCGCTGCCCGATGCGACCCTGGGGGCTGATCGCGCCTTGTTTCTCGCCGCTTTCGAGAAAACCAGGGGCGGTTTTTCTGCTGACGGCTTGTTTTCAGCAGATGCCGTTCACGCCGCGTGGGCGGTGCACAAACGGTTGAACGCCCTGTCACCCGAAACAGCCTTCAGTTTGGATCGCACCCACACCAATCAGTTTGCACTCAAGGCCAAGGCCCGTTTTCGGGCATGAACAGGGAGGGCCCCTGCGGCTTCATTTGCGCTTGACCGGGCGAGACGATTTGCCAGGTTTTCGGCTGGGTTTGGCCTCGACTGAGGTGCGCTTGCTGGTGGGGTTTGCCGATTTGACGTTGTCGCGCCTGGGTGACCCTGCGGTGCTTTTGCCGGATGAACCAGACACCGCTGCAGGGCGGGGCGTGAACGCCACCAGGGTTTGCCCCGCTTTCAGGACCGCATGGGCGCCCAGTTTGTTCCACTGGGCCAGTTCCGAGGCGCTCACCCCCAAGCGGCTGGCCAGTGTTGACAAGTTTTCACCTTTTCGGGCTTTGACACTGCGTTTGACCAATACCACCTCTGGCTGCAGTTGCAGGTGGGCGTTGTCGGCCAGATGACCAGGCACCTCCGTGGTGTGTTCGCTGGGGCGGGGCACCAGCAAGGTGGACCCGGCTCGGACCAGCATGCGTGGCGGGATGTTGTTCAGGTTGCGCAATTCCGGCTCCGACATGCCCACGCGTCTCGCGATGTCGGCCGTCCGCATGTGGGACGGCACGGCCCAGGCAGTCCAAGTTGCCAACGGCCCGATGTGAAATTGCAGGTTGCGCTTGAAGACACTGGCGTTGTCCCAAGGCAGCAGGACGTATGGGGTTCCAGACGCCAGGATGACGGGGCGGTGGATGGATGGGTTCAGTGCACGAAAATCGGCTTCGTCCACCTCTGCCAGCCGCGCCGCCAGGGTCACGTCCATGTCCCGTGTGATGGGAACCGTGTCAAAAAACGGGTGGTTTTCGATGTTCGGCAGTTTTGCGTTGAAAGCCCCAGGGTTGGCCACGATGTTCTTGATGGCTTGCAGTTTGGGGACATACATGCGCGTTTCCTGCGGCATGGTGATGTCTTCGTAGCCTGTGGGCAAACCCTTCTTTTCATTGCGCTCGATGGCCCGCTTCACACTGCCTTGGCCCCAGTTGTAGGCGGCCAGGGCCAGGTGCCAGTCGTTGAACATGCCGTGCAGCATCTGGAGGTAATCCAGGGCTGCCCGGGTGGAGGCCAGCACGTCGCGGCGGTCGTCTCGGAAGGCGTTTTGCTTCAGGTCGTAATCTTTGCCGGTGGCGGGCATGAATTGCCACATGCCAGCAGCTTTGGCCTGCGACACGGCCTGGGGGTTGAAGGCACTTTCAATAAAGGGCAGCAGCGCCAGCTCGGTGGGCATGTTGCGGCGCTCCAGTTCCTCGACGATGTGGAACAGGTATTTGCGCGACCGCTCCGTCATGCGTCCGATGTATTCGGGTCGGGCCGAATACCACTGTTCTTGGTTGTGCACCCCATCGTTTTGCAGGTCGGGCATGCCGAAGCCGCGCCGGATCCGTTCCCACAAATCCGCCGGGGCCCACAACGTTGCGACCGTGGACCCGTTGGCTTGCCCCTCTTCTATGGCTTGCAGCGGGCTTTTGGGCCATACGGGTGAGCGCATGCCAAGCCGTGGGGCCGTGTGTTGTGGCGAGACGCCTCCGCTTTCCACAGAGGCAGACGGGCTTTGGGTGGGAATCTGTGTGGTGGCACACCCTGCCAGTACCCAGGTCGCCAGCAACACCATCCATCGAGTGGAGAGCAGGGCACGAGTCCAGCGGGCTTGCAGGAGACTGAAATTGGGCATGCGGGTCATCGAAAGTTGTTTTTCCATTCGCGCAAGGCCGCGAAAACTGCCGAGTCATTCTTGGCGGAAGGTGAATGGCGCCGGGCCGCCTCAACCAGTGCCGGTTGACGCACCCTGAGGAAGGGGTTGACTGCCTTTTCGCGGTCCATGCGACTGGGCAGTGTGGGCCGCCCCTGGCTTCGGCGCGCCTCGCTTTCGGCTTGCCATGCGTGCAAGGCCGCGTTGTCGGGGTCCACTGCGGCCGCAAACCGGAGGTTGCTCAGGGTGTATTCGTGCGTGCAGCACACCCAAGTCTCATCGGGCAAGGTGGCCAGTTTGTCCAGCGACGCCAGCATTTGGTCTGGTGTGCCTTCGAACAATCGACCGCATCCACCAGAAAAAAGCGTGTCTCCGCAGAACAGCCAAGGCGGCGTGGTCCCTTCTCGGTTGTACGCGACGTATGCGACATGGTCGGCGGTGTGTCCCGGGACGTCGTAGACCTGCCAGTCAAGGCCCAGCAGCTCGAAGCGGCTGCCTTCCCACACTCGCTCGCAGTCCATGTCAGCCCATTCGCCCGCAGGGCCCAGCACCTTTGCCCCCGTGGCCTGCCGCAGGTCCTTGACACCTCCTGTGTGGTCGGCATGGTGGTGGGTTACTAGAATGGCTTCGGCCTGCAGGCGGTGGGTGTGCAGGTATGTCATCACAGGTTCACTCTCACCCGGGTCCACCACCACGGCGGATGTACCGTTGTGAAGAACCCAGATGTAGTTGTCGGCAAACGCAGGAACAGGGTGCAGAACCATGGATGTCGTGTGGAAAAACGCCGGGTGTGGCTTGCAGGCGAAGTGGAAGGTCGGTGCGGGCGTGGCAAAAACCCGGCAGGGGGTGAGTGGCCTGTGCGCCGGGGTTGACGCGCCTTCACGGTGATGCCGCTGTATGCAGCCTGAAATTATAAGTTTGGACGCTTGGTGGTCTACGCCACCCGGACAGCGTCTTTTGTCGTGGCAGCAAGCCCGGTTTGACGAGGCAGTGGCCGATATGTTTGGCTTCAATGCCTTGCAGCTTGGGGTGCCAGAGTTGGCGGCTTTGCGCGCCAACCGCATGCCTCACCGGTGGCTCTCGCTCATCCATTCGGAGGTGGCGGTGGATGTTCCCGATGCACCGTTGGCGCGAGGTGGCTGTGTGCTTGTGACCGATCCTGCAGCCCTGCCGTTCCCGGATGCCAGTCTGGATTTGGTGGTGTTGCCTCACACCCTGGAGTTGTGTGCCGATCCTCATACCGCCTTGCGCGAAGTGGACCGCGTGTTGCGCCCCGAGGGTCGCGTGGTGCTGTCGGGGTTCAATCCCGTCAGCCTCTGGGGGATGCGCCAGTACCGAGCCCATCTGAGCGCACGTCTGGGTTTGCCTCGCAGCGGGGGATCGCGTCTTTATCTGCCACGTGCGGGTGACTTCTTGACCCACTGGCGCTTGCGCGATTGGTTGCGCTTGCTGAGTTTTGATGTGGAAGCCACGCGGTTTGGGGTGTATCAGCCTGCGGTGCGAACCGACCGGTGGCTCAAGCGCTTCGAGTGGCTGGACCATCTGGGTGGTCGCTGGTGGCCCGTGTTCGGGGCAGTCTATTTTCTGGTTGCAGTCAAGCGGGTGCACGGTACCCGCCTGCTGGGGCCAGCCTGGAAACCTTATCGCCGTGTGGCCTCCGTGCGGCCTGCGGCAGTGGCCGGTCGCCACAGTGCACACTTTTCGGCGGAATCGGCAACGGTTTCAGTCCAGACGAACGAGAAAGAAAATCCATTTTGAACAAAGTGCATATTTACACCGACGGTGCCTGCAAAGGCAATCCCGGTCCCGGGGGCTGGGGGGTCTGGCTCAAGTCCGGTGTCCACGAGCGGGAGCTGTGTGGCGGAGAGACGGAGACCACCAACAACCGCATGGAACTGATGGCGGTGATCCAGGCGCTCTCCGCGTTGAAGCGCCCTTGTGACGTGTTGTTGCACCTGGACAGTGAGTATGTGCGCAAGGGCATCACCGAGTGGATACGCGGCTGGAAGGCCAAAGGCTGGAAAACGGCGGCCAACCAGCCCGTGAAGAATGCGGACCTCTGGCAGCGGCTGGACGCACTGGTGTCACAGGGGGGGCACAAAATCGAGTGGAAATGGGTCAAGGGGCACGCGGGTGATCCAGGCAACGAGAAAGCCGATGCCTTGGCCAACCAAGGCGTGCCCAGGCGTGGATGACCTGGTGGCCGAATTTTCCCGCGAGCCCGAAGGGACACGTGCTTCGATAAATTCAACCGATTGACCCCGATTTCCGATCCGGTAACGACATGGCAAACAAAGCGATTTATGGTGTGACGGTGGCCGCTGGCTTGTTGCTGGCATTGGCCGGAGCATGGTGGGTGCAGAACAAGCCTTCCGATGCTTCCGGTGGTGCGCAGGCGGCCTTGACCAAGGGCGATGTTCCCAGTGGCGCCCGTGCAGGAGGCGGAGGGCGCGTGCCTGGGGTGGAAGTGACCACGGTCAAGACCACCCGTTTGCAGGACGACACCCAGGCGGTGGGGACGCTCAAATCGCGCCAGAGCGTGATGCTTCGACCCGAAGTGGCCGGTCGTGTCTCCCAGATTGCATTCGCTGACGGTGCCCGGGTGCGCAAAGGTCAGTTGCTTGTGCAGCTCGACGACGTGTTGGAGCGGGCCGAATTGAGCCAGGCGCAGGCGCAGGTGTCGATTGCCCGCGCCAACCTCAAGCGCAACCAAGAGCTGCTCGCCGAGAAGTTCGTGGCTCCCAGGGTGGTGGAGGAAAGCCAAGCGAGTTTGCAAGTGGCCGAGGCACAGCTGGCTTTGGCCCAGGCGCGGTTGGGGAGAATGCGCATCGTCGCGCCGTTCGATGGCACCGTGGGCATTCGCACCGTCAACCTCGGTGACTACGTGAAGGATGGTGCCGATCTGGTGAACCTGGAAGACAGCAGCAGCCTTTACGTAGATTTCCGCGTGCCTGAACGTTTTCAGAGCAAGTTGGCCACCGGCCAGACCGTCAAGGTCGAGCTGGACGCACTGCCGGGACAGGTGTTTCACGCCAAGGTGCAGGCGCTGGACCCTCTGGTGGATGCCAACGGACGTTCGGTGTCGGTGCGTGCGGTATTGCCGGGGATGGGGCAATCGGCGTTGCGCTCCGGCATGTTTGCCCGCACCACCACCGTGTTCTCCGTATCCGATGCGGCCTTGATGGTTCCCGAAGAGGCCATCGTGCCGCAGGGAGGCAAGCAGTTCGTTTTCGTGATCGAATCCGAAGGGGAGGGAGAGACCCGGAAACAAACCTCGCGCAAAGTGGAGGTGAAGCTGGGCGTGCGCAGCAACGCCCAGGTGCAGTTGCTGTCGGGTGTCAAAGAGGGGGACACCGTCGTGGTCGCGGGCCAGCAGCGGTTGCAGAAAGACGGCACAGAGGTCCGCGTGGTGGACATGTCCGGCCCTTCCGGCGGTAAAAAAAGCCCCGGTATGCCGAAATCGCCCGAAGGCGCGGTGCCGGCGTCCCAGGGTGCGCCTGCCAAGACCTGACAGGGGGCTTCCATGCAATTGCCTGAAATTTCCATCCGCCGCCCGGTGTTTGCCACCGTGCTGTCGTTGCTGGTGCTGTTGGTGGGGTGGGTGTCGTTCAACGGCCTGACCGTGCGGGAATACCCCAAGATCGACGAGCCCATCGTCACCGTGACCACCCGGTTGGCCGGCGCTTCCAGCGAGGTGGTGGAATCGCAACTGACCAAGGTCATCGAAGACTCTGTGGCGGGGATTGAAGGGGTGGATGTGATCACGTCCGTGAGCCGCCAGGAGCAAAGCCAGATCACCGTGAAATTTGCCCTGGAGCGCGATCCAGACTCTGCCGCGGCCGACGTGCGCGACAAAGTCAGCCGTGTGCGCCAGAAGTTGCCGCAGGAAATCGACGAGCCCGTGGTGGCCAAGGTGGAAGCCGATGCGTTTCCGGTCATCTGGCTGGCATTGAGTTCGGACACGCACGATGCGCTCCAACTCTCCGATCTGGCCAACCGGCTGGCCAAGCCCGTTTTGCAGACAGCACCGGGCGCGGCTGACGTGCGTGTGTACGGGGAGCGCCGGTACAGCATGCGCATCTGGCTGGACCCTGACCGCCTTGCGGCCTACCGTTTGACCGTGCAGGACGTTGAAGACGCTTTGCGTCGCAACAACTTGGAAGTGCCTGCCGGGCGCATCGAAAGTGGTCAGCGCGAGTTCAATGTCACGGCCGCCACCGACCTGCAGCGTGCCGCCGAATTCGGGCAGATGACCCTGAAAACCGTCAACGGCCTGCCCATTCGCCTCGCCGATGTGGCGCGAGTGAAAGAGGGCCCGCAAGATGAGCGCACCTCCGTGCGGCTGAACGGGCGTGACGCCATTTCGCTGGGGGTCATCCGGCAGGCCACGGCCAACCCCCTGGTGTTGTCTGCCGGTGTGCGCGAGCGGCTGGACAAGGTGCGGGCCGACTTGCCGCCCGGCATCACGGTGGATGTGGCCAACGACAACTCGGTGTTTATCGACCGTTCCATCAAAGCTGTTTACCGCACGATTGCAGAGGCCGTGGTGCTGGTGGCATTGGTGATTTTTGTGTTTCTTCGCACTTTGAGGGCATCTCTCATTCCGCTGGTGACCATTCCGGTGAGTCTGGTGGGCACATTTGGCCTCATGGCGTTGTTTGGGTTTTCCATCAACACCCTCACCTTGCTGGCGCTGGTGTTGGCCATTGGGCTTGTGGTGGACGATGCCATCGTGGTGCTGGAAAACATCTATCGGCACATCGAAGAGGGCGTTGCGCCCTTTCAGGCTGCCATCCAGGGGGCCAAGGAGATCGGTTTTGCGGTCGTGGCCATGACCCTCACGCTGGCCGCCGTGTACGCCCCCCTTGCGTTCACGCCAGGACGCACCGGGAGGCTGTTTGCCGAATTTGCCCTGGCACTGGCCGGTGCGGTGGTGGTGTCGGGGTTCGTGGCCTTGACGCTTTCTCCCATGATGAGCAGCAAGCTGCTCAAACACAACGCCCATCCTGGCTGGTTCGACCGGACCATGGAGCGCGTGCTGACCGGCATCACGCAGGGGTACACCCGTGTGTTGGCCGCTTCCCTCAACGCCCGCTGGCTGGTGCTGCTGGTCATGGTGGGCAGTGCCCTGGGCACTTGGGCACTTTTGAAAAGCACCAAGCAGGAGTTGGCTCCCATCGAGGACAGGGGGGTGATCCTGACCAGCATCAACGGTCCCGATGGGGCCACCATGGACTACACCCGCAAATACGCCCAAGCCATTGAGCGAATGGGGCAGGACTACCCGGAATTCGACCGGATTTTCAGTATCGTGGGCAACCCCACGGTGGCCCAGGCCAATGTGTTTCTGCGGGCCAAACCTTGGGAAGAGCGTGAGAAAACGACGATGCAGATCGCCCGTGAAATCACACCGCGTGTGGCCGGACTTCCGGGGGTCAGTGCCTTCCCCATCACACCGCCGTCTCTGGGGCAGGGTTTCAGGGAGCGCCCCATCACCTACCTGATCGTCACTTCCGACAGCTATGAGAACCTGTCTCGCGTGGTGCGCCAATTTCAGGACGAAATGGCCAAGAACCCAGGTTTTGTGCAGGTGGACACCGACTTGCGTTTGAACAAGCCGGAGATCCGCATGGACGTGGACCGGGAGCGCGCGGCAGACATGGGCGTGAGTGTCGAGGCCATTGCCCGCACGGTGCAAACCATGCTGGGCGGGCGTGTGGTCACTCGCTACAAGAAAGACGGAGAGCAGTACGACGTGGTGGTGCAGACCGAAAGTGCCCAGCGCAGCACGCCGGATGACATCGACAAGCTGTTTGTGCGTGGCAAAAACGACACCATGATTCCCCTTGCCTCGGTGGTCAAGACCCGCGAGGTTGTGGTGCCCCGCGACCTCAACCACTTTGGCCAGCGCCGGTCGGCTTCCATCACCGCCAACCTGTCCCCCGAGCTGGCACTGGGGGATGCCTTGACGGCGATGGACGCCATCGCCAAGGGGGTTTTGCCTCCTGGCTACACCACCGACCTCAACGGCCAGAGCCGCGAGTTCCGCAACTCTTCGGGCTCTCTGGCCATGGTGTTCGTCTTGTCGCTGCTGTTCATCTATCTGGTGCTGGCGGCGCAGTTCGAGAGTTTTGTGGACCCGTTCATCATCATGCTCAGTGTGCCCCTGTCCATGCTGGGTGCGTTGTTGGCATTGAAATTCACTGGCGGCACTTTGAACGTCTACAGCCAGATCGGGCTGATCACCCTGGTGGGCTTGATCACCAAGCACGGGATACTCATTGTCGAGTTTGCCAATCAGCTGCAAGACCAAGGGAAGAACCGGCTGGAGGCCGTCGTCGAGTCGGCCGCTCTGCGCCTGCGTCCCATCCTGATGACCACCGGTGCGATGGTACTGGGGGCTGTGCCATTGGCCCTGGCCACCGGTGCCGGTGCGGAGAGCCGACAGCAGATCGGCTGGGTGATCGTGGGGGGGATGAGCCTGGGCACCTTGTTGACCGTTTTCGTGGTGCCCACGGTGTACACCCTGCTCGCCAGGAAGCACCGGCCCGGGACCGCGGTGCCCACCGGGCACCACGCCTCTCCCGCCTGACACCCTCGGCGCAACCGGTGCCCGGCGGCGGCGCTGAGGCGTCAGTACAGGCCAGGCGCAGGCGCGTTGCCCACTGCCTCCACGCCCTTGGCCAGGCGCAATTTCAAGCCCAGGTCGGTGCGAGAGTCGGCGTAGCCCAGGGCCGTTTCGGGGCCTATCAGCCCCTGTTGCACCAGTTGCAGCAGGCATTGATCGAAGGTCTGCATGCCGCTGGAGTCGCTGCGACCGATGGCCGCCTTCAACTCGCTGATGGCCCCTTTGGCAATCAGGTCCGACACCAGGGCGGACTGCAACATCACCTCGGTGGCCAGCACCTGCCTGTCGTTCAAGCCCGGCAGCAGGCGCTGTGACACCACCCCAGCCAGGTTCAGTGAAAGGTCCTGAAGCACCTGTTGATGGGTGGTGTCGGGAAAGAAGTTCATCACCCGTTTCACAGCCTGGTTGGCGTTGTTGGCGTGTAGCGTGGCCAGGCACACGTGGCCTGTCTCGGCGTAGGCCAACGCCAGCCGCATGGTTTCCGTGTCGCGGATCTCACCGATCACGATCATGTCCGGCGCCTGGCGCATGGCATTGCGCAGGCCTTGCTCGAAGCTCAACGTGTCCACTCCCACTTCGCGCTGGTCTATGGTCGATTTGCGGTGGGTCATCAGGTATTCGATGGGGTCTTCCAGCATCAGGATGTGCCCGGGTTGGGTCCGCGCGCGGTGGTCCACCATCGCGGCCAGCGTGGTGCTTTTGCCCGACCCGGTGGCGCCCACCACCAGGATCAAGCCCCGTTGAAGCAGGCTCAGGGTTTCCAGTGTTTTGGGCAGACCCAGCTGGTTCAGCCGGGGCACTTCCTGGGCGATGAAGCGCGCCACGATGGCCACTTCCCCCCGTTGCTGGTACAGGCTGACGCGAAAGCGCCCGATACCCTTGGCCCAGTAGGCAAAGCTGAGCTCTTTTTCCTTTTCAAATTGGGCAATCTGCTCTGGCGAGAGCATCTGATAGGCCAGCCCCCGTGTTTGGCCCGCTTGCAGTTTTCGGTCTCCCAGCCGGTGGTAGACGCCTTGCACACGCACCGAAGGCGCTGCACCGCTGGTCAGGTACAGGTCGGATGCCCTCCATTCGGCCATTTTGCCCAGCAAGGCGAGCAGAAAGTCTTCGAAGTGGTTCATGTGTCGGCGGTTGGCAGGTTTTGCGGGTCAGGGGGCACGCAGAAACTGACTGGCCAGGCTGGCCAGACCTCCCAGATTGCCCAAACCCCCCATGCCGTTGTCGGCGGGGAGCTGGCCGTTGGGCGTGAGCTTGTCGATCACCAGGGGCAGGAACTGTGCCACCAGTTGCGCCAGTTCCGGGGCATTGCCCCCAAATCGGGCCACCAGACCGGACAGCAGGTCGGGCCCCAGTGCCTGCGTGATCTGTTCACCCGAAACGGGCAGGTTGGTACCCGTACCCACCCAGGACTGGGCGGCCTGTGCCAAGCCTGGGTCCTGGAACTTTGCCAGCAGCCCGGACAGTCCGCCAGATCGCTCCAGCAAGTCGGTCACGATGCCCAAGGCATCGGCACTTTGTGCGCCCTGTGTGCCATTGCCCTGAAGTGCTTCCAGGGCGGCCTGGCCTGCGGCGCCCATCATCGAATCCAGCAAACCCATGTCCGTTCTCCTGTGGGGGGATGACCGCCGACCCCTCCGGGGCCGGCACCGACGCATGGTAAGGAGTCCACACGGTTTGGAGCTGGAAGATCGATGGCTCCCGCACCCCGGGGGGCTGGATCCGGGTTTTGTGCACACGGTTGTGGTGGTATCCACGACAGTGGCCGCATGCGGTGGTCTGTCAGCCCAGCGTGGCCAGCCAGTCCGTTGGCGGCAGCGGCCTGGAAAACAGAAAGCCCTGCATGGCATGGCAGCCGTGGGCTTGCAGGAACGCCGCTTGCTCTGGGGTTTCCACCCCCTCAGCCACCACCTGAAGCTTGAGTTCCGCCGCCATGGCCAAGATCAGGGAGACGATGGCTGCATCGTTGCTTTTGGCGGGCAGGCCATCCACGAAGCTGCGGTCGATTTTCAGTTCGTGCAATGGCAGGCGTTTGAGGTAGCTCAGGCTGGAGTAGCCGGTGCCGAAGTCGTCCACCGAAAACCTGAAGCCCACGGCCGCCAGCTGGCTCATGCTGTCCACGGTGGTTTCCACGTCCGAAATCAGCAATCCTTCTGTCACTTCCAGCACCAGCTGGCGGGGACTCACGGCGTGTGTGGCCAGAATGAACTGAACGCGCTCCACAAACCCTGGCTGGTGGAACTGACGCGGGCTGATGTTCACCGACACCGGGCAGTGGCGGCCCTGGTTCTCCAGCGTCTTGGCCAGCACGCAGGCCTGGCCCAGCACCCATTCGCCCATGGGCAGGATGAGGCCGGTTTCCTCTGCCACCGGGATGAACTGCGCCGGTGACAAGGGGCCCCGCACAGGGTGGTGCCAGCGCATCAGCAACTCGGCCCCGACCACCGCGCCCAGACCGTTGACCTGCGACTGCACGGCGACCGACAGGCCCTGGGTGGCCAGGGCCTCTTGCAGGTCCCTTTCCAGCTGCAACCGTTCGCGCAGCTGTGCCTGCATGGCGGGTTCGAACAGGACCACGCAGTTGCGGCCCATGGCTTTGGCGCGGTACATGGCGGTGTCTGCTTCGCGCAGCACATCGTCCGGTGTCAGGCCGGGACGGGGCAGCAGCGTCATGCCCACGCTGATGCTGGTGTGGTACAGGCCTGCTGGCAGCTCAAACGGGCTGAGCAGCGCGGTGCGCAGCCGCTCGGCCACCAGACGGGCATGCTCGGTGGCTTCCGCCGTGGTGGCGGGCAGCCCTTGCAGCAGCACCACAAATTCATCGCCCCCCGTGCGAGCGACAAGCGACGGAGCCTGCACCAGGGCCGCCATGCGCTGGGCCACCTGCACCAGCAAGCGGTCTCCTTCCAGGTGGCCATGGGTGTCGTTGACGTTCTTGAAGTTGTCCAGATCGATGAACAACAGCGCGGCCAGTCCCGTCTCCTGCGGCAAGGCGGCCAGGGCCGCATCGGTCTGGCGCAGCAACACGCGGCGGTTGGGCAAGCCGGTCAGGTGGTCACGCTCGGCTTGCTGCTTCAGCACCGCCTGGGCGCTCTGGGCCTGGTGGACGGCCTGATCCAGCCACCGCAGCATCACCGCGGCACCGAGGCCCACGATCAGGTTGGCGACAAAAAAATTCAGCCCCAGCAGCGACCACTTGACCTCTGGCAGGTCTTCCAGCGGCACGGCCTCCAGGGGCAGGTTCAGCGAGTAGGCCATGCCGAACACCCCTGCGCTCACGGCTGCCAGCAGGGCCATCGCCACCCAACGCCCCAGCAGCAACGCCGCCAGCAGCGGCGCGGCCGACAGCCACACCAGGCCAAAGGCGCCGATCCGGTTGACCAGGAACGACATCCCCACCCCCACCATGATCAGCACCAGTCCGGCCCCCCGCACGCGGGGTGACAGGCCGTGCAGCCGGTGGATGAGCGCCAGGGTGCCCAGCCCCATGAAGTTGGTGATGGCCATGGCCATGTCGCGCTTGTAATAGGCCACTGCTGTGCCCAGCACCACCAGCAAGGTGCCCAGGGGCAGCGCCACCTTGAGGATGCCTTGCAGCAGGGCCTGACGCCAGTGGGCCAGGTCCGCAGGCACTTCCGGCA
>Ga0209066_10000823_pt1 | contig 43895 bp, 36 predicted proteins | sample All_14_2_FD_187198 | JGI IMG/M metagenome (GOLD analysis project Ga0209066, IMG submission 187198) | Freshwater microbial communities in response to fracking from Pennsylvania, USA - Allegheny Zone_MetaG_DW_15 (SPAdes) (version 2) ... | reverse complement strand
GGCTGGGGCTGGGGATGGAACGATCCGTTCTTCTTCGGCGGCGGTGGCGGCTTTGGCGGCGGCGGCGTTGATGTGGTGACGGTTTACACGTCTGGCATCGACCTCAAGATCGATCGCCGCACCGATGGCCAGCGTCTGTTCGAAGGCAAGGCAGAGGCAGCTTCGCAGTCCAACCGGCTGTCCTATGTGGTGCCCAACCTTGTTGAAGCGATGTTCACCGATTTCCCCGGCAACAACGGTGAAACCCTAAGGATTTCAATTGCTCCCGAGAAGACGACGGTAAAGCGGGTCAACTGATCCTGAACAGCACCTAGATGCACCTGGAAGCACCTTGGTGCGCCTGAACTGCCGAAACCACGCCTTGCCGATGCTCTGAACAGGGCACGGCATGGTCATCTTCCCGGTGCACTTTTTTCCAAGCGCCAAATGACATGATTGTCAGGGTTGCGGCGGACCGTTTCCGCTGCAACCCTTGCCGCCTGTGAAAAGGGGAGAGGCTGGCTATGGCACTGAAAACGCGCATCACCGAGATCCTCGGTATCGAACATCCGATCGTGCAAGGCGGGATGCAGGGCGTGGGCACGGCAGAGCTTGCCAGCGCGGTTTCCAACGCGGGCGGGCTTGGCATCCTGACCGCGCTGACCCAGCCCAGCCCCGAAGCCTTGCGCGCCGAGATTGAGCGGTGCAGCGCGATGACGGCCAAGCCGTTCGGCGTGAACATGACCGTGTTCCCCACGATAAATGCGCCGGATTACAAGGCCTATGCCCAGGCGATCATTGATGGCGGCGTGAAAGTGGTGGAGACCGCAGGCACGCAGGCGGTGCGCGAAATCTGGGAAATGCTCAAGCCGCATGGCGTGACCGTGCTGCACAAATGCACCGCCGTGCGCCACGCGCTGTCTGCCGAACGGGCCGGTTGCGATGTCATCTCCATCGATGGCTTCGAATGCGCGGGCCACCCCGGCGAGGACGACATTCCGGGCCTTATCCTGATCCCGGCAGCGGCGGACAAGGTGAAGATCCCGATGCTGGCCAGCGGCGGCTTTGGCGATGGGCGCGGGCTTGCCGCTGCGCTGGCGCTGGGTGCCGATGGCATCAACATGGGCACGCGTTTTTGCGCGACGCAGGAAGCGCCGATCCACCCGAATATCAAGCAGGCCTATATCGACAATGACGAGCGCGGCAGCCTGCTGATCTTCCGCAAATTGAAGAACACCGCGCGCGTGGGCCGCAGTCCGGTGTCCGAAGAAGTGGCGCGGCGACTGGAGCAGCCCGGTGCGACGTTCGACGATGTGAAGGAACTGGTGGCAGGCGTGGCCGGGCGCGAGATGCTGCGCACGGGCGAGATGGACAAGGGCGTGTTCTGGGCCGGGATGGTGCAGGGCCTGATCCATGATCTGCCGACCTGCGAGGAACTGGTCTCGCGCATCGTCAGCGATGCCGAAGCGATCATCAAGGGGCGGCTTGCGGGGTTCATTGCCTGAGGAAATAGAAACGGCGGCGGAGCAATGCCCCGCCGCCGCTCTGTCCGGAGGCACCGGACAGGAATGCCGCGCGCTTAGAAGCGGTCGGCGTTCATCACTTTGGTCCACGCCGCCACGAAGTCGGCCGTGAACTTGTCCTTGGCATCGCTTGAGGCATAGACTTCGGCCACAGCGCGCAGTTCCGAATTGGAACCGAACACGAGGTCAACCGGGGTTGCGGTCCACTTCACCGCGCCGCCGTTGCGAGCCTTGCCTTCATAGAGGCCCGGCGTTGCAGCCTTCGCCCACACATTGTCCATCGACAGCAGGTTGGTGAAGAAGTCGTTGGTCAGCGTGCCCGGACGGTCGGTGAATACGCCGGCCTTGGACCCACCTGCATTGGCGCCCAGCGTGCGCATACCGCCCACCAGCACGGTCAGTTCCGGCACGGTCAGGCCCAGCATGTCGGCCTTGTCTACCATCGCCTCAACCGGGGCATAGAACGAGTCTGCCGCGTAGTAATTGCGGAAGGCATCGGCCTTTGGCTGGAGGAAGTTGAACGAATCCACATCGGTCTGCGCTTGCGTTGCATCGACGCGGCCCGGCGTGAACGGCACGGTTACGTCCTGCCCGGCAGCCTTGGCGGCCCGTTCGATGGCCGCATTGCCGCCCAGCACGATCAGATCGGCGAGGCTCACCTGCTTGCCGCCCTTGGCACCCTTGTTGAAGGAAGTGCGGATGGCGTCCAGCTTGGCCGTGACCTTGGCCACTTCTGCCGGATCGTTCACCGCCCAGTCCTTTTGCGGGGCAAGCCGCAGACGCGCGCCATTGGCACCGCCGCGCATGTCCGTTGCGCGGAACGACGAGGCCGAGGCCCATGCCGTGCGCACCAGTTCCGCCGTGGTCAGGCCGGATGACAGGATGCTGCCTTTCAGCTGCGCAATGTCACCCGCATCGACCGTGGCATAGGTGGCTGCTGGCAGCGGGTCTTGCCATGCCAGCGTCACCTTGGGCGCGTCCTTGCCCAGATAGCGCGCCTGCGGACCCATATCGCGGTGCGTCAGCTTGAACCACGCGCGGGCAAAGGCATCGGCCAGCGCATCGGGGTTCTTCTGCCATGCCATCGTGATCTTGCGGAAGCCGGGGTCTTCACGCATCGCGATGTCGGTGGTGAACATGATCGGCGCGTGCCGCACATCGGCGCGGTGGGCGTCGGGCACCAGCGTTGCCGCCGCCGGGTCTTTGGGAATCCACTGCGTTGCGCCTGCCGGGCTTTTCGTCTTTACCCATTCGAAGCCGTAGAGGTTGTCCAGATACTGGCTGCTCCATGCAATCGGATTGGCCGACCATGCGCCTTCAAGGCCGCTCGAAACGGTGTCCTCGGCATTGCCCTTGCCGCACTTGTTGGCCCAGCCCATGCCCTGCTGTTCGATCTTGCCCATGCCCGGATCGCCCGCCACGCATTCCTCTGGCTTGTGCGCGCCGTGTGCCTTGCCAAAGGTGTGACCGCCCACGATCAGCGCGGCGGTTTCCTCGTCGTTCATCGCCATCGCGCCGAACGCGCGGCGGATGTCATTGGCGGCGGCCAGCGGATCGGGCACGCCGCCCGGGCCTTCGGGGTTCACATAGATCAGGCCCATCTGGGTTGCGCCCAGCGGCCCCTTCAGGTTGCCCTTGGCATCGCGACGTTTGTCATCCAGCATTTTGGTTTCCGGTCCCCAGAACACCAGATCCGGCTGCCATGCGTCCACGCGGCCACCGGCAAAGCCCAGCGTCTTGAAGCCCATGTCTTCCATGGCGACCGTGCCCGAAAGCACCATCAGATCGCCCCATGAAAGCTTGCGGCCATACTTCTGCTTGATCGGCCAGACGAGGCGGCGCGCCTTGTCGAGGCTGACGTTGTCGGGCCAAGAATTGAGCGGCTCAAACCGCATCTCGCCACCGTCTGACCCGCCACGGCCGTCGCCGGTGCGATAGGTGCCAGCGCTGTGCCACGCCATTCGGATGAAGAACGGGCCATAGTGGCCGTAGTCGGCCGGCCACCACGGCTGCGACGTTTTCAGCGTCTGGCGGATGTCAGCCTTCACCGCATCAAGATCGAGCGAGGTGAACTCCTTGGCGTAATCAAAATCCGGGCCATAGGGATTGGCGTTGACGGCCTCGTTCTGGCGAAGCGCGGTAAGGTCTACGCTCTTGGGCCACCATTCCTTGGTCGCAGTGCCTTCTGAAATGACCGGCGATGCCCCGCCGTCCTGCGCATGGGCAGCACCGGTCAACGCCAGCACGGAACCGGCGGCCAGCAACGCGGCCAAAGTGAATTTCCTGATTGTCATGGCTGACTCTCCTCCTGTTTTTCCCACGCATGAACGCGGGCTGGGAGGAGGGATATGTCAGTTCGGAAAGGCTGCCCAACGGGTTTGCCTCATCACAGTTATCGACAAAACCGCTGAATGTGCCGCAATTCAGCAATAAACCCGATATTGCAGCGCAGCATCGGGTGTCAGCCCAAGCCGCCCTTGCGAGCCTGCGCCACCGCTTCCATCAACTGGGTGAGCGACGCGGCACCGCCGAAGCGCGCGTTGCCAATCAGCAACCCCGGCGTTCCCTGAAATTCCAGCGCCTTGGCCCCGGCATTGCTGCGGCCGATCACCGTGTCGATCTCCTTTGCGCGCGCTTTCATGTCCTGTTGCAACCGTGCCCAGTCTACGCCCGCGGCCTTCGCAGCGGCCTGCACAGAGGCTTCGGTTACGCGCCCGGGCTGCGCAAACATCGCGGCGTTGAACGCGGCGTGTTTGCCCTGCCATTGGCTGGCGATGGCGGCGCGGGCGGCCAGCAGCGAGGCCTCGCCAAAGATCGGCCAATCGCGCCACACGATCCGCACCTTGCGGTCACGCGCCAGCAACTGCGCCAGCGTGCTGTGCAACTTCTTGCAATAAGGGCAGCCATAGTCGGAAAAGACGATGACCGTCACGTCATAGCCCTTGGGCGTCGTCTTGGGTGCGAGCGCCTCTTCCGACATTGCCGGGAACGCGGTTTCGCGCGCGATGGCAGGGGGCGCGAAGGTCAGCAGGGCAGCGGCGATTGCAGCATGAAAGACGGGGAGTTTCATACGCAACCCGTGCCTTCAGATCGATGTAATGTCCACCACCGTGGGGATCACGTCATTGAGCAGCACGATCTTCTTGCGCACGATCAGCCATGCCTCGCTCTCACGCCGAAGCGCGTATTCATAGCGCCCGAAGAAGCATTCCGTCCGGTTCATCCGCACATCGAAGCGGTGGCAGGTGAACACCGCACTCACCTCTGCCGTGTCCGCATCGCCCGCCGTCAGCAGCACATTGCTGATAACATGCACCACGCGCGGCGGTGGGGAGGAAGCGGTAGACAGGCCGGACGTCAGCCGCATCACCCGGTCCTCCAGATTGCGGCGGCCCTTGTAGTAGATGAGCGAAAGCTCGCGGTCCGGGTCGGTGGTCGTCTCGGTTTCATTGCGCCACGCGGGCATCCAGAATTCGATGTCGGGCGTGAACATCGCCAGCCATTCGTCATAGCGGCGCGTATCGATCAGCAGCGCCTCGCGGAACAGCAGTTCCTCGGCTTGGGAGCGGGTCAATGTAGCCATCACTCAGCGCCTCCCATGCGCTCTGCCCATGCTCTATAGTAAGCATGGTAGAGCGTTTCGTCGCACAACTGTGAATCCGCCAGCACGCTGCGCGCAGGCGTCAGCCCGATGCGGTCGGAAAAGCGGTTTCCGCCTTCCACCGATGCGGTCATCCCGCGCGCATAGCCTTGCAGCCACGGATCGACCCTTCCGGCATAGCCGATCTGGCAGTTCTCATAACTCACTGTGTCATCAGGCGTGGCCATGCCAGTGGGATTGAAGAAATCCTCGTACTGCCGGATGCGCTGGCGGCGGGCGGCGTCGCTTTCGCCTTTGGGTGCAATGCACCATGTGCGCATTTCGGTGAGGCCGGGGCCAATCGGACGGATCACGCGCAACTGGCTCGATGCATTTTCCGCCACTTGCAGGTTGGGAAAGATCGTCAGGTTGCGCATGTTGAACATCCAGTCGCGCTTGCTCTCGCCATGCCGCTGCGCCAGCACGGCTGCGCTTTCATAAAGCGGAATCGCAGGCGTGATGCCAAACACACCCCAGTTGAGCACGTGGCCATTGGGAAACGAATAGCTGCCCCCGCCCACGCCCTGCGTTTCTTCTTTCCAGTAGTCGCTGTTCTCCCAGACCGAGGCTACCACTTCGCCGCTCGTCTCCTGCTGCCGCCGCTCCAGCACGCGGATGTAGGACGGGTGCGCGGACGTGAAGTGATAGGCGTCCGAACAGTTCTCCAGCTGCAGCTTCCAGTTGGCCTGATAGGTGAAGGTCACTTGCCCCGGCACCAGTTCGGCGCCCTCCTCGCTCTGGTCAGCCACCAGATCGAGCAATTTGGCCGCCTCGCCCAGATAGTTGGCCAGCGGCGGCACATCGGCAGACAGGCTGCCGAACAGGAAGCCGCGATAGTTTTCAAAGCATGGCACGGCGGCAAGGCCGTGGTCTTGCTGGTCGAATGCGGCGCTGTAACACCCCGCCTTCTGCCATTTCACCGCCTTGCTGCGGCCTGCGCTGTCAAAGCTCCAGCTGTGGTATGGGCACACGTGTAGCCGTGCGTTACCCGCCTGCGTCTGCGCCAGCCGCGCGCCCTTGTGCGGGCAGGAGTTGACGAACGCGCGCAGCACGCCCTCACCATCGCGCTGCACCATGATCGCCACGCGCCCGGCAAAGGTGGTGAAGAAGTCGTGGGGGCCGGGGGCCTGCGCTTCCAGCCCGAGGAATACCCATCCGCCTTCGAAGATCCGCGCCATCTCGGCCTCGAACACCTGCTCGTCGGTAAAGATCGCGCGGTTGACGCGGAAAATGCCCTCGTCGGGCCGGTCGTCTACATAGGCGGCTGTGTCGATGCTCATGCTACCACTGCCTCCACCAGAGTCGGTCCGTCAGCGGCGAAGGACCATTGCAGCGCCGCATCAAGCGTGGCGGCGTCCTCCGCCCGGCGCGAAACCACGCCATGCCCTTGCGCCAGCGCGCAGAAATCGAGTTCGGGGAACTGCGTGCCAACAAGGCTCTGCATCCCGAAGTGCCGTCCGAAGCTGTGCAGCGCTTCATATCGCCCGTTCTTCAGGATCACGAAGCTGATCGGCAGCCCCAGTTGCGCCGCCGCGTGCAGGCCCTGAATGGCATACATCGCCGAACCATCGCCCAGCACCGCCACCACCTTTTCGTCGCGCCGCGCCAGCGCCATGCCGACCGCTGCGGGCAGGCCATGCCCCAGCCCACCGCTGGCCGTGGTATAGAACGTATCACGCCCCACGATGGGCAGATGGTCGTGCATCGGTCCCCGGCTGGAAGGCGCTTCTTCCACTATGATCGCGCCATGCGGGCGCAGCGATGCGATCTGTTGGAGCACATAGCGGTCTGTCATCACGCTGCCGTCCAAGCGTGCCGGACGCGGGCAGGGCGCGGGTGAGGCACGCTCCATCGCCGGGGCCGGACCTTCCAGCAGCATCGCCAGTGCAGCATCGCAATTCGCGACGATGGCCGTGCCTGCCGGTGCCCATGCAGCGTGGACATGATTGTCGCCGATCAGCCAGACTTCGGCACCCTCCGGCATGTGCGGGCCTGCGCCTTCCACGTGATACAGGTTCATCGGGCCACCCAGCGCCAGCACGAAATCGTGGGCTGAAAGCGCGCCGACAATCGCCTCACGCCCTGCCGTCAGGAACCCGGCGAACAGCGGGTGATCCTCGGGGAAACTGCACCGCGCAGACATTGGCGCGACCCACACCGCTGCCTTGTGCCGCTCGGCCAGCGCAATCACCGCATCCCACGCGCCATCGCGGGCTACGCCTGCGCCGACGACCAGCGCGGGCGCACGCGCCTTGGCCAGCGCCGCGCCGCATTCGTCAATAGCGGCGCGCTCGGGCACACGCCGCGCATGGATGCGCCGCGCGGGGTGCGGATCGCACGGCTGGTCCCAATCATCGATGGGGATGGAGACGAACGTGGGACCATAAGGCGGCTCCATCGCCACGTGATAGGCACGCTCGATAGCGGCTGGCACGTCCTGCGCGCGCGCCGGTTCGCAAGCCCACTTCACGAATGGCCGGGGAAATTCGGTGGGTCGCTCGGCAAACAGGAACGGCTCATAGGGCAGGATCGATCGCGCCTGCTGTCCGGCGGTTACCACCAGCGGCGTCTGGTTCTTCCACGCGGTGAAAAGGTTGCCCAGCGCATGGCCCGTCCCCGCAGAGCTGTGCAGATTGACCAGCGCGGCGTTGCGCGTCCCTTGGGCAAAGCCATCGGCCATGCCCAGCACGACGGATTCGTGAAGCCCCATCACATAGCGGAAGTCATCAGGAAAATCCCGGAACATGGGCAGTTCGGTCGATCCCGGATTGCCGAAGATCGTGGTCATGCCCAGCTCGCGCAGCAGCGCAACGGTGGCGTGGCGGACGGTCGGCATAAAGTCTCCCAGGTGTTCGCGCCGATTTCGGCTTGTGGTCCGCAGTGTGTTGTTCGAGCGCGATAGATGCAATTGCATATTTGGCTGAAAGTCATACAGATATTGCATGGACCTGGATCAACGTCAGTTGCGCGCTTTCCTGGCCGTGGCGGAAACCGGCAGCCTTGGCCGCGCCGCCGCGCTGGTGCACCTTACCCAACCCTCGCTCAGCCGGGTGATCCAGCGCATGGAGCAGGGCCTCGGTCATCCCTTGTTCGAACGCCAGAGCAAGGGCATGACACTGACCGTGGCGGGCGAGGCGCTGCTGCCGCACGCGCGGCTGCTCCAATCCGAAATGCTCGCCGCCCGCGCTGAACTTGATGCCTTGCGGGGGCTTCGCCGGGGAACAGTGCGGATCGGGGCGGTTGCCGCCGTGATGCGAACTCTGGTCGCGCAGTCGCTCGGCCGGTTGCTGCAGGACTTCCCGCAATTGACCGCCGAAGCGATAGAGGCGGTGGACGGTGAACTCGGCGATGCGCTGGTCGGGCGGCGGATAGACCTTGCCGTGACCGCCAGCGAACTTGATCCGGCAGGCGTCGAGCTGATCGGCACATGCGATTACACCGACGGTTTCGCGGTGTTCTGCGCGCGGACGAACCCCTTGCCGCATCAGCCCGCTTTGGAGCAACTGGCCACCCAAGGCTGGGTCATGCCGGGCCGGGCAATGACCCCGCGCATCCAGTTCGACACGATCTGTGCGGGGCTGGGCCTGCCGTCGCCCTCCGTTGCGGTGGAAGCGTCATCGGTGGAAACCATGATCGCCGTGAGTGCCAGCAGCAATCTGCTGTGCTGGCTGCCCGAACCGCTGCTGGCCGCGCACCTCGCCAACGCCACCATGCGCAGGCTGGATGTTCCTGCGATGGAGCGCACGCGCAGGTTCCTGCTCTACCGCAGGCGGTCGGGCCTGCTGCCCCGCGCGGCGCGCCAGTTCCTCGATTATTTCCCGCTGCAATCGGCCCCCTAAATCCGGCTGTTGACGGCTGCTGCGAATCGCAAGGACACTCGCGCACACACGTGAGAGGGCTTTGAGACATGGGCAAAGTGGTGGTTGTTGGTGCCGGAGCGATGGGCTGCCTGTTTGCCGCGCGGCTGGCGTTGGGCGGACAGGATGTGACCGTTGTCGATGTCAGCGCACAGCGGCTGGACCTGATCGGGCGTGAGGGCATCAACCTGCATGACGATGCCGGGCATCACATCGCAAAAGTGGGCGCAGCGCTGGCTGCTGATGTGACAGGTCCAGTCGATCTGGTGATCCTGATGACCAAGGGCATGCAAAGCGCCGCCGCGATCCGTTCGGTCGCGCATCTGGATGACGGGCGCTGCCTCGCGCTGACCTTGCAGAACGGCCTTGGCAATGTCGAAGCTATTGCCGATGTGTTTGAAAAGAAGCGTATTCTATGGGGTGTCACGGATTTTCCGGCGGACCTTGAAGGACCGAACGCAGTCGCCTCGCACGGGCAGGGCCACATCTGGCTGGGCGGTATCAACACAGACGCGCACGCCCATGCCGATGCGGTGGTAGCATTGCTCAACGCAGGCCATCTCAACGCCGCCGCCGATGCCAATGTGCAATCCGCCGTGTGGGAAAAGGTCGCCTTCAACGCCGCGTTGAATTCGCTCTCGACCATCACCGGCCTCCCGGTCGGCGGGCTGGACTGCGCGGAGGGCCGCCGTATCGCGCAGCAAGTGCTCGACGAAACCATCGCCACCGCCGCCGCCCTTGGCATCCCGATGGACCGCGCCCGCCTGATGGCCAAGACCGACTTCGCGCTCGCCAACCACCGCACCCACAAACCCTCAATGCTGCAAGACCGCATTGCCGGTCGCCCGACCGAGATCGAATCGATCAACGGCGCGATAGAAAAGTTCGCAGCGCAAGCGGGCGTAGAAGTGCCAACCACGCGCTTGCTGGCCGATCTTGTGCGGATGGCCGAACCGCGCTCATAGCGCAGCCAACAATAGGTTCGAGGGTTCCCCGAAGGGATACGATGCACCCAAATTCAGCGATGTTGTTGAAGAAGAAACTGGAGCGGGCGAAGGGATTCGAACCGCGCTCGTAGCGCTTTGGCGCGGAGAGCCAGCAAAAGACTCGAGGGTTCCCCGAAGGGATACGATGCACCCAAATTCAGCGATGTTGTTGTAGAAGAAACTGGAGCGGGCGAAGGGATTCGAACCCTCGACCCCAACCTTGGCAAAATATTTCGGCCACTTTTCCCAAACTTTCCCAAGTGCGATTATCTACGCTAAATCAGATATTTATGATGTTCCCCTTTACGATTGTCTCCGCCCATAATACCCTCGAAACGCTTAAATCTGGAGACAAAATGGAGACAAAGCACCCCCCTGAAATCTTTGTCTCCAAATGGAGGGTCAAATATGCCGACAGCGAAGTTGAACAAGCGCAATGTGGACGCATTCGCGCCGCCTAAAGATAAACAGGCAGTCCTGTGGGACAGCGAGATCAGGGGCTTCGGCTTGCGGGCGCTGCCATCGGGGCTCAAGACCTTCATCGTTCAGTACCGCAACATCGAAGGGATCAAGCGGCGCATCAATCTTGGCCGTTATGGCGTCATAACGACGGAGCAGGCTCGGGATCTGGCGAAGATCAAGCTTGGCGAAGTTGCTGGTGGTCAGGATCCAGCAGAGGCAATTCACCAGGCCCGCAGTGGCATGACCGTCGCCGAGATCTGCGACTGGTATCTGGTTGAAGCCCGCGCCGGCAACATTCTTGGCCGCAAGAACCGCCCAATCAAAGCCTCGTCGCTCGCGATGGACGAGAGCAGGATCAACACGCACATAAAACCGATTCTAGGCCATCGCATGGCGAAAAGGCTGACAATCGCGGATGTCGAGCAGATGCAGGCTGATGTCCGGGACGGGAAAACTGCCAAGGCTAGAGGTAAAGGCCGTGGTGGTCGGCCCGCTGGCGGACCTGGCGTCGCGTCGCGATGCCTCGGGTCGCTGCAAGCCATTTTGGGTCATGCCAAGCACAAGGGGCTGATTGCGGAGCACCCAACCAGAGGAGCCAAGAAACTCGCAATCAACAAGAAGACGAGGCGGCTCAGCACTGCCGAACTCGTCGCGTTCGGTAAAGCCATCGCCTATGCCGAACGTAATGGCGAAAATCCGACAGCACTTGCGGTGGTACGGACACTTGCGCTGACAGGATACAGACGGGAAGAGGCGCAGTCGATGAAGCGCGCCTGGGTGCATGCGGAGGGCGGGTTTGTCTCCTTCCCGGATACCAAAACCGATGCTCAGGTCCGCTCGATCGGCCCAGAAGCACTGAAGGTCGTGCTCGCTCAACCCGAGATCGTTGGTAACCCCTACGTGTTCCCGTCAATGACGGGTGCTGGCGCATACCAGGCTGCACCAGCTTGTTTCCGGAGGGTTTGCCAGTGGGCGGGAATTGAGGGCGCAACACTTCATACCCTTCGCCACACTTTCGGCAGCATCGCGGGCGAACTCGGATTCACGGAACTGACGATACGGGCTATGCTCGGGCATGCTTCGCAGAACGTGACGCAGGACTACATCCATATTGATGAAGCTCTGAAGCTAGCGGTACGCAAAACGTCAGACGAGATCGCCCGCCTGCTTGCCGAAGGCGCTGCATCGTTGCGCCCGGTCAGGCAAACGGTAGCAGTTGAAATTTAACCTTGAAGGTGTATTTTTGGAAGCCAAAGACAGCATCTCGCGCTGGGGTTTGCCGGTGAGATGCTGAACGATATTCGATCGACATCGGGCAAGGAGGTTTGAAGATGGGTCAGACTCGCTTTCATCCCAAGACCGGTGATGTGCTTCGCCGTGACGCGCGGATGCAAACGCTGAGCGTTGGCTCGTTGTCACGCGAAGTGGAAGTGCTGGGCTGGTATCCTGAAGACGATGGCGATTCCATCCATTCGGGCGCTGAACTTCAAGCGATAGATCAAGCCTATCTCGAGTTGCGAGCGGCCTATGCCGCACGGGTGAAAGCCGTGCGCAAGAAGCTTGGCCTCACGCAAGAAGAGGCGGGTAGGATCATTGGAGGCGGACGGCGAGCGTTCCAAAAGTATGAGCGTGGTACAATGCAGCCCAGCGAAGCTGCGGTCGGCTTGATTGAGATTCTTGACCGCCATCCGGAAGAGGTGACAACTCTCCGCAATATACGGCGATAGGCCGGTAAGAGGCGTGCTCTGGGCACTGTCCGAAAACTGTACACGCAGTTCGGACATTCTGCGAGATCAAGCAGAAATGCCCGGGAGGCGGGTCGGTGCTGGCACTCGGTCTGGTACGTTTCACATGAGCCTCAGAATTAACGTGCATGTGAGATGCGAGATAATTCTTGCATGCCACATGCAACCGTGGGATTATCGCGCATCTGAAGTGCGAGATAATCCTATGGCAATCCACCTAGTTGGCGAAACGATCGATGCCAAGCGCGCGCACCAGCGCGCGCAAGCGGGGGAGCTCATCCAGCTTGTGCGAGGCGTATATGTCAATAACGATGTCGATGCAGACGCTGCCATAATGGGCCATGCGATCCGCATCGCACAGTATCTCTATCCCAATGCCTATCTGTCGTCGGCGAGCGCGGTCCTGCTTGCTCCGACACCCGATGGCAGGCTTTTTATAAGCGGAAAACGCAACCAACGCACGCGGCTGCGCAGCCTGGAAATTGTCCAGAACGAAGCGCCGAGGCACCCTTCGACCGCATCAGCGGTGGTTGGTGATGATCAGGGCGAGCTGCGTATTCATGCATCCTCCCCGCGGCAACGCTTTCTGGAAGCATTTCGGCTGCGCAGCGAACATGCTAGCGCCATCACCGCCGAGATGCGCGTCCAACTGGCTGCGCGTCTCGTCGAGGAGCACGGCACGACCAAGGAAGCCGCCGATGCAGTCTGGGCACTGGCCCGCGAAAATGGCTGGTATCGCGAAGGCGAAGCCGCTGAACGCTTCCTTATGGCGCAGCCGGGTACGGCCAAAGCGCCCGTAAACAAGGCAGCGCTGGATCTGATGATCGCCTGGCATGGCGAGCCGCTCGGGAACCTCGCCCATGACGGCTTTGAGTGGCGCTGGAAGCCGGCCCGGCGCTCAGGGCCGACGCTCATCCGGGAAACAACGCCCGGCAAACTTCCGGCTTTTGTCGAATCCCTCCTACCGGAAGGCTGGCTCGCAAAGGTGCTTCACGAGCGCGACGAGCGTGAAGCGTTGAAGCGTGGACGGCGTTATATGTCGAACATCACCGTGGTGGAGGCGCGCGACGAGTTGACGGCACTACCGGCTGACATTCTCACGACGAAGCTGAGCGGCTTTGTCGAGGCAGGCCGTTTCACTGGCCACTATGATGGCCCGGCGCGCGGTGCCATCGAGGAGAGTTTCGAGCAAAACCTCGCGCGCATATTCGCGCGCGCCGAAACACCGCGCTTGTCGGGTGTTCAGATCAAGGCGCCGATGCATCTGGCACCCGATGGCACACTCCTTCCGGCCATCGATCTGCCATTTACCCATATCCTCAAACCAGCAGGCACCGCTGGCTTCGAGATGCTGCCGATCGTGGAATGGCTCTGCCTTGAACTTGGCCGCGCTGCAGGCTTTGCCGCGCCTGATGTCGCCCTGACGGCGATGCCCGATGGCATGGCTCCCGCGCTCATTGTAGAGCGGTTCGACATCCGCCTGGAGCCGGATGATCAGAGGCGGATCGCGCTTGAGGATTTCTGCTCGATCCTCGATCTTCCTGCCTCTGCCAAATATGACGGGACGATAGAGCGGATGGCGCGCGGACTGCGGCCGCTGTCGACCGACCCTGCAGCGGATCTCGATATCCTGTTCCGCCGTGCGGTTTTTGCCTGGCTGATTGCCGATGGCGATATGCACCTCAAAAATCTCGCGCTGCTCAAAATCGCCGAACCGAATGCCAAGGCTTTCACCTCGGTTCGCTTCGCTCCGCTGTATGATGCGGTCACGACGCGGGTATTCCCGGGTCTTGGCGGCGATCGCATGGCGCTCAAGCTGGGTGGCAAGGATGATCGGCTAACGCGCCGGGATTTCATGACGCTGGCACGCACGATCGGACTGCCGCAAGGTGACGCGGAAAGGGCCATTGCCGAATTGACCGGCAGCCTCGCACAGGCGGTAGAAACCATTCGGCTCCCGGCTTTCGCGGCGGTGCCCGAGGCTGCCGCTACCGTCCAGGACCAAGTATTGGCTCTGACCGGCGAGCGCTGCGCCGCGCTCGCTGGCGACAACGGTTAAGTTAGCAGGCGCTCGTCGGCACAGTGCAGACAAGCGCCCGCCTTTTGCTACATTGCCCAGCGTATGCGAGCGAAGGCTGAGCGGCCAGCGCCCGGTAAACGTGATCCAAGCGGGACATCGGACCCTGTTATCCGGTTATATCCGGCCAGATGTTCCAGATAGTAGGTGTCGAACAGATTCTCGATGCCAAGATCGAGCCGGACACCGTCGCGTATCAGCCAGTAGCCAGAAATGTTGGCAAGGACATAGCCAGCGCTCGGCGCCTCAGTGTTGGTAGCGGAAACATGGTTTTGCCGGGCGATGAACTGGCCTTCGACCGAGACCGACCAGCGGCTTTCCTCCCAGCTCACTGCCAAACGTCCGTTGGCTGGGGCCATGCGGTAGAGATTGTCGGCAATATCTGTCCGCTCAGCACGGACATAGCTGGCCACACCGTCGATACGCAACGGACCCGCAATCTTCGCGCCAAAAGCGATGTCTGCGCCCCAGATGCGAGCATCGGTGTCGGCAAAGCGCAGCGGGGTGGGATCGCCACTGCCGTTTGATACGATTTCGACCGGGGTATTGAGAATGCCCGGGGTTGCGTCGAACGGCACACCCTGAATGAAATCGTTAATCCGGCGATAGAAGATGACCGGTCGGGCATAGGCAGTGTCACCCTGCCAGTCGACGCCAAGCTCTGCGATCCACGCTTTTTCGATTTTGAGATTTACGTCGCCGACATAGATGTTCCCGTCGGCGAGACCACCGCTGGCTTCAGTGGGCAACCAAGAATAGCGCTCGATCAGGCTGGGTGCGCGCGTCTTGTGCGCGAGTGTCAGCCGCGGAGTGAATGCCTCCATCTCTGCCCATAGCCGCAGCGATGCATCGACGCTGGTGCCCGACCAGTTGCGGTCGGCCAGTGCAAAGGCATTGGCCAGATTGACCGGACCGGCCGGAACACCGGGGCCAAAGCGCGATGCGCCGGTCGATGCGCCGTGGCGGTCGATGCGTAGTCCCAGTTCGGATTCAATAGCACCAAAGCCGCTCCGCCATTCGACAAAGCCGCCGACTCGGTCGCTGCTGGCCCGATCAAGCGGATGGATGAAGAAGGCTGGAGACAAGGGATTATAGAGCACGTAGCCCTTGTCGATCAGCTCGAAATCAGCGCCGACCCGGATGTGGCGATCTGCCGAACCAAAGCGCAGCGACGCATCGGCGGCCATTGTGTCGGCATAGGTGTCTGACTGCCGGGTCATTGCGACTATTGGCGCGGGGCGCAGTTCATAGTTGTTCATGCGGTGGGACACACCGGTGTAATTGGCGTGGACCTCCAGCCGCAGGTCATCGTTCAGATCACCTTCAAACCCTGCGCGGGCAAAGTCGGTGTGGAAATAGACAATGTCCATGGCGAACGGTGGGTTGCCCGAGCGACCGGTATCCTGCCGCCGATATTCGAGGCTGAACTCGCCGGGACCCGCGCGAAAGCCAGCCTGAACGCCAAAGACGGTGCGATGAAATGACGTGCTGCCAATGCGCCCGCCGGGGAAGCGGATGTCGTCACCGGCTTCATAGGAGCCAATCACGCCGAGGCGCAGGCTGTCGCTGGCGAGAGCCACAAGACCGCCAATGGCCACACTGTCATCGACGCTGCGATATTGGCTGGTCAGGTCGATCTGTGGTGACAGGCTGGAGCCGTCGCCAAAGCGGGCATGTTTGAGGATGGTGTTGACGCCGCCGCCCAATCCCGGGCCGTCACGCACAGGGGAAATGCCGCGTGCGATCTCGATCCTGTCGATCAGCATCATCGGTGCATAGTGCATTGCCGGGTCCATGGCGTTGGGGCCACCTGTGGCGAAACGCTGGCCATTGATCCGCAGCAGGATGCGCTCGCCAAACAGCCCGCGCATCTGCACTTGGCCCGAAAGCGCGCCATTCGCGACGACAGCCGCGCCGGGCTGACGCGCAATAAAGGCCGCGCCATCGGGGCCGGTGGACAGTTCCTCGTCAGCTTCGGTCGCGGCTTCGGTGGCCGTCAGGCGCGGCGCTGTAACGACGATGGTGTCAGCTGATTGTTCATCGCCGTCAGCTGCAAAGGCAGGCGTGGCAGCGGTCAGGGCGACCGCTAGGCTCAAGAGTGAAGTCTTCATGGTTCAGATCATTCGCAAAACATGCAAAGTCACGCCGCCCGCATCGAAGATGCCGGTTCGGGTGACTTGCCTTGAAGGAGATGCGGAACGCAGGCGGCGATTGCCGGCCAGATCAGTCCGCAGGTTCAGGTCGGTTTGTCAGGCGAAAGAAGGAGGGCCACGTAGTGGGGGGCGCAAATGCGCAAAGCGCCGATGCACCGGCAACGCAACGAGAAGTGCGCTCGTTATGAGGATGAATGCGAGTGCCAATGCGAGCAAAAGGCCATCCGCCCCCGCGATCGACGCCATCGACAGGGCGGAAAAGGCGCAAGGTGGATTCTTCTGGCTATGATCGCCTGAGCGGTCCTGCCCATCGCCCGATCGCGGCACCACAATCTCGATTGTGCTGTGCTCGTTCTCGAAACCCGAACAAATCTGAACGCTAAGTGTGAGCGCTGAGGGTGCCACCATATAGCCCGCAGGGATCAGTCCGCGAACGAGCAGGGCGATCGCCACAAGCAGCATTGCCCATGATCGCCGCTGGAAAGTGAAGGTGCGCAAGGTGTTCATTCGCGCCGCCACCTAGCCCTTGTCTTGAAGGTTGTCACGGAGGTCATATTCCGAACGATGCTTCTGGCTCATGATGACCCGGTGTTTCCTCAACCGTATGGCCGTCTCGAATATTATAGAGCCGCTTGAAGGTTGGGATGATCTTTTCATCATGAGTGACGATGATGATCGCGGTATCGAACTGCCGGGCCATGTCGTTGAGAAGCCCCACCACAGCAAGAGCACGCTGGCCATCCAGCGGCGCAGTGGGTTCATCGGCAAGGATGACCGGCGGACGATTGATCAATGCCCGGGCAATCGCCACGCGCTGTTGCTCCCCACCCGAAAGCTGTGAGGGCATGGCGGCGGCGCGGTGGCCGACATCAAGCGCATCAAGCAGATCGCGCGCCATCTTTCGAGCCTCTGCATTCGGCTTTCCGGCCAGCATCGGCAGCAGCGCGACATTGTCGGTCACATCGAGGAACGGGATCAGATAGGGGGCCTGAAAAATAAAGCCGATCATATCGCGGCGCAGCGCGCGCAGATCGCGAACCTTCCAGCCATTGTCATAAATACACTGATTGCCAATCGTCATCTTGCCTGACGTCGGTTCGATCACGGCGCCAAGGCATTTGAGCAATGTACTCTTACCAGAGCCTGATGGCCCGATCAGCCCGATAACTTCGCCCTTGGCCACGGCCATATCGACGCCGCGCAGGGCATGAACCGCCGTGTCGCCGCTGCCATAGGTCTTAACGACATTCTCAAGGATGATGCCCTCAGCCACCGATTGCCTCCGCCGGATCCACCTTGATCGCAGCCTGGATGGCCAGAAAGCTGGCCACTGTGCAGATCAACATCACCGCCACGAAGCCCAGAATCGAATCCGATGGGAGCAGCAGAACATATTTAGGGAAGAAGGGCGCCCACAGGCTGGCGGCAATCTTGCCGACGATGAAGCCGATCAGTCCCAAGCCCAGCGCCTGTTGCAGGATCATCCACGAGATCGTGCGATTGCGCGTGCCGATCAGTTTCAGCACCGCAATTTCGCGGATTTTGCCGATGGTCATGGTGTAGATGATGAACGCCACGATAGCAGCACTCACAATCGAAAGGATGACCAGAAACATTGCGATCTGCCGGGCCGAGTTGGCGATCAGTTTCTGAACCAAGATTTCTTCCATCTGAGCTCGGGTATAAACCGTCAGGCGTTGCCAGCGGCGGATGGCGGCGGCGACTTCATCGGGATCGGCATCCGGCGTGATGGTGACCAGAATGGCGTTGACGTTGCTATTGCCTGATTGGATGGCGGCCACGGCCTGGGCCACCGCCGGATTACCCGGTGGATTCAGTTGGGGATTGGCATCCGTGCGCGCCCTCTGACGGACAATGGCATCGCTGTCCTTCTGGAACTGGGCGGCCTGGGCGTCCTTCAGCGACAGGAACAACATCGGGTCGCCGCCCGATGACACCATTCGGCTGGTCAGCCCGACGATGGTGTAGAAGTTGCGGCGCACTTTGACGCGATCACCAATCGCGAAGCCGGTCTTCACATCGGCCACAGCTTCATAGTGGCCACGCACGATCTGGCGCCCTGAGATCAGATGGGTGGGTTGGCCGGGCAATCCCGGTTCGCCCATTTCCGCCCCGACGACCATCACCCGCACATCCTTGTCACCGTGTGCGATCTGCATGGTGAGGTAAGTGACGCCCGCGGCTTGCGCGACACCGCGCATCGCCTGGATCGGGCGTTCGCTGTCTTCGGTCAGGCTGGACGGTTCGGCATAGGGACCGAGCGTGTCCTTCTGCACGACCCACAGGTCGGCTCGGCTATTGTCCAGCAAGGCCTGCGCATCATCGACCATGCCACGATAGACGCCCGCCATCGACAGGGTGACGCCGATCAACAAACCCAGTCCTACACCGGTAAGAACGAATTTGCCCCAGCCATGCAGGATATCGCGCCCCGCCAGGCTGATCATGGCAGTGCGTCGACGATGCTGAACCGGCTGCTGGCCGATAGCGCCCGCGCGCTGTGCAGCACGATTCTCTCGCCCTTGGAAAGGCCGCCCAAGACCTGCACCCAGCCTTCCAGATCCTGAGCGCCCAGCCTGGCGGGCGCGAAGACAAGATCGCCGTCACGGACCACCCAAACGCCAACCTGTCCATCAATCCGGTGAACAGCTGCATTGGGAATGGCCAGTGATCGTGCCTGTGCCGGCAGGGCCACTGTTACCTCGGCCAATTCACCGATTGCGGGCAATCCGCCGGTTATAGTGAACCGTGCCTTGGCCAGCACTTCCTCCGTCAACGCATCTGCCATCGGCTCAACGCGTTCGATTATGCCGGAAAGGGGAGCATCCGGCCTCGATCGCAAAGCAATCCGCACCTGCTGGCCCGCTGCCAGACCAGCCGATTGGGTCTGGTCGAAGCGTACGTTGATCCACAATTGCGATGGATCGATAATCTCAATCACAGCCTGACCGGCCACTACGGTTGTGCCGGGTTCCACAGCTCTGCGCACCACCAGCCCAGCGTGCGGTGCGACAAGGCGCAGGTTGGCACGTTGCTCCACCAACGCCGATCGTTCAGCGCCCAGACGTCCCCGATCCATTGTGGCAGCACTGCGATTGGCCTGCGCCGCCGCAAGTCCTGCCTGCGCAGCGGCCAGTTCCTGACGGCGTTGATCAACAATCGCATCGGTGACCCAGCCACCCCGTTTCAGCTCTTCCGTCCGTGCAGCCACGGATCGGGCGAGAACGACCCGGGCGTTTGCATCCGCAATCTGAGCTACGGCGGCCTGTTCCAGCGCGGCTGACCGCGCAGTCCCGCCAGCCGCTGCATCGATGCGCTGGTCGAGGTCGATTGGATCGATTTGTGCCAGCAATTGCCCTGCGACTACTATGTCGCCCACATCCACGGCGACCATTGTCACCCGGCCCGCAGCGGTTGGCCCAACTTTCTGGGTGTAGCGCGCCTCGACGGTGCCGATGCCGAACATGGCTGGGGAAATGCTGCGCTCCTCTACTTGCGCGACCGTCACATTGACTGGGGCAAGCGGGCCAGAGCGGAATGCCACCCAGGCAAAGAGCAACAGCAGTGGCACCAACACGGCCAGCAATGTCCAGCTGCGACGACTCATGGTGAATGGCAAAGTCATTTGGCCACTCCCAGTCCATCACAAAAGAGGTCGAATAGCCTCCCCGAAACGGCGGGCATCGTGGTAAAATCACTGGCTGCCATCGCCTGCATCACAAGCCCTTGCACCATGCCAAGGAACATTGTCGACGCAGCGGAGATGTCGACCCTTTCGGCGACAAGCGATCGTGTTTTTGCTTCAGTCAGCAGGGCCGTCACACGTTCGCGATAGGCGGCCATCAATGCGCGCACGCACATCTTGCTCTGCGCGTCGCCATCCCGCTGCAATTCGCCAAACAATATGCGAGGCACGCCGGGGTGAGTCACGACGAAATCGATATGCGTAGCGAACATGGCACGCAGCCGTTCAATCGGCGTCGCCCCTGTAACGGCATCAAAGCGTGCGAGCAGCGTGGTGGCGGTCCAGTCCATCACCGCCGCCCAGATCGCTTGTTTGTCGGCAAAATGGCGGAAGAGTGCGCCCTGCGTTACGCCCATCTGCGCTGCAATCTGCGCAGTCGTTATGTCCGCTGGATTGGTTGCTGCAGCCAAGCTTATCACCGTTTCAACAGTGGCGGCACGGCGTGCATCGGCAGAGAGTTTGGTGCGGGGCATCTGACCGCCTTGCGCTTTTGTGAGTAATTAGTCACTATCTTTTATGGCGAATTCTGGCCTATGGTTCTGCAATCTGGTGAGAGGGAAACGGCATGACGGAACAGTCGGGTGATAACGCCAACACGATCAAGGGCGAAGATTGGGCCGGGGAAATGGGCACCAAGTGGCTAGCCAATCTTGCGCGGTTTGAAGGGATGATCGCACCCATAGGTGCAGCCCTCCTAGCCCGCGCGGATTTTCAGCCCGGTGAGCGTGTGCTGGATATTGGTTGCGGCGGTGGGGGCACAACCATTGCTATAGCCAATGCGGTGGCTCCCGATGGTGAGGTTGTGGGCATTGATATTTCGCCTGACCTCACAGCAGCGTCGACAAAGCGGGCGAGTGACGCCGATGTTGGCAATATTCGCTTCATGTGTGCGGATGCCAGCAATGTGCAACTGCCGGATGCGCCATTCGATCGTCTCTTTTCGCGCTTCGGCAGCATGTTCTTTGCTGAGCCGCATCAGGCTTTTGCAAACCTGCGCAGCCTTTTGCGGCCCGGTGCGCGGATCGATCTCGCCGTTTGGGCTCCGCCGCGCGACAATTTGTGGATGATGGAAATGATGGGCGTTGTCCGCAGACATGTTGATATTCCACCTGCTGTACCGCGCGCTCCAGGACCCTTCGCATTCGAGGATCTGGAGTATCTGAACGAGGTGCTTGCGGCCGGTGGTTTTTCGAGTCCCGACATGATGGCCTATACAGGGCAGCAACCGGTTGGCGGCGTTGGAGCAACGGCGCAGGAAGCGGTAAGTTTCGTGTTATCCTCCATGGCCGTTGGAAAAGCGCTGGACGAGCAAGGAACAGATGTCCGAGCTGCGGCGGAGGGCGAATTGTTGGAATTGTTCGCAAAGCACCACGTGCCGAACCAAGGGGTGATGATGCAGGGCAAGGCTTGGTTGGTGTCAGCCAAAGCTTAACCGCGCTCGAGATCGACGACCTCTCACGAGATGAATCACGCTCAGGCATGAGTGGCCCCGCCCGAAGGCGGGGCCGAAGCTGGCACCTTAGCTCGGCGGGTTCCAGATGATGACCTTCTTCGAAGGATCATCGCCCGGCGCGTTGGCGATGTTGCCGTAAATCGTGCCGAATTCCGGAGCTGAGAGCGAGACCGAGACATATTCGGCGCCGGTGTTCTGCGAGAAGCGCTTCCAGCCTGCGCCCAGTTCGAAGCCGTTCTTGCGGCTGACGATGCGGTAGTCGGGTTCGCTGTCCTTGGTCTTGCGGTTGTTGGGGATGATCGCGATCGGTGCAGACACAGTCAGCGTTGCGAGGTTGCCTTCGAAGCTGTCGTCGGACTTCACGGTGAGGTTTGCGATGGTAGCCATGTCGTTTCTCCTAAAGGTGGTCGGGGACCATCCCCGATGGCGCCAAAAGAAGGGGCCGGGAGCCGCCGTCACCGAAGCGTCAGCGTAGGGCGAACCCCGCACGGGGTTGACGGCATTAGGCGTGACGAGACCCGAAGACAGGCGACAAGGAGGGGTGGTTTTCGCTCCGCCTGAAAACGAATGTCACTCGGCAATCTCCGTTTTCATCGACCAAAAGTCGGAGGCTTCCTCCCCACCGATCACTGCATGGAATGCAGCAACAATCATCCCTCACGCGCAGCCATTGGCTGATCGAGAGGCGTTGTCGCCTTGGACATTCGACGGGCAACAGCGGGGGCTCCTCGCCGCATTACACAGACTGAATGTTCAATATCAGTTCTCATATTGACTTTTGTGCAGAATATGAGCATATGAAGCCATGAAAGGATGTGCCGACATGGGTATCCAAGCTGCAGCCAAAGCGCCTGCAAAGGGACTTGATCGCAAGGATCTGACGGGGCCAGCCCTGCGGACGTTCTTCCGCATTGCCGATGCCTGGGGCCTGAAAGAGCAGGAGCAGATGCGCTTGCTCGGTCTGGAGAGCCGCTCGACCTTTCAATCCTGGAAGCGCGGCGTGGTCGCGGCGCTGTCCAAGGATGCGCTGGAGCGGATTTCCTATGTCATGGGCATCTACAAGGGCCTGCATATTCTGCTGCCCAAGACGGCTGATGAGTGGGTGCGCAAACCCAACAAGGCGCAGGTTTTCGGCGGCGCCTCCGCGCTTGACCGGATGATGTCGGGCAATGTCGCCGACCTCTATGTCGTGCGTCAGTATGTTGACGGGCAGCGCGGCTGACCCGTGGACATTACCACGTCTGAAGTCCGCTGGACGCCCTGCTACCGCATCATCCCGAGCCGATTTCCGCCGATCTCGCTGTTCGAGGCGGTTGCCGATCCGGCCGATCTCGAAGCGGTCTATGCCATCGAAGCGATGACCAATGACCGCCTGCGCGACGAAGCAGGCGAGCTGTCGCTCGTGCCGCCTGAAGACCGCGTGTCAGGCCCCGGGTCCTCGCCGATCATGGCGGCGTTCACCCACCTCAATCCGGTCGGCGACCGCTTCACCGACGGCAGCTACGGCGTCTTCTATGCTGGACTGACACTGGCAACCGCAATTGCCGAAACCAGGCATCACCGCACGCATTTCCTCGAGGCTACCGACGAACCAGCGCAGGAACTCGACATGCGGGTTTATGCAGTCGATCTCGACGCGAGCCTTCACGACATCCGCGGGCAGCGAGAGGCGCTGCCAGCACTGTACCATCCGAGCAGCTATGCCGTGTCTCAGGAAACCGCGCGGACCTTGCGCGATGCAGGGTCGGACGGGATCGTCTATGAAAGCGTCCGCGATCCTGGCGGCGAGTGTGCTGCCGTTTTCCGGCCCCGGTTGTTGTCCAACTGCCGTCAGGAACGGCATCTTTGCTATGTCTGGGACGGTAGGGTAATCAGTACCGTCTATGAGAAGAGGTTGCTGGCTAGTTGAATTGTTGGCTGATTTGCGCTCCGATCTCAACCTCTCCTCCGCCGAAAATTTCCCATAAGCTGTTGTCTGCGCTGTCGACTTTCGGCCTACCGGAAAGACAAAGACGGAGCGGCCATCCGACCTTGACGCCGCGAAGGTCCTCTGTCGCCGTAAGCGGCCGCTAGATTGCGATCAGAGCGTTGCCCGTCCGATCGAAGCATCTAGGCGGGGGAGCGCCCGACGATCGGCGAGGCCGATCGGGCGGCAGCCGAGCAGACGCCAGACCATCCATCCTGCCGTTAGCGCTGACTAAGACTGGACCTCGACGCGGGTTCGGGGTCAGATCTTCCAGTGCTTCCGGATGAAGGCCTCCAAGGTTTCGCAGCGTCCTGCCACAGCAGCCTTGTCCCATTTGAGACCGGCATTGATTTCGCGGCCGATCGCCGCCGTGCCGCGCAATCCGCACTCGACGTAGGTGTCAGCTTTTTCGTTGGGTGCGCGACCGCCAAGGGACGAGTTCACGCCGGGCGGTAGCATGGTCAGGTTGCCAAGGTTGTGCAGATAGCCGACCTCGGTGTGCTGTGGCTTCACATGCTCGATCGATTTTGCCGGGTCGGTTGCCCAGATTTTGTTCCACTCGGACGCGTTGATAGGGCCTCCCGCTTTCGCGGCGAGATGCTCTTCATAGCGGAAGAGAACATATCGGGTGTCTTCGCGGCGCCAGTACCACTCGTCCCAATAGCTTTTGAGCGACATGCGCTCTTCGAGGTCAAAATCTTCTCCAAGGGCATCGATGGCCTTGCCAGCCGCCTTGGCATTAAGCCCGGCGGCAATAGCGTGCCCGAGATGGGTATATTCCCGGTTATAGGAACGGGCGTCCAAGCGCCCGATCCCAAACAGGCGGAACGAGGAGCGCTCCCACCGTTCAAGTAGATCTGCGGTCGTAGCCGCGTCAAAATTGCGCGCCATGATCGCAACCGCCACGAACCGGGCTTGCAACACTTTCGCCGGGGCCCGGCGCCTGTTGTCGCTGTGAAGCTCGTGGACGTACCGGTTTATTGCCTCCAACTTTCGAGCAGCTGCGATGATTGGCTTCAGGGCCTGACCGCCCGCCTGAAGGATCTCGCGCGCCGCTTCTTCCTGGGTCAGAACCTTATTGGGCGCCTTCTCGCGGGCGAAGGTACCGGCGAACTGCAATGCCTCGTCGGCGTGATCCGCGTCTGTCCCGATGGTCCGATAAATAGTCTGCCAAATGACATGCATCTCCGAGAGTCCTGCCTCTCGGGTGCCGGTGGGGACATGTTCGTAGATCGAGGCCATAAGCTGGCTCTTCAGCTTGTCGATCCACTTCACGTCGAGCCCGCGACTGTTGAGGACTTCGAATACCCGGTAAACGAGGGACTCGTCGGCGACTTCATGCAGGATCATCGACATCCGGTTGCGGACCGTCGACAGGAGGCCGACCAGCCCGCCGTCCGCGCTCCACCCGGCCACGAAGCGCTCGCATTCGGCGATGGCGTCGACGACATTGCAATCAGCCGCCGTGACCACGAGCGTCTCGTCAACGTCGCCGTTTCGGAGATAATCCGTGAAGACGTGGCTGCTGTCATGGTTGGTCTGCAGCAGGACGAGACTGTGCTCGTCCCCCTTCACCAGAAGGTCCGCAAGGCCCTGCTTGGCTTTTTGTGCGGCGGCATCTTCAGCTCCCAACGCTTTCTCAATCGCCTTGAGGAGGATGACGAGCGTGGTGATACGCTGTTGTCCGTCGACCAGCTCGACGACACGAAACTCCTCCGCGCCGATACCGATTGTCTCACGGACTAAACCGACGACCGTCGCCATGAAATGGTCACGGCCGGACCGCTGGGCTTCCTCGATATCGCGGAAGAGATCGGTCCGCTGATGCCGGCCCCAAGAGTAGGATCGTTGATAGCCAGGTATGCGGAAGAGCCGACCCTCAAGAAGTTTGAAGACGGTAACGTGTATCGGATTGAGCTGCATCCAGCGAGTTTTACAGCATCGATGCGGCCTGTCTATCAAGATGGAATGCCTGGTGTGCGAAGCTGTGCGGTGGTGGCGAGATGCTAAAAGGCTATCGCGGTCGTGCACGTCGGCCTCTCGGGCGGCCTTTTAATTTGCGGTCGCAGGATAATTGATGTGGCGCCCCCCGGACCCGCCGCAATTCAGAGCCTTACCGGCAGCCTTCGGCGTGAGTCGCCATACGGAGTGCTGGATCGGAATGAGGTATTTTGGTCGGCAGCCGACAATGCTCAGATTGGTCTGGATGAGTCTAACGGTCTCACCGCTTCTCGCGGAAGTCCCAGAGCGGAATGCCCATCTTGCGTGCCTTGTCAGCCAAGTTGTCCTGGATGCCGGTGCCAGGAAATACGACCAGACCTACTGGCAGAGCTTCGAGCATATGATCGTTGCGTTTGAACGGCGCGGCCTTCTTGTGCCGGTTCCAGTCGGGACGGAAGGCGACTTGCGGCACGCGGCGCGTATCGGCCCAACAAGCGGCGGCGCGTTCGGCACCAGTGGGTGTGGCACCGTGGAGCAAGACCATGTCGGCATGACGCGCATGAACCCGGTCAAGGACATCCCAGATGGCCGAGTGATCGTTGCAATCGGGGCCACCGGTGAAGGCAATACGGGTGCCTTCGGGCAGCAGCACGCGGGCATTTTCCCGAGCACGCTTGTCGAGGAAGTCGCGGCTGTCGATGATGGCCGAGGTCATGGCCTTGCGGTTGACGCGGGATCCGGTGCGGGGTGTCCAGGCCTTGCGGGCGTGGATGCGGAATTGATCGGCGGCGGCTTCGCGGAAGAATTCCATCGTATCGCGGCGTTCGATGAGCGAGATGCCTTCGGCAATCTGGCGCTCAAGTTCGACCGAGCGCACTTCGCTGCCATCCTGTTCGCGCTGAAGGCGTTTTTGCGCCTGTTCATTGTCGTCGAGATCGCGTTCGACCCGCTCGCCGGCGCGGTGGAAGATGTTGACGACGTTCCAGAGCAGGTCTTCGAGATCGGGTTCAATTCGGGTGTCGATCAAAGCTGAGACAAGCCCGTCGAACATGTCGGCGACCGCGCCACCGGCAAGGCGGGCATCTGGTAGCGGCCTGCCATCGGGTTCGTCCTCGAAGGGCCGATAGCCGTAGAGCTGCATTTCCTGGAGGAGATAGGCGGTTGAGCCGAGTTCGGGGGTGGTGTCTTCAAGGGGAAGATCTGGGGCGCTTGCCATGATGGTCTCCGTGTTCTGAGCCGCGCCTCTCGCGGCCTTCGTGGCGACGACCAGCGGCGGCGGGCACGGGTCTGCACCGCGCGGCAACGCGCGGCCGGAGCGCCAGCGGAGGATGGCGAAGCAAGGCTATTTTGTTTCGCGATGCAAAGGGGCGCAGCCCCGGCGGAAAATAGCCGCAGCGCAGCCATTGCGGTGCCCGTGTCCGCTGCCGCAGTCGCCCCCTCCCGAAGGCCGAGGGCGTGGCGACCTTCAAGGATCGGGAGAGTTGGCCATGCGCCCCACTTCGCCGGAAAATCCCCAGCTTACCGGCCAGCTTCGCTCATTCTTTGAGAAACCGCACGGCATCGGCGGCGCTGAGTTGCACCCGAATGGCCGCTGCCAACCGTTCGTGGCCGTAGGCGGTAAGGTCGCTGTTGAAATCGTCGAGCCGGGGTTCAAGCGGTATAACGGCAATGCCCACCGGTTCGCATCGCTCGGTCAAGGTCGACAATGCCGTTGCCCCGGCTGGATCATCATCGCGCGCGACATAGAGGCAGCGCAGCGCAGCAGGGAACTGGATGGCAGCGAGGTGGGCGGCCGATAGACCTGCGATCATCGCCATGGATGGCATCACCTGTCGCAGCGACAGCAGGGTTTCGAGGCCTTCACCGGCAACCATGACACCGTCCGCTTTGCCGAACCGGACGCCCGAGCCGAGCAAGTGCCCCATGGCGCGTCGTGGATATGCGACAGCGGCTTTGTCGTGGGATTGTGGGTCAAGCCAGGTGCGGTGAACCCCCGTGATAGTGCCCTCATTGTCGGTGACTGCAGCGATCATGGCGGGCCATGCCTCCCGCACACCAGGGACATCATCTTCAGCAGGCCTATAGTAGCAGCGCGGATGGAAACGCAGCTGATCTATGCCAGACAGATCGGTGATCGACCGGTGACCAAGATAACGCGCCGCGATGCTGTTCATGATCGGCTTTGAAGCGGCCCATAGGCGCCGGGCCGCTTCTGGTGTGCCGGTCGGCGCCTTGCGTATGGTCGGGTTGCGCGGCGTGGTTTCCGGTGGCGGTGGCAGGCTCAGGAATTGGCGGGCTTCATCAAGTGTCTCGCGCATGGTCCGGTGGGCGCAACTTGCCGCGATGATGTCGAGAAGATCGCCATGGTCGCCGCTTTGCGCGTCTGTCCATTTGCCTGCGCCTCCCCGGCTCTCAGCCGTGGCCGACAATCTGACGTAGAGACTGCGACCCGGCGAATTGTGAACATCGCCGACCAGCCAGTAGCGGCCTTCTCGGCGACCATTGGACAAGTAACGGCGGCATACCGCTTCGGCTGAGGCGGCAAGGCGGCGGGCGATATCGGTGGCGGGACTGTCCATGCGGGGCTCCTTCAGGCGGCTTTGCGTGCCGCGATCCGCTGGATCGGAAACCGGTCGAGCAGCTTGGCGAGCACATCCACCCCGACAGCCCCTGTCGGTATGTAGAGCTTGAGTTTCCACGAGACGATCTCGGAGATCAAGCCCATTGCCTTCAATCGCTCTATACCAAGATCGTTGAAGCCAGTGAGTTCGATCCGCCAGTCGTTCATGGCGCGGACGCGGGCGAGCGTCTGATCTTCGGCCAGATGCAATTTGGCGTCTCCGGCACACAGCATCGCCCAAGCATCGGCAGGCACGACGGACGCCGTGTGCTGCTCAATCACCGTGGCGACCCAGGCGGGCGAAACCTTGCGGCCGATGACGCGCTCGCCAGCATCGGTTTGCAGGCGGTAGACGCGGGTCGATTCATTGGGGAGCCGCCGCCAGATCGGCAGCAGCAGGCCTGAAACCATGTGCAGGGTCGAGGTTTCGAACTCGGGCAAATCGGCAAGTTCGGCCTGCCAGACTTTGCTGAACCGCTCACGGTCCACCGGCTCCCAATGACTGGTCGCGAACACCTCGGCGAGAATATTGGTCGCCTCCAAAGTCCGGACGAGGCGGATGCGCGGGTGAATGCCCCCATCATCGTCGATTAGACTGCGCGCGCGCAATTTGACTGCCGCGCGCCCGGACCGGGTGTTGATCACGAGTTCGGCGTCGCGATCCACTGCCATTTCTAGCGCCCTCTCGAGCACAACCGGCTCGATCCGGTCTTTGCGTTCGATGGTCAGGAGGTGGGTCACAGCTCCGGTGCCGGGATGGGTGTAGATGGTCTTGCGGTCGGAGACCGAGAAGCTTTCGGCGCGCAGGGTTTCGAGGCCTATTTCATAGGTCCCGCTGGCGATTGCACCTTCGACCCGCGCCGTCAGCAGTCCCTCGAAGGCCTCGAACAGGATGTTCTGCATGGAAATGGTGAGCGCCAGCATCCGGTTGAGGAAGGTCGTGATGGGCGGAAGCTCGTCCTTGAGCCCGCCGTCACTGTCGAGCAGCGACAGGCCGGTGGCCGTTTCGAATTGCCCGAGCGAACAGCCATCGATCTTGCCGCGCACCAGCAATTGGTAAAGCTGGCGCAGGGCATCGCGGGCATAGTAGGATTCCAGATTATCGCTGGCGCTGAACATGTTCTGGCCGCCGGTTTGCCGCTGGCCGCGCGTGATCGCTCCGAGACTGTCGAGCCTTCGGGCGATCGTCGAGATGAAGCGCTTCTGCGCCTTCACGTCGGTCGATACCGGGCGGAACAGCGGTGGCTGCTTCTGGTTCGTGCGGTTGGTGCGGCCAAAGCCCTGGATGGCGGTGTCGGCCTTCCAGCCTGCTTCGAGCAGGTAGTGGACGCGGCGGCGCTGGTTCTTCACGCCCAGGTCGGCATGATAGGATCGCCCCGTGCCGCCAGCCTCGGAGAAGACGAGGATGTGCTTCTTGTCATCCATGAACGCATGGGTTTCAGCAATATTGGCTGAAGCGGGCCGGTTTTCGACAGCAAAGCGGACTGAACCATCGCTGTTGGCGCGGGGCACAATGCGACGGGAACGTCCGGTCACCTCGGCAACCGCATCGCTCCCGAAATGCTGGACAATCTGGTCAAGCGCGCCGGGCACAGGCGGCAAAGCCGCAAGCCGCTCGAGCATTGCATCACGGGCACGGCAGGCTTCGCGATTGAGGATGGGGTTGCCATCCGCGTCGAATGCGGGCCGCGACGCGAGATTGCCCTCGCTGTCGGTGAACGGCTCATAGAGCTGCACAGGAAAACTGTGCGCGAGATAGTCGAGCACATATTCACGCGGCGTGATGTCCACGGAAACGTCATCCCACTCGTCGGTCGGGATTTCGGCAAGGCGGCGTTCCTGCAGGGCTTCGCCCGTCGATACGATTTGCACGACACAGGCGTGACCGGCCTCAAGATCGCGCTGCATCGCCTGAATGGTACTTGGCGTCTGCATTGCGGTGATCAGGTGATTGAAGAAACGCTGCTTGGCGCTTTCGAACGCTGATCGCGCCGCCGACCGGGCCTGCGCATTCAATGTTCCATGGGATGCACTCGTAACGCCCGATGCTTCGAGCGCCGCATCGAGATGGGCGTGAATGACCTGGAATGCCCCGGCATAGGAATCGTAAATCCGCACTTGCTCAGGGGTCAGCTGGTGCTCGAGCAGGTCATATTCGACGCCATCGAATGACAAGGAACGGGCAGCGTAGAGGCCGAGCGCCTTCAGATCGCGGGCTAGCACCTCCATGGCAGCAACGCCGCCATCCTCAATCGCGGCCACGAAATCGGCGCGTGAGGCGAAAGGGAAGTCTTCGCCGCCCCACAGCCCGAGTCGCTGGGCATAGGCGAGGTTCTGCACAGTCGTGGCGCCGGTGGCCGAGACATAGACGATGCGGGCATTGGGCAGGGCATGTTGCAGCCGCAGGCCCGCCCGACCCTGCTGCGAGGCTGAGACATCGCCGCGCGCGCCCTTTCCGCCTCCGGCATTGGCCATGGCGTGGGCCTCGTCAAAGATGATGACACCGTCAAAGTCACGGCCAAGCCATTCGACGATCTGCTGGACCCGGCTCGCTTTACCGCCCCGCTCCTGCGAACGCAGCGTCGCATAGGTCGTGAACAAGATGCCTTCCGCCAGCTTGATGGGCGTGCCCTGACGGTAGCGCGACAAGGGTGTCACCAGCAGTCGTTCCTGCCCCAAAGCCGACCAGTCGCGCTGAGCATCCTCAAGCAGGCGGTCCGATACCGAAACCCAGAGCGAACGGCGGCGGCCTTTTAGCCAGTTGTCGAGAATGATGCCTGCGACCTGACGGCCTTTGCCCGCACCCGTGCCGTCACCCAGAAACCAGCCCCGGCGAAAGCGGATGGCTGCGTCGTTTTCTTCAGCCGCCGCTGAGACGAGATCCCATGTCTCGTCAACGGTCCAGGCCCCTGCCAGATGCCCGGAATGGGCCTCGCCAGCGTAGATTACGGATTCCAGCTGCGCGTCGGACAGCACGCCGTCAGCCAACAGGTGCTCGGGCAAGTGAGGGAAATAGGCGGGTTTCGGCGGCGCCACCGAGGCCATTGACGCCGATTGAACCAGCGGCGTCGGGTGTGGCAATGCGCCGGGAATGACGACCGATTGAAGTCCATATCGTTCGTAGATGTTGTCACCGAGTTGCCCCTCGGGCGGAGCCCAGTCAGCAGTCGAATAAGTGAGTTCAGGCGCATCGGCATCGACCACGGGATTGATCGGGGCAGTTCGAGCAACCGCGCGCCTCACGGGCGACGGCGAAGAAGCGCAATGCAGTCCGGGACCGGGCAATGGGGCAATCGGTCCGCGCGGCGGCACCTGCGCCTCGACCCATTTGAGCAAGGTCGCGGTATCAGAAGCAGTCCCTGCACTCGGAACGAAAGTCGTGGGATCGGAAGCTGGCAGCTTGTCGATCACCGTCAATCGGGTGTCGATCGTCGTGCCGTGCTTGCGATAGACCTTGCCGTCGATGGCGGCGGTGAAGACCACACGTCCGGTCCCCTGCAACCGGATGAAGGTATCGCGCCATGCTGGAGCATCCGGAGAACAGCCAGCGCCGGTAATGACCACGAGCCGACCGCCATGCTCGAGCCGGGCCAGCGCGGAAGCGATGTGGCGAAACGCGGCGTCCTTCATCATCCGGTCGACATGCGCGACGGCCGAAAATGGCGGGTTCATGAGGATAGCGCTCGGGCGCACTGATACAGCCAAGCGATCATCAATCGACGCAGCGTCATGTCCGCTGACAGCCACGCCTGAGAACAAGCGCGACAGCAGCGCAGCCCGGCCTTCAGCGAGTTCATTCAGCACGAGCTGTGCACCGGCCAGTTCGGCCTGAATCGCTAACATGCCTGTGCCAGCAGATGGTTCGAGCACAGTTTCGCCTGCGCCAATCGAAGCAGCGACAACGGCCACGAACGATAGACCCGCAGGCGTCGAATATTGCTGCAAGGCCTGGCTGGTTTCAGAGCGCCGGGTGTGGGTTGGCATGAGAGCCGATACCCGCTCAATCAGCGCAAGGGAGCGAGATCGGGAGCCGCTGCGCGACAAGATTGCCGGGCCAAAACGGCGCAGGAATAGGATTTGTGCAACCTCACAGGCATCGTAGGCGCTCTTCCAATCCCATGCGCCTTGAGCATCGGTGCCGCCAAAGGCTGCCGTCATCGCATCGCGCAAATGTGCGGATTCAACGAGCCGCCCGATTTCGAGCAGGGGTAGAAGCGAGGTTGCTGCGGTCAGCAGCGCACGCGAACGCTCATCAAATGAGCAATTCGATGCGCGCGGCGCAGCGCCAAGCGCTGCGTCCGTTAGAATATGGGCCATTGGTGGGATCTCCGAGAGAGCAGAAAGGGCGGATCACGCCCGGACACTCTCTCTCAACCCCGGGCGGTTCGCCCGCTCCCGGCACCGCTCTCACTGGATTTCCGCCCGACCGACGCAGGGAAGTGCTAGCATATTTTAGCAAAAGAATGGACGAGCAGCGGTCGGTTCCTGTCGGGATCTTTCCGATGTGATTGTTGATTTCGTCGCCCGAAGCTCGCCGTTCAATCAGCTCAGCGTGAACGCCTCTAATCAACCGGGAGAGGACGCTAAATCGGTGGCTTGGCGGCGTAAATTTGGATGATTCCCGCCAACTCGGATTATGATCGATCCAATTGGCTTAAGGATAAAAATCCTCGCCGGCTTCGGGCGTTAGCAGGCCGCGTTCGATCGTTTGTAAACCTACCTTGTTACCGGTTTGGACGAACAGTGACCGGTAGTCATTGATAGTCGCTTCGCTCGGAAGGACAGGACATGAGTCTTCCTGCATCATGTATTGCCGAAATCGCTGCCGCATCGTGCTATCCAAACGGCGCTGGTGGCGATCAGCTAGAAGGTCTGCAGCAGAAGCCGGCGCTGCCATCGCCAGCTCAAGCGGCGCAAAAACTGGCGTGCCGCGCTCAGCGAGCCTCGCGATGAGGATCGTGCGAATACACCAGACCATGCGGCGCACGACTAAGTTAGAATTCAGCGCGCGAGCGTGATGGTCGAGGAACCACCCTAGGTCACGAGCGTGCGCGATTTCGCGGGCATAGCTTGTCCGCAGCCTGAACTTCGACCGCAACTGATCCAGCTGGCCTAATGGGTCGAATACCGGCTTGGCTTCGCGCACGATGTGGCACACGAATAAATCTCCTTCGCGCGCATCGTTTGTCAGCTTCTCCCATGGATAGAAGAACATCGAGAGGTGGCCGATCGACTTGTGTTGTGGCGTGCCGGGTGGGCTGATGAGCAGGAGATCGGTGTCCGAACCCCGGCCATTGTCCTCACGGGCACGGCTGCCGAAGAGCAAGATCGCGGAAACCCCTTGATCTCCAATGCCCATGTTCAACGGGAAGCTCGTTCGATCGCATCAATCGACAGCTTGCGCGCCGTGGTTCGAGCATTGACGACCTCCTCGCGATTTAGGAGCACCAGCTGCTGCTTCCCCGGCGGCAATGTGTCGGGCGCAACGTCGAAGTTATGCTCGGTCATCAGGTAAAAGGTCTGGCTGAGCCGCTTGGTAACGATGAGCCTGCCGCCGACCATCTCGTACTCGGCCTCAAGTGCCGCTTGCTGGCTCTTAGACAGTGCCGGATTGGGCGCCAAGATGAGGTCGATCTCGTGCATCCACTCAAAATCGAGTGTGGGATCGATCGAGGCCCTGGTAATGTCGCCGACTTGATCAATGCGAAAGAGATTATAATCACGAAAATCCGAATGTTCTGTTGACCAAGCCCGCACATACCAACGACCGATGGCGTGAAAGAGTGCATGGGGCGCGATCACGCGACTTGGCTCGGGCGACCCGGTGATTGACTTGTACTGGATCTCCAGCTGGCCACGCTGGTTGATAGCGTCGAGAATATGAAGCAGGATTCGCGCGTTCGTGTGCTTGCGCAGCAGCGAAACATTCTCGATCGGCGGCCGATCGTCAAACCAAGTGTCCTCCTGGCGCATCCATCGATTCTCGATTGCGACAAGTTGAAGCAAATAGCGTTCGGCTGAGGCGTGCATCAGCTTCGGCTCGTAGGTCGGAGCCCGCAGATAGGCCTTCAGGGTTTGGTCGTACACGAGATTACCGGGCGCCAGCACGGTGTATTGGGATATGTCGGAAGAAGCCTGTTGTGCCGAGATTCCAAAGGTTTCCGACAGATCACGGCGATTGAAACGCCCGTCCCAGAACAGCCGGAAATCGATAAATTCGAGCCGCCGCTGCACGCCCCAGCGTACTGTCTCGCGTGATTCCTCAGCCACCTAACCCTCCAACAACTCGATTCGAAAAAAATATCCCATCGCATTTCTTGACGGGTAGTGCTATCGTTCCCATATTCAATGGACGCGATGATCGCGGGGATCAACGCCTAAGGTCGACGAACAAACGCAAAGGGCCGAAAAAATGGCGAAAAATACTGGTGACGGGTTCCGACGCGGTGCCGTGACAGGGCGCACACAGTTTCAGCGGCCCGATGGACTCTGGCAGAAGCGCGATGAGCGCACCGGCCACCTCATGAGTGTCAAGGACGATGGCGAACCATTCAAGGGTGTTGCCCGCGAACCGGACGGTCGCGACACGCCCAACGCATGAGTGTCAAGATCAGGTGCTGTCAGATCGCTGCGCGCACCTGGCAGCCGCCGTTTGACCAAGAGGGATTACTATGACTGCTTCAATCACATTTTTCCCCGTCGGCAACGGCGATATGACGCTCATCACGTTCGACAACGACCAGAAGCTCCTTGCCGACCTGCATGTGCGCAACGCGGCAGACGACGAGGATGACGAAACGCCGAATGTCATGGCAGATCTGCGCGAACGGCTTTCCCGCGACGAAAAGGGCCGTCTTTTTGTTGATGGTTTTCTTCTCAGCCATCCGGACAAGGATCATATCTGCGGGTTGGAAACCCATTTTCACCTCGGCCCGCCCGATGAATGGGTTAAGTGTGACGACAAGATCTTAATCCGAGAAATGTGGTCGTCGCCCATTGTATTCCGCCGTGCCTCCAAGAATCACGTTCTTTGCGACGATGCCAAGGCATGGGCAAAGGAGGCTCGGCGGCGTGTCGCTCTTTTTCGAGAGAAGGGCACCGCCACGGTCGAGGGCGATCGTATCCAAATCATGGGCGAAGACGACGACGGCAAGACCGACGATATCCTTGCAATCGTTGTTAAGGCGGGCGGCCTTGTCAGCAAGCTCAACCGGATCGCATCGGGCACTTTTGAAGGGCGGCTGCTCGCCCCGATCCCGCAGAACGATGACGAGGAGCTGGACGAACTGCTCGGCAAAAATCACTCCTCGGTCATCTTGCGCTTCTCAATCCGGGGTGACGGCATCCTCGACAAATGCCGATTCCTTACGGGAGGCGATGCCGAGGTCGCCATCTGGGAACGGTTGTGGGGCAAGCACGGGACTTACGAGGCCGACTGGCTCAGCTACGACATTCTCCAGGCGCCACATCATTGCTCATGGCACAGCCTAAGCTATGATAGCTATTCGACTTATGGTGAGGATGCGGAGGTGTGCGCTGATGCACGAAGCGCGTTAGCTCAAATTCGGAAGGGTGCGATTGTTGTCGCCAGCTCGAAGGCGATCGACCCTGAAGAGGCGGACCCACCCAGCGATCGGGCAAAGCGCGAATACGTCTCGATCGTCGATGGCAAGAGCGACCGTTTCATCTGCGTCGCCGATGTCTGGGAGGCCGATGAGCGGGCGCTGCAGTACGAGATCACGTCGAGCGGCATCACTAAGCTCGTGAAAAGCGCCGCGAAGGCGGCAATCGCCGCGCTGGGGATCGGTGCCACCGCTGCTCAGGCGCGTGCGCACGGTTGAAACAGTGGCGACCGAGGCAGAAATCGATCCCGCAAAGCATCTCTTGCGCGTGGCATTGACCCACCCCGAATGCGTGGGAGGTGCAGTGCTGGAGCCTGAAGATGGTAGACCGCGCATCCGGCTCGAAATGAATGTCGAGATGCCGCTCGACATGAAGGCTGATGGCATCAGCCAGAGCGGCGTCCGGACATGTGAGCCCGTCATCCTCAAGCTTCCTGCTACATTTCCGTGGCGATCGCCGCGTTTCTACCTCCGGGAGGACTTTCCTCGAGATTTTCCTCATCTCATGCCTTTCGCCGAGACCCCGCAACCTTGTCTGGTCGAAGGTGATCAGGACGAATATTTTCTTCAGTTCGGTCTGGTGGAATATGGCATCTTCCATCTGGTCGAGCAGCTTGCGATCTGGCTTCGTAAGGCCGCCATCAGCGGTTTGATCGACCACGCGCAAGGTTGGGAGGCCATGCTTCGTCGCGGTTTTCGCGACGTTGTCCAGATCGATGCCAACGCAGCGCGCAACCTCGTCACTAAGAACGGCGGTTGGATTGCCTGGAAGGGCAGCTTCTTCCGCCGCGGAGCGCCTGAGGCATGTCTAAACAGCACGGCTGAGTTATGGGTTTCGAGCAAGGGCGAGACGACGCCACTCATGCGGAAACCGGATAATGCGTCGTTTACGTCGCGCCAAACCGATGCTGAGGCCAGCCTAGGCAACACTGTGGTCGGCGTTGTCTGGCCCGATAAGAACCCCGATGGCACGCCGTGTATCAGCCCCAACTATCTACCCGAAAGCGTGGCGACCTTGCGCGACCTTCGAGCCCGCGCAGCGGAAGTTGGATGTGGACGAGGTCTGGAATCCTTCCTCGCCAATATCGAGCGTAGCTTTGCTGACATGTTTCTGCTCGCACCGATCCCGATCGGCATCATTCTATGCTTGCGACGCCCGATTCATATGATCGGCAGCACCTCCGACATTGAGCTCCTGCCCTATGTTGTCGAAATTCGCGCTAACAAGAACCGGGCCTCTCTGTTCGCTGGCGGCGACGATGAGCCTGTCTCGCCGGCGCTGCACTATCAGTCGCTCACCACGGCTCTGTTGCAGTCGCTGTCTGGCGCACCAGCGCGTCCTGCGCTGGCCATACTAGGCTGCGGCAGCGTCGGATCGAAGCTCGCCATTCACGCTGCGCGCGCCGGACAGGATATCGCTGCAGTAAGCGACGAGTCCTCACTTAGTCCGCACAACATGGCCCGACATGCGCTAGGAGCTGAGCTGGTCGGCACGAACAAGGCTGAAGCGCTCGCGAAGGAGCTCTCCGGATTCGGCATGGCGCCGATCGTAAATCGCGGCGACCTCAGCGTCGATCTCCGCGACCCTGAACGAAGCAAACTGATCATACCTTGGGCGGCGGCGGCCATCAATTCGACCGCGTCGCTATCAGTTCGCGAAGCATTGATGTCTGCCGCAACGCCTCGCCGACGTACACGGCTGTTCGAGGCAGCCCTGTTCGGTCGCGGCCACGGCGCGTTTCTGCTAGCTGACGGCAAAGGGCATAATCCGAGTCATTGCGATCTGGTCGCCGAACTATACGCAACCCTTGACGACGAACGCGCCGCCAAACTGCTCTTTGATCCCGCCGGCGGTCTCTCCGAGATTCAGATCGGACAAGGGTGCGGATCTTTAACAATGACAATGGATGATGCGCGCTTGTCGGCAATGACGGCGTCACTTTCCCAGGAAATTTCAAAGGCGCTTGATACGCCGACCCAAGAGGGACTAATCGTCATCGGCACGGCTGATGACGACAGCCCATCGACTCAGTGGACCCGGCAAATTGTTCCCGCGTTCGAAACGGTCGTCATCGCCGGAAGTGACGGGTGGCAATTGCGCCTGTCCCGAAGGGTGGCGGACCGGATCAGGGCCGAAGCTAAAGCCTATCCGTCGGTTGAAACTGGAGGGGTTATGATCGGCTTGACCAGCGCACGGCTCAAGACCGTGACCGTCGTCGATCTGCTCGCGGCGCCTGCCGACAGCCGTCGAACACCTTCATTGTTCGTGTTGGGGACCGACGGCATGCAATCGGCAATCCATATACGGCACGAGCAGAGCGGGCGAACCCTGTTCGACGTGGGCACCTGGCACAGCCACATTCGGGATCAGGGCCCGTCGTCGACCGACTGGGATACTGCGGCCGATCTTGCAGCCGAACGCGCCCCGCCATCGATTTTGTTGATCGCGACGCCTGCGCGTTTCCATGCGCTGGTTTCACCACGAAAGGACGGCGATGGCTGAAGCCAAATCGCTCAAGGAACAGAATGCCTCGCTGATCCGGGCGGCGATGATTGGGCATATCGTGGCCTTTGCGTGGATCGCCGTCGAGCCGCTGAGCCTCCTTTCCATGGACGGTCGCATGCTAGCAGCGCGGCTCGAGGGGGCAGCAACGCCGGGCACAGCGGCATTCGGTTTGATTGTGGTCGCATCACTCTTGCTGCTCGGCTTGATCAATCCAATCTGGCGCGATCGGATCATGCATTGGCGCTTGGGTGATCCACTCCCTGGTTGCCGTGCCTTTACCAGCGTCGGGCCACTAAGCAGTCATGTCAACATGGCGGTGCTTGAAGCTCAATATGGACCGCTGCCGTTGGCGGGCAAGGAGCAGAACCAGCTGTTCTACCGGATTTATCGCGAGTTTAGAGATGACGTCGGGGTGCTAGATGCCCATGGACGCTACCTCGCAGCACGTGACATTGGTACGATTACTGCATTGGTGATGGTGCCCTTGCCATGGCTGGCATGGTGGGCGTCGGGCAACGGCGGGCGCGCTCTCGGCTATGGCGTGGTATTGTTCCTAGTCTACACGCTCTGCGTCATTGCAGCCAAGAACTATAGTTGGCGTATGGTCCAGCATGTTCTTGCGCTGGCATCGTCCAAGTCTGCGGCAACAAATACGATAGCCGGCTGAGCGGCAATTGTGATGGCAGGCAGGGTTTCTATGCAACCGTGCGGTGCAGCGCTGGATCAATGACGAACCCATGGCGTCCGGCCGCATATTCTCCAACCCGCACCAGGAATCGGCGAATTTCTTGACTATTCCGATCCCCTCCGACGGTGGCCAGCGCCTCAACCATGCCAGGATGATCGGATGATCGAACAGCCGAAATCACTATCCAGTCCTTTGCGTGGCGTCGGGCAAACTGCTGGCGGTCACGGGTGAACGATTCTGTCGCTGACAACTCGCGGCCATGGATCGCCTCCCAAGCATCAGGATACCAATCCCGCAACGCCCTGTCCGCCATCGCCTGTTCGCGGTAGGTGAACAGGTCCGGATAACCTGCGGCGACGAGCGCCCATTCGGCGTCTTCTTCATACCAGCCGCCAGATAGTCGCAACGCGGGATCCATCCCCGCATTGCGTGCCCGGTCGAGCTTGAAGCCGCCATGACCGGCAGTGGAATGAAAGACGACCCCCTCAGCGTAGATGGTCGCCGATTGAGACATGCCCCAAGGCGTGGAAACGCGCAGGATCGTATCGATGCGACCGAGCGCGTTGCGCTGGCGGACATGCAGCGCGATGTCGGCAATATAGGCGCGGAAGGAGACTTCATCAGCCACGGCGCCTTCGGCGCAATAGACATCTGACCGGGACCATTCGCAAATCGGCCGATTAAGCTTCCAGCCGGACACGATTGAGAAGCCTTCCTTGAGCGGAACGGCGATATAGGCGAGCCCGTCGACGCGCGCTGCCATCAATCCGTCGCTGGTCGTGCCATGTTCGACGATGATGCCGCTCATGCCGCCCTCCTGAGTTCAGTGGGCAGAACGGCCAGATCAGCGTCGGTCACAATCTCGGTGCGCATCCCGGAATAGGGATTGTCGCGCATCCATGCTTCTGCCGATGCCATGTCGGCTGCGAGGTGTCGCAATTCGTCCTTGCCCCGAAACGTGGTCAAGACGCGGACTTGCCCAAGTTTCGGCGTGTCGACGATCTCGAAGTTGAGCGGGCTTTCTACGCTGTAGGCGCGGCGCACGGTCATAACGATGACGCCCTGACTGCCGTAGGTTGCCAGATGGAGCATGAAATGCGCCGGCGAACGGTAGATGTCGGTAACCTGGCCGGGGTAGCGTTCAACGAGCCGGCCGGTGCCATTGTCGTTGTTCCAAGCGGCAAGTTTGCGGCGGAAACGCTCGGGCGGGCGCGGCTCGCCGTTCGAGTAACGGACGAGGCTGCCCAAGGGGGCGGTGTCGTAGATGTATTGCGCTGACATTTTCAGGTCTCCTTGAAACGCGAAAACCCGGCGCAGCGGCCGGGCTTCGTGGGATGATTTGACGGGAAATTTCAGGTGGAGGGCGGCGGATCGGCTAAACGTCCGAGCACCTCCTCGACGTAGGACGCGGTGGACATCGAATGGACGTCGTCAGCCGTTATGACGGTCGCCATCCCGCCAAAGCCGTCGGGCCGCATCTTCGTGCAGGTCCACGCTGCGATGATCTGCACATGGTCAAGGTCAGGCGATCGCCGGACAATGTCCTGGAAGATTAGATCGTAGCCGATCATCGAGAAATCGAGCTCGAACTCGTCTTCGCCAAGATCACCCTTGGCGATTTCCGCGCGCACCACGTCAGCGATGCGACTGACCATGCCATTATACTGACCGAGCAATTCGACCAGCTCAGCGGTTGCGATCCAAGCCGTGTCGGCGACATTATCGCTGGCGAAAAAGTAGACCGCTTGGTCATTGACTTCATGCTCGAACAGTTCGCACAGCAAACGGCGTTCGAGCGGGGTCATCGCCGCAACTGGTATGTCGGGTTGTACGACCGTTGGTGAATGATAGTCAGCCATGGCGTCCTCCCCAGCAGGGCGCGGGAGTTCTGGTTTTCGGCATTTGAGGTCTCCTCAAAAAGAGGTGGCCCGGCGTGGTGGCCGGGCCTGAGTGAGATAAAATCAATCGGGATGTTGCACCCGCGCGGTTCGGATCATTCTGCGGCGATCGCGTAAGCCGCCTCGTCATCATCAAGGAACGCGGGTAATTCGAGCCCTTCACGATCAACGTCAGGCGTAACGCCATGACCACCGTCGGCGTCGGGCGTGCGCAGCGGCTCTGGAAGCCAGTGGGCATCTTCCAGCAGCCGTTCCGCTTCGCGGGCCATGTCGCCTTTTTTCAGGTGATCGATCATGCCGGCGAACTGCTCCCCGCGCGCTTCGGTCACATCGGCAAGGATGCGCGGCTTGGTCACGCTGCGGAAATAGCCATCGATAGTGGGCTTCCAGCCTGCCGCCACGACATCAAGACCAACGGCATGCGCCAGCACGTGGCTGTGAGCGATGCGGCGTGCAACGCTATGCGTCGACACCCTGCCATTGTCGTATTTGGGGACGATCTCGGCCTGTGCGTTCACCGCCAGCGATGTGCAATGGGCGAACAGACTGGCCTGCTCATCGGCGTCAAAGGCCAAAAGCGCGTCCCAAAGCTCTTTGTCGGACTCCGGCAGTCGATCCTCCCAGCGCTTCATCCGCTCGGCGATGGCCCGCGCGGGAGCACTGTCGCGCAGACCTGCAGGTGGATTGGCAAAGGACACCCGGTTGAGCGACAGTTGCAGACAGCTCTCGCGGCTGTAGCTGTAGAAGGTGTCGAGCACGAGCGCGTGCAGCACCGTCGCGAAGGCTGTGGCGGGGCTTTGGGCAAAGGCATCCTGCAATGCGAGCGTGCGCCAGGCGGTCAGGTCGGCAACCAGCCGGTCGGGCAACGGCTTGAGGATGTCATCGTCGGAATCTTCATCTTCAGTTCCGGGAGGTGCCGAACCGCTGGCGTTTGGTGTGGTCCCGCGGTGGTTTGCGCCAGGTCTTGGCTCGCCCGAAACGGCATCGACCCCGGAGCCATCGTCTTCGCCGCCCACTTCCACCACAGGTTCGTCTTCGGCTCGGATGTAGCCCCGCTCAATGCAAAGCGAACCATCCGCCTCGATGGTCACAAAGGCACCGGCGATTGCCATTTCGGCAGGATCGAAAATCATGGGCCGGTCGACCAGTTGGCCGATTTCCGTTTCAAGCCCTTCGATCCGCGCATAGACGTCCTGCGGCACGTTGGGGTCGTCGGCCCATTCGGTCTCGATCTGCTCGATTTCAGCCTGAAGCGCCGTTAGTCTTGCCTGCTCATCCTCAGTCATGGGTAATTCTGCGCCAACGATCTCACGGTGTCCGTTGGTCGCATTCCATGGCAGGTCGACGGCAGTCGCCACCCATTTCCAGCCTTCAGTGCCAATTCGGTTGCCCTCGGCGGCAAGTTTCGCGTCGACCAAGCGGTCGAGCAGTGCGGGATCGGTGAGCCAGCCCCCGTCATCGTCCTCGAACAGATCGCGCATCACGCCGCCACCTGCCGCGACATAGGCATCGACGGTCACGAACCGCACCCGCTTGTCGGCAACCCGGACGCTGTTTTCCGTCAGGCGCTGGCGGATGTAGGCGGCGGATTTGTTGAAGCTGTGGGTGAGCATTTCCCACACCTGCTCCTGGCGCTCATGATCTTCGGACACGGTGAACGCCATCAACTGGTCCAGCGACATGCCGTCCTCAGCGTAAATGTCGTGGAGTTTGGGCGAGACCGACGCCAGTTTGAGACGCTGGCGGACGACAGCGGGCGTGGTCATGAAATGCGCGGCGATGTCTTCGGCGGCGCTACCCTTGTCGACCATGGCCTGCATGGCCCGGAACTGGTCGAGCGGATGCAACTGCTCTCGGTGCGCGTTTTCGGCATAGCTGTCTTCTTCCGCCGAAACGTCATTGTCCGCCGCTTTGACGATGCAGGGAATGGGAGCAGTGCGCGCCAGGCGCTTCTGTTTCACCAAATGCTCAAGGGCGCGATAGCGGCGGCCACCGGCCGGAACTTCGAAGATGCCGGTCTCCTGACCTTCGGCATCAAGTACCGGGCGCACGTTGAGGCTCTGAAGCAAAGTCCGGCGCGCGATATCCTCGGCAAGTTCGGGGATCGACACGCCGGCCTTCACGCGGCGGACATTGGATTGTGACAGGATCAGATGGTCGAAGGGAATGTCACGCGAAGGGCTGAGGGTGATTTTTGCAGGCTGTCTGGCCATGGCAGGTCTCCATGACGGGCCGCCGCGAGACACTCTCTCGGCTTCCAAGCCCGTCACGAAGGCCATGCCTTCCTCTTCCTCTAGGGCCGCCGCAGGCGGACCAACCCGCGATCTGGCAGGCCGCCAGGCCACCAGATTTCAGCCATACCCTTCTGGCATGGCGCGTTCCCTCAGCAGCTTTTCAGCGCCCAGGATCGAACCGGCCTGACGGGCCGCCGCGACGTAGGCCGATACGGGCAACGCGGTGTCGAAGAGGATATCCCGCTCGATACCAAGGCCGAACGGGAGGCGCAGCGACTGCAATTCCCGCAACGAAAAGCTGCCGAGTTCAGGGCAGCCAAGGCCGAGATCGGCAAGGCCGAACAGGATGCCGTCCTCGTCGAGTTCGGTGGCAAGCCAAGTGGCAGCGCCAAGCGGATTGAAGAAGCGGACAACGGGAACGGGATCAGGCTCCCGTTTGCCCTGTGCCTGCGCATTGCGGCGCACGTGCATGTTCGCGAGCAAGGCCGCGCGGATTTCGGGGGTGAGCAGGTTCATGCCGCCAACCTCCCCTCGAGCTCGAAGCCGTCGGCTTCGTCCTCACCAGCGACATCAAGGCCAGTCGATGCGGTGTCACGACAGGCGAGGATATAATCTGCCGCCTTGGAGGCAGCGCTGGCGGCGCGCAGGATGGCGCGATTGTCTTCCCGGATAATCTGGAGTAATCGCGAGGTATCGATAATGTGAAGGAATGCGGCTTCAGCGTTTGAAATCCGCATGGTTCCGCCATTGGCCGACGGGCTTTGCTCCGCATTATTTCT
>Ga0209066_10000822_pt1 | contig 43968 bp, 36 predicted proteins | sample All_14_2_FD_187198 | JGI IMG/M metagenome (GOLD analysis project Ga0209066, IMG submission 187198) | Freshwater microbial communities in response to fracking from Pennsylvania, USA - Allegheny Zone_MetaG_DW_15 (SPAdes) (version 2) ... | reverse complement strand
GACCGGGGGCGGGGTGGACCGGACAACGGCGCTGCCGCCGGATGTACCGGTGCCGCCGCACGCAGCAACCAGCAGGGAGGCAAAGGCCACGGCAAAGCGGATAGGAGCGTGCGTCACACCGCGCGGGATGCCGTCCGCAGCGCCGCCGGTCAACGCCAAAGCCAACGCCCCGGCGCAAGACCCGCGCGCTCCGGCGTTTCATGCTGCATTGCCGCAAAGGGGTAAAGCGGCTAGGCACGGCGCTTGTCCGCCCCATCGTCTTCCCCTGCCACGGAGCCTGCCTTTCATGTCCGAACCGCTTTTTGATGTCATCGCCATCGGCAACGCCATCGTCGATGTCATGGCCCCGTGCAGCGATGCCGACATTGACCGGCTCGGACTGGCCAAGGGCGGCATGACGCTGGTCGATACCGCGCGGGCGCAGGAACTTTACGATGCAATGGGTCCGGCGCGCGAGATTTCGGGCGGTTCGGCGGCCAATACGCTGGCCGGGCTTGCCGCGCTGGGGGCAAAATGCGCGTTCATCGGCCAGGTCGCGGACGACCAGCTTGGCGAAGTCTTCGCCCACGACATCCGCGCGGGAGGGATTGCCTTCGATACCGCAGCGCGGGCGGACGAGCCGCCGACGGCGCGCTGCCTGATCTTTGTCACCCCCGATGGTCAGCGCACGATGAACACCTTTCTCGGTGCATCCCAGTTCCTGCCTGCCGACGCGCTGGACGATGCCGCGATCGCGGCGGCCAGCGTGCTCTATCTGGAAGGGTATCTGTGGGATCCCGAAGAACCGCGCAAGGCGATGCGCCGCGCGATTGCCACCGCCCGCAACGCCGGGCGCAAGGTGGCCTTCACCCTTTCCGACGCTTTCGTGATTGCGCGCCACGGCGACGATTTCCGCGCGCTGATCGAAAACGGTGAAATCGACATCCTGTTTGCCAACGAACACGAACTCGCCGCGCTGACCGGGCAGGACGATTTCCATGCCGGCATGGCGCAGCTTGCCGCCAAGGTGCCGACCGTGGTGGTCACCCGCAGCGAAAAGGGCGCTCATGCGATGAGCGGCGGCGACCATGTGCAGGTGCCTGCGCGCCCCATCGACCGGGTCGTGGACACCACCGGCGCGGGCGATCTGTTTGCCGCCGGGTTCCTGTTCGGCCACGTGCGCGGCAAGCCTTTGGACGAATGCCTGACGCTGGGCGCGATCTGCGCAGCGGAAATCATCTCGCACTATGGCGCGCGGCCCGAAGCCGATCTCAAGGCACTGGTCGCCGCGCAGGCGGCCTGAACGGCCAGCGCGAGGGGCGCTGCGGGTTACGCCTGCTGGATGTAGTCGCGCATCGCTTCGGCTTCGGCTTCGATCCGGTCGATCCGGTATTTCACCAGATCGCCGATCGAAACGAAGGCGATCATCTGGCCGCCGTCGACCACCGGCAAGTGGCGGAACCGGCGTTTCGTCATCAGCGCGAGTGCTTCCATCACCGTGGTTTGCGGGGTGATCGTGACGACTGGCGCGGTCATCATTTCGCGGACCTTCATGTGCAGCGCCGCTTCGCCGTGCTTGTGCAGGCAGCGCATCATGTCGCGTTCCGAAAAGATTCCGGCGACCGCGCTGTTGTCATCGCGCACGGGCAGTGCGCCGATGCGGTGCCGGGCCAGCATGTCGACCGCGTCGGCCACATTGTCGTCGGCGTGGCAGCTCCACACTTCGCCGCGTCCGGCAATCAGCAGTGCAATGGTCATGGCATCCTCCGTCTTTTGTTGACGCGGGCGCACGTGCTCTTTGCCATCTTGCGCCCCGCAGATCTCCCGGCGACCAGCATGCCATCAATAGGCGCTTTGCGATAGCGGTTGCCTGCACCATTTTTGCGGACCACAAGGAATATCCATGGCTGGCATTTCACCGCTCGACGATCCTGAAAACGCCCGCTTTGCGTGGGCGCGCTACCGCATGATGATGAAGTGGATGGGGCTGGCCACGGCGCTCATCGTCGCGGGCATCCTGGCGTCGATGTACTGGCTGGTCGGGATGATCTCGATTCACTTCTACATTGCCACGGCACTTGGCGTGGGGGCCACGGTGATGCTGATGGCCGCGCTGATGGGGCTGGTCTTCCTTTCAAGCGGGACCGGCCACGATGAATCCATCGAAGACCGGCTGGAACGCGAACGCAACGCCTGAACGCAATGTTCGCGCAGGACATTGAGGTTCGGCGCGCAAATGCCTATCTTGGCACCATGCAGGACACCGTCATCACGCTCGCCCCCAATGCCGCAGCCCGTGTCGCCGCAATCGCGGCCAAGCAGGGCAAGCCTGCGATCCTGAGGCTTGCTGTCGAAGGTGGCGGGTGTTCCGGGTTCCAGTACAAGTTCGATCTGGCTTCTGCCCCGGATGCAGACGATGCCGTGGCCGAAACCGACGGCGTGCGGCTGGTGGTCGATCAGGTCAGCCTCGGTCTGCTCGAAGGCAGTGTCGTGGACTATGTCGAATCGCTGGGGGGGGCGGCCTTCCGGGTCACCAATCCCCAGGCGGCTTCGGGCTGCGGTTGCGGGTCCAGCTTCAGCGTCTGATCGCTTGCCGGGGCGGCGCGCACACCCCCTCGCCGCTGAATTATCGCAGGCCGGTTTACGGCAGGCCAGATTATCGCAGGAACGCAACGCCGATGCCGTTGAAGGTCGCCAGTTTCAACATAAACGGGATCAAGGCCCGGCTGCCGCGGCTGCTGGAATGGCTGGAAGAAACCCGCCCGTCGATCGCCTGCCTGCAGGAAATCAAGACGCAGGATGAAGGCTTTCCCGCCGCCGAGTTCGAAAAGATCGGCTATCACGCCATCTGGCATGGGCAGAAAGGCTTCAACGGCGTGGCGATCCTGGCCGATGGGCAGGCCCCGGTCGAAGTGCAGCGCGGCCTCGCCGGAGAGCCGGAGGACGAACACGCCCGTTACCTTGAGGCCGATGTCATGGGCCTGCGCGTGGTGTGCATCTACCTGCCCAACGGCAACCCGCAGCCGGGGCCGAAGTTCGATTACAAGCTGCGCTGGATGGAACGGTTGCGCGCGCGCATGGCGGCCATATCCGCGCAGGAAGTGCCCGCGCTGGTGATCGGCGATTACAATGTCATTCCGAAGGACAGCGATACCTATTCGGTCAAGGCGATGGCCGACGATGCGCTGATGCAGCCGCAATCGCGCGATGCCTACCAGCGCCTGCTCAACGATGGCTGGACCGATGCGATCGGGTTGCACAACCCGCAGGGCGGGGTGTGGACCTACTGGGATTATCAGGCCGGGGCGTGGCAACGCGACCATGGCTTTCGCATCGACCATGCGCTGCTTTCGCCCGAACTGGCCGACCGGCTGGAATCGGCCGGTGTGGACAAGGCCTATCGCGGGCGGGAAAAGGCCAGCGATCACGCGCCGGTGTGGGTCACCCTGCGCGCCTGATTGCAGTTCATCGCACGCCGGCAACGGCTGGCGGAATCGCCGATGGCATTAATGCCAGCCTGTGCAAGCCGTCACGGCGCGTTAATCGTTTTCCTGCGATGAGCCATTCAACAAATCCGTTCTGGTCAAGAGAGTCTCCATGGGCCTGTTCAAGCCTGATTTCTTCCGTTTCCTGGCGCTGGGGTTCCTGATGGGGATGGCCGCCATGGGCGTGTCTGCCGGGTCCAGCGCGCTGGCATCCTCGTCGGCGGCCGACGCCGCCATTCAGGCGCCGCTTTCCGCGCAGGCGGGGCGTTGACGATGCGCCGCCGCGCCCTTGGTCTGCTTGCTGCCGGGGTTCTGGCGGCATCGTGCCAGCAACCGGCGCTGGCCGAAGACGTGATGGCCACGCCAGAGGCGGCAGTGCAGGCGCGCGAAGCGCCGGGCAAGAAAGTGGCAATCTTTGCAGGCGGCTGTTTCTGGGGCGTCGAAGGCGTGTTCAGCCACCTCAAGGGCGTGACCAGCGTGGTTTCGGGCTATCACGGCGGCAACCGGCGCGATGCGGCATACGAAACCGTTGGCACGGGCCGGACCGGCCACGCCGAAGCGGTGCGGGTGGTCTATGATCCGGCGGTCATCCGCTATGACCAGTTGCTGCGCGTGTTCTTTGCCGTGGCGACCAATCCCACCCAGCTCAATTACCAGGGGCCGGACCACGGCACGCAGTACCGCAACGCACTGGTGCCAATGGACCGCGAACAGACCCGCGTTGCCGCCGGGTATCTGGCGCAACTGCGGCGTCTGGATCTGTGGGGCAAGCCGATCGTAACCACGGTGGAACCCTATCAGGCGTTCTACCCGGCCGAAGCCTATCATCAGGATTTCATGGTCAACAACCCCGACCACGGGTACATCAAGCGGTGGGACAAGCCCAAGGTGGCCGCCTTGCGCCGGATGTTCCCTGACTTGTACAAGATCACCTTCACCCGCAACTGACGCCGCGTCGTCCGCAGCGGTTTGCGCATCGGGCCTGCAGGGCCTATCCTTGCGGGCATGAACGCTTCACACCACCACCATCACGATTTCGCCGGTGAAAAGCTGGTCGATGCCGCCCGCACCGCGCTGGTCGATGCGGGGGAGCAGTGGACCGACATGCGCGCGGACGTGTTCGATGCCCTTGCCGGGCGCGACCGGCCGACCAGCGCCTACGACATTGCCGAAAGCGTCGGTGCGCGCCGCGGCAAACGGGTGGCGGCCAATACCGTCTATCGCATCCTTGACCTGTTCGTGCGCACCAACCTGGCGCGCCGGGTCGAAAGCGCCAACGCCTATGTCGCCAACAGCCACCCCGGATGCCGCCACGATTGCATCTTCCTGATCTGCGATCTGTGCGGTCAGGCGGTGCATATCGATGATGACCGCCTGACCGGCGCCTTGCGCCAGGCGGCACAGGACGCGGGCTTTGCCGAAGTGCGCCCGGTAGTGGAAATCCGCGGCCATTGCAGCGCCTGTGCCAGCGAGGATTGAACCGCCCGCACGGGCAGGTGGCATGCTGCTGAACGTGTTCGACACCGCGCGATCATGCGTGTAAGGGCGGTGCGATGAGCCAGGAACCGGCAACCCCGCTACTCGATACGGTCCACACGCCCGACGACTTGCGCAAGCTTGCGCCCGCCCAGCTCCGCCAGCTTGCGGACGAGCTGCGCACCGAAATGATTGCCGCCGTCGGCCAGACCGGCGGTCACCTCGGTTCGGGCCTTGGCGTGGTCGAACTGACCGTGGCGATCCACTATGTCTTCAACACCCCCGCAGACCGGCTGGTGTGGGACGTCGGCCACCAGGCCTATCCGCACAAGATCATCACCGGGCGGCGCGACCGGATTCGCACCCTGCGCCAGGCCGGGGGGCTTTCGGGCTTCACCAAGCGCAGCGAAAGCGAATACGATCCCTTCGGCACTGCGCATTCGTCAACGTCGATCTCGGCGGCGCTGGGCTTTGCCGTGGCCAACAAGCTTTCCGGCCGGGCCGGAAAAGGCATTGCCGTGATCGGCGATGGCGCGATGAGCGCGGGCATGGCCTACGAGGCGATGAACAACGCCAGCGCCGCCGGCAACCGCCTGATCGTGATTCTGAACGACAACGACATGTCGATTGCGCCGCCGGTCGGCGGGCTTTCGGCCTATCTGGCGCGGCTGGTTTCGTCCGGCCCGTTCCTGGGGCTGCGCGATATTGCCCGCCGCCTTTCGCGCAAGCTGCCACGTCCGCTGCACGAAGCCGCGCGCAAGACGGACGAGTTTGCCCGTGGCATGGCGATGGGCGGCACCTTGTTCGAGGAACTGGGTTTCTATTATGTCGGCCCGATCGACGGGCACAACCTCGACCAGCTTATCCCGGTGCTGGAAAACGTGCGCGATGCGGCCGAAGGGCCGTGCCTGATCCATGTCGTGACGCAGAAGGGCAAGGGCTATGCCCCGGCCGAAGCGGCGGACGACAAGTACCACGGCGTGCAGAAGTTCGATGTCATCACCGGCGAACAGGTAAAGGCCAAGGCCAGCGCCCCTGCCTACCAGAACGTGTTTGGTGAAACGCTGGCCACGCTGGCGCAAAGCGATCCGCGCATCTGCGCGATCACTGCCGCGATGCCCGGCGGGACCGGGGTGGACAAGTTCGCCAGGGCGCACCCCGAACGCACGTTCGACGTGGGCATTGCCGAGCAGCACGCAGTGACCTTTGCCGCCGGTCTTGCCGCCGAAGGGATGCGCCCGTTCTGCGCGATCTATTCCACCTTTCTGCAACGCGCGTTCGACCAGGTGGTGCACGACGTGGCGATCCAGAACCTGCCGGTGCGCTTTGCCATCGACCGCGCCGGGCTGGTCGGGGCCGACGGGGCGACGCACGCCGGTTCGTTTGATATCACCTACCTTGCCACGCTGCCCAATCTGGTGGTCATGGCCGCTGCCGATGAAGCCGAACTGGTCCACATGACCTATACCGCCGCGTTGCACGACAGCGGGCCGATCGCCTTCCGCTATCCGCGTGGCAACGGCACCGGGGTTGCGCTGCCCGCCGTTCCCGAACGGCTGGAGATCGGCAAGGGCCGCATCGTCCGGCAAGGCAGCAAGGTGGCGCTGCTATCGCTTGGCACACGGCTGGCCGAAGCCTTGAAGGCCGCCGACCAGCTTGACGCCAGGGGCCTGTCCACAACGGTGGCCGACCTGCGCTTTGCCAAGCCGCTGGACGAGGCGCTGATCCGCCAGCTTATGGTCACGCATGATGTGGTCGTGACGGTGGAGGAAGGGTCCATCGGCGGGCTGGGCGCGCATGTCCTGACCATGGCGAGCGATGAAGGGCTGACCGATGCCGGGCTGAAGATCCGCACGATGCGCCTGCCCGATGTGTTCCAGGATCACGATACCCCGGATCGGCAGTACGATGCCGCCGGGCTGAATGCGCCGCATATCGTGGAAACCGTGCTCAAGGCACTGCGCCACAACAGCATCGGCGGCGAAGCGTGTGATCACAGCAAGGCGGGCTGAACACCGGCCGGGTTTGCTATCCCGCCTCTTTCAGGTGACGGGCGTAGTCAGCCGATCCACATCCACAACCCGGCAGGAATGCCGAAGAAGTGCCAGTGGACCCAGGTCAGCAAGGTCCACAGAATCAGCGACGCAAGCCAGACCAGCTTGATCGCGCCAAGGTTGCGTATCTGTGGCCAGAAGCTGGTGCGGCGCTGCCATGGCGCGAACTCACGCGCGTTTCCGGCCAGCTTGCGCTTGTCCTGCAAATGCGATCCGGCCAGCGCCAGCACGATCATTCCGGTCATCAGCACAATGACGCGCGCGGATGGCGCAACGATAACGTGGGCCAGCGCCCACAGGGTAATGCCCCACATCATCGGGTGGCGCGTGATGGTGAACACGCCGTTGGGGATGACAGTACCCAGCCCGGCGGCCTTGGCCCCCGGCAGCGCCGGGTTGCGAGCGAAGGAAGGCAGCAGCATTGCCAGCGCGGCCACGGTCAGCACGCTGCCGGTCAGCCACGCCAGCGGGTGCATGCCATCCCACAGCAGCGGGGCCGATGGCATGCGGTCGAACGCGACGATGGCCCAGGCGAACGTGCCGATGGAGACCATCGAATAGGTCAGCATGAACATCGACCGGCCCAGCGCCCGGATCAGCGGGCGGCGCAAGGCGCCGGACATTGCAAAATGCAGCACGACGAAGGCGGATGTTGCCGCCAGAAGATTGGCGAATGCGGCGTTCATGGCAACCTCTGTCCCCGAAGCCGGGCGCTGCGAAGTTGCTTCACCACCCGGCTGTTTGATTTGTGACAACGCTAACGGAAGTTCCGGCCATCGACAATCCGCACAGCGCCGCACGGCGGCGCCAGGGCGCAAGATTGGTCGATTTTCGAACGATCAGGTGACTCCGTGCATCAGTTTGCGCAGCGGAACGGCCACCACCAGAAGCAGCACGCCAATGCCGACCGAAATCCAGCCGATGGTCGTGAACACCCCGACATAGGTATCGAGGCTGACTTTCAGGTTGGTCACCTGCCCGCCCACGGTCTCCACGCTGGCCACCTGCGCCACCATTCCGGCCACGTATTGCGCCACCGCAATCGACAGGAACCACACGCCCATCATCATCCCGACGATCCGCGCGATCGAAAGCTTGGTGATCATCGAAAGCCCGACCGGCGAGATGCACAGTTCGGCCATCGAATGGATCAGGTACAGTCCGGCCAGCCAGAACAGGCCGACCTTGAACTGGGCGTTGGCGAACTGCGCGCCCCAGACCAGCAGCAGGAAGCCGCCGCCCACGCCCATCAGCGCCACGGCGAACTTGACCGGAATGCTCGGTTCCAGCCCGCGCCGCGCCATCGCGTTCCACATCACGCTGAACAGCGGCGCCAGCGTGACGATGAACAGCGCGTTGAAGATCTGCGTCTGCCCGGCGGGCATGACATAGACGGGATCGCTGCCGAAACCTTGCGTGCGGGCAAAGACCATGCCGCCAAAGCCGGCGACCATGACGGTGGCGAATGCCAGCGTCATGCGGCGCCGTGCCTGCGGGGTTTCACCCTGCCCGAAGAACCACGCCAGTACCCAGCCCAAGGCGCCAAGCACCGCGGCAAAGAACAGGTAATAGCTGGCAGGCGATGCCCGGAACATGGCGAAGAGCGGGCGCGTCCACCCCACTTCCAGTTCGGTGTTGCGTTCGGCAAACAGCGTCAGCGATGAACCGGCCTGTTCGAACAGGGTCCAGAACACGGTATTGAACACGATCAGCACCATCGCGGCGACCATCATCTGGAACTCGACCTTGCTGCCCGCCGTGGCTGCCCAGATCAGGATGCCGGGCACCGCCACCAGGAATGTGCCGAACATCAGCTTGCCCATGATCGGCAGGCTCAGGAAATAGCCGATGATGCCCTGCCCCGCCGCTGGCGGCACATAGGCCATCAGGTTCATGAACAGCAGCCAGAACAGTGGTACGAAGGCCAGCGCGGCGCCATAGATCAGCCAGTCCTTGCGCACATCGGCGCCGGTCGGGCGCTCGCCGTAGCCGTCCAGCCGCCCGCCGTCGAACTGCACCAGCAGCCACGAAAACGTCATGCCCAGCGCCGCCAGGCCGAACCCGGCCCACCAGCCGACCGCTTCGGCCAGGATCGGGCAGAAGAACTGCGAAATCAGCGATCCCAGGTTGATGCCCATGTAGAAGATGGTGAATCCGGCATCGCACCTCCGGTCGCCTTCGGCGTAAAGCGTGCCGACAATGGTCGAGATGTTGGGCTTGAAGAAGCCGTTGCCGATCGTCACGAACGAAAGGCCGATCAGCAGGATCGCCACGTGCAGCGGCGAACGTTGCCCATCGGATTCAAAGCCGCCGGGGGCAATCCGCCGTGCCTCCACCCCGTCGGCGCGGTTGAGCGATACCGACTTGTCCTCGTTGCCGACGATTTCGAGCCGCTCGCCGCCCATTTCCAGCGTGCGCACTTCGTCCTGTCCGGTCTGGGCAACGGTCACTTCGTACCGCTGCCCTTCGATCACGGCATAGGGCCTGGCCGCTTCGCCGCCGAAGCACAGCATGAAATAGCCCAGCGCCATCAGGATCGCGCCGAACTTTACCGACCGCTTCGACCCCAGATAACGGTCGGCCACCAGCCCGCCGACCAGCGGGGTGAGATAGACCAGCGCGGTGAACCCGCCATAGATTCCGGTGCTGGTCCGGTCGTTGAACAGGAAATGCTTGGCAAGGTAGAGCGTAAGGATCGCCCGCATGCCGTAATAGCCGAAGCGTTCCCACATTTCGGTGACGAACAGGCGCTTGAGCTGGACCGGGTGGCCAAACCACTCCTGCCGGGCGTCCGAAGGGCGGTCTGGGGCGATGTCGTTGGCCATGCGTCGTGGCGATCCCGTTGGTGTTGGCGATGGTGCGCCTCTCCCCGGCGCATTGACCTGCGCCTTAGTGGCATGAACGCCCAAGGCAAGGAACTATTTTCAATCGCAACCAGTTCAGGGGCGGAAAATGGGCGCTTTCGGGCACGTCAGGCGCGATGTTGTGCGTTGCGCTGTATTATGGCAGTGCACCACCCATGAACAGCGCCGCCCGTCCCGTCTACCTGCGTCTGCGCGACGAGATTTGCGCGGGCATTCTCGATGGCCGCTATCCGGAAGGGGCGATGCTGCCCTCGGTCCGCGCCCTGGCCACCGGGCAGGGGGTCAATCCGCTCACTGTCGCCAAGGCGTATCAGCAGTTTCAGGACGAAGGGCTGGTGATCGTGCAGCGAGGAGTCGGCATGTTCGTTGCAGCGGGCGCGCGCGATGCCTTGCGGCAGCGGGAGCGCGCCGCTTTCCTGCGCGAGGAGTGGCCCGGCGTCGCCCGGCGGATGCGGTTGCTTGGTCTGACCATGGCCGACCTCGCCGAAACGGCCTGAAACGGCACGAATCTCCCGTTTTTTCAGCGAATGTAACGATTGTATTAGCGATAGCTGCGTGGCAAGATTGCTGATCGTGCCTGTACGGGGGTGCAGGCCGGGATCGTTGAAAAATGGGAGTGCCCGCGCAAGGGGGCATCAGCGGAGGGATAGGCATGATCAGGTCGGAGCTGTTGCAGGCGCTCGCAAAGGAAAGTCCGGGTTTGCGCAGCGAGGAAATCGAACGCGTGGTGGACGTCTTCTTTGACGAGATTGCCAAGCGCCTTGCCGAAGGGGGGCGGGTCGAACTGCGCGGTTTTGGCGCATTTTCCACGCGCGAACGCGATGCGCGCAACGGTCGCAACCCGCGCACGGGCGAAACGGTGGAAGTGCCGGGCAAGCGCGTGCCCTATTTCAAGGCGGGCAAGGAAATGCGGCTGCGGCTGAACGCCGACTGACCGTTGATCGCGGCCCTTGCCGCCGGTTTGGGCGGGGGCAACAGGGCTGCGGGCACCCTTCACGCGAACACAACCCTCACGCGAACACCGGGGCCTCACGCGAACATCGGGGCAGGGCCCATGCGCCCGTTGCGATGCGCTGCGCGCTGTGGCAGGCGCTTTGGAGCCGTGCGGACGTGGCGGAATGGTAGACGCCGGGGACTTAAAATCCCTTGATCCTTGATCGTGCGGGTTCGAGTCCCGCCGTCCGCACCACCGCTGCTGCGATGGGCCTTTTTCTGCGCCAGACGCAGTATTCACCGTTTTGGCAGAACGTGAAACGGGCCGTTTTCTGCGATTTTCTTGCCTGTTCACACTGACATTAGCCGAAGCGGCCCGAAAAAGATGCTTAATCACAGGTTGATGGTAACCCCGCGGTAGGACTTATCCGCCTATGCTTGGTCAGACCGGGGTTTGTGCGATTCCCGGTTGATGGGACTGCGCACAAGGGGAACGGGGCTTGGCCCAGCCAGACGACCAGCATTTGCCCGGCGAACCCGACCGGAGCCTGCCTCCCGGCAGTGGCGAATCGGACCAGCGTGCCGCGCCGCGGTTTACGCTGCTGATTCGTGCTGCCAAGCTGATCGTCGACGAAACGCGCGAGTTTCTGTGCGTGATCCGTGACGCATCGGCGACGGGCATGAAGATCCGCATGTTCCACGAACTGCCGCCGCACGCCGCGCTGGTTGTCGAAATGAGCAACGGCGACCGCTACCCCGTGGAAATCGTGTGGCGCGATGGCGATTTTGCCGGCGTCCGGTTTACCGGGACGGTCGATGTCGAACGCCTGCTCCATGACAGCCACGGTGCTTATCCGCGCCGCCATGTTCGCCTGCGCATCCGGCTTGACGCCATGCTGCATTCGGGCGGGACGGCGGTAAACGTGGTGTTCCACGACATTTCGCAGCAGGGCGCGTGCATCGAAAGCGAAAAGTGGCTTTTGATGAACGAACTGGTGCGCGTGGAAACCACGATGTTTCCGCCGGTCTATGCCAAAGTCCGCTGGCGTGACCATCCCCGCTATGGCCTGCTGTTCGAACAGACCTTCCAGCTTGACGAGCTGGCCCGGCTCGCCGGGCCGCCGCGGCCGGATTCGCGCGCGGTTCCCGGCCCGGACCCGCGTGATGCGGACGGCACCGCACCGCAAGGCTGATCGTACCCTTCAGGTTTCGCACTTCGCGGCCTTCGCGTTAACGATCCCTTAGCCATTTTCCTTCACCTCTGGCCGTGGCGAAAGGCGCTTTGACGGGGGGTTTTGATGGTTAACGCGGCAACCACGGCCAGGGACCACAGCGATGGCCGGCAGTCCTGCAAGGTTGATGTTGCGATCATCGGCGCCGGTCCGGCCGGCCTGACCGCAGGGTATATCCTTACCAAGCGCGGCCTTTCGGTGGCGATCATCGAAAAGGACGCGACCTATGTCGGCGGGATCAGCCGCACGGTCGAACACGAAGGCTATCGTTTCGATATCGGCGGGCATCGCTTCTTTTCCAAATCGCAGCAGGTCGTCGATCTGTGGAACGAGATCCTGCCGGACGATTTCATCCAGCGCCCGCGCATGAGCCGCATCTATTACGAAGGCCGGTTCTATTCCTATCCCCTGCGCGCGTTCGAGGCGTTGTGGAACCTGGGGGTCGTGCGCTCCACGTTGTGCATGGCGAGCTTTGCCAAGGCCAAGCTGTTTCCGCGCAAGCAGGTGCGCAGTTTCGAGGACTGGACCACCAACCAGTTCGGCCAGAAGCTCTATTCGATCTTCTTCAAGACCTATACCGAAAAGGTCTGGGGCATGCCCTGCGACGAGATGAGCGCCGATTGGGCCGCCCAGCGCATCAAGGGCCTTTCGCTGTGGGGCGCGGTTACCGATGGCCTCAAGCGCAGCCTTGGGCTGAACAAGCGCCCGAACGACGGGATGCAGACCAAGACGCTGCTTGAAACCTTCCGCTACCCGCGGCTGGGGCCGGGCATGATGTGGGATGCCGCGCGCGACAAGATCGAGGCGAGCGGCAAGGGGCAGGTGCTGATGGGCCATGCCCTGCGCCAGCTTGCCAGCGACGGGCAGGGCGGCTGGCGGCTTTCCGCCACCGGACCGAACGGCGACGTGGTGATCGAGGCGGCCCATGCGATCAGTTCGGCGCCGATGCGCGAACTGGCCGCGCGGCTGCACCCGCTGCCCGCCAGTACGCTGGAAGCCAGCCGCCTGCGCTACCGCGATTTCCTGACCGTTGCGCTCAAGATCCGTTCGGAAGAGCTGTTCCCCGACAACTGGATCTACATCCACGACAGCAAGGTAAAGGTCGGGCGTATCCAGAACTTCCGTTCGTGGTCGCCCGAAATGGTGCCGGATGAAAGCGTTGCCTGCGTCGGGCTGGAATACTTCTGCTTCGAAGGCGATGCGCTCTGGGCATCCTCCGACGAGGATCTGATCGCGTTGGCGACGCAGGAAATGGCGATCCTGGGGCTGGTTGCGCCCGACAAGGTGATCGGCGGTGTGGTGGTCCGTCAGGAAAAGGCCTATCCGGTCTATGATGATGAATATGCCGCCAATGTCCTGGCGATGCGCACCGAACTGGAAGCAGCGCATCCCACGCTGCATCTGGTCGGACGCAACGGCATGCACCGTTACAACAACCAGGACCACGCGATGATGACCGCAATGCTGACGGTGGAAAACATCGTTGCCGGTGCGCGCGTCTACGATACCTGGTGCGTGAACGAGGATGCCGAATACCACGAAGCGGGCAGCGAAGGCGCCGAAAGCGCCATCCCCGCCCGCCGCGCGCCCAGCGCCGATCAGGCCGCCGCGCTGCAATCGCTGCGCGATGTGCCCGCGCGGATCGCACCGGAAGGCGATCCCGCGCGCCCTGCGGCCGAGGCTGCCTGACTTACCGTGACCGGGGTGATCCTGCCGATGATCGACCGCCTGCGCCGCATCATGCTCTTGCGCTATCTGCTGGCCAGCGTCGGCGCGCTGGCGGTGGACATGGGCACGTTCCTGGCCTTGCTGGGGATGGGCGTGCTGCCCGTGATGGCATCGGCCACAGGCTATTCCCTGGGCATCGTCGCGCACTGGCTGCTGTCGAGCCGCGCCGTGTTCACCGGCAGCGTCGCCGCCGAACGCGCGGCGCGTACCCGGCAAAAGGCGCTGTTCGTGGGATCGGCGCTGGTCGGGCTGGCGCTGACCACGCTGATCGTCGGGCTGGGCAGCGCGCTCGGCCTTGATTCACGGCTGGCCAAGCTGATCGCCATCGCTGCCAGTTTCACCGCTACGTGGCTCCTGCGCAAGCGGGTGGTCTTCCAGTGATTCCGCCGGCCCGCCGCGAGGCGTTGCCATCCGGCGCGGTCATGCTGATCTGGCTGGCTGCGGCACTGCTGGCGCTCGTAGCCAACTGGTCGATGCTTGGCCCGGCCCATTTCGGCGATGGCGACGATGCGTTGCGTTTGCAACAGGTGCGCGATCTGCTGGCCGGGCAGGGCTGGTACGACCTGACCCAGCATCGTATCGCGCCGCCCGGAGGTGTGCCGATGCACTGGACGCGGGTGGTCGATCTGCCGCTGGCGCTGGTCATCGTCCTGCTGCGCCCGCTGATCGGCATGGCGCAGGCCGAAAGCGCGGCGCTGGCGCTGGTCCCGCTCTTGACCTTGTTGTGCGCGATGCTGCTTGCGGCGCGCCTTGCCGCTCATCGTCTGGGCAGGCGCGCGGCGATCGTCGCGGCGGTGCTGGTGCTTGCCGCCTTTCCCGCGTCGCTGCGGATGATGCCGTTGCGCATCGACCATCACGGCTGGCAATTCGTGCTGGCCCTGCTGGCGTTGAACGGCATGGCCGCGCGTTCGGCGCGGGCGGGCGGGGCGCAGGCCGGTCTGGCGCTGGCCCTGTCCCTCGCCATTTCGCTGGAAGCCCTGCCTCTGGCGGTGATCTTTGCAGCAGTGTGCGCGCTGCGCCTGCTGCGCGGGGAGCCGCAGTGGATCACGGCATTTCTTGGTCTGCTGGCGGTGGCATCGCTTGCCCTGTTTGCGGCCACGCGCGGGGTGGCGGACCTTGTCGATCACTGCGATGCGCTTTCCCCGGTACACCTTGCCGCGCTGTGCTGGAGCGCATTGGGCACCGCGCTCACGCTGCGCGGGTTGCGGCGCTGGCCACCGCCGGTCAGCGTGATCGCGCTGGCGCTGGTTGCGCTGGGCGCCGTAGCGATCCTTGCCCTGCGCACGCCGCAATGCCTTGGCGGAGACGCCTTTGCCGCGCTCGATCCGCTGGTGCGCAAGGTCTGGCTGGGTTCGGTGGCCGAAGGCTTGCCGGTCTGGCGGCAGGATTTGGCGATGGCCGCGACCATCACCGTGTTGCCCCTGTGCGGGTTGTTCGGCTGCTGGCGGCTGTGGCGTGCCGCGCCCGACGCCAGCGCGCGGGCATGGTGGGCGGACATGGCGGTACTGCTGGGCGGAGCCACCGTCATTGGCCTGCTGGTGGCGCGTGCGGCGGGGGTGTCGTGCCTGTTCGCCACGGTGCCTTCCGCCTGGCTGCTGGGGGATCTCCTCGCCCGCTGGCAGGGTGAACGGCTGATGCCGCGCCGGATGGCGCGCGCCGTGGGGATCGTGGCGCTGGTGGTGCCGGGGGCCTTTGCCGGAATGGCGGCCTCTGCGCTGGCGCCGCTGCTATCGCCTCGCCCGATGCCGCGCGTTGCCGCAGTATCCGCTGTACCGCCCTGCGATTTCGCCGCCGTGGTCCCGGCGCTGGCGCGCCTGCCGCAGACCACGGTGCTTTCCGGGCTGGATATCGGCCCGACGATCCTTGTCACATCGCGCCATGCCGTAGTTGCCACCGCGCACCATCGCGCCAGTGCGGCCATGCGCGATGCGATTGTCGCGTTCCTTGGTCCCGATCATGGCGCGCGGGCGATCATGGCGCGGCGCGGGGCGGAACTGGTCGTGGTCTGTCCGACCGGGGCCGAAGCGATGACCTATCGCCGCATCGCCCCCGATGGTTTCATGGCGCATCTCGCATCCGGCCATGCACCGGACTGGCTCACGCCCTTGCCGGGGGTAACGCACGGCGGTGTCCGGGTCTGGCGCGTCCGGGGCCGCTAGCGGGATTGTTCAGGCCGGAGGGCGGGCGATGTCGAACGCCACGCTCATCCGCAGGCCCGACCCGAAGGCGCGGGTGCCGTGCCACATCGTCGATGGGAATATCACCAGCCGCCCCGGCTTCGGCTCCACTGCGCCAAGCTGCGGCAGCGACAGGCCAAGCCCTTCTTCCGGTTCGCCCAGCACCAGCCACCCGGCGGGCGCGGGGCCGCGCTCCTTGTCGGTCGGCACGGCCACGTAGAAGGCGCTGCTGAACCAGCCATAGGGGTGGATGTGGCTGACATGCCGCCCCTTCTGGTCCAGCCGGATCGACCATGCCGCAGCAAAACGCAAGGCGCGGTCGCGCGGCATCGACAGTTGCGGATGGGCCAGATCGCCGCCCGCGCGGTCGTCAGCGGGCAACGCGGCAATATGCTGGCGGCAGGCGTCCAGAACGGCGCGGCGCAGCGCGCGGATTTCAGGTTCGGGCCGGGCAAACAGCGCGCCATCGGTCTGCGTGCCGTTGCGCACCGACTGTTCGAGCGGGTGCGCCGCGCTGGCGTGCAGTCCGGCGATGACCTGCTCCAGCCGGTCCATCGGCAGCGTGCCGGCCAGATCGTAGGTGCCGACCAGCCCCGGCTGCGCCTCCAGCCAGGCATGGCGCGGATCGTCCAGCATCCGCCACGCCAGCGAGACATAGGACCACGCATAGATCGCCGCATCGCTGCGCAGCACCGGATCGGCCAGCGTGCAGCACTGTTCCGGCCGTCCCATGCGCAAGGCATGGCGCATGCGGTAAAGCAGCGCGCTCAGGTCCGTTGCCGGGGGCAGGGCGGCCATCGCCCGGTCCGCCGCGTCAAGCGCGCCGGTCTCGGAAAGGGCAACGGCTTCGTTCTCGTCGAGGAAAGGCTGGCCGCCCATCGCGGCGCGTGCCTGCGCGATGGTGTGCAGGGCATCGGCAAAGAACGTCGCGCGCATCTGGATCGAGAGGCGCAGTTGCCACAGCGCCGCGTTGCGCGGTTCGCGGGCCAGCGCGCGGTCGAGGCTGGCGAGGTATCCCGCCGCATCGCCGCCCTGCCAGCGCAGGCGGCTGGCCAGCCAGTGTCCTTCGCCCCATAGCGGGTTCTGTTCCAGCGCGCGGTCGAGAAACGCCAGCGCATCGGCGGTGCGCCCGGCCTGCACCAGCGCGGCGGCCATGCCCTGCATCGCCTGCGCCGATGGCGCCACGCGCAGCAGGCGTTCGAAATCGTCTACGGCATCCAGCCCGATCTCCAGCCGGACTTGCGCCCGCCCGTTGAGGATGCTGGCGTCGTGGGGGGCTAGCGCCACCGCGCGATCGAAGGCGGCCAGCGCCTGTGCGCCATCGTCCGTCGCGCGGTGCAAGAGGCCCAGCGCCTGCCAATAGCGCGGGGCCTGTGCCGCCTGCACGCGCGATCCCAGCGCATCGAGCCGCGCGATGAACGCTTCTTCCTGCCCGCCGCCCAGCGCATCGAACGCCGCGCCGCAGACCTGTTCGAGTTCCGCCGTGTTCAAGGCTGCTCAGCCCGCCGCGCCATCGGCCAGCACCGGACCATAGCCATAGCGCCGCGCCCATGGGTCCAGCACCGGCAGGACATGGGCGATCTGCTGGCGGTAACGTTCCCAGCGCCCGCGCGCGCGGGTATAGACCTGTTCGGTCACCTGCGCGTAGCTGGGGGTGCGGATATAGCCGCGCCCGGCCGCGGTTTGCTGGAAGTCGAGCATGCCGTCTTCCCAGTCCAGCCCCAGAAAGGCAGTCAGCTTGCGGGTTTCCCCGGCCATGTCGGCGACCACGTCCTCGTAGTGGATCTGGTGCACGTTGAGGCCCAGCGCGGCGCGGCTCGCTTCCCAGAACCCCAGCGCCGCGTCATAGGTGCGCGCGGCGTTGTCCATGTCGAGGAAGCTCGCCATTGCGCGGTTGACGTGGAAGTTCTGCATGAAGCAGCTCAGCACGCAATCGCACGGGTGGCGCACCGCAAAGATGAACCGCGCATCGGGAAACAGGCGGTGGATCAGTGGCGCGCGCAGCATGTTGAGCGGCAGTTTGTCGACAATCAGCGCGCCATCGGGCACCGGCCCCAGCGCGGCCACCTTGTCGAAGTACATCTGCCGCAACTGCGCCACCCGTTCCGGCGAAAGCGCAGAAATCGTGCGCAAGTGGCCGATTTCTTCGTGCACGGCGGCCATCACCGGCTGTTCTTCCAGGACATGGGCGTTGCCATGGCCCATCAGCACCGTGTCGAGCAGCGTCGTGCCCGATCGCGGAAAGCCGACCAGGAAGGCGGGCGCGGGCCGCTGGGACGGTGGCGCTTCGGGCCATGATGCGCGCCAAGCCGGGTCCAGCGTCTCGTCCAGCGTGGCGATATAGGCGCGATAATCGCCCCGGTCGAACCCGGCGGAGAGCGGATTGGCGGCGGTCGCCTCGTTCATCGTGACGAAGGCATCGTAGGCGGTCTGCACATCGCCCAGCCGGTCGGCCACTCCGCCCAGCAGTTGCGCGCGCAGACCGGCGTCCACCGGGCCATCGGGCGCAAGCGAGGCCAGCAGGTCACGCGCCGTTTCGAACGCGCCATCGCGCCGCGCCTGCATGGCCCGCAGCACGGTGATCTGGTCGCCTTGCGCCCCGGCGCCATCGGCCTGTTCGATCAACCCGGTCAGTTCGGCGGTGCGGTTGCTCTGTTCGTACAGGCTGCCAAGGTTGAGATAGGCTTCGGCGCAGCGCGGATCGACCGACAGGGCGTGGCGAAAGCCCTGTTCGGCCTTGTCGAAAGCGCCCAGCGCCACGAATGTCAGCGCCACGTCGACGATGATCGCGGCATCGCGCGGGGCCAGCCGCATCGCTTCGACCAGCAGCGGCATCGCTTCTTCGTGGCGGCGCAGGCGGTTCAGAGCGCGGCCGTGCGCCTGCCAGCCATGCGCATTGCCCGGCGCACCGGCCTGCGCCGCTTGCGCCACGGGAATGGCCTGTTCGAACCGCCGCGCCGCCACCAGCGCCAGCGCCAGGTTGGCCAGCAGTGTCGGCTCCTGCGGGGCCAGGGCACGGGCGGCTTCGAACGCGGCCACCGCTTCTTCGGCGCGCCCGGCTTCGAGCAGGGCATTGCCGTGGTTGTTGCGCGCGGCGATGTCGCGCGGGTTCTGCGCGATAACCCTGGCAAAGGCGTCGCACGCTAGCGCAGTATGCCCGGCAGCCTTGAGCAGATCGGCACGCAGGCGCATGAAATCGGGCACCCTGGCCAGCGCCGGGCGGTTGCAGATCGCCAGCGCATCGTCAAACTGGCGCAGATCGCCCAGCGCCTTGGCAAGGTTGAAGGCAACCCCGGCGTCGTTCGGTACCAAAGCATGGGCCTGGCGCAGCAAGGCCACGCCTGCCGGGGCATCGCCCGATTGCAGGCAGGCGATGGCGACGATCTGCGCCAGCGCCGGGTCGCGCGGATGCTGCGCCAGCACCTGCTTGCCCAGCCGCGCGGCATCGGCGGCCCGCCCTGCCTGAAGCAGGCGCAGAACGGCATTGGGGGTGGCGTTGGTCGGGGTCTGGTTCAGCAACGGTGCAAGGCCCAGTTGACCGCGTGCACGGGCGCACGGTGCGGGAGAAATGGTCGTGCGCGCGCTGCCACGGGGCAGGTGCGCCGCGCAAAGCGTAACAAAGCTTGCGCGCAGTGAAAAGGCGGGGTTCCGAAGAACCCCGCCCCTTGCACTTCAGCCGTGGCTTCTGAAATCAGAAGCGCAGGCGGGCCGAGACATAGCCGCGGCGGCCGATCACGTCGTAGAGCGACGGGTCGGTGCCCGACTGCACGTTCGGCGCGTACTGCGGCGGCTTGCGATCGAAGGCGTTGTTCACGCCCACGCGCCAGGTCAGCGGACCGACATCGGCCTGCAGCGCGAAGTCGGCATAGACTACCGAGCTGACGCCGGTGAAGCGCGTTTCGGTCGGGAACTGGATCGAAGCGCGGTTGGTCATCCCGTCGATGTAGCGCAGGCGGGTCGACAGCGTGAGCTTGTCGATCTTCCATGCAGCGTTCAGTGTCGCCTTGAAGCGCGGGAAGCTGGTACCAAGCCCCGCACCGAAGTACGAAACGGTATCGGCATAGTCGAGCGTGATGCCCGGCAGTTCCTGCACCTTGTAGTCGATCAGGTAGTTCATGAACATGTCGAGGGCGATTTCCGATTCCTCACCCATGAACGGGGTCGGGATCTTGTACGCCAGTTGCATGTCGAGACCCGAAGTCTTGATGCCGCCGATGTTCTGCAGCAGGAAGTTCGAGTTCGAGTCCCCACCCAGCGAGGAGTCGACCGCGACGAACGACAGGTTCGAACCAGCGCGCACCACCGACGAGCAGTAGGGGTTGCTGGCGCTCAGCGCCGTGTTGAACGAGCCCTGGTAGCCATAGCAGGCGGCCAGGAACAGGTTGGTGTCGGGGCCAAAGATCGCATCGGAGATCTTGATGTTGTAGTAGTCGAGCGAGCCGACCAGACGCCCGATGTTGAACACGACACCAGCGGTGAACGCATCCGACTTTTCCGGCTTCAGGTTGGGGTTGCCGGCATAACCGAGGTTGACCTGCAGGCCCGGCGTGGCAACGAAGTTGGCAGGGCTGCCAACGCCGGTTGCAGCGCACAGAGCCGAAGCTGCGGTGCCGCCGTTCTTGCGGAACTCGGTCGTGATCGAGCAGGGATCGAACGCCTGCACGAACGACGCACCGCCGGAGAACAGTTCACCGAAGTTGGGCGCACGGACCGAACGCTGGTACGAACCGCGCAGGCGGACTTCGTCGATCGGGCTGTAGGACAGTTCGGCCTTGTAGGCGCTCGACCCGACCGGCTTGCCGTCGATCCCGTTCTGCACATCGTTGAAATCGCTGCGCGAATAACGATAGCCGAGCGAGAGCGAAAGGTCGCTGGTGATCGGAGCCAGAACTTCGCCGAACACGTCGAAGAAGTTGTTGGTGCCGTTGTCCGGGGTGGAGGTGTTGAAACCGGCGATCGGACCGGCCAGCGCGCCCGGATCGAAGGTGTAGGCGAAGCGGCGGCTTTCGACGCCCAGAACCACGCCAAGCGGGCCGCCCGGCAGGTCATAGAGGCTGCCCGAAACGAACGCCTGGGCGATCTGCTGGGTGAAGCGGGTGCGGGTGCGGCCCGTTTCATCGAGGAAGGCAACGCAGGCGGCCGAGATCGGCTGGATGCCGAACGGGTTGTAGCCACCGGCGCACAGGCTCTTGCCGCCATCGGGGGCTTCGAGCAGGCGCTGCAGGTTCTGCACGTTGACGTTGCCGGTCGCTTCGCGGTCGATCGTGGTGCGACCCCACGAATAGTACGCTTCATAGCGCCAGTTCGGGCTGATGTCGCCACGCAGACCGCCAAGGACCTGCATCACTTCGTTGTTGTAGTTCGACTGGCGCAGGCCGGTGCCGAGCGAGCGGATGCCCATGCGGAAGGCTTCGGTCGGACCCGAACCGACCAGCGATGCGTCATCGCCGGTGCGGGCCGCAAGCAGGGCGGCAAGATCGGCCGGGATGAACGGGTTGGTCACCGGCACGAGGCTGTTGGTCACGAACACGCCCGGCGTGACCAGGTTGGACGTGGCGAACGACGTGCCGCCCGGTGCCGAAGTGGCATAGATGCGGGTGCCGATCGGCGTCGGTGCCAGCGCGTTGGCCGACGAATATTCGGTGTACGACGCCTGCGTGAAGAACGTGGCGAACGGCGCGATTTCATAGTGGCCGCGCATGAACGCGGTCTTGCGCTCAAGCGGGTTCACCAGAAGGTTGATCGCGTCGAAGTTGTACGAATAGAAATCCGGGAAGAAGTTCTGGTTCGCACCGGCAGCGTCCGTACCATCGGCTGCGCCGCGGTAGTTGGAAACGTCCAGCGGGTTGTTGAACGTACCGCCGCCGAACAGCGTGCCGTCCGAATTGAAGTGCAGCTGGCTCAGGCCCGAAATCGGGGTCTGTGCGGCCGACACGCCATACTTGGCGAACAGCGCGTTGATCGCGCTCTGCGGGATGGCGCTGTTTTCGATCAGGCGGCCGACCGGCGGGGTGCCGGTGGTCGAGGTTGCCTGCGCGGCGAAGTCGCGCTGCGCCTTGATCAGGCCCTGGCGGTTCGAATATTCGGCCGAGAACGCGATGTTGCCGCGGCCGTCGTCGAAGTTGCCGCCGATGGTGCCGGAGAACTGGTATTCGCGGGCGTCGGTGCGCGACAGGTGGTTGACGTAGTTTGCGCGCAGGTCAAGACCCTGGAAGTTTTCCTTCAGGACGATGTTGACCACGCCGGCCACCGCGTCGGCGCCATAGGCTGCGCCGGCGCCGCCGGTCAGCACGTCGATGCGCGAGATCAGGGCCTGCGGAATGGTGTTGAGGTCAACCGTCTGGTCCGATGCCGAAACCATCGCGCGACGGCCGTTGATCAGGACAAGGTTGCGGTTCGAACCCAGGCCGCGAAGGTCGATGTTAGCCTGGCCGGCGTTGCCGGGGTTGTTCGACGTGGACGTGCCGGCCGGGTTAACCTGCGGCAGCGTGTTGAGGTAGGTGTCGAGCGTGATGTCGCCGTTGGCGACGGTCTGTTCGCCGGTGACGACCGCGATCGGGCTGGACGAATCGAGGTTCGGGCGCGCGATGCGCGAACCGGTGACGATGATCGATTCCGAACCGGCGTCGTCCGCTTCCGCTTCCTGCGCGAACGAGGGCATCGAGATCAGCGCCACGCCAAGCGCGAGCGATGCCGTGCTTGCCCGCAGGGCAAATGGGTTGATGTTTTTCACGTTGTCAGTCCCTTTGTTTTGGGTTGGTCTGGCCTGCCCAATATCTTTGTCCGAATCCTTCTGGCGGGAAGGGAGCACAGGGCGCCCTTTGCAAAAGGTTTCCGATGGGACCGTCTGAAAGATTTTTGCGCCGTGTTGGAAGGGATATTCATCGAAGCGCAACAATTCGGGACTGAAGTGTGGCAAATCTGGCACAGGCAATTTTGCCGGTGTTAACGATACCCTCTACTGAAATTGCAGCAGAAAATTGCCGGAACCTGCCTCAAGGTGCAGGATAGAGCATTTGGGTTACACAAGGTATCAATTGTAATGAAAGCTTGGGTGCCGTAGCGGAAAGTCACGCTGCGCCGGGCAGAAACAGCAGCGGATCGAGCCGTGAATCGCGCCACTTGATCGACCAGTGCAGGTGCGGCCCGGTGGCCCGCCCGGTGTGGCCGATGCGGCCGATCACCTGCCCCTGCTTCACCGCTTCGCCTTCGCGCACCAGCAGCGCCGAACAGTGCAGGAACGCGCTGTTCAGCCCCATGCCGTGGTCGATCATCAGCAGATGGCCCTCCAGGCTGAACGGCGTGTCGGCGGCCAGGATCACCGTGCCATCGGCCGGGGCAAGGATCGGCGCGCCTTCGCCGCCCGCAATGTCCATGCCCGAATGATAGGCGGCCGGTTCCCCGCGATAGACCCGTTGCGATCCGAACCGGCCGGAGATACGCCCGGCGGCGGGGCGCACGAACGCCTGCCGCCAGCCTTGCGCCCCGGTATCCATCGCCCGCGCGGCGCCGATCCGCGCCAGTTCCGTCCGGCGCAGGCGCATGTAGTCTTCGCTGGCCATGCCGCCGGGGCGGCGGGCGATGTTGATATTCTCGATCTGCCACGCACGCGGCGCCACCGCCAGATCGCGCGCGAAGCTTGCGCCGCCGGGGAGCTGCGCCAGCAGTTGCGCGGTCGGCCCGGCGTCGCGGTCGAACGCGATGAGGAACTGCCCGTCGGCGGCAAACGGCACCGCGCGCCCGTCAAGCGACAGCGCGCCGACCCCGGCCTGCACTTTCCCGCGCAGCCAGCCGCCCTGCGTCAGCCGCCCGCCGGGCTGGAGCGTGATGGCTGGCGGCGGCGTCGCGCCCAGCGCCAGCAGGCCGAGCGCCGCGCTGCCGCCGGCCAGCATGTCGCGGCGCGAGAGCGGTTGCGCGCGCCCGGTCATCCTTCGAGGTGGCGGCGGGTGGAAATCTCCGCGCTGGCATAGGCTTCCTGGCGGTGCGCGCACCAGTAGCGCAGCATGTCGAGCGGGATCTGCATCCCCGATACGGCGCAGACGACATGATCGCCCGGCGAAAGCTGGCGAAACCCGCCGGGCAGGTAGTGAAGGCGCGCAAGGCGGCCGGATTGGGACATCAACATGCGCCCAATGTAGCTTTAGGTGTCGTTCAGAACAATTCCTGTTGTCCTGCCGGCGGGGCAGCCGGACGCGGCTTCGGCGCGGGCCGCCGGACCGGCGCTGTGGCGTCCGCCGTGGTCACGTCCAGCACGCCATCGGCAAACTTGAGCGTGAGTTCGCGCGTTTCCTGCGCGCTGTGCCGGTCCTTGACCAGCGCCCCGGCGCGGTCGGTAACCAGCACATAGCCGCGTTGCAGCGGTGCTTCGGGGTCAAGCGAGCGGCGCAGCCGGTCGAGCGCGACAACCTTGCCGCGCGCATGCTCGATCCGTTGCAGCACGGCTTCGGGGCGCAGCCGGTGGGCGGCAAGGCGTTCGCGCGCCCGCTCCACCCGCGCGGTGAGCAGCGCCGGGCGCAAAGCCCCGGCGTGGCGGGAAAGCAGCGCGGCGGCAATCTGCGTGCGGTGTTGCAGGGGCAGGCGCAGCCGGTCGCCCAGATCGTCGAGCCGCTGCGCCTGCCCCTGCAACAGGGCCTGGGGTTGCGGCAGACGCTGGCTGCGCGCATCGAGCCGCTCTTTCGCCTGCGCGAGCATGCGCCCGCTGGCGCGGCGCTGGCGGGCGTTGAGATCGGCCACGAAAGCGGCCAGTTCGGCATGGACCGGGACAGCCAGCTCCGCCGCGGCGGTGGGGGTGGGCGCGCGCAGATCGGCGGCAAAATCGCACAGCGTGGTGTCGGTTTCATGGCCGACCGCGCTGATTACCGGAATCGTCGATTCGGCCACCGCGCGCACGACATCTTCTTCGTTGAAGGACCACAAGTCCTCGATCGAGCCGCCACCCCGCGCGACGATCACCAGATCGGGCCGGGGAATCGCCCCACCTGCGGGCAGGGCCGAAAAGCCGCGCACCGCCTGCGCCACCTGCGCGGCCGCGCCCTGGCCCTGCACCAGCACTGGCCAGACGATCACCCGGCTGGGGAAACGATCGTTCAGGCGGTGCAGGATATCGCGGATCACCGCGCCGGTGGGGGAGGTGACCACGCCGATCACCCGCGGCAGGAATGGCAGCGCCCGCTTGCGCGCGGGATCGAACAGCCCCTCGGCTTCCAGCCGGGCCTTGAGCCTGGCCAGCAGGGCGAGCAGCGCGCCTTCGCCCGCGATCTCCATCCGGTCGATCACGATCTGGTAATTGGAGCGGCCGGGATAGGTCGTCAGCTTGCCGGTGGCGATCACTTCGACGCCGTCTTCCGGGCGGAAGTTCAGGCGCTGGACATTGCCGCGCCATATCACCCCGTCAAGCCGCGCGCCTTCGTCCTTGAGCGCGCAATAGAGGTGGCCCGAAGCCGCGCGCTTGACCCCGGAAAGCTCCCCGCGCACCCGCACGAAGCCGAAGCGATCTTCCACCGTGCGCTTGAGCAGGGCGGAAATCTCGGAAATCGAAAGGGCCGGAGCGTTGTCCCCGGCCGATTCCCTCGCTAACAGCCCGCCGGACGGATTGCTGTCGTCATCGTCATAGGGCGCGGAAGGGAAAGCCATGAATATCCTGCTGCTGGGATCGGGTGGGCGCGAACATGCCCTGAGCTGGAAGCTGGCGCAATCGCCGCTGGTGGACAAGCTGCACGCTGCGCCGGGCAACCCCGGCATTGCCGAGCACGCCCGGATCGCGGTGCTGGACCTGACCGACCACGCCGCCGTCGTGACATTCTGCGAAGCGCAGCGGATCGGCCTGATCGTGGTCGGCCCCGAAGCGCCGCTGGTCGACGGGCTGACCGATTCGCTGCGCGCGGCGGGCTTTTCCGTGTTCGGGCCAAGCCGCCTCGCCGCGCAGCTTGAAGGGTCCAAGGGCTTTACCAAGGATCTGTGCGCGCGCGCCGGAATCCCCACCGCCGGATACGTGCGCACCCGTTCGCTGGACGAGGCGCGCGCTGCGCTGACCCGCTTTGGCGCGCCGGTGGTCATCAAGGCCGACGGGCTTGCTGCGGGCAAGGGCGTGGTCGTGGCGATGACCATGGACGAGGCGCAGGCGGCGGTCGATGACATGTTCGACGGCGCGTTCGGCGCGGCGGGTGCGGAAGTGGTGGTCGAAGAGTTCATGGCGGGCGAGGAAGCCAGTTTCTTTGCGCTGACCGACGGGGCCACCATCGTGCCCTTCGGGTCGGCACAGGACCACAAGCGCGTGGGCGATGGCGATACCGGGCCGAATACCGGCGGCATGGGCGCCTACAGCCCGGCGCGGGTGCTGACGCCGGAACTCGAAGCGCAAGTGCTTTCGCGCATCATCGCGCCCACGGTCAAGGCGATGGCCGACGCAGGCATGCCTTATTCGGGCGTGCTCTATGCCGGTCTGATGCTGACCGAGGAAGGGCCGAAGCTGATCGAATACAACGCCCGCTTCGGCGATCCCGAATGCCAGGTGCTGATGATGCGGCTGGAAAGCGATCTGGCCGAACTGCTGCTGGCCTGCGCCGACAACAAGCTGTCCGCCATCGCGCCGCCGCGCTTTTCGCCCGACGTGGCGATGACCGTGGTCATGGCCGCGCAAGGCTATCCGGGCACGCCGAAGAAGGGCGGGCGGATCGACCATATCCCCGCGGCCGAAGCAGGCGGGGCCAAGGTGTTCCATGCCGGAACCACGCTGTCGGGCGACGGCGTGCTGTCGGCCAGCGGCGGCCGCGTGCTCAATGTCACCGCGCGCGGGGCCAGCGTGAAAGCCGCGCGCGATGTTGCCTATGCCGCGGTCGATGCGATCGGCTTCCCCGAAGGATTCTGCCGCCGCGATATCGGGTGGCGCGAGATCGAGCGGGAAGAGGCGGAGGCCTGAGCGCCCGTCCTGAGCGCCGCGATCGGGGGCATGCGGCGTTCAGATCACGCCGCCAGCCTCCATGTCCGCCAGTTCCGCCGCGCCAAGGCCCAGCAGTTCGCCATAGATTTCGGCGTTGTGCTGGCCGACTTTTGAGGGTGCGGGGCGGCGCACGGTGCCGGGGGTTGCGGAAAAGCGCGGGAAGCTGGACTGCATCTTCAGCGGCCCGAAGCGTTCCGTCTCTACCTCGATGATCGCCCCACGCGCCTTGAAGTGCGGGTCTTCCAGCATGTCCGGGGCGCGATAGACACGCCCGGCGGGGATGGAATATTCGATCATCAGCGCATCGACTTCCGCCATCGTCAGGGTGCGTGTCCAGGCGTTGATCAGGTCGTCCAGCTCGCTCTGGTGCTCGCCGCGCGCAAGATGCGTGGCATAGCGCGGATCGTCGCCCAGTTCGGGCCGCCCCATCGCCTGCGCCAGCCGTTTCCACAGCGAATCCTTGTTGGCGCCGATCATGAACTCGCCGTCCTTGCAGCTATAGACGTTGGACGGGGCAATGCCCTTGAGCACCGAACCCGACCGTTCGCGGATGATGCCCATGCGATCGTATTCGGGGACAAGACCCTCCATCACCTGCAGCACCGATTCATACAGCGCGGCGTCGATCACCTGGCCGCGCCCGGTGCGTTCGCGTTCGTGCAGCGCGGCCAGCACGCCCATGCAGCCATAGGTCGCGGTCAGGGTATCGCCGATCGAAATGCCCATGCGGCTGGGCGCGCGGTCGGGCTCGCCGACGATATAGCGCCAGCCGCCCATCGCCTCGCCAATGCCGCCGAACCCGGCACGGTCGGAATAGGGGCCGGTCTGGCCATAGCCCGACATGCGCGCGATGATCAGGCCGGGCTGTTCGGCCAGCAGCGTGTCCGGGCCAAGCCCCCAGCGTTCCATCGTGCCGGGCTTGAAGTTCTCGATCAGCACATCGGCATGGGCGATCAGCCGCCGGACCAGCGCCTGTCCTTCGGGAACGCGCAGGTTGGCGCTGACCGAACGCTTGTTGCGCGCGATCACTTCCCACTGCACCTTTTCCGCGCCCTGTCCCCATTCGCGCATCGGATCGCCGGTGACGGGCGGCTCCACCTTGATGACATCGGCGCCCATGTCACCCAGCAACTGGCCGCAGAACGGACCGGCCAGCAACTGGCCAAGTTCGACCACGCGGATATCGCGCAGGGCGCCGGGGTTCGTGGTCGGCATCGTCATTGCGCCGCCTCCAGCAGGGGCCATTCGGGCTGGACCGGCGCGGGCAGGCCGGTTTCCGCCAGGCAGTTCGCGCGCAGCGCGGCGATGCCGGGGCCATAGTCGAACAGCGGCAATTCGCCGCGCGATGCGCGCAGCGATGCGCGCAGGGCCTCGGTGGCGGCGGAATCGACCGTGCCATCGGCGGCGGCCACGACGCCATAGGCGCGCGCACCGTCCGGGGTGACCAGCCCCTGCACGATCTCCTTGCCCACCAGCGCCGCATCGCGCGCCAGCGGATCGCCCCAGCCGCCACCGCCCCAGGTGATGAAGTGCAGCATGTCGCCTGCTTCGACTTCGATATCCTCAACCTTGTTGCCAACGATGGTCTGCGTCCCATCGGGCTTTTCCAGTATCTTGCGCGCCCGTGCGCCCGGTGCGCCGCCGTTCACGCCCCACGGCGGCACGAACCAGCGGTCGTCGTGGATGGCTATCGTGCCCTTCGACAGGAAGCGGTAGGTCATGCGGATGCCGTTGCCGCCGCGGTGAAGCCCGGCGCCGCCCGAATCCGGTTCGCATTCATAGCGTTCGATCACCATCGGGAAGTAGCGTTCGAGGAACTCGTTGGGGACGTTGGTAAAGCCCGGCCACAGCGAATGGCCGTCCGGCCCGTCGCCCATCGGGCGGCCGGGGATTCCGCCAAAGCCGATCTGGAAAAGCTGGAACCATTCGCCGTCCTTGCCGGGACGCTCATCGTTGCCCGCATAGAACAGGTGCGGGCTGGACGAGAACCCGGCGGCGTTGAGGAACTCCGGCGTCTTCTGGCCGAGCAGGCCGCCAAGGATATCGAAGATGCGGCCCAGCGCATGGGTGCGCCCGGAAAGCGCGGCCGGAAACCGGGGCTTGAGCAGCGATCCTTCGGGGATGCGCACGTCGATCAGATCGTAAAACCCGTCGTTGAACAGGATCTGCGGGTCGAACACCATGATCATGTAGATGCCGAAGAACATCTTGAACATGTTTTCGTTGAGGAAGAAGTTGATCGAGGCGACCGATTGCGGGTCGGTTCCCGCAAAGTCGAGCACGACCTTCTCGCCCTCGCGCCACATTGTGCATTTGATCCGGTAGGGGCCAAAGCCCATGCCATCGTCGCAGATGTAATCCTCGAAGCTGACCGGGTCTTCGGCAATGGCCATGGCGATCAGCGCCTTCATCGCGCGGTGGTTGCGCGCCAGCAGTTCCTGGGTGGCGGAGACATAGACATCATCGCCAAAGCGATCGGCCATTTCGACCACGCGCCGTGCCGCCACCCGGCAGGCGGCGATCAGCGCGTTGAGATCGGCGGCGCACCAGTCCGGCTTGCGTGTCTGGTGCATGACGAGGCGGACAAGGTCTTCGTTGTATTCGCCCTTTTTCCAGATCTTGACCGGGGGGATGCGCACGCCTTCCTCGAAGATCGAGCGGGCGTTGATCGGCATCGAGCCGACGACCTTGCCGCCGATGTCGCTCTGGTGCCCGAACATCGAGGTATAGGCGATCAGCCGCCCGTCCTTGAACACCGGCAGCAGCACCAGCCAGTCGTTGGAATGGCTGATCGCGCCATCGACCGAATAGGGATCGGACAGGAAGATCATGTCCCCGTCCTCCAGCGTCCCCGCGTAGTTTTCCAGAAACCCGCCGATGAACGAGCCGAACTGGCCGACGATCATCTTGCCGGTGTGGTCGGCGATCAGCGGAAAGGCATCGCCCTGTTCGCGGATACCCGGCGACATTGCCGTGCGCACCAGCGTGGCGTCCATTTCGATCCGCGCATTGCGCAGCGCATTTTCAATGATGTCCAGCGTGACCGGGTCGATCGGCACGCGGGTGAAGGGGGTGGTGTTGGTCTGGACAATGGTTGCGGGCATGGGTTGCGCCTCCTCAGGCCAGATTGATCAGGATGTTGCCGACAGCATCGACCGTACCGGTGCAGCCGCTCTCTATCAGCGTCGTGGAATCCATTTCGCATACGATCGCCGGGCCGGGGATCACGTCTCCGGCGCGCAGCCTGGCGCGGTCATAGATCACCGCGGCCTGTTCGCGCCCGTCCATCCACAAGATGTGGTCGCGCATTTTCGCGGCAACCGGATTGCCATCGCCCTTTTCGATCTGCGCCGCCGGCAGATCGAGCGCGCGGCCCATGGCGACCGCGCGCAGGTTCACGATTTCGTGCGGGGTGTCCATGTTGAAGGTGAACAGGCGTTTGTGTTCGGCATCGAAGCGGGCGAGGATACCGGCAACGCCATCGCTGGATAGCACGTCGGCGGTGATCGTCAGCGGCACTTCGAACGCCTGCCCGGCATAGCGCACGTCAACTTCGAAGGCGGTGCTGATCTCGTCTTCGGGCACGCCATCGCCGACCAGTTCGGCGCGGGTCTGCGCGGCCATTTCTTCCAGCACGGCTATAAGGTCCGCCGCTTCGGTCTGGCTGGCAAGGCGGCTGAACGAACGCGCGGTTTCCGTCCGCATGCGCGTGGTCGCATCGCCCAGCGCGCATAGCACGCCGGGGGAAACCGGCGATATCGCGGGCCACGAACCCATCAGCCGCGCCACGGCGTTGACGTGCAGCGGTCCGGCCCCGCCGAAGCCCATCAGCGCAAAGTCGCGCGGGTCATAGCCCTGCTGGACCGAAATCATCCGCAATGCGCCGAACATGTTTTCGTTGACGATATCGATAATTCCGCGCGCGGCGGCCATCAGGTCGATGCCAAGGGCATCGGCGATGGTCTGCACCGCCTTTTTCGCGCCTTCGCGGTCAAGGTTGAAGGTGCCGCCCAGAAGGTTCTCCGGGAGGTAGCCGAGCACCACGTTGGCGTCGGTTACCGTGGGCAGGGTGCCGCCTTTTCCATAAGCGACCGGCCCCGGCACCGCTCCTGCGCTCTGCGGCCCGACCCGAAGGGCTCTCGTCAGCTCAGGAACATAAGCGATTGATCCGCCACCCGCGCCGACGGTCTTCACATCGAGCGCCGAGGCGCGCACCGAGAGGTGACCGACTTCGGTGGTGCGCTGGCGGCGGGCTTCAAGGTTTTCGATCAGGGCAACGTCGGTGGACGTGCCGCCCACGTCGAGCGTCAGGATGTTCCTGATCCCGGCGTTGCGGCCAACCCATATCGCGCCCGTCACCCCGCCAGCGGGGCCAGACATGAGAATGTTGACCGGGTGCTCTTCGGCCTTTTGCGCGCTCATCAGCCCGCCGTCGGACCGCAGCAGCGAAAGCTTGCCGTTCATGCCCGCATCCGCGAGGCGCGCGCGCAGGTTGGAGACGTACTTGCTGACGATCGGGCGCACCGCCGCGTTGGCGACAGTGGTCAGCGTGCGTTCGTATTCCTGCATTTCCGGCAGGACTTCGTGGCTGAGCGATACCGGCACCCCCGGCATCACTTCGGCGGCAAGCTGGCCAACGCGCGCCTCGTGGGCGCCGTTGGCATAGGCGTTGATGAGGCTGACGGTAACCGCTTCCACCCCGTTGGCCTTGAGCGCGCCAAGCTGCGCGCGGATATCGGCATCGTCGAGCGGGCGGATTTCGGCCCCTTCGGCGCTGATCCGTCCCTTGATCGTGACCGTATCTTCCAGCGCAGCGAGCGGTTGCGGCTTGGGCCACACGATCCATCCGGCAAGGCCGCCGGGCACGAAGCTGCGGGCGATCTGCATGACATGGCGATAGCCTTCGGTCGTCACCAGCCCGACCCGCGCGCCCTTGCCTTCCAGCACGGCGTTGGTGGCAACCGTGGTTCCGTGGAGGAAGAAGTCCACCTGGCCCGGTGTGATCCCCGCGCTGGCGCAGATCGCGCTCACCCCGTTGAGGATGCCTTCGGAACTGTCGTGCGGAGTCGAAGGCGTCTTGTGCCGCCAGAACGCGCCGCTTTGCGTATCGAACAGCAAGAGGTCGGTAAACGTGCCGCCCACATCCACACCAAGGCGATAGCCCATCTTGATCCTACTCCTGAACGGCTTGGGGAAAGGCGGGCGCATGCGCCACCATTCCGGGAAGTTTGCGGTCCATCACCCCGGCCAGCCAGCGGCTGGCGTCGATCAGCCGGTCAAGGTCCATGCCCGTGGCCACGCCGGCGCGGTGGAGCATGTAGACCACGTCCTCGCTGGCGACGTTGCCGGCGGCGCCCGGCGCGAAGGGGCATCCGCCAAGGCCGCCCAGCGCGGCGTCGACCACGCTCGCCCCGGCCTCCACCGCCGCCCAGACATTGGCGATGCCGGTGCCGCGGGTGTTGTGGAAGTGCACACGTACCGGCAGCGGTGCGATGGCCTTTGCCACGCGCCGGACAAGCCTTGAAACGTGCGCCGGGTCGGCCACGCCGATGGTATCGGCCAGCGCCACTTCGACCGGCCCGGCCTGGGCAAGGGCTTCGGCCATGGCCACGACGCGGTCTTCGGGCACTTCGCCTTCGAAGGGGCATCCGAATGCCGCCGCGATGGTTGCCTGCCCGTGCAGGCCGGCGGCGTTCGCCACGGTGACGATGGCGCTGGCGGAAGCGACCGATTCGGCGCTGGTCTGGCCCTGGTTGGCGATGGCGAAACGATCGGTCGCCACGCAGACTGCGCCAAGTTCGTGTAAGGCCCCTGTGGCGATGGCGCGTTCGGCCCCGCGCGCGTTGAGCACCAGACCGATGAAGCTGGCGCCGGTCCCCTGCGGCAGTCCGGCGCAAACTGCCTCGGCATCGGCCATCTGCGGCACGCGCCGGGGGTTGACGAAGCTGGTCACTTCGATCCGGCGCGCACCCGCTGCGATGCTGCGGCCAATCAGCGCCAGCTTGTCTGCCGTGGAGATCATCGTCTTTTCGTTCTGCAGCCCGTCACGCGGGCCGACCTCGACAAACGTGATCGCGCTCATCGCTGCGCTCCTGCCCGGTCGCGGTTATCGATGGTCATCTGCGTTACCGCTCCCGCCGGTTGCCGGACGCCGTGTCTTTCGGCACAGGCTTTGTCCTCGTTCGTATTCAATATCCATGTGCGATCATTTCCTTTGGCGCGAAAACCTGCACGATAGTGCATGAAACGACAGCCCTTGACCGACCCTCTTTGTATACAATAAGCTTCTTTTATCGCAAGGGCGTGTCGTACAGGGAACGCGGCTGCGCACCACCTGGCCAACCGGGGGTGACGGGGCCGGACCATCAGGGAGGTTTACAATGCGTGCCAGCCGTCTGCTTGAAACCACATCGGCGCTGGGGCTGCTGCTCTGCTGTGCCGCGCCGGCTATCGCGCAGGATGCCGGGGCGGCTGATGAGGCTGGCGATACGATCATCGTCACCGCCCGCCGCCAGAACGAACGCCTGCAGGATACGCCCGCTTCGGTTACCGTGCTGACTGCGCGCGCGCTGCAGAACACCGGGGCGACGAAAGCAGAGGATTTCGCCCAGCTCACCCCCGGCGTGACCATCGTGACCGGAACCGCCGAAGCCGGGGATACCCAGATCAACATTCGCGGGATAAACGGCGCACGCGATGCGGAAAGCTCGGTCGCGCTGGTGGTGGACGGGATTCTCAAGACCAATACGGCCCAGCTCAACCAGCCGCAGGGCACGCTGACCCAGGTCGAAGTGCTCAAGGGACCGCAAGGCGCGCTTTATGGCCGCAACGCCGCAGCGGGCGCAATCGTGCTCCAGACCATGAAGCCGACCGACACGCTGACCGGCGGCTTGCGCGCCTCCTATGCCAACGAGGCGACGTGGGAGGCGACCGGCCACCTTGCCGGGCCGCTTGGCGGCAATGCCGGGTTCGTGCTTTCGGGGTATTACTTCACCACAGATGGCTGGTGGCGCAACACGTTCCTCAACAATTCCAAGACCGTGGACGACAAGGAGAACTGGGCGGTCGACGGGCGCGTGATGCTGGGCCAGGGTACGGCTACGCAGGTCGATCTCAAGGCGCGCTATGCGCAGTTCAAGGGCGCTTCGCTGCCGTTCAATGCATCGTTCCATTTGCCGGGCTTCGGGGCGTTCAACCCCGCATTCTACGAAGACGTGAACCGGCATCAGTTCAACTTCTACAACAATATCCGCGCCACCAACGACCAGAAGAGCTTCGACGCTTCGGCCAAGATCGACCACGCTTTCGACAACGGCATGAAGCTTGTCGCCTGGGCGCTTTATTCCAACGTGAAGCAGGATCTTGTCGCCGATGGCACGTCGGCCGATTTTGCCCGCTTCATCAACAATCCCGATCCGGCGGTGAACAGTTCGGTTGCAAGCTGTTTTTCCAGCACGGCCGCCCTGACCGGTTTTCCGGTCAACCAGCCTGGCTTTATCGGGCAGATTCCGGTGCCGTTCCTGTTCGCCCCGGCCACCGGGTCCACCTTCGGTCCCTATAGCCCGACGACCTGCGATGGCACCCAGTACCAGTTGCGTGAACAGGAAGACATCAGCGCGGAAATCCGCCTTCTTTCGGACAGCACCGGGCCTCTTTCGTGGCAACTGGGCGCCTATTTCCTGCACATCGACCGCAAGACCGGGGTCAGCCTTGGCGCAGACACCGGTCAGGGTGTGATCAAGCAGCTCTACAACGCGCCGAACAGCGCCAATCCCACCTCCTTGCTGCTGGCCGACAAGTTCAAGACCAACGTCTATGCCGCTTTCGGGTCGGTGGACTGGAAGCCGACCGAAACGTTCACCGCCGGTCTTGCGCTGCGCTATGACATCGAGGACCGTTCGTCGAACTCGCTCGTGCCCAACGTGCTGGATCCGTTTACCGGCGGGCCGATCAACCCCGGTCTGGTGTTCGGGCCGTTCACCCCGCAGAACGCCACGTTCAAGCAGCTCCAGCCCAAGGTCACGCTCAGCTACCGGCCCAGCCCGATGCTGAACCTCTATGCCAACTGGGGGATCGGCTTCAAATCCGGCGGGTTCAACAACCAGGGTTCCGCCGCCGTGGTGGACCAGAACTTCAACCAGACCATCAACGCCGGGGTGACGATCAACGACCAGTACCGCAAGGAACGGTCGAGCGCGTTCGAAGCCGGGATCAAGGGCGAAGTGCTGGACGGGCGCATCACCTACGATCTGGCCGGATACTACACCCGCGTCACGGACATGCAGTTCTTCGAGTTCTTCGTGGGCAGCTTTGGCCTGCTCCGCGTGGTATCGAACATCGACCGCGTGGACATCAAGGGCGCGGAACTGAACCTTTCGGGCCGGATCGTCGATGGCTGGAAAGTCTTCGGTTCGTTCAACGTGACCGACAGCGAAATCAAGAAGAACCGTTCGCGCCCCTACACGGTGGGCAACAAGTCGCCCTATACTGCCGACTGGACGATCAACCTGGGCAGCGAGATCACCGCCCCGCTGACCGACAGCGCCAAGTTGCTGTTCCGCGCCGACTATCGCATCACCGGGCCGACATGGTTCCATTCGGTGCAGGATCAGGAACGGCCCACGCTGTTTACCGGGCTGCTCCCCGTTTCGGCGCTCAACTTCCTGCCCCCGTCGACGGGCAACGCCCGCTTTGACGTGGCGCGGCGCGATGCGTTCGGCGTGCTCAACCTGCGCGCCGGGATCACCACCGACCGCTATCGCATCGCGGTGTTTGCCGACAACGTGCTCGACCGCCGGTTCATTGCCGAAGCCATTCCCGCCATCGAGTTCGGCGGTTCGTTCATCTCGCCGGGCGCGCGGCGGCTGATCGGCGTGGAAGTGGGCGCTTCGTTCTGACAAGGGGGGGCGGCGGGGGCGCGGCGCATCGCCCCCGCCGCAGTTGATCGGAGAGAACGTGTCCAAAGCCTCGCACGAAGCCTATGTCCGCATACGCGCCGGGATCCTTTCGGGGCACTTCCCGGCCGGGCAATTCGTGCCGGAAGACGAGTTCGCCCAGTACTGCGGTATGTCGCGCACCCCGGTCCGCGAAGCGATTGCCGAACTGGTTGCGGAACTCCTGCTCCAGCGGTCCGATACCAACCGGGTTTTCGTGCCGGTGTGGACCGATGCCGATGCAGAGGAGCTGTTTGCGCTGCGCGCCATGCTTGAAAGCCATTGCGCCCGGCGCGCCGCGCGGTTCATCGCCGACGACCAGATCGAAGACCTGCGCCGCCATTGCGCCCTGATCGACCAGGCGATCAACCGCCCCGGTGGGCCGGACGTATCGGGCTTTGTCGAAGGCAACCGCCGCTTCCACGCGGTGATCCTTGCCGCTGCGCAATCCGACCGGCTGGCGCAATTGATGCGTCTGGTGGTCAGCCAGATCGTCGTCCACCGGACCGCCGAACAATACGTGCGGGCCGATATGGAACACAGCCAGCGCGATCATCACGATCTGGTCAGGGCTTTTGCCACGCGGGATGAAGCGTGGGCCGCAGCCATTGCCGAAACGCATATCCGCCGCGCCGCCAGCGCCTATCGTGCGATGCGCGAAGGCGCGTAAGCGTCACGCCGCGGCGGGAGGCTTCAGCCGGAACTCTTCCACCGGCACACCGCCGATCACGTGCTCCTGTATGATCCGCTCCAGGACCGGCGGGGTGCACGAATGGTACCAGACATTGTCGGGATAGACGACCGCGACCGGCCCGGCGAGGCACACCCGCAGGCACCCCACCTTGTTGCGCAGCACGCCCTGCGCGCCGCCCAGCTTCAGTTCGCCCAGCCGCTTCTTGAGATAGTTCCAGGCGGTATCGCCCACGTCGCGCGGGGCGCACTTGTCCTTGTCCGGCCCGGCGCACAGCAGGATGTGGCGTTCGGGCGCGAATCCGCCCAGTTGCTGCAAGGCCTGTTCGGCCTGCACGATTTCGGCGGGCGGTGCGGTCATTTGCCGTCCTTTCCGTTCAGCCAGCGGTCGATCCAGGCAAATACCGTTTCGTGCCATTGCAGCGAATTGCGCGGCTTGAGCACCCAGTGGTTTTCATCGGGGAACACCAGCAGTTCGGACGGCACGCCCCGGCGCTGCAGCGCGGTGAAGGCGGCGAGGCCCTGCGTATAGGGGATGCGGAAGTCCTTTTCGCCGGTAATGACCAGCATCGGCGTCTGCCACTGCGCCACGTGGTTCACCGGGTTCCACTTCTCGAACTCGCCGGGGGCCGCGTAGTACGGCTGGCCGCCGTGTTCCCATTCGTCGAACCACAGCTCCTCGGTTTCATAGGCCATGGCGCGGGCATCGAACACGCCATCGTGCTGGACCAGACACTTGAACCCGCCCGGCCAGTTTCCGGCGATCCAGTTCATCATGTAGCCGCCATAGGATGCCCCGGCAGCGCAGGCGTTGGCCGGATCGACCTGGCTGTCGAGCGCGGCGGCGGCGGCCATGCCCTGTTGCAGGTCCACCAGCGGCTTGCCGCCCCAGTCGCGGTTTATCGCATCGGTAAAGGCCTGCCCGTACCCGGTCGAGCCGTGGAAATCGATTGTTACGACCGCATAGCCCCGGCTGGCCCAGACACGCGGATTCCAGCGGTTGGACCAGCCATCGTTGAACGAACCTTGCGGCCCGCCATGCACCAGCAGAACGGTCGGCAGCTTGCCGTTGGCTCCGTCCGGTTTGACGATCTGCCCCCATACCGTGTCGCCCCCCGCGCCGGCAAAGCGGAAGCGGCGGACGGCCACCGGCGCGCGTTGCGCCAGCACGCTGGCAGAGATGTCGGTCAGCGCGGTGCCAGCCTTGCCGGGCTTGGCGATCATCAGTTCGGCGGGCGCGTCGATCGAATCGCGGGTGTAGAGCAGCCGCCCGTCCTTCATCGGGATGACCGCGCCGATGTGCCCTTCGCGGCCGGGGTTTAGCGTCAGCCGTGTGACCTTGCCGCTGGCGCGGTCGATGCGGAAAGCGGGCGTATCCAGCACATCGGCCGCCGTGGCGATCAGGGCGGCGGAATCCGGCGTCCACACCAGCGATGCCACCGAACGATCCCAGTCGGTGGTCAGCGCCCGCCGTTCGCCCGTTTTCAGGTCGATCAGGGTGACGACCAGGCGATCCGATTCATACCCCGGCCGCGCCATCGCGGCATAGGCCAGCCATTTCCCGTCGGGCGAAGCGGCGGGCAGGGTATCGGTTGCCCGGTTTGCCGCAGTAAGGTTGACCGGCGCGTTGCCATCCAGCCGCGATTGCCAGATGTCGAGGTTGGTCGATGTCGGCTCGTCGCGGTCGGCCTGACGGGCAACGAAGAACAGCGACCGCGAATCCGCCGCCCAGGCGATTTCCTCGCCGCCGCCAAAGGGCTTGGTCGGGCTGTCGCCAGTCAGCGTGCCGACAGGACCATCGGCGGCCTGCCCTTCGCCGCTGACTTTGCCATCAGGACCAATGGCGAAGGCAAAGACGCGGCTGTAATTGCCCGGCGTTTCCCACGCATCCCAATGCCGGACAAAGCCTGCGCCATCGGTATAGTGCCGCCCGCTGCCGGGGCCGGGCAGAGCGGTGTTACCATCGCTTTCGCACCCGAACGTCGGGCAGGTTCGGGCAATGTCGCCCCACACAGCAATGCGCGTGCCATCGGGCGAAAGGCGGAACCCGGCCACATCGGTGCCGAAGCTGGTCACCTGCTGGTATTCCGGCTGGTGGGCCGATTGGGCCTGCCCGGTCATTCCCGGCTTTTCCGGGCGCGCCGGAATGCGCCAGACCTGCGTGGTCGCTCCATCGGCGGCGGGCAGGCCCGGCGGGCTTGTGGCAAGAAAATAGAGGCTGCCGTCCGGGCCATAGGCCGGATCGCTGGCGCCGCTCCAGTTCAGCATGGCGGGCGGGCCACGCCGATCCAGTTGCAGCATGTGCAGGTCCGACGTTCGCTTGAGCGTGGTCGGGTCGGTGCGGGTGACGGCAACCGTCGCCTGCCGGCCATCGGGCGCGAGCGCGACGCCGCCAAGACGGCCCAGCGTGACCAGATCCTGAGGGGTGAAGGGTGCGGCCTGTCCGGCAAGTGCAGGCGATGCGCAGGCCACGGCCAGTGCCGTCGCCGCGAGCGATCCAAGGGCTTTCATGCCGAACCGATTAACGCGTCGGCGCGTGAAGGTAAACGGAATTGGCCCGCGCGCAGCAAGCCTTTCCGGGGCGATCAGCCGCGCTTGCCAGCAATCCGGGCGATTTCCGCCGACACCATCTTTTCGACCATGGCGGGCAGATTGCGCTCCAGCCATTCGGCCAGCATGGGCTTGAGCATTTCGCGCACCAGCCCTTCGAGCGAGGTTTCGCCCGAACGCACGATCTGCGGCGCCGCGCCCGGCTGTGCCAGCATCGAAAGGGCGGCCAGCGATTCGCGCATCGAGGCGGCGGTCGCCCCGGCGACAAGGCCGCTGTCCGCGCTGTCGGGCAGCCCGTCGTCGGCATCGGCCGCTTCGGTCAGTTCGAGCACATCGGCAGGGCGTTCAGCAATATCGCGGCGGGCGCGGGCCTGCGCGGCCTCGGCGCGGTTGTCGCGGGCAATGACCTTCTTGATCGATTCGAGGATTTCCTCGACGGACGGTTCACCGTTCTGCTGCATTGAACCTGCTACCCCCACCATCGCTGCCCCGTCCTGCGCCAGGAAGCGATTCCCTATTGCGCCTGACTGGCCGGAATTGTCGCATCCTGCGCCGGTGTGTCAACGGTCCGCGTCGCTTGCGCGACAGGTGCGGGATCTCGGTCCCAGTCGAACACCTTGCCCCGGACCCGTTCGTAATTGACCTGTGGATCGTACAACGCGCCGCCGTCCAGCCCCAGATCGCGCGCCTGCGCCCGGCCCATTGCCGCCAGCAGGTTGAACCCGGCGACATAGGCGTTGCGCCGTGCGGCCACGAGTTGCACCTGCGCGCGCAACAGTTCCTGTTCGGCATCGAGGATGTTCAGGATGGTGCGGTTGCCGACCGAGTTTTCCGCGCGCACGCCCTCAAGGCTCAACGCCGCGGCATCGACGGCGGTCTGGTTCATGGCGATGATCTCGTTCGCCGCGCGCAGCGATGCGAAGGCGGAACGGACGGTGGCGATCACTTCGCGCTCCACGCCGATTTCCTGTTCCAGCGTTGCCGTTTCGCGGGCCTGGGCCTGGCGGGTCTGCGCGGCGGGCGCGCCGCCCTGGAACAGCGGGATCGAAACGCTAACCCCTGCCTGCGCGGTTGTCGCGCGCTGCTGGAACGCTGCGCCGGGGATGCCGCCGCCCAGCGTGCCGAGGAAATCCTGATAGCTGCCGGTCGAAGTCAGCGAAACAGTCGGCAGCTTGGCAGCATTGGCCACTTTCACGTCGAATCCTGCCGCCTTGCTGCGTTCGCGCGCGGCGATCAGGTCCGGGTTGTTTTCGAGTGCAAAGGCCACCGCATCGTCGGGGGTTGCTGGCAGGCCCGGCAGCGGCGGCGGCGGTTGCAGATCGGCGGGCACCTTGCCGACGACCTGGATATAGCGTTCGCGGCTGGACAGGAGATTGACCTCGGCCGTGCGCAGATCGCCCCGCGCTAGCGCCAGCCGCGAATTGGACTGGGCAACGTCGGTGCGCGTCACGTCGCCGATTTCGAAGCGGTCGCTCGTCGCCTTGAGGTTGACTTCGAGCACTTCGACGTTGTTGCGGTTCAGCCCGACGATGGCGGCATCGCGGATCACGTCCATGTAGGCTGCCACGACCTGGCTGAACACGCCGGATTCGGTGGCGCGCAGGTCTTCCTGCCCGGCTTCGACACGGGTCTTGGCGGCGCGGATCGCGTTCTTCACCGAACCGCCCGAATAGACCGGCAGGCCCAGGTTCACATCCGCCGTCACTGCCCGGTCGGGCGCGGTGAAGGCGACCGGGTTCTTCTTCAGGAACTCGGTATAATTGGCCTGCCCGGAAAGGCTGGGCAGCGCGCGTGCACGCGCCAGCGGCACGCCTTCATCGGTTGCCCGCTGGGTGGCGCGGGCGGCTTGCAGCGCCGGGTTGGTGTTATAGGCGCTGGTCAGCGCCTCGCGCAGGTCATCGGCCAGCGCAGGAGCGATCGCGGCCATGGCCACGCCCGCAGCGAGCGCAAGGCGCAACGCACTTTGCCGTGGCATGAGCTTCAGAAGCTCCATGTCTTGGGGACGGCGAACTCTGCCAGCGGGGCAAAATCGGCATCCGACAGCGGGGTCGCCACAATCTTGCCCATTGTCTTGCGCGCCACGGCCAGGCGGGTCACGCCGCGGTCGAGCAGGCCGGTGATGATCCGGCCGTCGTCGGCCAGGAATGCACCGAGCGAATCGGGCAGGACTTCGGCGGCGCCATCGATCAGGATCAGCGAATAGGGGCCGCCTGTCGCTTCGGCCAGCGAATCGGCACGGGCCACGGCGCCGCTCAGGTGCGCCGCCAGCGCGGCAAGATAGCCGTTGGCCGAAATCACCAGCACACTGTCGGCCCGCACCGGGGCCGCCGCTTCGAGCATCTGTCCATAAGTGAGCGCGGGCGCGAGCACGCGGCCATCGCCCAGTGGTATCGCGCGGTCGGCGTAGGCCACGGCGCGGCGATCGGCGGGGACGAAATCTTCCCGCGCGGTGGCAGCGAAGGCTTCGAGGATGGACGGCGTATTCACGCCGCTGACGCGCAACTGGCAGGCGATCATCGTGCGACGTTCGGCGGGTACTTCGCCCGAAGCCAGGCCCGAATCCGGCCGGTCTTGAACCACGGTCATGTCAAACCTCGTCTTTCGCGCGCCGCGCACCCCTTCGCAAGGCAGGGGTGCAGGAGATAGGGCGCTGTCATGCAACGACAATGCCTCTAGATTATCGACTTGCCCTTTCCAAGGGATTTGCCAAGGGATTTGCGCGTCGCTTGTCGAAGCGTATGGGGCGTTTGCAGTTTTGAGCCGGATGAAGGAGTTGGAAGATGGCGGAAATGGTAACGATCCGCGAAGCGGACCTGATCGAAAGCGTGGCCGATGCCTTGCAGTACATCAGCTATTTCCACCCGATGGACTACATCCGCGCGCTGGGCGATGCCTATGAAGCCGAACAAGGCCCCGCCGCCAAGGACGCCATTGCCCAGATCCTGACCAACAGCCGCATGTGTGCCGAAGGCCACCGCCCGATCTGCCAGGACACCGGCATCGTCAATGTCTTCATCAAGTGGGGCCAGGACTGCCGGCTCGAATCCGACCGCAGCCTGCAGGACGTGGTCGATGAAGGTGTGCGCCGCGCTTATCTCAACCCCGAAAACAAGCTGCGCGCATCGGTTCTGGCCGATCCGGCGTTCACCCGCCGCAACACGAAGGACAACACGCCGTGCGTGCTGCACGTTGAAATGGTCAGGGGCAACACGATCTCGGTCGATGTTGCGGCCAAGGGCGGCGGCAGCGAGAACAAGTCCAAGTTCAAGATGATGAACCCCAGCGATTCGATCGTTGACTGGGTGGTCGAAATGCTGCCGCAGATGGGCGCAGGCTGGTGCCCGCCGGGCATGCTCGGCATCGGCATCGGCGGCACGGCGGAACATTGCGTGCTGCTGGCCAAGCAGGCGCTGATGGAACCGATCGACATGGCCCAGCTCAAGCAGCGCGGGCCGCAGAACGATATCGAGGCGATGCGCATCGAAATCTTCGACAAGGTCAACGCGTTGGGCATCGGCGCGCAGGGGCTGGGCGGGCTTTCGACCATCCTCGATGTCAAGATCATGGATGCCCCATGCCATGCCGCGGGCAAGCCGGTGGCGATGATCCCCAATTGCGCCGCCACGCGCCACGCGCATTTCACGCTGGACGGGTCAGGGCCAAGCTATCTGGAAACGCCCAACCTCGATGAATGGCCCGATGTGCACTGGCAGCCCGATGCCGCTGCGCGCCGCGTCGATCTCGACAGCCTGACACCCGCCGAAGTGCAAAGCTGGAAGGCGGGCGATCGCCTGCTGCTCAACGGCAAGATGCTGACCGGGCGCGATGCCGCGCACAAGCGCATCCAGGACATGCTGGCCAAGGGCGAGGAACTGCCCGTCGATTTCCGTGGCCGTGCGATCTACTATGTCGGCCCGGTCGATCCGGTCATGGGGGAAGTGGTCGGCCCGGCTGGTCCGACCACCGCCACGCGCATGGACAAGTTCACCGACACGATGCTCGAACTGGGCCTGCTGGCGATGATCGGCAAGGCCGAACGCGGCCAGGGCGCGGTGCAGGAAATCGCCAAACACAAGGTCGCCTATCTGATGGCCGTGGGCGGCGCGGCCTATCTGGTGGCGCGCGCGATCAAGGAATCGCGCGTCGTCGGCTTTGCCGATCTGGGCATGGAGGCGATCTACGAGTTCACCGTCAAGGACATGCCGGTAACCGTCGCCGTCGATAGCGAAGGCACCAATGTGCACCAGCAGGCCCCGCTGGTGTGGAAGAAGAAGATCGCAGAAGAGGGCCTGCTGGCCTGAGCCTGCGCGCCGCTGCGCGATTTTCCGACGAACGCCTTACCCGGCCCGATCACCGAACTGGTGCATCGGGCCGCTGGCGTTTAGGCTTGCGCCGATGATGCAGCCCGGCACCGCATTTCCCAGCATCGACGCAGCGCGCGCCGACCCCGCAGGCCGGGACCCCGGCGTGCCGCGCGTACCCGCCCGGCAGGTGCTGCTGTCCGCCTGCGCGCTGTGGCTGTGCTATTTCGTGCTGATCACCGTGCGCGGGCTGGTGGTCGAGCTGGGCGATTTTACCGATCTGCTGTGGCGGCGCGGGCTGGTGACGCTGGCGGGCATCGTGGTGACGCTGGCGTGCTGGCCGCTGCTGCGCCGGTTCGATTCGCGCCCGCTGGCCCAGCGGGTGGGCGCGGCGCTGGTCATCATGCTGCCGGCCGCGCTGGCGCTGGCGGCGGTCAACCAGTGGGCCTTTGCCGCCGTGGAAAAGCGCATGATCGAACGCATCGCCGCGCCGGGCGAAGCGGGCGATGTGCGCAAGGTGACGATCCGCAGCGGCAAGCCCGGCCAGCCCGATGTGCAGATCCGCCGCGACATGGCGGGCAACCTGCTGGTTGATGTGATGGACGATGCCATGGCCCCCCCGGCACC
>Ga0209066_10000821_pt1 | contig 43981 bp, 56 predicted proteins | sample All_14_2_FD_187198 | JGI IMG/M metagenome (GOLD analysis project Ga0209066, IMG submission 187198) | Freshwater microbial communities in response to fracking from Pennsylvania, USA - Allegheny Zone_MetaG_DW_15 (SPAdes) (version 2) ... | reverse complement strand
GGCTGGAACCCGCCGCCCTGCGGCGGTTGCGGTTGACCGCCCCATTGCCCGCCGCCGTTGGCCGGGGGCTGCGCTTGGCCCGCGTTCGGGTCGGGCTGTTGACCCGCCGGGGGTTGCCAGCCGCCGCCCTGCGCCGGGGGTTGCTGTTGCTGCGCTGCGCCGCCCCATTGGCCCGCCGGGGGCTGTTGCTGTTGCCCGCCTTGGGGTTGCCCGCCGAAGCCGCCGCCGTGCCCTTGGGGCTGCGCTGCGCCGCCGCCTGCGGGGGCTTTGCCCGGTTCGTTCCCGTGAATGTCATACACCTTTTTGACTTCGGTATATTGCGGGTCGTTCTTCTGCGGCCCGACTTCGACAATAAACGGGATATTGTGAAGCTGCGCCGTGTCTTGGATCATAAAGACCCCGGTAACGTGCGAAATCGCCGACATTTGGCGGTTTGCAATATCGACGGCTTGTTGCGACGCATTGTAAAGGTTGATCCGATACGCGCCGACCGTGCCCTTTTGGGGGCCGTCGATAATCAGAAGGTCAAGTTGCAGATACCCGCCGTCGTTCGCCTTGGTCGCTTTCACGTCCGACGATTGGATAACGACAGGATGTTTCCCGATGGGAAGACCGCCGACGCCTTGCGTCGGGTCGTAATTGTTCGCGTTGAACGGTTGGATAAGTTGGGCCATTTGGTTTCCTTTCTGGCGTTTAGTCTTGCATACACTTGGCGAACAAGTTGCCAAGGTGCGGGGGTTCAAGTTCGGCAAGCTTGCCGCTTCTATCCCGCGCCATAATGTCGAACGCTTCTTTCGTTCGAATTGCGGTTTGGGTTCCCTGAATACCGGGAACGTTCGTCGGCCCGATATGCAAGATTTCGTCGTAAAGGTGCGGAACCTTAACGTTCAAGTCTTGGCCGGGGAAATACGGCTTCCGCCGAACAACCCCGCCTTCGTCAACCGAAGCTTGTTTCGCAATCAAGTAAACATGCTTGTTCGGCAAGAAATACAAGCCGTTGACCCAATCCATAACGCGACGCGACATTTCGCCGTAAGCCTTGCGACCGTCTTTGTTGCGTTTCAGTTCTTGGGTTAGAACGATTTCGGCGACTTGCGAAATACTATCGAAGCCGAACGTATCGAAGTTGCGGGCTTCGTTGCTGCGAAACGCCCAATCGAAAAATTCTTCGATACGTTCGGGCGTGTAAGCTTCAAACGCCGGAATGTTCGTCGCCTGTCGCATTGACAACATGCCCGGTTCAACGACGCAAAGAACGGGGCGCGGGGCCGTCAAAATCAACGGCGTCTTGCCCGACCCCGGCCCGCCGAACATAAGGCATTTGACGCCAAATTTTCGGGCAAGTTCGGAAGCGGGTTTAAGGTCGCGCATTTGCATGTTGTGGGCTTTCCTGAATTGTGCCGGGGTTATCCGCAGTTTCCCGGCTTAACGTGCTGCGGCACGGCCCCGGCTTATTACCGGGATTTCGGCGCGATGATTTCAAGCGTCGGTGCCCCTTCCGTCGTGACAATCACGCGGTCGGCGATTTGCTTGATTTTCGCTTGCGTCGGGTTCGAAACGTCAAGCTTGTTGTATTCCGAAACGGAAAGCGTCGCTTCCCATTTGAACAGGCGTTCGGCGATAAACGCGCCTTCGTTGCCCGTTGCTTCAATTTCGTCTTGGGCCGACATGACGGCTTCCCAATCGGTCTTTTCATCCGGCCCTTTGACGAAGCCGTAATTGATTTTCTTGACGACCTTTGCCTTGTAACCGTTGTTCAAGGCGATGTTTTCCGTTCCCTTTTGTTTCGTCGGGTCGGAAGCCAACGCGACGTAAAGCTTGCGAAGCGTCATTTCGGCTTCTTTGGCGGCGTCAAGCGCGGTTTTCGACGCTTCCCATTTGGCAAGCGTTTCGTCGTGAAATGCCGCAAATTGCGCGTCGGTCATTTCGACAACTTCGCCCGTCGTCGGGCTAGTAAAGCTTCGCATTTCGTTAGTTCCTTTCGGCTTGGGTTGCTGTTCACAAGTTCGAACATAGGGGCGGCAAAAGGGGTTGTCAAACGAATTTTTTTGTTGTGCAAATTTTTTTTGCCGCTATAACCGAAGGCAAGTTTAAGGGGCGGTCAAAGAAATGTCAAAGTTTACAGTTCGTTACGGCGACGAAAATCAGCTTCCCGCCGCGTCGGGGCTATATATTGTGTATTCTGGCGCAACATGTCTATATGTTGGTAGTTCGAAGAACGTTCGGCGTCGGGTCGTCAAACATAACAAAAAGGCCGACTTCGCCGCAAACAACGCAACCCACATTGACTTTGCGCCCGTGACCGAAGCGCAGCTTTCCGACCGCGAAAACGAAGCTGTTTACAAGCTTAGGCCCTTGTTGAATACATACGCCAAGCGGGGGAAGACGCCTGCGACGGCGCGGCATACCGACGCGCAGGGGTCGAAGCTTCGCGACGTGACGTTGCAGCTTTTGAACAGTCGTCGGCGAACTTTGACCTTAACACAAATCGCGGATGAAACCGGGCTAGGGCTTGGGTTTATCAGCACGTTTTCAACGGGTAAAACGTCAAACCCCGGCGTTTGCAGCGTCGAAACGCTTTACGAATACCTGTCGGGGAAGAAGCTTGATGTTTGAAGAACTTAACAACGTTCCCGACGAAATGAAGCTTTGGCCCCAATGGATTGTTTGGCGGTATGAAGACCTTGAAGCGAAGAAGCCGACGAAGGTTCCTTACTGCGCCCGAAGCGGTCGCCTTGCTTCCGTAACCGACCCGACGACTTGGGGCACGTTTGAAGAAGTGTTCGCCGTTCTGCAAACCGGATGGTATGCGGGCGCGGGCTTCGTATTGACCAAGGGCGACCCGTTCGCGTTTGCCGACCTTGACGATACCGAAGGCGACGCCGCAGCGTTCGCGCAACAACAAGTAATCTTCAACGAAAGCCAAGGATACGCCGAACTTTCGCCGTCGGGCAAAGGGCTGCATATCATTATGAAAGCTGACATTCCGACAGGCCGACGCCGGGGCAAAATCGAAATCTATTCGTCGGCGCGTTACATGACAATGACGGGTAATGTTTATCGCCCCGGCCCGGTCTTGGCGCAGCAAGAACTAGCGACAAGCTTGTTCGAACAATTGGGCAAAGGGAAAGCTGCGACGGCTTACTTTGCAGGACTTGAAGAACCGACCGAAACCGACGAAGAAGTTTACAACCGGGCGTTTCGCGCTGCGAACGGCGACAAGTTCGGCGAACTTTGGGCCGGGCGTTGGGAAGGAATGTATTCGTCGCAATCCGAAGCTGATTTTGCCCTTGTCGATATTCTGGCGTTCTATACGCAAAACCGGGCGCAAATCGTGCGAATGTTCCGCCTGTCGGAACTTGGGAAGCGCGACAAGGCGAAGCGCGACGATTACATAAATTACATGTTAAACAAATGCTTCGACCGTATCTTGCCCCCGGTTGACATTGACGGTTTGCGAAATCAAATCGAAGCCGCGATTGCAGCCCGAAAACACGTCGAAGAACAGTCGCAAAATCAGCCTGTCGCAAAGATAGTTGTGGGCGACGACGTAACGATTTCAAGCGAACGTTACCCCGTGCCGCCCGGTCTTGTCGGCGAAATTGCCCGCTTCATTTACGCCCAAGCCCCGCGCCAAATTCCCGAAGTCGCCATTGCCGGGGCGCTTGGCTTCGTCGCGGGTATTACGGGGCGGGCGTTCAACGTGTCGGCAACCGGGCTTAATCAATACTTACTTCTTCTTGCGCCAACTGGCGTTGGTAAAGAAGCAATGGCGCGGGGTATCGACAAGCTTGTAAACGCCGTAATCAAGACTGTTCCGACCGCTAACGAATTTATGGGGCCGGGGTCGATTGCTTCTTCGCCTGCGCTTATCAAATACATGTCGAAAGGGCCGAAGTCGTTCGTTTCAATTGTCGGCGAATTTGGCTTGTATCTGCAACAACTAGGTTCGCACAACGCGCCCCCGCATCTTATCGAACTGCGAAAGCTTATTCTTGACCTTTACAACAAGTCGGGTCAAGGCAACATGCTTCGCCCGTCTATCTATTCCGACCGCGACAAGAACACGCCCGAATTTCCGGCCCCCGGTTTTTCCTTGCTTGGCGAAAGCACGCCCGAAAAGTTTTACGAAGGCTTGCACGAAGGCTTGTTGTCGGAAGGCTTGCTTCCGCGCTTTACGATTATCGAGTATCACGGCAAAAAGCCCGAACTTAACCGCAATCATGCGAACGTCATTCCGTCGCCCGATATGGTCGAACGGCTGGCAAGCTTGTTCGCCATTTGCCAAGGCTTGAACAGTCAAAGCATGGCGCAGAATGTGGGCTTTACCCCCGAAGCGCAAGCGTCAATGGATCAATACGAAATCCGTTGCACGGCGAAAGAAAACGCCGCCGACCGCGACATTGTTCGTCAAGTTTGGTCGCGTTGTCACGTTAAGGCAATGAAGCTTGCGGCGATTGTCGCCGTCGGCTGCAACCCTTACGCGCCAATGATAACCGAAGAAATCGGCGAATGGGCGCGTAAGATTGTCAACGAAGACGCGGTAAACCTGTTGAAACGGTTCGACGCTGGCGAAATCGGTATCGACAACGAAGAACAGAAGCAACTTGCCGCGCTTATGAAGGCTGTTAAATCTTACGTTGTTTCGCCTTGGCCCGAAGTCGCGAAGTATTCCGGCGACGGGGCGTCGAACCTTCATTCGGCCCGCATTGTTCCTTATAGCTTCTTGCATAGGAAGCTTGCCGCCGTCGCGGTTTTCCGAAAAGACAGGCAAGGGGCGACCCAAGCGATTAAGCGGGCGTTGAAGACCTTGACCGAACGCGGCGACCTTGCCGAAATGTCGCGGGCGGTCATGTCGAAAGAATACGGTTCGGCGTCGGTTGCATACGCGATTGAAAGACCGTCGGCGTTCGAAATCTAAGCCGAAATTTATTTCGAAATTATGTTCGAAGGGGGTTGACTGGTTCGCCGTTGCCCCCTATGTTGTTTGTAACGAAGCAAGCAACGAAGGAACTTCCGAAATGACCGCAGCAACCCTTACCAAGATCAACGCCGAAATCGCAAAGCATGGCGTCGAAGTTGTCAAAGGCAACGGTTATTTTTACTTCGCAGATACGGGCGAAGCTTACCTTGCCGACCATATCCCTAGCGTCTATTCGGCGCAGCTTCGCGCCCTGTCGCTTGAAGAATGGGTTGCCCATGTCGAAGACGCCGTTAAGGTCGCGCTTTACGCCTAAGTTCGGGGCTTCGGCCCCGCCCTAATTTTGCCCAAATCTTCGGGCACAACGTAACAATCGAAGAACGAAAGGAAAGCCAATGTCGGAATATACCGCCATTCTTGCTGCAATCGCGTTCGGTGCCCTTATCGCTTTTTCGGTTGTCGGCACTGGCGCTAAGACCGCCGCCGAAATCATCTTCAACCCCGGAACTGCCGACTTTTCGGCTAAGTTTGTCAAACCCTGAAAGGTGCCCACAATGACCGACCTTGCACAACGCGCTTACGATTTGGCGGTTGCAAACGCGAACAACCTTGAAACCGTGTTCAAGGCAATCGCGGAAATCAGCGAACGGCTTGACCGCTTGGAAAACGCCGGAAACGTCGAAACGTTCGAAGTCGGCGGAAAGCTTGTCGTTATCGACACGTCGGACCCGCTTGTTGAACAGGTTCGCCGACAGCTTGTCGCGACGACCCTTGACACAAGCGTTGACCCCGACATTCGCGGGCTTGCTGTTGCCAAGCTTGACGCTTACGCCCGCAAAGACCGCGACCAAGACAGCCGCCGGAAAGCCGAACTTGCCAAGGTCATGCAAAGCGACTGGCAAGCGAAGACCGACGAACAAATGTTCGAAATCGAAGGGTCGAAGCCGAAGCTTGACCATATCCTTGACGAAATCCGCAAACAAGTTGGCTTCGCCCGTTCCAAGTTCCCCGGCGACAACGTGACCTTTGCGGCCCTTGTCGAAGAAGTCGGCGAACTGGCAACCGCGACGTTTTCCCAAAGCCGGGCCGACGTTCGCAAGGAAGCCGTGCAAGTTGCGACAATGGCAATTCGCCTTGTTCTTGACGGCGATTGCACCTTTGACGCTTGGCGGGCGAAGTTTAAGCTTGACCCGTTGACCGACCGCCCGACGGGCTTGTTGACCGCCGACGAAATGTTTGCCGAAAGCGAAGGTCGCGAATAAATCGAAAATAACTTCGAAATCTTCGCCGAAGGGGGTTGACCTTTCTTCGGCGAAGACTTATGTTCTTTATATCGAAGCAACGCAACGAAGGAACCCCGAAATGCAAAACGCAAAAGTTTGGATTGAAAACAACCCCAATACCGGCGAAATCAAGCCTTGGGAAGTTTGGTTTCAAGTCGAAAACTTCCCTTCGCATCGCGTAGCAAGTTGCAAAGATGAAAAAGGGGCCGAAAAAGCAAAAGCCAAGCTTGTCGCCCGCAATTCCGAATATTACGCCATTGAAAGCTGAAACAAAGCGCCGGGGGCAACCCCGGCAACAACCCCGAAGAAAGGAAACGAAATGACCCTTCTTGTTACCGGATACGCCAGCAAGAAAGAACTGAAAGCCGCAGTCGGCGAAAAGCCGAAATACATTGAAACGTCAATGTTCGGCGAAGAATACAAAGCCGACGGTTCGTTTTCGGTCGCGCATCGGCCCGCGCTTGGGCATAACCGCGATGGCCGCGAATTCTTCGCCCGCGTGACCATGAAAAACGGTCTTATCGCGAAGGTCGAATAATGGCGAACGTTCGACCTTGGCAACGCAAAGCCCCGGCAAGAAGCGCAGGGGCACCCCCTAAGCCGAAGGCATGGGCGAAGAAGGAACGCGACCCGAACAAGCTTTCCAGTCTTCCCATGTATGACCCTTACGAACCCTTGGCTTTCGACCCTTTGGCTTACAGCGACGACGGAACGCTTATACCGCGACAGTTCCGTTGCGTCGAAGCGCCAGACGCGGGCCTTCGGCGAACCCTTCGCGCCGACGACCCCGACGCTTGGCCCGACATGACGTAAGCCGAAATTTGTTTCGAAGTTTGTTCCGAAATTAGCGCCGAACCTGTTGACAAGGGTTCGGCGCTTACCTATATTCAAGACATGGAAACGAACAACGAAGGAACCGTTGAAATGAAAGCCCAAGCTTACGACAACCGCGTTGACCGCAAAGCCGCCGTTTTGGATACCGCCCGCCCGTTCGTCGCGGTCAAACCGAAAGGTTACTTGAACCCGGTTATCGGGCATTACGAAAGCATGAAAGCCGCGAAGGCTGCGGCGAAACGCTTTAACGAAAGGGCGGGGAAATGAAACCCCGCATTTATTGGCAAGTTTACCCGAAGTCGCGTCGCGGTTATTGGCGGGTTTCGCCCATGCCGAACCAATCGACCCGCAGCCGCGACCTTTTGGCGTTCGCGCATAACATGGCCCGCGAAATGAACCGGGCGCTTGAAGCCGCAGGAAAGCCCCGCCCATGACGCCGCCCCGGTCTAAGCCCTGCCCCGCCTGTCAAGCGCCCTGCGGCGTTGCTGCGACCGCCTGTCGGGCTTGTGGGCATACCATGCCGCGCAAGGGCGGGGGTCGCCCTGCCCCGACGCCGGAACAGCGCCTAGCGGTCGCCATGACGCGCCAAGCCATAGCCGACGGGCACATGCGCGGCCCCATGCCCGAACCCTTGGGTCGCCGCAACCTGTCGAAGCGCGGGGCTAAGGTTCTTGCCGAAATCCGCAGGCTTGCCGCCGACAAGAAGAACGCAACCGAAATTGCCGTTGCAATTGGTCATTCGGTTACAAGCGTTCGAAGGTATGCCCACGATTACGGCGTTCGTATCGTCAAAGGTGAACGCGGCCCTGCCATGAATGGCAAGCTTTACGGTCGAACGGTCGAACGTGTCGAAGCTTGCCGCCTGATTATGCAGCGAACGACCGTTGTTGCCGAAGTCGCCGAAGCTTTGGGCGTATCTAAAGCGACTGCCCGCGAATATATGAAGCGCGTTCGCGATGTTACCGAAATCGAATTGCCGGGCTTCGACCAAAGAAAAGCGTCGGGTTTCGCTGTTACCCGCAGGCGGAAGCCGCTAAGCCATTGATAAAATAGGCATTTTACCGCCATTTTACTGAAAACCCTAGCTAAGTCATTGATTTTGTTCATTTGTATGAGGTAAAACGGATAAAATGGGGGGTCGGTATTGGTATAACGGGGCAAAGGGTAGGGAGAGGGCTTGCCCCAAGGTTCCAAAGGCCCCATTATCGTTATACTAATATTTACATATCATTTTATTTATTTTATTTATTTTATTCTTTATTTTTCAATAACTTAGCTATCAGAAACAGGCTTCGATTTGTAAAATAATGGATTATTGCGATAATAGGGGTTGACAGGCTGTTTTTGACCGTCGTAAACTTCGCCGAACAATAAAAGGAAACTTGACCATGACCGACGAACCCGTTGAAGCGCGAAACCCGCGCATTGTTCCAGCTTCTAACCTTGGCGAAGACGTTGAACGCCATTACGTCGAAATGGGGCTTGCGCTTGAACTGCAACCGAACGAAGCCTTCGCGATACCGAAAAGCGGGTTTTCGTTGAAGTTGCTTCGCGAAATCGCCGAAGACATGTCAACCGCGCAAAAGCCGCTTGTCGTCTTCGAACACGGCGACCCGCCCGTTTTTGAAGTTCGACGGTTGCAGCCGGGCCGCAGCGCGAAGCGGTTTTACGCATATGTGGGCAAACCCGAAGAACTGGCGACCGACGAAGCCCTTGAACCGAAGGCGCTTGTTATGCAAGTGATTGCCGGGTTTTTTGAAAAGCCGCCGGAAGACTTCGCGACATACGAACCGAAGTTTACGAAGGAATGGCAAGACGAACGGGCGTTTTCGTATTCAATGCTTAGTCGCCGGGTTGTTCCGCTTGCTTTGTTTCGGAAGTCGCAAGGCGGCGGAACTGCGCTGTTGAAAAAGCTGTTGACTGAACTTGTTTCGGAAGGTAAACTTTATGAAGTTCCCGAAGCATTCGCAGAACAACACTTCGGAACAACTGGAAAAGTTTATCGTCTTTTGGCATAGAAAGGAACGCCGAACCATGAAACAGCCGAAGAAGTTTACGCGCAAAGACAAGATTGAAATTGCGCGAAAGAAGCGGGAAGAAGAACGGGCGCAGATTGCCGACTTGCAAAAACGGGTCGAAGCCCTTGAAAACCCCGCGCCCGCCGTCGTTGAACAGAAACCCCAAAGTCGCCCGCAGCGCGATTTTATCGGAAAGAAGGAACCGCAAGAATGAAGTCGTTTCAGCAAATGGCGCAAGACTTGTCGAAGTCGGGCGCGGAAATTGCCGCCAAGTTGACCGAAAGCGAAGCCGACCTTTGGCATATGGCAACGGGCGTTTCGGGCGAAGCTGGCGAACTTCTTGACGCAATCAAGAAGCATGTCGTTTACAAGCGCGAACTTGACCGCGAAAACGTCGTTGAAGAATTGGGCGACCTTCGGTTTTACATGGCCGGGCTTATGAACCGCCTTGGCATTACCGAAGACGAAATTCTTTTGCACAACAACGCCAAGCTTTCGAAGCGTTACGCCGCCGGGTCGTATTCGAACGCCGCAGCCATTGCCCGCGCCGACAAGGTTGAAGAACTGTCGCCGCGTCACCCTGATTACGGCGTTGCGACCGACGAAGAAGTTGCCGAAGACGACTTCGCAGAAGCGTTCGACGCGAAACTTGCCCAATGCGGCGAAGGGCTGCGAACCGAATCCGAAGCGCAAGCCTATGAAGAAGCCATGCGCGACGCGCTTGAACGCGACGGGTTGGGCAAATGACCGAAGAAACGACGAAAGAAGCCGTCGCCCGCATTGTGAAGGAATTTTCAAGGGGTTGTGGCGACAGCGGCAAGAATCCCGCGAATTGCGGCGTTTGCTTCGACGGCGCGATTAACGCGATTATGTCAGTCGTTGCCGAACGGGAACGCGAAGCCTGCGAACGCATTTTCGACATGCTTGAAGACGACGACGGCGAAGCATGGTTCGAAGCTGAAAAGTTCTTGAAGCGCCATGCCCCCGACCTTTACGACGAAATCGCTATGCCGGGCGAACTGTTGCCCGACTTCCCCGAACTGTCGTTGCTTGACAAGATGCAAGGGGCGCTTGTCTCTGCGGTCGTCGGGTTGTTTGCGAAGAAGCCGCGAAAATAAACGTCGAAATGTTCGCCGAAGGTCTTGACGGGCTTTCGGCGAACAAATATGTTGTTTTTAACGAAACCGAACACCGAAGGGCTAACCGACATGCAACACGAAATCGAAACAACCGCCCCGTCGCATTCCAGCGCAGCAATTACGAAGATTGCGGCAATCGTTGACCAAATCGAAACCGAACATTCTGGTTGTGCAATCGAAGTCAATGTTGCGCGTTCGACCGTTCGCGTCATGGCGAAATGCAACGGGGCCGCGCTTCGCGATTTGGTTTCCGACCTTGACCGGGCGGGGTTTCTGGAATGATAACCCCCGACGTTCTGGCGAAGACAGGAAGCGAACACGGCATTCAAGCCGCCGTCTTCGCTTGGGCTGCGGTCGTGACTTATCACGGGTTCGCCGTTGCTTGGGAATGGGCGTTGTCGAAAGACGCAAAGGTTTTCGAAAAGTCGAAGAAAATCGGCATTCCTGCAATGCAATGGTTACACGCAATCCCGAACGGCGGAAGCCGGGGCGACGACGCGAAGTCGCGGGCGATACGCGGGGCAACAATGAAAGCCGAAGGCGTTCGCGAAGGCGTCGCTGACATTTTCTTTCCTGTTCCGAAGTATCCGTATCACGGGCTTTACATTGAAATGAAGACGCCGACCGGGCAGATACGCCCCGCGCAAAAGGAATTTCGAACCTTTGCGCTTGCCCAAGGTTACGCCTTTTCCTTTGAACGCGATTGGCAAGACGCCGCCCGCCTGATACAGTCGTATTACGAAAACACGGGCGCAAGCCTGCAACTAAAGGATAAGTGACAATGAACCGCAAAGAATGCCTTGACGCCGCAGCCGAAGCCGTCTTGAAGAACCGACAGGCGACTTACGGCCCGCCCGAAAGTAGTTTTGCCGACACCGCCGTTGTATGGTCGGTTATTGTGGGCTTCGAAATCAAGCCTTGGCAAGTTCCCCTTATGCTTGCCGGGTTGAAGGTCGTTCGCGCCAAGGCTTCGCCGCAACATGCCGACAATTGGGCCGACCTTGCCGGGTATGCCGCTTGCGGGGCCGAACTGGCAACCGCGACTTCTTACAAGCCGCAGGCTGTTACCGTTAAGGGCGGGCTTTCGAATATTGACCCGAAGGCGCTTGCGGAATACATGGCGAAGACACCGCCGAAACAACGGTGTGACATTCCCGACGACCCCATGCCTTCGCCGAAGTTTGGTTTTACCGCCGAAGAAACCGCCGAAGGTTTTGCCCATGCTGCAAAGGCGTTGACCAATGAAACCCGTTGAACTGGCAAACCCCGACGTTGTGTTGACCCCGCCCCCAGATATGCCCGAATGCGGCATTCTTACCGCCGTCAAGTTTGACGAAGGCGGGAACCGGGGTTTCGTGTCGTTGTGGAAACCGTCGGTCGCCGAAATCCGCGCCCTTGTGCAAGGCGGCTGCATATCGCTTGCGGTTTGCGGCGGGGCGCATCCCCCGGTTGCCTTGGGCGTTCAAGACGTGCAAGGAAACCTTGTCGAATGATCCGTTGCAATGGCTGCGCCCGTCGCCGCGAAGCCTTGCGGCGGTTCTTTATCCCAAAGTCAAAGAAAGCCCCCGACATGCCCAAAGACCCCGAACCCTTGAAGGCGCAACGAACCCGAAGCGGCGATGAATGGGAAGTTGTCAACGCCCGCAACGTCGTTCAATCGACCGGATTTGACAGCGAAGCCGAAGCCGAAGATTGGATCAAAGACCAAAAGAAGCGAAAGCCGAAATAATTCGCGAAATAGGGGTTGACGTTTCAAGCGTCGGCCCCTATCTTCTTTCGTAACGAAGCAACGTAACGAAAGGTTTCCAAAATGGCTTACGAAGTTCAAGTTTCCGTTCTTGGCGGTCTTTTGGTCGATGTTGAATTTACGATTTCGGGCGCAGAACCCGACGTTGGGATTATGTCGGCGGGCGTTGACGAATGGTCGATTGTCGGCATTAACGGAAAGCGCAAGAAAAACACCGATTGGATTTTGTCGCGCTTGACCGCAGCCGACGAAGAACGTATCGTTGAAGCCTGCAACGAATACGCGGGCGACGGATACGAAGACGACTATGATTATTGAAAGGGAAACGAAATGAACGAAGTCAAAAAACAGCCGCTTAATCTTCGCGTTGAAACATGGAACGTCGAAACCGACGAATGCGAAAGCGTCAAACATATCGACCACAACAACGCCGAAGATAGGCAATGGCTTGGCAAGCATTGCTTTTGGGCGTTTCGCAATGGTCGCGGTGTTGTGACGCGACCGGAATAAAAAGGGGAAATGTCATGGCTTGGGGTAACAACGAACTTATGACCCTTGTTCCGTTTAAGGTTCCGAACATGGCCGACCCGACGGCCCCGCATATCGGTTACGGCGTCGCAGGAAGAAGCTTGCCCGTTCCCGACTTGCTGTTTACCTTCGGGGGCGTCAACGCGAACGCCGTAAATCTGTTGGCGGCTGCGCCGTTGATGTATCAAGGGCTTTCCCGTGTCGCTGGCGCAATGCGGGCAATGTCCGACGAAATCGAAGCCGCAGTTGCCGCCGGGCATATTACCCGCGACCGCGTTCAATACGTCTTGACGAATTACGACAACATTGAACGCGATTGCCTGTCGCTTATGACTTGCGCGACCGAAGGCGTTGACGCTTTCGTTAAGTCGTTGGGGGCTGCAAATGCGCGTCGTTGACTTCACCCTTGCCGGGCTTGCGCTTGTGCTAGGCGTCGCCGGGGTTGTGGGCATTGTTTCAGTATGGGCTTCGACCGGGCCGAACTGCCCGCCGCCCGTGCCCGCCGATTGGCTAGGTTTCTGCGAAGCTTACGACGCGCAATAAAAAGCAAAGTTTCGCGAAGTTTTCGCTTGACCTTCCAGAAGACCGAACTTAAATTCGAAACATGGGCCGCGATGGTCGTCGCCCGAAGAAACAAGGAACTTTCGAAATGGCAAAACGCCCGAATACCGCCGTCGCCCTGAACATGGCTGCGCTTGCTGCAATCGTCGCTGCCGGGGAAGCCGGAACTTACGCCCCCGCCGTTGAAATCAGCGGTCTTGCCGCTGCGGGCCTTGTCGAAATCAACCCGGCAATGACCGACGAAAACGGCAACGTCGCCGTTCGCGCGACCGCTGCGGGTATCGCCAAGATTGCCGAAGGTTCGGGCGCTGCGACCCCGGTTGCGACCGCTTCGACCGCCTTCGAAATCGGCGACGTTCCCGACGACATTCTTTCCGCCGCTTCCGAAAAGCGCCGGGCGGGTCGTTCGGGCGGCGAAAAATACCCCTTCGACGCGCTTGAAGTCGGCAAGGGCTTCTTCGTTCCGGCGACCGAAAAAATGCCGGAACCCGCGAAGTCGCTTGCTTCGACCGTTTCCAGCGCGACGGCCCGTTACGCCGAAGAAACCGACGAAGACGAAACCGTTATCGTCAAGACCTATGCGACGGGCGAAGACGGCAAGCGCGTGAAAGACGCCGAAGGGCATTTCGTTGTCGAAAGCGAAGCCGAAGTTACCCGCAAGAAAATGCGGAATACCCGCGTCTTCAAGCTTGTTCCGTCGAAGCCCGGCGCTGCGCCCGGCGCTTGGGTCGTTCGCACGGCGTAAGCCGTCAAGGGGGCGCGGAAACGTGCCCCCTAGCCCTTCCCTTGCCCTGTCGGGGGAACCGTGTTACCCTGCCCGCGTTCAAACCCTGCCCCTGCCCACAACGGCGGGGGCTGTGGCTTATCTAGGGGTTCCCTTTCCGCTTCGGGTTGTGTTAGGGTTGCACAAACGTTAACGGGCAGGGCGAAATAATGACCGAAGGGCTTGGAATGACCGAAGAAGAAAAAAGGCGCTTCGAAGCGATGGAACGGCAGATTTCCGAAATCCATAGCGCGTTTTTCAAGCCCCAAATCGGGGAAAAACTGTCAATGGTCGAAAAGCTTTCGGCGCTTGTTGACGTTTCCGAAAAGGGGCAATGGGTCGTTTCTTGGGCGGTCAAAGGGCTTCTTACGTTGGGCGCGGTTGTCGCCGCAGTTGTCGCAATCAAAAACGGGGTGTTCACGAAATGACCTTGAAGGCGTATCCGCATATTTACCCGAACGTTTCCGCCGTTCCGCTTGCTGAATTTCAAGCGCGTTGGCCGAACTTTCACCCTTCCGAAATCGCTTGCCGGGGAACTGGCAAGGTCGCGTTCAACTTCGAAGCAATGGACAAGCTGCAAGCCCTACGGGTTCGTCGCAATCGCCCGTTGATTGTCAACAGCGCCTTCCGCAGCGCCGAACACAACCGGGCCGTTGACGGTGCCCCCGGTTCGAAGCATTTGACCGCCGAAGCGTTCGACGTTTCCATGTCGAACCATAACCCCGAAGAATACGAAGCCGACGCCCGTTCGGTCGGCTTTACCGGGTTCGGCTTCTATCCGAAATCTAACTTCATTCATGCCGATATTGGCCCTTCGCGCCAATGGGGCGACCGCTTCCCGAAGACCGCGACGGGGCTTCCCGTTGAACGCAAAGCGGCCCCCGAAACCCTGAAAGAAGACAAGTCGGCGGTTGCCGCGATTGTCGGCGGGGGCGGTTCGGTTGCAGGCGCGGGCGTCATGGTTTCCAGCCTTGGGGCGTTGTCGCCGACCGCCCAAATTATCGCCGTTGTTGCCTTCGTTATCGGCGTCGGCGCAATGGCGTATATCTTCCGTCGGCGCTTGAAGGCGCTTTCGGAATGACGTTGCTTCGCCGCATTCAAGCGGTATTGGCGTTCGCCGGGCTTTTAGTCTTGGCGGGCGTCGTTCTTTTCTTTCGCGGCAAAGCCGCAGCCCGTCGCGAATTGGAACTTGAACGCGCCAAAGCTTCGGCGAATGCGCTTGAAGAAAGGGCGAAGACAAATGCGGAAGTCGCTTCGGATACTGATTTGCTTGACCGTGCCCGCCGTTCTGGCGTCGTGCGGAAACCCTGAATATTGCGCTGGCTGGCAACCGATAACGATTGCCGACGAAACCGCAGTTTACCTTGACGCCAAAGACCGCCCGGCGCTTGAAGGCATTGTTTCCCATTACGAACACGGTCGCAACTTCAAATGTTGGTAGCATTCGGCGCGGGCTTCCCCTATATTTAGCGGAAGCTGAATTAGGAATGCCCGCAATGAACGTAACCCCCTTCAAGGCCGACGAACTGCCAGCCGCGAAGCAAGCCTTCGCCGAAGCCTTCGTTGCAGAACGCGCCCGTTCGCCGTTCAAGCCCGACCCCTTCCGCGCTGCGCTTACGGTATGGAACGAAGACAACGGGCAGTTGCCCCGCGCCTTGTGGGTTGCCCATGCCGCCAAATGGCACGAAGACCCCGACGTTCTGCAATACCTTGCCGACGTTGACCAAGAAGCCGAAGCCGAACGGCAAGCCGAAAAGTTGGTTGAAGCGCAAGCAATGGCAACCGACGACTTTAAGGCGCTTGTCAAGTTCGAAGGTATTCAGGCAATGCGGGATATTATGAAGAACCCCGTTGCCGAAAGCAAAGACCGAATTGCAGCCTTCGACCGCCTGTCGAAGTCGTTGAACCTTGACGAAAAGCCGAAGATTGACGAAGACGCGGGCAAAATCTTGGGCGTAATTCAACACCGCCTTGCCCCAATGAACCCCGACCAATTCGCCGAATTTGCTTTCAAGCAACAAAGCGAACTTAACGGGAACCTTATTGAATTGGCGGCAAGCGATGTTCGAACTATCAACTAAAGCCGTCTGGCAAGCTATCCCGAAAACGTCGCAAGAAGTCGCGTTGTATTCGACTTGCGACCATACCCTTTACACGGGAACGCGGGGGCCGGGGAAGACAGATACGCAATTGTTTAAGTTCCGCCAAGGCGTCGGCCAAGGTTACGGGCCGTTTTGGCGCGGAATTATCATTGACCGCGAATATAAGAACCTTGACGACCTTATATTGAAGTCGCGTCGTTGGTTTCCCGAATTTAACGACGGCGCTAAATTCATGTCGTCAACGTCGGCGCTTAAATGGGTTTGGCCGACAGGCGAAGAACTGTTGTTTCGTTCCGCAACCGACGAAAAAGATTATTGGGATTATCACGGGCACGAATACCCGTTTATCGGCTGGAACGAACTTACGAAGTATCCGACCGCCGACCTTTACGACATGTTTATGTCAACGAACCGAACTTCGTTTCGCCCGCAAGATTACCCCGTTTATATCAACGGGCCGATTTACCGCGATTACGGCAAGCAAGTTCAAGTTCACCCAAAGCACAAAGACGCGGTTCCGATGTTGCTTCCCGAAATCAAGTTGCAGGTATTCAGCACAACGAACCCTTACGGGCCGGGGCACAATTGGGTTAAGCGTCGCTTTATCGACCCCGCGCCTTACGGCAAAGTTGTTACGACAAAGATTGACGTAATCAACCCGCGAACCAAAGCGAAAGAAACGGTCGAAAAGACACAAGTTGCAATCTTCGGGTCGTATGTCGAAAACATTTACTTGACACCCGAATATATCGCGACGCTTTCGCAGGAAAAAGACAAGAACCGAAAGAAAGCTTGGCTTACAGGTTCTTGGGATATTATCGCAGGCGGGGCGCTTGACGACGTTTGGCAAGCGTCGAAGCATGTCTTGCCGCGCTTCGTCATTCCGCCAAGCTGGAAAATTGATAGGGCTTACGACGACGGTTCGTCGCATCCTTTCGCGGTCGGATGGTTCGCCGAAGCCGACGGAACCGAAGCCGACGTATTGAACCCGGCAACGGGGCAATGGGAAAAGTTCTGCCCTGCCCCGAAGTCGATTATTCAGTTCTTCGAATGGTATGGCGCAGAAATTGACGAAACAACAGGTCAACCGTCAATCGGAACGAATAAGGGTTTGAAAATGTCGGCCCGCAACATTGCGAAAGGCATTATCGACCGCGAAGTTTCGCTTATGGCAAACGGTTGGATTTCGGAACAGCCGAAGCCCGGCCCCGCCGATAACCGCATTCGAAACGTTATCGACAAGGAACTTGAAACAACCGAAGACATTATGAGGAAAGAAGGTGTCAAATGGGAAACGTCGGACAAGTCGCCCGGTTCGCGTATTGTGGGCTTGCAGCTTCTTCGCGACCGTCTTGAAGCGTCGTTGACAGGCGAAGACCCCGGCTTTTACGTTATGGAAAATTGCCGGGCAACGATTGCCCTGTTGCCCGTTCTGCCCCGCGACAGCAAGAAGCCCGACGACGTTGACACTTCGGCGGAAGATCACCCTTACGACATGATCCGTTATCGTGTATTGAAGGGGTCGAACCGCCTTGCCGCTAAAGTCAAAATGACCCTGCCCACATAAGGAATCCGACAACATGGCCCCGAACCTTTCGACCCAAGCGGCAAACGTTGCGTTTATCAACCCCGCGCTTGCCGCGATTTTGCCGCAATATTACCTTATCCGCGACGCAATCGCGGGCGAAGTCGCCGTAAAGGCGGCGAAAACGGCGTATCTTCCAAAGCCCGATAAGCTTGACAAATCGCCGGAAAATCAAGCCCGTTACGACGATTACCTTTTGCGGGCGGTCTTTTACAACGTGACCCGCCGAACCTTGAACGGTCTTGTCGGGCAAGTCTTTTCGAAAGACCCGATTTTGAAGTTGCCCGCGCAAATTGCCGTTCTTGAAAAGAACGTTTCGGGTTCTGGCGTGACCTTGGTTCAACAGGCGAAGAAGGCTTTGAACTTTACGGTCGCGTTTTCGCGCTGCGGGTTGCATGTCGATTACCCGACGACCGCCGCAGCCGACGGCGAAAACGGGGTTGTCACGGTTGCCGATATTCAGGCGAACCGCATTCGCCCGACAATCAACCTTTATTCGCCGCTTGAAATCGTCAATTGGCGAATGACCGAAGACGGGGCCGAAGAAAAGCTTTCGCTTGTCGTTTTGCTTGAAAGCTATATCGCCGCCGACGACGGCTTTGAAATCAAGAACGCCGCGCAATTCCGCGTTCTGCGCCTTGTCAATGGCGTTTATGTTCAAGAAGTTTGGCGCGAACCGCAGCCGACCGCTTTCGACGGAACCAAGGTGCCGAAGGGAAAGAACTTCAAGCAACACGAAACCTTTACCCCGACCGGGCCGGATGGTAAGCCGCTTGATTATATCCCGTTTATGTTCGTCGGTTCCGACAACAACGACGCTTCGCCCGACAACCCGAATTTTTACGACCTTGCGTCGTTGAACATGGCGCATTATCGGAACAGCGCCGATTACGAAGACAGTTGCTTTATTGTCGGTCAACCGACGCCCGTTGTTACCGGGCTTACGGAAGAATGGCTTAAAGACGTAATGGGCGGCGTCGTCAAGTTCGGTTCGCGGGGCGGCATTCCGCTTCCGCAGGGTGCAACCGCCGAACTGTTGCAGGCTTCCGAAAACACCATGATTAAAGAAGCGATGGAAACCAAAGAAAGGCAAATGGTCGCCCTTGGGGCAAAGCTTGTCGAACAAAAAGCCGTGCAACGAACTGCTACCGAAGCGAAGCAAGACAAGGCTTCGGAAGTGTCAACCCTGTCGTCGGCGACCTTGAACGTTCAAGCGGCTTACAATTGGGCCGTCGGCGTCGCTGCATTCTTCGCAGGCGCGACCGCAACCGACGACGCGGTTACGTTGAACACCGATTTTGACATTATGAACATGTCGCCCGAAGAACGCCGCCAAACAATCGAAGAATGGCAAAAAGGCGCAATCACTTTCGAAGAAATGCGAACCGTTCTTCGCAAGTCGGGCACGGCGACCGAAGACGACGCCAAGGCGAAAGAAAAGATTGCAAACGACGCCGCCGACGCTTTGAAGCTTGCCGCCGAAGCAATGGGCGACGGGCTTGACGCCAACGGCGACCCGCTTCCGAAGAAAGCCCCCGCAGCCAATAACGACGGGGGCGGCAAATGACAATGCAAGATAACCGCCGACTTTTCGACATTACGACGCGAAACCAATTGTATATTGAAGGCGTCAAAGGGGGAATGTTCCTTGACTTTCAAAGAATGCTTGCCGAACTGTCGAAGGAACTTCAAGACCTTTTCGGGCGAATGAAATATCGAAGCCTTGACTTGCTGAATAAGGCGCAGTTGAACGCGCTTCTTGTTCGGCTTCGTCGCGTTCAATACCGCATCTTCGGAAGTTACGCCGGGCAGTTGGTCAAGCAAATTGAAGCGTTTATGAACGCAAGTCTTGTCGTCAACCGACGAATGTTCGGGTCGTTCTTTCACCCGCCGGGCGTCGATAACGACGGCGTTCAAAGCGACGAAGACGCGGCTGACTTTATTGCGATGTTCATTGACGCGAACCAAACGACGCCCGTTTTCGGGGTTGCCGCTATCACGGGGAGCGGGGCTGCATTGTGGGCACGGTTGAAAAACCTTCCCATGCCTGCAAACGGCGTTCTTGTCGCGAACTTCGTAAAGGCGTTCGGAAATTCGGCGCAAGGCCAAATCGAAAACATTGTAAAGCAAGCTTGGGCAAACGGTCTAAGCGTTGAAGAACTTGTTGCGGTTTTGGTCGGAAAGCCGGGCGCAGTATTGGGCGGCGTTCAACAAGGTTCGTCGTCGCAAGTTGACCGTATCAAAAACCAAGGTCGGGCCGTAATTGATACCGTTGTTCAATTCGTCGCGGCTGGCGTTTCTGCGGCGGTTGCTTCGGCGTTCTTCAACCGTTACGTTTGGAACAGCATTATCGACAGCGCGACGACCGATATTTGCCGACACCGCGACGGAAAGATTTTCGAATTTGCGACAGGGCCGCGACCGCCCGCGCATATGCGTTGCCGTTCCCACATTACGCCGTTGACCCAGACCGGGGCGGCGTATGCTGCGGCTTCGCTTGGTTCTTGGCTTGCGTCGCAGCCGGAACCCGTGCAAAAGGATTTTGACGGCGGCACGTCGCAACCGTTGACTTTGGCCCAATACGAAAGCAAGCTTGCGCGTATCCTGTCTTAACCCCCGGCGAAACGGTGTTTTGCCCTAACCGAAGGAAGTTCCTAAAATGGCCTTGAAAAAGAAAATCACGAAAGCGGAATACGAAAAGTTGAACGACGCTTTCAAAGCCGAATATATCGAAGACGGCGACGGCTTTCGTCTTGATGTTGACGGCGAAGAAGACACGGGCGCGTTGAAGCGGGCGAAAGACCGGGAAGCGCAGCTTCGCAAAGACGCCGAAGCGAAGTTGAAAGAAGCGCAAGAACAGCTTGACGCTTTGGGCAGCGACGACGCCCGCAAAAAGGGTGACATTGAAACGCTTGAAAAGTCTTGGAAAGCCAAACTTGAAGCGGAACAGTCGGCCCATGCCGCGACGAAAGACAAGTTTCAAGGCGTCTTCAAGAAGAACCTTGTTGACGCCAAGGCGACTGAAATTGCAACGAAGATTTCGAAAGTTCCGACGTTGCTTGCCCGCGTTATCAAAGACCGCTTGACGGTCGATTTCGAAGGCGACGAACCGACGACCCGCGTTCTTGACGCTGCGGGTAAACCTTCGGCGTTGACGCTTGAAGATTTGCAGAAAGAACTTGTTGCAAATCCCGATTACGCTGATATTATTATCGCGTCGAAGGCTTCCGGCGGTGCCGGGAAGCCGACAGCTAAAGGCGGCGGTGCCCCTGCGAACCCCGGCGGAAACGCCGACAAACCCGCCGACCTTGCTTCGATGAACCCCAAAGACCTTGCGGCCCATATCGAAGCCAAGAAAGCGGCTGCAACCGAAACCTAATAGGGGAAGCCTTCAAATGGCCCTTTCTGATCTTCAAGTATATTCGGAATATGCATACGCTTCGTTTACCGAAGTGTTGCAACAGCAAGTCGAACTGTTCAACGCGGCAACGGGCGGGGCTTTGGTTCTGTCTTCGGCTGCGAACCAAGGCGACTTTTCGCAACAGGCGTTTTTCGCCAAAATCGCCGGGGGCACGGTTCGCCGTCGGAACGCCTATGGTTCGGGTTCGGTCGCTGAAAAGACCCTTTCCCAACTTGAAGACGTTTCGGTGAAAGTCGCCGCCGGAACGCCGCCCATTCGGATTGACCGGGGGCAGTTCACTTGGATTCAGCAAAACCCGCAGGTTGCGGGCGCGGTTCTTGGTCAACAAATCGCCGTTGACCAAATGGCCGACATGCTGAATACGGGCTTGGGCTGCGCTTATACCGCGCTGGCGCAAGAAAGCGATGTTGTGTTTGACGCTTCGGGCCTTTCCGGGGCGCTTGCCAACGTCACTTGGTCGAACTTGAACAAGGCGCAAGCGTTGTTCGGCGACCGTTCGGCCCGCATCGGCGTATGGATCATGCATTCCACGCCCATGCATTCGCTTTACGGCAACAACTTGACCAACGGCGAACGGCTGTTCACTTACGGCACGGTCAACGTTCTTCGCGACCCCTTCGGCAAGCTGCTGGTTATGACCGACAGCCCGCAGCTTGTTACCGCCGGGTCGCCCGACAAATACCACGTTCTTGGCTTGACGCCGGGCGCGGTTATCATCGGGCAGAACAACGACTTCGACGCGAACGAAGAAGCGAAGAACGGGAACGAAAATATCGTTCGCACCTATCAAGCCGAATGGACTTACAACGTCGGCGTCAAGGGCTTCGCTTGGGATAAGACGACGGGCGGCAAATCGCCGAACGACGCGGCCCTTTTCGCTTCGGCGAATTGGGACAAATACGCGACCGACCCGAAAGACCTTGCGGGCGTCGTGTTGACCGCGCTTGCGGCGTAAGTGACGGGGCCGGGGCGATAACTTCGCCCCGGCTTTTCCCTTCAACTTCAACGAAAGAAAGACCCCATGAAAGCCCTGAAAATTCTTTACTTCGTTCGCGGCTCTGCGCCTTCGCCCGCCCAATACGAAGAAGCGAACGCTTTGAACGCGAACGTTTGTTTCCGCAACGCGCTTGCGATTTCGTCGGAATCCCCGCTTGAAGAATGCGACGGCGTTGCGGGTGACGCCCCGCCGTTCTATTCGGCCAAATTCCCCGCCGCTTCGGCGGCCCTTGAAGCCCGCGCCAAGAAGCTTGCGGCCCTGTCGGCCAAGGTCGGCGACGAACCCGCCCCGAAGAAGGCGGAAACGCCCGCCAAGGGGGCCAAGGAAGCCGCCCCGGCGACGAAGCCCGCCGACCCTGCCCAAGCCCCCGCCCCGGCTGCGCCTGCGGCCCCTGCGGGCGCTGCGGCGGGCTGGAAACCCAACGCCTAACCCCCTGCGCCCTTGCCCGCCTATTGTGGGCAGGGGCCAAGCCTTGAAAGGGCCGAAACCATGCCGCAGCGCATCACCTTCTTTACCGCCGGGTCGATTGTGACCGAAGAAGAACAAGCCGAAATCGACGCGATTGAAGCGGCGATTGCGCCCGTTTACGAACTGCGGGTTCGCAACGGCGTCGCTTCGCCCAATTACGGGGCCGGGGCCGAAGCGACCGACTATGTTGCAGGAACGCCGCCCGACGCATACCCCGACAGTTTCGCCGCAGTCGCCGCGACGGGAACGCTTACCGTCGTTACGAACCCCGCCGCGACCGAAACGATTTCCGTTGCCGGAACGACTTTTACTTTCGTCGCATCGGGCGCAACGGGAAATCAAATCAATATCGGGGCGTCGGCGTCGGCAACCGCGACTGAGATTGCAACCGCAGTCAACGCGCTTGCTTCGGTCAATGCCGCCGCCGTTGGCGCGGTCGTGACCGTTACCGCAGCGACCGCCGGAACCGCAGGCAACGCGATTGCGCTTGTCGGAAATGGCGCGAAAATCACGCGGTCGGGGGCGACCCTTACCGGGGGCGCGGCTGCGGGCGGTTATCCCACATTCGACCCCGAAAACCCGCCCACATAAGGAAGCGCCGAAATGCCGATTGTCGTTATTGTCGAAGACGGAACGGGCGTCGCCGACGCAAATTCTTACATGTCGGTCGAAACCGTTCGTCAATACGCGGCGAACCGGGGGTTTACGCTTTCGGTTGACGACGACGTTGTTTCGGCGCAGCTTATCCGGGGTTTCGACTATATCGAAACGAAGGAATGCGAATTTCAAGGCGAACGGGTTTATGCGGAAAGCGCGTTTCCCCGTATCGGCGTCGTAATCAACGGCGTCGAAATTGCCGAAGACAGCATTCCGAACCTTCTTCTTGCGGCGCAATCGCAACTTGTTATCGCGCAATCGAACGGCATTGACATTATGCCGAATTTTGTTGCGGGCGATTACGTCGTAAAGGAAAAGGTCGGGCCGCTTGAAACGACCTTCGCCGACCCCGTTCTTGTCGGAATGGGGCCGAAACTTGGCGCGGTTGACGCGGCGCTTGCGCCGTTGTTCGGTCGCTGCGCTTCGCCCGGTATCGGGCTTCGAACGGTTCGGGTTTGAAATGGCCGGATACGAACGCCAAATTGCAAGCGCGAAAAAGCTTATCGCCAAGCGCGGGCAGGCCGTGTCTTGGCGCATTCGTGCCGAAGGAACGACCGACGCGGGCGAAGTCGCGGGCGCGACGAAATGGCGACCGAAAGCCGTTCCGGCTGGAACCCCTGACGACCGCCCGGTTTCAATCGTCTTCTTCCCCATTACGAAAGAAAAGTTCGAAAGCCTGCGGGCAATGGGCGTCGAACTGACAACCGGGGCGCAAATGGGGTATATGGGCGCGGTCGATTTCGAACCGTCGCAGAAAGACGCGGTTTTGCGGGCGGGCATTCTTATGCCGATTGAAACGATTGACGTAATCGCGCCCAATGGCGACGCGGTTCTTTACGAAATCGTTTTCAAATCCGCAGTTGTTGCAGGGGGCTAAGATGGTCGATTTTGTCACGGCCCGCGACCAAATTTGCGAACGGTTTGACGCGCATTGGCAAGCCAACGCCGCCGGAATTGTGGGCTATATCCCCGAAATTCGCTTTCCGCGTATCGTTTACAAAACCCCGATTGACCCTTCGGTTCATTGGGGGCGGTTGTCGTTGCAAACGGTCAATTCTGAACAAGTCGCCTTCGGCTGCAACGGAAAGAAGAAATACAACGAAATTGGGCTTGTTTTTGTGCAATTGTTCGGCCCGATTTCCGAAGTCGAAGCGGGGGAACAACAAGACAAGTTCGCCCAAATCGCAAGGGCCGCTTTTCGGGGCGCTAACCTGCCGGGGCGGGTATGGTTTCGCAACGCCCGTATCAACGATCTTGACCCCGAAGACCAAATGTTGCGCTTGAACGTCGTCGCCGAATACGAATATAACGAAACCGTCTAACCTTGAAAGGGGCTAACCATGCCGCCCATTTGTGAACAGAACAGCCGCGACAGCAACGAAGTTGAACTTTCGTTCGCGGAAGAAGAATGCCTTCGTCAACTGCCCGAAGGCGAAGCCGCTGTTGCGGCGACGGGAACCGTTACGATTTCGTCAACGGCGCTTGACGCGGTCGCCGCTTCGGGAACCCTGACCGTTGTTGCGACGCCGACCGCAGGCGAGACTATCGGCGTGAATGGCACGACTTTTACGTTCGTTGCTTCGGGTGCGACGGGGGATCAAATCACCATTGCCGCCGGAACAAGCGCAATGGCAACGGCAATCGGGATTGCCGTTACGGGGCTTGCGGGCGTTAACGCGACGGCGGCGGGTTCGGTTGTTACGATTACCGCCGAAGACCCCGGCACGGCTGGAAACAGTATTGCGCTTGCGAACCCGTCGAACCCCGCTTCGATTACCCGTTCGGGGGCGACCTTGACGGGCGGGGCTGCGGCGCATTCGGTCACGATTGACGGCAACGTGTTTTCGTTCGTCGCTTCCGCGCCGGGCGCGGGCGAAGTTCTTATCGGGGCTTCGGTCACGACGGCGGCAACGAACCTTGCGGCGGCAATCGACGCGCTTTCGCTGTTCAACGCGACTTCGGCGGCGGACGTTGTCACCATTTCGGCGGCGGTCGGCGGCGAAGACGGCAACCTTTACACCCTGACCAAGACGGGCGCGAACGTTGCGGTTTCAGGGGCGACCCTTGCGGGCGGCGTCGAAGGTGTTCCGGGGGCGCAATGGTTCAAGACCGAACCGAATAGCTTCGGCGACTTCGGGTCGGAATTGACGAAAGCTGTTCGTTCGTTCATTTCGCCTTCGCGCCAACGCAAAAAGGGTCGCACGGTCGGCGAAGAAGCGGCGGGCGGTTTCAATACCGACTTTACGAAGACTTCGTTGAACCGCCTGTTGCAAGGTTTCATGTTCGCCGACGCCCGCGAATTGCCCACGACGAAAAGCCTTGTTCGGGCCGTCGGTATCGACAAGCTTCAAAACGCGACGCTTGCCGCCGGGTATCAGATCAAAACCGACGCGGCTTTTGCCGCCGGGCAAATGGTCTTTGCTTCGGGCTTCGACAACGCTTCGAACAATGGCTTGAAAGTCGTTACCGCCGTCGGCGCGACGACTTACGACAAGACCGTTCAAGTTACCCCGGCTTGCGTTGACGAAGCGGGCGGGGCCGACAAGCACGTTGAAGCCTGCGGGTATCAGTTCGCAAGCGGTGACGTTTCGCTTACCGTGACTTCGGGCATTCCGGCGCTTATTTCGGTCGCGCAAGACTTTACCGCGCTTCCGAACTTCATTCCGGGGGCTTGGCTGTTCATTGGCGGCGACGCTTCGACAACCGCTTTCGCGAATAACCAAGGTTACGCCCGTATCAAGTCGGTTTCGGCAAACGCCGTTGTCTTTGACGACGTGACCTTTACCCCGGTTACGGAAGCGGGCACGGGCAAGACCATTCGCGTTTTCTGCGGCCCGATCATTCGAAACGAAAAGGCGGCTTCGCTTATCAGGCAACGTTCGTATCAGCTTGAACGGACCCTTGGGCAAGGCGACACGTCGGCGCAAGCCGAATACCTTGAAGGCGCGATTGCGAACGAATTTTCGATGGAATTTCCGTCGGAAGACAAGATTGCAGCCGACCTTACCTTTGTTGCGGCTTCGCGTTCGTTCCGCACGGGCGAACCCGGCGACGAACTGAAAGACGGCGACCGCTTCGAAGCGGAAGGGGGTGAAGTTTACAACACGACTTCCGACCTTTACCGTATGCGTATCGCAATTAACGACGCGACGACCGCGAACCTTCTGCCTCTTGTGGGTTTTGTTTCCGAAGGGTCTTTGACCTTGACGAACAACGCTTCGCCGAACAAGGCGCTTGCGGTTCTTGGCGCGCTTGATTTCCAATTCGGCGATTTTGAAGTTTCGGGAAGCCTCACGGCGTATTTTTACGACGTGAAAACGGCCCGTTACGTCAAAGACGACGCCGATTGCAGTTTCAACGTTATCGGCGGTTACGACAACGCGGGCTTCGTTTTCGATATGCCGCTTTTGACGCTTTCGGGCGGCGGGTTGACGGTGGAAAAAGACGCCGCGATTATGATTCCGATTGAAAATTCGGCGGTCGAAAGCGCGGCGGGTTACACCTTGCTTTACCAGTTCTTCCCGTATCTGCCCGACGCGGCAATGCCGCAATAAGGCTTGGCTTTTGCCCGGCGATTGATTACGATACGGGGGCGGTTAATTCCGCCCCCGTTTCCATGTCAAGCAAAGGAAAATCGACATGTCGCTTTTCGACCAATTCGAAACCAACGCCGAAAAAGAAGCCGAAGGCGTTGAAGTTCAATACGCGCCGAACAAAGACGGCACGGTTCCGACGTTCATTCTTTCCCGCATGGGGAAGGCAAACAAGAAGTATTCGAAGGCGCTTGACAAGGCTTCGAAGCCTTACGCCCGACAACTGCAACTTGGCACGTTGGCCGAAGAAACCGCCGAAAATCTGTTCATGGGCGTTTTCGTCAAGACCGTCTTGAAGGGCTGGAAAAACGTTCGCGGTCGCGACGGCAAAGACCTTCCCTTTACGCCCGAAAACGCAATGCTTGTCTTGAAGGCGCTTCCCGACCTTTACGACGACTTGCAAGACAAGGCGCGGTCGGCTGCGCTGTTCCGCGAAGAAGCCAACGAAGCCGACGCGGGAAACTAACAGAAGTTCTTGCGTATTTGTTCGATTTGGCCCCTGTTCAAAACAACGTTGCAAAACAAATGTTGCGGGCAGGGGTCGAATTACCCGAAACGTTTGCAAATGCGCCAGAACTAAGACCCGGTTTGCAACTCTATATCGAAGCGTTCTTCGAATTGGATAGCGAACGAACCCACAACGAAACGCTTAACCCGATACCGTCTTCTAAAATAAGGGAATACGCCCGCGATTACGAACTAGACGAAGAACAGTCGGAAGACCTTCTTTATTTCATTCGTATTCTTGACGGCGAACACCTGAAACGACTTGGAAAGCGGTTAAAGGATAAAATGAAGCATGGCCCGAACACTAAACGCCCTAGCAAACCGCCTAGACAAAGCCGCCGATAACTTGGCGGAACAAGCGAACGCGGTTAAGAAGAAGGCGGCGACGGTCATTGCAAAAAGCCTGATTTCGACAACGCCCGTTGATACGTCGCGGGCGTTGTCTAATTGGCTGGCAACGATTGGGGCGCAGGCGAATTACAGTATCTTGGCGCATTCGCCGGGAAGCGGGGGTTCGACGCGGGGCGCTTCAATGTCGGCGGCATTAGCCGACGCAATGAACACGATTGGCGGGGCGAAACCCGGTCAATCAATCTTCTTAACGAATAACCTTCGTTATATCCGCGCCCTTAACGACGGGCATTCAAAACAAGCGCCCGCCGGGTTTGTCGAACGCGCCGAACTTCTAGGCGGCAAGACAATTCGCGAAGCAAAAATCAAGGTCTGAAACCATGTCCGACGCCCCGATTGTTGTTGAAATTACTGACAAGGTTTCCCCCGCGATTGCGAAGAAGCTTCGCGACATTGGAACCCAAGCGCGAACTTCGCAAACCCAAGTTGACAAGTTGAAAGCGTCGCTTGCCGCCCTTGGCAAGTCGAACCCGCTTACCCGGCTTCAAACCGAAATGCGAAACGTCAATACCGAAACGTTGAAAGCGGCCCAAGCGTCGCAACGCCTTTCGACCGAACAAGCCCGAACCGCTGCGGCGTCGCAACGGCTGGCAACGGAACAACAGCGAACCGCCGCCGCAGCGCAGCGCGTCGCGACCGAACAACAGAAGACGGCGACCGCCCAAGGCCGGGCGGCAACGACCGCAGCGCAAGCGGCTGCGGCGGCGCAGCGCCTTACGACGGAACAGCAACGAACGGCGACCGCTGCGGCCCAAGCGGCTGCGGCCCAATCGCGGGCGGCTGCGGCTGCGCTTCGGCTTGAACAGGCGCAGGCGCGGGGCGCGGCGCAGGCGCGGCGCTATGCCGGGGCAATGAACGCCGTTCGAACCGCCCTTGCCTTCGCGGGCGTATCGGTCACGGCGGGCGCAATTGTGGGCATGGGCGACGCCTATACGACGTTGCAAAACAAGCTTCAAGTCGTCGCGACTTCACAGGCGCAAGTCAACGAATTGACTAGCGAAATGTTCGATCTTGCGAACCGAACCCGTTCGGAAGTTGGCGCGACGACCCAAGCGTTTGTTCGTTTCGACCGCGCAATGATGGGGCTTGGTCGGTCGCAAGACGACACGATTCGATTGACCGAAACAATTAACAAAGCGTTGATTATTTCGGGCGCGACGACCCAAGAAAGCGCGTCGGCGCTGTTGCAACTTTCGCAGGCTTTCAATTCGGGCCGCTTGAATGGCGACGAATTTAGGGCCGTTTCTGAAAACATGCCGATTGTTCTTGACGCCTTGGCGCGGTCAATGGGTGTTCCCGTCGGGGCTTTGAAAGAACTTGGTTCCGAAGGCAAAATTACGTCTGACCAGTTGATTGCCGCGCTTGACCTTATCGAAGCCGAAGTTGACGCTTCGTTTGCAAATACTGTGCCCACAATGGCACAAGCGTTTGTCGTTCTGCGAAACAGCGCAACGCAATTTTTCGGCGAATTTAACAACGCGACCGGGTTGACGAACGGGCTTGCACAGGCAATTCTTTTCCTTGCCGACAATATTGGTCGCTTCGCAACTTACGCCGCAACAGCGGCGGCAGTCTTCGCCGGGGCTTACGTTTACGGTCTTATCGCGGCTGCGGTCGCGACGGGCGGGCTTTCCGCCGCGCTTGTTATTCTTCGTGGCGCGCTTATTCGAACGGGTATCGGCGCGCTTATCGTTCTTGTTGGCGAACTGATTTACCGCTTTGCCGAAGCTTCTAGCGAAGTCGGCGGCGTTGGTCGCATGTTTGAAATCATGGGCGCAACGGGCAAGGCTGCGCTAGATTGGGTTATCGCGGGCGGTTACGCCATGATTGACGCTTTCAACGGAATCTGCCTTACGATTGGCGCGGTCTTTACGTCGCTTTGGGCATCAATTCAACAGGGCTTTGCTAACCTTATGTCGGCAATTCAAGGCGGGGTCAACACAATGATTACGTCGTTGAACGAAGCTTTTACTTTTGACGTTACGAACCCCTTTACGGGCGAAGTAATAGCGTCAATGAAAGGGCTTGGTATTGAAACGACCAACTTCGCCGAAGGCTATATCAAAGCCGCCAATGACGGCGCGGCAAGCGCCGAAGACTTGGCGAACCGCGCCGACGCCGCTTTTTCAAGCATGGGCAACCGTTTTGCCGATTTGAAAAATCCTCTTGACGTGTTTAGCGAAGGTATGTCAACGGCACGGGCCGAAACCGAAGCCGCAAATAAAGCGGCTGGTGAACTTGATACAACGTTGCGCGGGGCAACAGAACCGACCGCAGGAACGGGCGGCGGAACGGGCGGCGGAACGGGCGGCGGTAAAGGCGGTAAAGGCGGAGGGGGTTCGGGTGGTGCAACCGAAAGCCTTAGCAAGTATCTTGACGAAATGGATAGGGAAATGGAACTTTTGAAAGCCCTTCCAAAAGAACGCGAAATCGAAGCCGCCGTTATGGAAAAAGTAAACAAGCTTAAAGAACAAGGAATTAGCTTGTCGGCTGCGGAAATCGAATTGCTTCGTTCCAAAACCGAAGCTTTGCGCGAAGCGAACGCGGTTGCCGAACAAGAAGCGGCGCTTATGAACGCGACCGTTTACAAGCGCGAAGAATACATTCAACAGTTGCAGGCAATTCAAAACCTGTTGACGAACCCGGAAAGCGGGTTTACGAACGCCGACGCGCTTAACCAATTGGCGCAAACGGAAATCGGCGCGTATCTTGAACATTTGCCCGAAATGGTCAATGCCCGCATTGAACAATTCAAATACATGTATGAACAAGTAAACATGTTGCGCGACGCCGACTTGATTTCCGAACGTTCGGCGTCGGCTGCAAAAATGCAGATTTGGGCCGCAGAACAAAAAGCAAAGACCGACGTATTCGCGAACTTCTTCGGGGGTATCGCGCAACTTGCTTCGTCTGAAAACGAAAAGCTTGCCCGAATTGGCAAAGCTGCGGCGATTACGCAAACCGTAATTCAAACGTATCAGTCGGCAACGGCGGCTTACGCTTCAATGGCGGGTATCCCGGTTATCGGCCCCGCCTTGGGCATTGCTGCGGCTGCGGCTGCGGTCGCTGCGGGCATGGCGAACGTTGCTGCCATTCGCGCCCAATCGACTAGCACGGGCGCGGGTTACATGTCGGGCGGCTATACGGGCGACGGGGCGCGGAACCAAGTCGCCGGGGCCGTTCATGGCCGGGAATACGTCCTAGACGCGGCTGCAACAAGCCGCATTGGGGTTGACGACCTTAACGCCCTGCGCCGGGGCGCTGCGACCGTGCAACGGCCCGACAGCGAAGCCGCAGGGGCCGGGCAACGGGTATCGGCGAACCCCGCCCCTGCCCCCGCAGGGCAAGCCGCAGGCGCGACCTTGAACAACAAGATTGTCAACGTTATCGACCCGGCGCTTTTCGGCGATTACATGGCGTCGCCCGAAGGCGAAACCGCTATCGTCAACGTTATCAGTCGGAACCCCGGTGTAATCAAACAGGTTGTGAGCAATGGTTAAGCTTTCGTTTGCAGGCTTCGAAGATCATTCGTTTATTCCGTATCCCCCTTTCGTAATGGGAACGGAAACGCTTGAATTTTTGACCGACATTGTTTTGACCCATAACGGAAGCGAAGACCGAACCCGGAACAGGGAAATTGCCCGGCAATCGCTTTCGTTCCAAGTTCGAACCGACTTGCTAAATCGGCAATCGCCGTTCAACTTGGCTTTGCAAAATATTCGGGGCGATTGGGCGGTTCCATTTTGGCACGAAGCGCAAGTTGTGGGCACGGTGTTAGGAACGTCAATTGCCTGCGACCCGACCCTTTCCGATTTTCGCGTTGATGGTTTGGCAATCGTTTTTCAGAATAACCGCGTTTGGCAAGTTGTGCAAATTCTCGCCGTTAGCGGTTCTGGGATTGTCGTTACGCCGTCGGTTTCACTTATGCGGAACGCGATTGTCGCGCCTATCGCGTCGGGGATTGTTCGCGGCGAAATTTCAAACGAAGCTTCGGGGTATCAGTCGGTTTACGGCTTGCTTTACGACGTTCTTGACCCGAAGCCGTTTCCGACCAAGATTGCGCCATTGTTTGCGCTTGATGTTTCGGGGTCAATGGCGGGAACCCGCCTTGAAAACGCGAAAGCCGAACTTTACGATATTGTCGAAGCCCTTAAAGGCGCGGCAATCAATTCGCACGTTCAAGTTGATTTGGCAATTTCGCTTTGGTCAACTGTCGCTGTCAACTATTCTTGGCCCGATGCAACCGAAGCCGATTTTGACGAAGCCCTTGGAGTTATTGCCGCAGCAACGGCAACAGACGGAACGACCCCGCTTCTTCCGTTTCAATTCGCAAACCTGTTTTTCGGAACCATTTCGCCAAATCCCGGCGACCGCAAAGACATTATGTTTTTAATTACCGGCGCTTCGGCGAACACCGATGCGGCCCGCGCCGAAGCTTTGGCGATGGTTACGCGGGTCGCCCCGTTCGCATACCCGAAAGACGTTGATATTTACGCAATCAACATTGAAGAAACAAATATTACGCAAGCTTTGAAAGTTGACAACGCTTCCGACGGAAAGATTGCGATTGTTAATTCGGCAAACCCTACGGCGATGTTTGACCGCTTTATTGCGGCGATTGAACCGATTATTGGAAAGCAACACAAGGGGTTTGAAGTCGTAACCGCAATGCCGATTGGTTCGCGTTCAATTTCGAAGTCGATTGCCAAAATCGAAGACAATGTTGACTTCGACCTTGGGCGGTTTGAAACCCTGTCGCCTTGGCTTAATTCCCGCGTTAGTTCAAATCACGGGTTCTTTATCGACGGGCTTGACGAATTGGCAGACTTCAAGCGGTTTGTTTATCGTCGGTCGGGAAAACAAGGCGCGTTCTATCTGCCCACATTTGAACACGACATTCACATTTCGTCATTTGCTGGCGACATGCTTTCAGCTTCTATCGAAAACGACGATTTCGCCGAATACTTTGACGGTCGAACGGAAATTGCAATTCGTTTCGTTGATGACACTTGGCAAACGGTCGGAATTAGCGCAGTCGAAGCAACGCTTTTCGGCGGTTACGAAGTGACGTTTGAAAAGCCCATTCAAAAGGGCTTGCAGTTTATCGAACGGGTTTGTTATATGGGGAAAGCCCGCTTCGATACCGACCGCTTTGAAATAAGTTACGTCGGTAACAGTTGCGCCGAAACAAGCGTTAACATGCTGGAATTGAACCCATGACCGCGACGAAAGAACTTTACCGTTTTGTTGAAGGCGACAGCGCCTTTATTTACACGGTCACAAGCGCCGACGTTCAAGCGGTGTATTCCGGTGAAACATATGAACCCGTTGCAATCGGTCGCGACGAAGTTGAAAGTAAGGGCGAAATGGCCCGCGATAATATCAAGGTTTCGCTTTCGTTGCAAAACCCCGTCGCCCGCAAATGGTTTCTTTCGTCGCTTGACTTCCCGCTTACGTTGACCATTTTTAGCCAAACCGACGACGAAACAGAAACCGAATGGAAAGGTCGCCTTGCGTCGGTTTCGCCGAAGAAAAGCGTTATCGAATTTACGTTCGAAAGCGTGTTTACGTCAATGCGCCGAATGGGGCTTCGTCAACGTTACCAAATTACTTGCCCCCATGCCCTTTACGGGCGCGGCTGCAACCTTGAAAAAAACGATTTCGACACGGCGGGAAGCGTTACCAACGTAACGAACGCCGTCGTTACAGTTCCGGCTGCGGCGGGCTTCGCCGACGGTTACTTTTCGTCGGGTATCTTCGAAGACAACGCCGGAAATCTGCGCTTCATTCTGTCGCATGTCGGTTCGCAATTGACCCTTATTCGGCCAATGAACGACCTTATCAATTATGCCAACGCGAACGGATACCCGATTGCGTGTCGTATTTTCCCCGGCTGCGACCGAACGACGACGACTTGCAAGAACCGCTTCGATAACTTGAACAATTACGGGGGTTTCCCGTTTATCCCCGGAAAGAACCCCTTCGGCGGTTCGTCAATCGTGTAAAGGAACTGGCATGTTTTGGTTTGCAGTCGCTTTCCTTGTCGTCTTCGCGGTTGCTTACGCGACCATGCCGAAGCCCAAAGGCCCGGCCCTTGGAACGGTCGAAAGCCCGACCGCCGAAGAAGGGCGCGCAATCCCGGTCTTGTTCGGCACCCGCCAAATCAAAGCGGTAAACGTCGTTTGGTATGGCGACATTCGAAGCGAAGCCGTCAAGAAGAAAGGCGGCAAAAAATGACTTCGGGTATTCAAATTCGTATGCCTGATATTCGCCGGGCGCTTATGTGCGGGCGCGGCGTTCAAGGATGGTTCCGCCTGCGGGGTCTTGATTACGACCGCTTCATTCGCGAAGGGTTCCCGATTGAAGAACTTGAGGCGATTGACTGCGAAATGTCGCGCCAAGTTTGCAGCGCAGCCCGCCAACACTATAACAAGCCGAAGGAAGCGTAATCATGGGCGGAAGTAGTAAACAAACCATTGGTTACAAATACTTCGCCGGAATGCATATGGTTCTTTGTCACGGGCCGATTGACAAGATTACCCGCATTGTTGTTGACGAAAAGGAATTGTGGGCAGGGTCGAACACGGGCGGCGCAATTACGGTTGATAAAAGCGACATGTTCGGCGGCGACAGCCGCGAAGGCGGCATTTCGGGAACCCTTGACTTTATGACCGGGCACGGGGCGCAGCTTCCGAACGACTATCTTGTTTCGAAACTTGGTTCGCTTGTTCCGGCGTTTCGCGGGGTTGTTTCGGTCGTTCTTCGTCAAATGTATCTGTCAATGAACCCTTACCTTAAAACATGGGGTTTCACGGTTCAACGGATACACGTTCAACAAGACGGGTCGGCGCAATGGGAAGACGATTACGCGCAAATCGACGTGACTGTTTACGACGACGAAGGCGAACCCATTTCACTTGCTGCAATGAACCCTGCCCACATTATCCGCGAATGTTTGACCAACAAGCTTTGGGGCATGGGTTACAACGACGGCGACATTAACGACGCAACGTTTTTGTCGGCTGCAATTGCGCTGTTCAACGAAAAAATGGGCATGGCCCTTCTTTGGGATACGCAAACTTCAATTGAAGAATTTGTTAAGATTATTCTTCAACATATCGACGCTTCGCTTTACGTTGACCGCAAGACAGGCCAATTCGTCTTGAAGCTTATTCGTGGTGGTTACGACGAAGGCGACTTGATTGTTCTTGACCCGTCAAATATCGACAAAATCGAAGATTTCAAGCGCCCGGCATTTGGCGAACTTGCCAATTCAATTACTGTTAACTATTGGGACGGTTCAAAAGACCAAGCCGGAAGCGTTACCGTTCAAGATATTGCCCTTGCACAAGAACAGGGCGGCGAAAACAACACAACGGTAACTTACGAAGGTTTCATTGATCCGGCGACAGCTTCGCGGGCGGCGCAGCGCGACCTAAAGTCTCTTTCGACGCCGTTGATTACTTGCACGATTTACACGACGAAAGTTGCCCGCAATCTGAATATCGGTGACGTGTTTATTCTGTCTTGGCCTGACTATCAGATTGAAAGCGTCGTAATGCGGGTTACGGGCATTGCTTACGGCGACGGCAAAACGCGAAGGGTTCGCATTCAATGCGCCCAAGACGTTTTTTCGTATCCCGAAGACGCTTTCGTTACAAAGCCCCCGTCGGGATGGGTTGACCCTATCGGCCCGCCCGGCCCGGTTGTTATTCAAAAGGCGTTCGAACTTCCTTACTTCGAACTTGTTCGCGACAACGGGCAATCGGTCGTTGACAGTTCGCTTGCGTCGAACCCTTATGTCGGTTACGTCGGCGCGGCATGTTCTGCGCCGACGGGGGCTGCGATCAACGCGCTTATGCATTCCGACGACGGTTCGGGTTATGAAGAAGTCGCCCAAACCGACTTTTGCGCGGGCGCGGTCATTGCCGACGATTTGGACTATCTGACAACCGAATTTGATCTTCTTTCGGGTTCAAGCTTGTCGCTTGTTGACGCCGGGGAATGGCTGCAAATCGGGTCGGAACTTATGGCAGTCGTTTCCCTTGTCGGCAACACTTTGACCGTTAAGCGGGGCGTTTTGGATACCCTGCCCGCGCTGCATACCGCCGGGGCCGAAGTTCTGTTTTGGGATGGTTTCGCAGCGACCGACCCGACCGAATACGTCGCTTCCGATAGCGTCGCGGTCAAGCTTACGGCTGCGAACGGGTCGGGCGTCTATCCGCTGGCAAGCGCCGTTGAAATGACCGTCGATGTTGTGGGCAGGGCGGCAAGACCATTCCCGCCGGGGGCGCTGCGCTTCAACGGCAGTTATTACCCGTCAACCGAATTTGGCGGTTCAATCGTTGTCGCTTGGAACAACCGAAATCGCGTCTTGCAAACGGGCGGAACTTTGGTCGGTTTTGAAGACGCCGCTTTGACGCCGGAAAGCGGGCAAACAACAACGCTTCGGGTTTATGATAAGTTCGGCGGGCTTGTTCATTCTGAAACCGATATTTCTGGAAGTTCTTTCACGATAACCCCGACGCTTCTTGCAGGGCTTGACGAAAAGATTTTCGTTGAAGTCTTTAGCGTTCGCGATGGTTTTGAAAGTATGCAACGGTATTATGTCGAAATTAAGATTTCGTCGGGCATTGACGGCGGAACGCTTGTGTTCGATATGACCGATACCACAACCCCGCCCACAGGTGGCGTAATCAACTTCGAAATGGGGGCTTAATCATGGGTAACAAGCTTATCGGCGGTGAATTTCTGTTTACGCCCGGCACTAGCCGAAATCAAGTAATGCGCGGAAACTTTGCAAAGAAGTCGATTAGAAACGCGCTATTGAATACTTCAACTTCGATAACCCGAACGGATACGTCGGGGCTTGCCATTTCCCCCGAAGGTCTTTACGGGCTTGTCGGTTCAAACGCTTCGCCGTTTTTGCGCGTTGTTGATTTTGCTGCGGAAGCTTGGGTTACGCCCATTGTTTCGCTTCCCGGTTCGCGGGCCGACGACATTATGTTTTCGTCGGCTGGTAACGAATTTGCGGTTGGGGTCGCGTCTGCCCCTTATTTGCTGCGCTATTCTTACCCCGGCTTCGTTCAACAAGTCGGCCCGGATGTTCCCCCGATTGCGGGCGTTGTTGCTTGTTCTTACGGCGGGGGCGATACGAAGCTTGCGCTTGCAATCAACGCTTCGCCTTGGATTGAAGTTTACAACGTCGCCACCATGACGAAAGACAGCTTTACGCCTGCGGTTTCTGCCCCGGCTGCGGCGCTTTCTGACATTGCAATGAACCCCGCCGGAACCCTTCTTGCGACCGCCGGAACCCCTGCTTCTTCGCAAGGGGTTAGGGTTTGGAATTACCCCGCCGGAACATCGGCGCTTATCGACACGTCAACCGATAACTATGCGGTCGAATTTTCGCCCGACGGGGCGCGACTTGCTAGCTTGCATGTCGTCGGGTCGCGGTATATCCGAATTTACAATACTTCGACTTGGGCGTTTGTCGATATTTCTTCAACCGGGCAACCTTACGGTGTTTCTTCACCCCGTTCGCTTCGTTGGATTGGGAACGACCATGTATTTGTTTCGAACGAATACAGTTGTGCTATTCACAACGTTGTCACCGGCGCTTGTGTCGCTTATACTGAATGGGGTTTTTCGTCTGCGGTCGGTCAAGCTTACCCGTCGCCGTTGACGGTTCCGCGCAAGCTTGCCGGGAACGTGACCGACGCCGCGTCGAACCCTGTCGCCCGTGTTGTTCGGGCTTACCATTCGGCTACCGGGGATTTTGTCGGCGAAACGACAAGCAACGGAACGACGGGCGACTTCGAAATGTTGATTTTCACTTCGGAACCCGTTACCGTTTTTGCAATCGGAACCGGGGGCGAAAACGCCAAGATTTACAACCCTGTTACGCCCGCCGCTTGGCCCTGATTAGAACAACGACGCGCTTTCACGTTTCGCGAAACAGCCGATTTCCGTTAGGATTTTGGCTGTTTCTTTTATATACCAAGAAACGTTTACGTCGTTCGGGAAATGCTGCGGCATATCCATAATCGGCGAACCGCCTTCGCTTGTCGGAACTTTATTACCGCTTCCCACATAATGAATCGCCGTCATGTCGCCTTCGGCATAATACCAACGAACGACCTTGCCAAGATAAACGCCGTCTTTCTGCCCGCCGCCTTTGACGTTGCGAACCTTAACGAACTTCCGAATATCGCGGTCGTTGGTAATGGTTTCTTCGATTGGGGTTCCTTTGGTCAAATAGGCTGCGGCGGCTTCAATGCAAATCGTAACTTCGGGGTTCTTGTGGAACCTGAAAATCGCCGATTTCGGGTCGGCCCAAGGGTTCGAATACGCGCCCTTAAACTTGCAACCGTCGGGTTCATTAAGCCAAGCTTTTGTTTCTTTGTCTTGTTTTTGCTTGACTGCGATATAATTGTTAATGTCGCGGGAATAAACCGCAAGATAGCGCGTTTCTTCGGTAACGAAGCGGGTTTCGGCTTCAAATTCTTTAATCAGCGCGTCGCGAAGCGCGATTTGATCTTTGCGCGCTTTAACAACAATGCCGTCGGTATTAGCCGAAATAACGGGAATGCCGTTCATTTCGAACTTTTCGATAAACATTAGAAGCGTCAATTGCCCGCTAATTGTCGTTTGCAACAGCAAGTCTGGCGCGTAAAGAATTGAATACTTCGACCCCAATTTGCCGAAGCTTCCGTTGATTGTGATTTTCAGACTGTCGGCGGTAATCTTGTCGCCGCTGCGCTTCGCTGCAACCCGGCGGTTAACAAGCGTTTCGTAAACTTGCAAGAACGCCGGGCCAAGGTGCGACGGGTAAAGCCCTTGGTTTAGAATGATCCGGGGGTAATAGCTTTCAACGTCATGGTCGGAAATGATAACGTCGGGGGTTGCAATATGGCAAACGCTTTTTTCTTGCGAATGCAGCCCGCCCATTCCCATTTTATACGTTGTGTCGCCAATCTTGATTTTGATTGTCCAAACCAACTTGCCCGATTTGTTGCGTTCTTGAACGCCTAACCCGTCGGGCCATAGCGGTTCCCCTGTCGCCCCAAGCTTGAAATACGCGGCCCCGATAGCTTCGACCGCCGCTTGAAGTTCCGGCGTCTTGAACTTCACATAATCGGGAACATGATAACGAAACAGGCTATCGGCGTGAATTGTGGGTTTCCGGGGATACGCGCCCGCAAGCTTGGCAATTTCTTTCCCGATAACCGCTTCGGCAACTTGGGCGTCGGATTTCGACCGCAAGTCAATGTTGTATTCTTTCGACATTTCGTCGCGAAGCGAAAGTTGTTCCCGCAGTTCGAACAACATAAGCGCCGTAACGTCAAGGTCGTTCGCGCAATAGTTCTTGACGAACTGCGCTTCTTCTTGCGTCAACAGTTGCCATTCGGGGAAAGGCAAATCTTGCATTCTTTCGCAATGCAGCCGACCGCCGTAAGTCTTCAACGACGCCGACAGGGGCGCAACTTCGATAAGGTCAATATGATTGACATTCGGAACGTCAATCTTGTATTTCTTTTCGACGGCAAACCCGAACAATTCGTTTTTAATAATGTCGTCTGACATATCTTTAAGTTGTTCGTTCGTAACGAATGGGTCGTTCAACGCCCGAAGCAACATGTAAATGTCGTATTTCTTCGAATTGAACCCGACGAAACAATACCGCCAAAGCATAAAGCGCAGCTTATCGCGGTTCATATTGCAATCGGGGCTTATTTCAAAGTCAACAACCTTGTTCGTTTTTATGCATTTGAAAGCGATGTAAAAGAAGTTTCGATAACATTCAATGTCATAAACGAAAACGCTTCCCGTCGGCGTTTCGGCAAGTTCGGCGTCGGTCATGTATTCGACGGGGCGCATTTCAATTACGCCCCGCGTCAACGCGCCTTCGTCTTTCTGCCCCTTCGGCAAGACGTTTCCGTTTTGGTCAATCTTCAACATTCGCTTTCCTTAGAACTGAATTTCGTCGTCGGGGTCGAAATAGCGCCCGCCTTCTTGGGCGTAACCGGGGTTTGCCCAATCGTCGGCGTTGTCACGATACACGGCGGGCGCTTTGTTTTCAAGCCCTGCAACGACGCCCCGAAGGTTTTCGCCCACAAAGAACAGGCGCGGGATTTCGTTTCGCCCCGACGGGTCTTGTTCGGTGAACAGGAAGCGCGAAGCCTTGTCGGCAATAAGGGCCAAAAGCTTGCCGTCAAAGCCGACGCCTTCGGGCAAACCTTCGACCTTATAGAACGACGGCGTTTCGTCGTTAAGGTTCGATACAACTTGCCCGCCCTTGAAGTAAACGGCGGCGTTGTCGCTAAAGCTTGCGACCGCAGCGACCGCCTTGAAGAAGTCGTTCGGAACGGGCCACATAAGCCCGTAATCGCATTGCACGACGTTTTGATAAGCGGGAAACTGCCCGGCGAACGTTTGCGACTTGATAAACGATTGATCTTCGAACCAAAACGTTACCGAAGTCGGCGAAAAGCCAAAGCGAACAAGCGGCTTCCCCGATTTCAACACGGCTTGCAACGCGACCTTCGGAACAAGCATGTTCGGCGGAAGGTCGATACCGTGCCAATATTCGATAATGATTGCCCCGTTTGTCGCGACGACGCTTCCCGACTGCAACAGAACGCCCGCCATATGGGGCAGGGGCGAAAGTTCGTTTGGAACCTTCAACACGGCTTCGAAGGCTTGCTTCAAGCGGTCGTCAATGACTGCAACCGGGTCGTCGGGCGGGGAAATCGGAACTTGTTCGAACGGGGCGCAGGGCACAACGCCGCGAAAGTCGCCCGACGCGACCGACAGGAAACCTTGCGAAATTTGGGTTATTGACAAGTCGGTTTCGACCCGGCCCAAGGCGTCAAGAAACGTCGCAGTTTGTGGGCAAGCGTTCAAGTCTTCTTCAATTCGGGTCGCAATGGTAAGAACCCCGTTCGACGCTGCGGCCCAATGGTTCGCCAAATGGCAAAACGTTTCGGCGACGGTTCCGTTTTTCGATTGGGCCAACGCAACGAATTTGATTGCCGCGATAAGCCCGGTTGCAGGATTTGGCCCGGCTTTGCTTTTGGCGGCGACTGCGGCTTTAGCGCGGGTTCGCTTGGGCTTGGCTGCGCTTGCCGGGGCGGGGGTCGGGGCGGTTGCCGCAGCCGCTAGAACGTCGTCGGGCGGCGTTTGAACTTGGTTGTTCATTTGCTAGGTTCCTTTCACCATTCGCAAGACAGAATTTCGGGGTATTTCTTGTTAAGCCAAACCCGGATTGAACGGGGTTGCCGCAGTTCGGCGACGCGCTGCAACGCTTGGTAAGTCGTCGCGGGCGGGTCTTCCGCGTGTCGTTGTTGCCACCATTGCCGCGCCTTCTTTCCGACAAACCCGCCATGTTCAAGCATAACGTATTCGTTGAAAGTTTGCAGCCCTGCGAAATAACTTACCTTAATCATTGGCGGCGAAGTCAAGCTTCCGTTTGCGTCGCGCTTTTCGTGCAAATTGTAAATGACCTTTCGAACCGGGAACGTTTCGATTACGGGCGCGTCGCCCCTGATAAGGTCTTGCGTTCCGGCGGTCGTAAACAACTTGTTTTCGAAGGTAAATTCGGTTCCGCAGTTGATACAGAACCGCGCCCCGGCGTGATTATAGACGCCGCAGCAATCGCAAATCCGAACGGGCATGTCGCCAGTTTGACCGGGCTTCGGTCGCCCAGGAATGCGCGGGTCGTTGATTGGGCCAAGTCGCGGCGTATTGCGGGCGAAGTCAAGAACAAGGCAATTCGTTTTCCCGGTCTTCGGGCTTGGGCGGGTTCCGCGACCTAGCATTTGAACCCACAACCCCGGCGAAAGCGTCGGTCGGAACATGCCGATAAGGTCAATCGGGGGATGGTCAAAGCCCGTCGTAAGCTTGTTCGCGTTGACAAGCGCCCGAAGTTCGCCAGACTTGAACGCGGCAATTCGACGGTCGTTTTCGCCCGCGCTGTTGTCAGAATGAACCGCCGCCGCAGGAACGCCAAGATAATTCAGCATTGCGGCGATTTTTTCGGCGTTCTTTACGCCCGCAGCGAACACTAGCCAACAAGCGCGGTCGGCCCCAAGTTCGACTATTTCTTTGACGCCTGCGAACGTCGTTTCGTCGTTGTCAACGGCTTCTTCAAGTTGCTTCTTGTTGTATTCGCCCGCGACAATGCCGACGTTTGAAACGTCGATAACCGTATTCGTCGGGCGCGGTATCAGGGGGGCAAGGTATCCTTCGGCGATTAGACGGTTGAAACTGTCAATCGTCGTTAGGTCGTAACAAATATCCGTAAAAACGCCCCCGTCGGTAATCATGCCTTGCTTTAGGCGATACGGCGTCGCGGTAAATCCGACGACCTTTAGAAAAGGGTTCACTTTTAGAAGTTCGTTGTAAACGAACTGATACGTCGTGTCGTCGCTTGGGGAAAGCAAATGGCATTCGTCAATAAGCAACAAGTCGCGGTGCCCGAAATGCGGGAACCCCGCAAGCGCGGTTGAAGCTTCGATTGCCTTTTTGATTGCGGGCGCGACAGATTGAACGCCGCCGAATATCAACGGCGAACCGAACGAACACTTTTCTTTTAGCCCCGCGCTATAAATTCCGACGGGAATGTTCGGGGCAATCGACCGCATTTTGTCGGCGTTCTGTTCAATCAATTCTTTGACATGCGTAAGCATTATCATTCGTTGACCGGGGAACAGTTCGAACGCCCGCTTAACAAAGCGCGAAATAACAACCGACTTCCCGGTTCCTGTCGGCATGGCAACAACCGGGTTCCCCCGATTGCCTTTCGCGAAGTAATCGAATATTGCGTATTCGGCTTCGTCTTGATACCAACGGCTTTCAAACATTGTTTACGCTTCGCCATTCGTTGCAACCCTGCGGAACGAAGTCGCGGGGGATGATTTGACCGACAAGTTCGCATTTCCATTCGCCGCCGTCAACAGGCTTCGCGAACTTGCAGCTTCGGCAATTCTTCGGCAATGGGCCGTTTTCGTGACATTGCTTGAAGTAATCGCAGCTTTTGCATTTCCAGAACGTCGGGTTATCCGACAGGCGCAACGGCGGTTCTTGCGACGTGATAATTCGTTCGGCCCGGCTTCGCATTTGGTCGCCAAGTTTCCAATCAAGCTTGACGATTTCAACATGCAAGTCGTCGTCGTTCTTGCATGTATTCAGGTAAAGCGCCCATTCAAGCCGATACGCCGGGTCGCTTCCGTAAGTTGACATTTGGGCGAAGTGTTGTTCTTTGGCAATCGCTGCGCCCTTTTCCTTCAACTTCTGGAAACCCGCGCCCGTGCCGTTCGTCTTAAATTCCAGCAAGAACGCCGTTCCTTCGGGGAAGCCGTATCGGGCCGGGGGAATGCCGATACCGTCAAGCGACCCGCCAAAGTGACCGCCGAACCCCGATACGCGAAATTGTGGGCTTGACCCGTCTTCTTTCTTCGGTTTCGACAAGTCGTATTCGAAGACTTGCCAGCCCGTGCCCCGCAGATATTCAACGAAGCGAAATTCTTCAAGGTGCCCACGCTGAAACAGGCGTTGCATTCGGCCATGATTGGCGCGGCGTTCTTCGGGGGTCGCACCCGAATAGGTCATAACCCCGGCCCAACGGAACGAATACCAAGCGGCCCGAAGGCATTCTTGCCCGATAAGCGAAGCGCCCAAATGCCAACGATACCCGTCGTCGTAAGCTTCGATACAATATTCGTTTATATCGTCAAGAACCCGCTTCGCAAGAAGCTTGGCAATCCCTGGCATGTTAAGGTCGGTTGTTGCGCTTACGTTCTGCGATTTTTCGACGTTCTTCGGCGTTTTGTCTTGCATGGCGTTTGCCCCTTTTTTCGTCGTTTTTCGCCTTGCGCTTTCGAAGGGCTTCGGCGGAATTGTTGTAAAAGTCTTCGCTTGCCGAAATCGCCTTCAAAAGCTGGTCGTCGGTTAGCCAAGAAATATGCGTTTCGTTTCGGTTGATACCAAGCGCAACAGAAAGCCAAAAATACGCCTTGTCGCGCGACATAAGGCGTTCTTTCCAAAGCCTGTCAAAAACGAAATGGGCCTTCTTGCGAAGGTTTCGGGTTTTCTTTCCCGCCATGTATCCAACGGGGTTTTCGGTTCCGTCGTGACAAGTGACGAACGCCCCGCAGTCGTCACAAATCCAAGCTAATTTTTCTTCCCTTACGGCTGTCTTCCGTATTCTATCCGACGCGCAAGAATGGCAACGGTCGGGAACGGGAATTTCGCCCGTTAGTGTTGACCGCATTTCGGCCCTATCCTTTCGAAAAGACGACGGGGGCCGAAACCCCCGCCGAAGACCGCATTAGCGTTGGCCCCAAGGCCCGCCCGCGTTGCCGCCCGCCGGGGGTTGCCAGCCGCCCGAAGCGGCCCCGCCCTGTTGCCAGCCGCCGCCCTGCGGTGCCCCGCCCTGCCCCGGCT